>Ga0153915_10006322_pt1 | contig 11088 bp, 9 predicted proteins | sample Opewatmetagenome_2_FD_107003 | JGI IMG/M metagenome (GOLD analysis project Ga0153915, IMG submission 107003) | Freshwater wetland microbial communities from Ohio, USA - Open water 3 Core 3 Depth 3 metaG | ecosystem: Environmental > Aquatic > Freshwater > Wetlands | place: USA: Ohio, Lake Erie...
AAACAGTTCACCGCCACGGCGGTGCTCCGACTGGTGCAGGACGGCTCGTTGGCGACGTCCACCACCCTGCGCACCGTGTTTCCCGACTTCCCGCCCTACGGCGCCGCGATCACGCTGCACCACTTGATGACCCACACGTCCGGGCTGATCGACTACGAGGACCTGATGGGCGCGGACACCGTGGAGCAGATCAAGGACGCCGGGGTGCTGGCCCTGATGAAGGCCCAGGATTCCACGTACTTCCCGCCGGGCAGCGCGTTCCGCTACAGCAACTCGGCGTATGCGGTGCTCGCCCAGGTCGTCGAGCGGCTGAGCGGGATGCCGTTCGCGCGCTATCTCGAAACGACCATCTTCGATCCGCTCGGCATGACCAACACGGTGGCACACGAGGCCGGTGTGACGACGGTGGCGCACCGGGCGTACGGCTACTCCCGTCTGGCCGACGGGGCGTGGGCGCGCACCGACCAGAGCCCCACCAGCGCGGTGCTCGGTGACGGTGGGATCTACTCGTCGCTCAAGGACCTGAGCCGCTGGCTGGCGGTAGTGGAAGGCCGCGCCCGGCTGCTGGACCCGGCGATCGCCGCGCGCGCCTTCGAAGAGGCGCGGCTCACCGGTGGGGCGGGCGCGGGCTACGGGTACGGCTGGTTCATCGACGACTACCGCGGCCACCCACGCTTCCGGCACGAGGGCAGCACGATCGGGTTCCGCAACGCGGTGCAGCGGCTGCCGGACGCCGACCTGTCGGTCCTGTTTCTCTCGAACCGCAATGAAATCGACTCGACGCTCGTCGAGTCGCTCGTCGACGTCTTCCTGAGCCGGTACGGAGGGTCCTGACCCTCCCGACGACCCGGCTCGGCCGCTCCGCCGGCGTCGCCATCCGGCGCGGCGACCTGCCAGCGCGTGGCCCACGTCCCCTCTTGCGACGGCGACGGGCTCCCGGCAGCTTGTCGCAACCGTCACGCGGTTGGGCGCGTTCCCCACTCTTCTCGCAACCGAGCTGCTCATGATAGCCCTGGCAATCGGCGTGTGCGCCGGCATTCTCGCCGGCCTGTTCGGCATCGGCGGCGGCGTGATCATCGTTCCCGCGCTGCTTCTCGTTTTGAAGATGGCTCCCGCCAAGGCAACCGGGACGTCGCTCGCGGCGCTGCTGCTCCCCGTCGGGGCACTCGGCGTCTGGCGCTACTATCGCTCCGATCTCGTGGATCTGCGCGTCGCCGCCTGGATCGCGCTCGGGATCTTCCTCGGCGCCTGGGTCGGCGCCGACATCGCGGTGCACCTGCCGGCGCGCACCCTGCAACGGGCCTTCGCCATCTTCCTGCTGTTCGTAGCCGGCCAACTGTGGTTCAAGGCCTGAGGGGCGGAGGCGCGGAAGGGGAGCGCGCTGGCGTGAGACGGGTCCTGTTCGTCTGCACCGAGAACGCCAATCGCAGCCAGATGGCCGAGGCGTTCGCCCGCATGCACGGCGGGGGCAAGCTCGAGGCCATGAGCGCCGGCTCCAAGCCGTCCGGGCGGATCAACCCGCGCGCGGTGGCGGCGATGCGCGAGCGGGGCTACGACCTCTCGGGGCACGCCACCAGGGGTCTGGCCGAGATCGGCCCCGGCCCGTGGGACTACGTCATCACCATGGGCTGCGGGGACGCCTGCCCGTGGGTGCCGGCCTCCCACCGCGAGGACTGGGATCTCCCGGATCCCCGTGATCTGCCGACGGCGCAGTTCAACGCCGTGCGCGATGAGATCGAGCGCCGCGTGCTGGCGCTGATCGCGCGGATCGAGGCCGACCGCAGCGCCTCGTGAACGACTACTCGTCGGTCGCGGACCTGTACGATCTCTACGTGCGGGCGACGTTCGACCTCGCGTTCTTCGAGGCCGAGGTGCGCCGGGCCGAGGGCCCCGTGCTGGAGCTGATGGCCGGAACCGGCCGGGTGAGCCGCGCCATCGCGCCGTGCGCGGCGAGTCTCACGTGCGTGGACCGATCCGCGCCGATGCTCCGCCACCTCCAGGCCGCCTGCGCCCAGCGGATCCCGGCGCCCCTCATCGTATGCGCCGACGTCGTCGCGCTACCGCTCGACCGCGCGTTCGCCCTGGTGATCGTGCCGTTCAACTCGTTCGCCGAGCTCGTCTCACCCGCCACGCAGGCGCAGACGCTTGGTGAAACCCATCGAGTGCTGCGCGACGGCGGCAGGCTGATCGTCACCCTGCACAACCCGGCCATCCGCCGCCGCTCGCTGGGCGCCGGGCGCCGGCTGCTCGGGCGGTTCCCGAGACCCGGGGGTGGCTCGCTCGAACTGTGGGCGCGGGACACACGAACCGGTGAAGGTACGGCGGCTTCGCTCCAGACCTATCGTCTGCTGGACCGCGCCGGCGCGCTCGAGCGCGTGCACGAGCTCACGATCGCGTTCGCGCTGATCGAGCCGCCCGCGCTCGTGGGTTTCGCGCAGGCCGCCGGCCTGCGGGTGAGCGCCTGCTACGGGGACTACGACCGCTCGCCGTTCGACGCGTCGACGAGCCCGTTCTTCATTTGCGAGCTCGCGCGCGACGCCGCGCGCCTCGATTCCTAAGGAGACGCTCGCATGTCATCGAGCCTCGCGGCCCTCCTCGTCCTGCTTGCGGCGTTTGCCCTCATCGCCGCGGTGATCCTCGCGCTGCGCTACACCGACTTGCAGCGGAGCTTCGCGGAGCGGCTCCACCGCGAAGTCGAGGCGTGGCGGCAGCGCGAGCTCGATGCCGCGCGGCAGCAGCTCGAGACCGTCATCCGGCGGGAGTCGGCGGCCGCCCTCGAGCAGTGGAAGGCCGAGCACACGGAGGCGGTCCGCCGCGACGCGATCCAGCGCAGTCAGGCGGTCACGGTCGGCAAGGTGTTCGAGCAGCTGGTCCCATACCTGCCGGATTTCCGCTACAGCCCGAAGGACGCGCGGTTCCTCGGGACGCCGGTGGACTTCGTGGTGTTTGACGGGCTCGGTGAGGACCGCTGCGATCGGGTGGTCTTCATCGAAGTGAAAACGGGTGCCTCGTCGCTAAGCACGCGGGAGCGGCGGGTGCGCGACGCGATCGACGCCGGGCGCGTGATCTGGCAGGAGCTGCGGCTCCCGGACGCGCAGATCTCAGAGGGGTAGACCCTCCGCCCTCGCCCTCGCGCGCTACGGCGCGCGCAACGTGATCCGCAGGATCTCGCTGGGGCGCCACAGGCGCATGCGCGGGCCCCACGTGCCGGTGCCGCGCGACACGATCACCGGCATGCCGTCCACCTCGTAGCGTCCCCCCATCAGCGGGTACCTGCCCCGCACGAAGTAGCCGAACGGCCAGATCTGCCCGTCGTGCGTGTGCGCGGCGAGCATGAGCCCGACGCCGGCGCGGGCCGCCACGTCGGCCTCCCAGGGGGTGTGGGACAGGAGGATGGTCGCGCCCGGTGGACGATCGGCGAGCGCCCGCATCACGGGATCCCCCGGGCCGCGATCGTGCCGGGCCGTGAGGTCGTCCACGCCCGCGAGGACGAGCCCGGGCCGGACCTCGGCCCAGCGGCCGCGCAGCAGCTGAAACCCGGCGTCTTCGAGCAGTCGCACGCTCGCGTTCTGGCCGCCGTAGACCTCGTGATTGCCGGTGACGGCCCACGCGCCGAGCGGCGCGGACAGGCGGCGGAGCACCGGGAGGAGATCCCCGGTCCCGCCATCGTTGGCGTCGCCCTCCATCACATCGCCCAGCACGACCACGAGATCGGGCTGCAGCGCCTCGATCTGGTCCACGCGCGCCGCGAGCCAGCGCGCGCCGACCCAGCGACCCAGATGAAAGTCCGACACGGCGACCACAACGGTCCCGTCCAGGTCCGCGGGCAGGCGGGCCAGGCGCACCTCGTGGCTCCGCACCACCGGCGGGCGCATGCCCTGCACCACCGCGACCGCACCCAGCGCGCCGCTCGCAAGCAGCGCCCACCCCCGAAGCCGCGCTGCCCGCTGGCGGAACAGGAGGCCGAACACGGTGACCGCGTCCACGAGGAGCAGCAGCGCGGCGGTGAAGAAGAGCAGCGGGATCCAGTCCCACGCGATCATCTCCAGCGGCCCCGCGAGGATGCCGGCGCCGATGCGGTCCGCCAGCCGCGCCACGAGCAGCCCCATCCAGAGCAGCACAGCGACGCCGATGAGCAGCCAGCGGGGCACGTACCGCGCGATGACCGGCACGCTTAGGACGCGCCAGATCACGTAGACGTGGAGCAGGGTCCAGAGCCCGAGAACCAGTGGCAGCGAATGGAACATGCCGTCCCGTCGTCCTCAGCCGTTGGAGCTTGAGCGCGCGGGCCCACCCGGCGCAGCGTCCGCCGTCACAAAGTTGCCGCGCCGCACCGCGCGGCGCACGGAGCGCCGGTTGCACCCGGCGGTCACGCGGGGCAGCTTATCCGGCGGTCGTGACCATCCGGCGTACTGACTTCACCCGGAGCGTTCCGGCTCCGAGGAGTATCCGATGATGATGATCGGGAAGCGTCTTCCGACTGCCGCGCTCGTCTTGCTCGCCCTCGCGCTCGGCGGCCTGGCCGTCGGGCCGCGCGCGTCCGTCGCGCAGGGCCAGCAGGCCACGTCGCCCGAGAAGTTCTTCGGGTTCCAGATGGGTGCGGACCGCCAGATGGCCCGCTGGGACCGGATGGTCGAGTACTACCAGTTGCTCGAGAAGGCGAGTCACAAGATCAAGGTCGTGAACATGGGCCCCAGCACCATGGGGAACCCGTTCCTGCTGGTGATCATCTCGTCGCCCGCCAACATCGCCCGGCTCGAGGAGCTGCAGCAGGTGAATGCCAAGATCAGCGATCCGCGGGGTATTCCCGAGACCGAGATCCGCAAGCTCGTGGCCGAGGGCCGCGCGGTGATCGTACAGTCGATGAGCCTCCACGCCACGGAGATCGGCGGCAGCCAGATGGCGCCGGAGCTGGCCTACGACCTGATCACGCGGACCGACGACGAGACGCAGCGCATCCTGGACAACGTGATCTTCCTCATGGTCCCGAGCTTCAATCCGGACGGTCAGATCATGGTGACCGACTGGTATCGCAAGACCCTCGGTACGGCGTACGAGGGGATGGGCTACCCGTCGCTGTACCACAAATACGCGGGCCACGACAACAACCGCGACGCGTTCCAGACCAATCTGGTCGAGTCCCAGTACATGGCCAAGATCATGTTCCGGGACTGGAAGCCCCAGGCCTACATCGACCATCACCACATGGGGAGCTACGGTGCCCGGATCTACGTGCCACCCTACGCCGACCCGGTCCGCCCGTTCGCCGATCCGCTGGTGTGGCGCGAGATGAGCTGGTACGGCGCCCACATCGCCTACAAGGAGGAGGAGGACGGCCTCTCCGGCGTGCTCAACGTGGCACAGTACTCGGGCTGGGGGCATTTCGGGTTCCACTGGATCACGCCGTTCCACAACATCGCCGGGATGCTCACCGAATCCGCCAGCGCGCGGCTGGCGACCCCGCTGTTCATCCACCCCGACCAGCTGCGTGGTGGGGCGCGCGGGCTCCCCGCATACGAGGAGCAGACCACGTTCCCCGACCCCTGGCCCGGCGGCTGGTGGCGGCTGCGCGACATCGTCGAGCGCCAGAAGACGTCCGCCTGGGCCGCCCTCGACCTGGCGGCGCGGAACCGCGAGACCGTGCTGTGGAACGCGTACCTCAAGGCCAAGCGGCAGACCGAGCGCGGCGCCGCCGGCAAGCCGGCCGCCTACGTGATTCCGGCGGCGCAGCACGACCCGCTCACCGCCACCAAGCTCGTGAACCAGCTGCTCGTCCAGGGCATCGAGGTGCTGCGCGCTCCCAAGGGCTTCACGCACGAGGGGATGGCCTACGGGCCGGGCTCGTTCGTCGTGTCACTGGCGCAGCCCAAGATGGGCGTGATCCGCTGGCTCCTGGGCCGCACGTTCTATCCCGACAACAGCTTCACGCGTGACAGCGACGGCAACCCGATCCGCCCGTACGACATGGCGGCGGACGTGATGGCCGAGTTCATGGGTGTGCGGGTCGAGCCGGTGGACGCGGCGGTGGAGGGCGACCTGGTGGCTTTGACGGCGCCGCTGGCGCCCGCGGGCGCGGTGACCAAGGGGCGCACCGGCTATGTGCTCGACGGCCACCTCAACGATGCGTTCCACGCCGTGAACCTGCTGCTCGACAAAGGCGTCGCCGTGCGCCGCGTGGACCGGCCCGCAGACTCCAGCCTTCACGCCGGGGATTTCCTCGTGCCCGGCGGCTCGGACGCCGTGATCGCGGGCGTCGCGAAGCAGACCGGCGTGGACTTCAACGCCTTCACGGGTGACGCCACGCGCGGCACCCACCCACTCACGCGCCTCAGGATCGGCATGTATCAGCGCTACTACGGCGGCAATGCCGACGAGGGGTGGACCCGCCTCATGCTCGAGCAGTTTGGCTTCCCGTACACCACGCTGATGGATACCGACATCAAGGCCGGCAAGCTCGCGGAGAAGTACGACGTCATCATCCTCCCGGCCGACAACGTGGCCATGCTGACCGGCGAGCGCGCCGCGGGCGGCAGCGGCCGCGGGGGTGGGCGGTCGGCGGAGACCTACCCGGCCGAGTACCGCAGCGGGTTTGGCTCGGAGGGCGTCGAGGCGCTGCGGAGCTTCGTGCAGCAAGGCGGGACACTGCTCACGTTCGGCGAAGCGGGCTCGCTCCCGATCGAGCGGTTCGGCCTGCCGCTGCGCAACGCCGTGGCGGACCGGCCGTCCAAGGAGTTCTGGTGTCCCGGCTCTACGCTTAGGGTGCACGTCGACGACACGAGCCCGCTCGGCTACGGCATGCCGGCCGAGGGGCTCGCGGTGTTCCTCGCCAACAGCCAAGCCTACGAGATCGTCCCCACCGACCGGAACGATCGCGTGCAGACCGTCGTGACCTTCCCCGACCGCGATCTCCTGCAAAGCGGCTGGCTGCTGGGCGAGCAGGTGATCGCCAGGAAGGCAGCGATGGTCTCGGTGCAGGTCGAGAAGGGAAGGGTCGTGCTGATCGGCTTCCGCGCGCAGCACCGGGATCAAACGCACGGCACCTTCAAGCTGGTGTTCAACGCGCTGGTGAGCGGGCCCGAGACGTAGCGGCATGAGGGCCCTCTTCATTCGGCTGGGTGACCTAACAGAGAGCGCCACGTCGATGCTCCCCTCCGTTCTCGCGGTCACGGTGCCGGTGGTCCTGTTTCTCACCTTCTGGGCGCTCTGCTACTGGTTGCTCGCCGGCCTCGTCAGCGTGGTGAAGGCGGGCGCGAAGAGTGGGTCGACGCGCGTCGTCCACAGCCGCGTGGGGAAGTGGGCCATCGCGCATTCGGGCCCAATCGGTTCGTACGCTCCCATACTCCTCGTGATGGCCGCCGGCGCCATCGCGGCCATAGGCGCCGGATACTTGTTCGTGGAGCTTGCTGAGCAAGCCCGGCTTACCACCTCGGCGGTGTATCGCGCCGATCAAGCCATCCACACCTGGTTCGGGCACGAGCGCCAGGCTGGCATGACTGCTCTCCTCAGCACCGCGACGACCATCGGTGGCTCGGTCGGCCTGGGGACGATCGCGGCGGTCGTGGCGGCGACGCTGCTCGTCCGGAAGGAGCGGGCGTCCGCCGTCTTCGTGGTGGTCACCGCCGCGGTGGGCGCGCTCCTGAACCTGGGACTCAAGATGATCTTCGCGCGGGCGCGGCCCGACATGGCCTCGGCGCTCGTCGTCGCGCGGTGGTACTCGTTTCCCAGTGGCCACGCGATGGGCTCCTTCATCACCTTCGGAGCGCTCGCCTACATCGCGCTACGCCAGCCTTGGCGGTGGGCGGCCAAATCGGCGGGTCTGGCGATCGCCCTGACGATGGTGGTCCTGGTGGGCCTGTCTCGCGTCTATCTGGGAGTCCACTGGACGTCGGACATCGCCGGGGGATGGAGCGCCGGCGCCGTGTGGCTGGCCGCCGCAGTGATGGCGTTCGAAATGCTGCTCCGCCTCCGTCAACGGCGCCGCGGAGCAGCGCTCACCAGCCCAGCGGTCGACGTCCCCGACAAGCCCGCCCCAGCCCGTCCGGCGACGTCCTGAGGTCCTTCGGCGAGGAGGCCGTTCCACTATGATCTGGAAGAAGCGGTCCACCCGAGGCAAGTGGCTCGCCGTGTTCGTGACGGCGGGCCTGACCGTTCTCGCGGTCGTCTTCGTCCACAATTTCGTGGGGGGCGAAAAGGGCGTTCAGCGGCGGATCCCTCATCTCTATTCGGTGCATGACTCCGCCTTCGATCGAGCGATGGGGCTCGCGCTCGGGCCGTCGATCGTGGGCGGGAACCAGGTCGTCGCCTTGCTCAACGGGGATGAGATCTTCCCCGCCATGCTGCAGGCCATCCGAAGTGCGCGAACGACCATCACCTTGGCAACCTACATCTACTGGGCGGGCGACATCGGCGAGCAGTTCGCGGCAGCGCTGTCCGAACGGTCCCGGGCGGGCGTCAAGGTGCACGTGCTGGTCGACTGGGTCGGCAGCAACAAGATAGACGAGGCCTCTGTGGCCATGATGGAACAGGCGGGGGTCGCATTCCGGAAATTCCGCCCCCTCCGCTGGTATAATCTCGGGCGGGTGAACAGGCGCACCCACCGAAAGCTGCTGGTGGTGGATGGACGCATCGGATTCACCGGCGGCGTGGGGATCGCGGAGATGTGGACCGGCCACGCGCAAGACTCCACGCATTGGCGGGACTCGCATTTCCGAGTCGAGGGCCCCGTGGTGGCGCAGATGCAGGCCGCCTTCATGGACAACTGGATCGAGGCCACTGGGGAAGTGCTCCATGGCAACGACTACTTCCCGCCTCTGGCGCCCGCCGGGCCCGAGGCGGCCCAGCTCTTTTACAGTTCGCCCACCGGCGGCGCCGAGAGCATGGAGCTGATGTACCTGCTGGCCATTACCGCCGCCGAGCGGTCGATCTATCTCTCGAGCGCCTACTTCGTACCCGACGCCTTCACCCAGGACGCCCTGACGAACGCCCTCAAGCGAGGGGTCACGGTCCAGATCATCACGCCCGGGAGGTACATGGACAAGAAGATCGTGCGCGGCGCCTCCCGCTCGCGCTGGGGCGATCTCCTCGCCGCCGGCGCCGAGATGTATGAATACGAGCCGACGATGTATCACTGCAAGGTGTTCATCGTTGATGAACTGCTCGTGTCGGTGGGCTCGACCAACTGGGATCCCCGATCGTTCGGGCTCAATGACGAGGCGAACTTGAACATCTATGACGCCGACTTCGCGCGCCGGCAGGTGGAAGTGTTCCGCCAGGACCTGACGAAGTCGCGCCGGGTCACGCTTGCCCAATGGCGGGCACGACCATTGCGCGAGAAGCTCATGGAGCGGCTGGCGTCACTTCTGGGCCCGGTGCTGTAGTCGTGCGTCTGCCGTGGGATACACGTACCGACGTCCACTGGTGAGCGGGGCGGAGGTGTAGCGCGCGGCGCACCGGATGCGGCGCAAGCCGCGACCGGGCCCCTCCTACTCGGTGCGCAAGGCCCTGGCGCGCGGGGGGACGAGCGACGTCGGCGCGATGTACCGCGCGTTCCGGGGGACGCGACCCGCTGGTCGGGCCGCTGCTCGAGGAGCGGGGCCTCACGGGAGGCCGCTGAGGACGCGACCGGTCCCGGTGATTAGGTTTGGGCATCCCCCCTCAGGAGCCGGCAGCCACGTCGTCCGACGCCTCAGCCACACCGCCGCCCGACCGCCCCTCGCGTGCCGCGCCCGAGCGGTTCGCGCTCTCCATCAAGGTGCAGGAGGCGGACATCGACCAGCTGGGTCACGTCAACAATGTGGTGTACCTCAAGTGGGTGCAGGACGTCGCGGTCGCGCACTGGCGCACCGTCGCGACGCGGGAGCAGCAGGCGGCGCTCATCTGGGTGGTGATCCGGCACGAGATCGACTACTCGAGCGCCGCCCGCCTGGGGGAGGACATCGTCGCGGAGACCTGGGTCGGCATGGCCAGCCGGCGCACGTTCGAACGCCACACCGAGATCCGGCGCATGCCGGATCGGAAGCTGCTCGCGCGCGCACGCACGCTGTGGTGCCCGATCGACGTGGGCACCGGGAAGCCCGCCCGCGTCGACGCCGAGGTGCGCGCGCGGTTCTCGGCGGCCTCCACCGGCTGAGGATCCGCGGGCCCGCGCGGCCCGCAGCCGGACGACGGACTACGCCGGCGGCACGTTCTGGTTCAGGCTGAACAGGTTCGTCGGATCGTACGCCCGCTTGAGCTCGGCCAGCCGCGCATAATTGCCGCCGTACGCGGCCCGCACCCGTTCCTCCCCCTCGCTCACGAAGTTGACGTACACCCCGCCGGTGGCGAATGGGGCCGTCCGGTCGGAAAACTCGCGCGCCCACGCGACGCACGCCTGATCGCGGCTCTTGTCCTCCCAGCGCGTGTGCACGTTCATCACGAAGTTGGCGTCACGGTGGGGATAGGCCGTCGCGTCGGGCGCCTGCGCATTGATCGCGCCGCCGAGCTGCGCGACGAGAATCTCGCTCTGGCCGGACGGCAGGCGGCTGGCGTAGGCGCGGATGGTGTCGAGCGCCGCGTCCGACAGCTCCCGGAAGTTGTGCGACCGCCAGTAGTTCCGCGCACCGGGCGTGAGCAGCGGATCGAACGCCCGCTGCCAGCCGGTGAAGGGGTGCGGACCCACGACGTCGGCGATCGGCTTGCCGAACTCGCGCAGCGGTTTGAGCAGCTGCTTCCCCTTGCGCAGCCCGGCCGTCGTCAGCACGGCGATGATCACGACCTCCGTCCCGTGCACCGCCGGAGGGAGGAACGGGAGCGGCGGCGCCTTGCGCAGCACCACGTAGCAGGTGACGTCCTCGGGCGCGCCCGCCACGAACGCGCGGTAGTGCCGCAGCACCCGGTCCGCGTCGGCAAACGGATGGACGATCAGCCCCGAGAGCACTTCGGGGCCCACCTTGTGGAGCCGGAACTCGAACTCGGTCACGATCCCGAGGTTCCCGCCCCCGCCGCGCACGCCCCAGAACAGGTCGGCGTTCTGCTTCGCGCTGGCGGTCACGAGCTCGCCCGCCGCGGTCACCACCGTGGCCGAGAGTAGGTTGTCCACGGTGAGGCCGT
>Ga0153915_10006323_pt1 | contig 11087 bp, 9 predicted proteins | sample Opewatmetagenome_2_FD_107003 | JGI IMG/M metagenome (GOLD analysis project Ga0153915, IMG submission 107003) | Freshwater wetland microbial communities from Ohio, USA - Open water 3 Core 3 Depth 3 metaG | ecosystem: Environmental > Aquatic > Freshwater > Wetlands | place: USA: Ohio, Lake Erie...
TGCTGACGCTGTAGATGCCGCCCTTGCCGCGAGTGGGGATGCGCATGCCTTCGAGCGGCTGTACCGGCGGCACGTGAACCGGATTCACACCCTCGTCCGGCGGATGCTGGGGGACGAGGTGGACGACGTGACGCAGGATGTGCTGATCCGTGCGTGGCAGAAGCTCGGCAGTTTCCGGGGTGAGGCAGCGTTCGGGACCTGGCTGCACCGGCTGGCGGTCAACGTGGTGCTGAATCACCGGGCGAGCCGGGGCCGCTTCCGGCAGCGCTTCCTGGAGGAGCCGGAGTCGGGGCTCGATGCCCCCGCCCGCTCGACTCAGCCGGCGACGCGGGTCGATTTCGAGGCCGCGATCGAGCGCCTGCCCGAAGGAGCACGACAGATCTTCGTGCTGCACGACGTCGAGGGCTACATGCATGAGGAGATCGCCGGTATGCTCGGGATCAGTTCCGGCACCTCGAAGTCGCAGCTGCACTATGCGCGAATGGCTCTGCGCAAATACCTGGGGTGACCGTATGACGCATCAGCTGAGCGAACGATTGTCGGAGTACCTCGATGGCGGGCTGGATCCCGAGGCGGAGCGGGAAGTCGCCGGGCATCTCGCCGGCTGCCCCGAGTGCGCCGCGCTCCTGGCCGACCTGCGGCGGGTTCTGGTCCGGGCACAGGCGCTGGACGACCGGCCGCCGCGACAGGATCTCTGGCCGGGTGTGGCTGCCGCGATCGGTGCAGCGCCCGTCAGGCGCTGGCGGGTGACTCTGCCGGTGCCGATGCTGCTCGCCGCGGGCGTCGCGCTGATGGTGCTCTCCGGTGGAGCCGTGGCCCTGATCCTCCGCTCTCACGGCGGGTCCGTGCCCGGTGCGGTCGCGCCCGGGTCGGCCGGCCAGACACCTTCCGTGAGGGCGGCATCGGAGCCGGACGATGCCCGGGGCTATGACGCGGCGGTGAAGGCGCTCCAGCGGGAAGTGGATGCCGGCGGCGGGCGGCTCGACAGCGCCACGGTCCGGATCGTCACCCAGAAACTGCAGCTGATCGACCGGGCCATCGCCGAGGCGGAGCATGCCGTCGCCGCCGATCCGGGCAACAGCTACCTCCACGGTCATCTGACCCAGACCAGGCTTCGCAAGCTCGACCTGCTGCGCCGCGCGGCTGCTCTCAGCCACTCGGTAAGCTGAGTCCGAAAGGGAACCTCATGTTGCTCCTGCTCGCCGTCCTCGCCGGCACCGCCTTCCAGGATACCGACACCACTGTCGCGGTGCGTGCGGGGGCCCGCCTCAATCTCGACAATTTCGACGGCGGGGTGACCATCACTACCTGGACCAGGAACTCGATGCGGGTCCAGGCTACCCACGACGACGACACCCGGGTCGAGATCGACAGCCGGGGCGGGTCGGTGGACGTGCGCGGCCGGAGCCGCTACGGGCCGCCGGAGGTGGAGTACCGCATCACCGTGCCGGTGGACATGAGTCTCGAGATCAGTACCCACAGCGGCGACGTGGAGATCGACGGCAGCCGGGGAGAGATCCAGGTCCAGACGGTGGAGGGGAAGGTCACCGTCACGGGCGGGACCGGCCGCGTCTCGCTGTCGTCGGTCGAGGGTGACGTTCAGCTGACGGGGGCGTCCGGCCGGGTCAGCATCAGCGCCGTGGATGGCTCCGTGACGGTGAAGGACGCAAAGGGTGACCTGCAGATCAGCGCGGTGGACGGCGCCATCCTGCTGGACGACATCGACGCGCAGAGCGTCGAGGCGAGCACGGTGGATGGCGAGATCGAGTTCGGCGGGCCGATCAAGGAAGGCGGTCGCTACCGGCTGAGCTCCCACGACGGCGACGTCACGGTCACCGCGCCCTCGATCAACGCCTCGGTGTCGGTGTCCACCTACGAGGGGGATTTCGAGTCGGACTTCCCGGTGACCATTACCGGAACCCGCTCCCGCAAGCGGCTGGATTTCACCCTCGGCAGCGGCAGCGCCCGGCTGGAGCTCGAGTCGTTCGACGGGAGCGTGCGGCTGCGGAAGGGAACGGGACGCCGGCCGTAGCGGGGCTCAAGCGTTCCGCGTTCCGAGTTCCGAGTTCCGAGTTCCGAGTTCGTGAGGAAGGGTTGTACGGCGTACCTGAACCATCCCGGGATCTACCATGCGCTCGCTCATGCTTGTCGTCATCGGATCGCTGGCCACCGTCGGCACCCTCACCGCACAGGACTTCCGCTGGCACGCGCCGCTGGCCAGCGGCAAGACTCTCGAAGTGCGGGGGATTTCCGGCAGGGTCCGGGCGGTCCGGGCCAGTGGCGGAGAGGCCGAGGTCACCGCGGTCAAGAAGGCCGGGCGGCGGGGCAATCCGGAGGATGTGGAGATCAAAATGGTAGAGGCCGGCGACGGGGTCACCATCTGCGCGGTCTATCCCACCCGCCGCTCGGGGATGAGCGAGTGCCGGCCGGGGGGAGGCGGGGGAGACAACATCAAGGACACCGACGTGTCGGTGGACTTCGAGGTGAAGGTGCCGGTAGGGGTCGATTTCGTGGGCGCGACCGTCAACGGAGACGTCGAGGCCACCGACCTGCCGGCCGATGCCCGAGTCAGCTCGGTCAATGGGGACGTCGAGGTCAGCGCGGCGGGCACTGCCCGCGGGACCACGGTCAACGGATCGGTGGTCGCGACGGTGGGCAAGGCCGGCTGGAACGGGACCCTCGAGTTCAGCACGGTGAACGGCGGCATCCGGCTGACCCTGCCGGCGAACCTGGACGCGGACGTGGACGCCAGCACGGTCAACGGCGCGATCGACAGCGACTTCCCGATCACGGTGCAGGGTCGGATGCGGCCGCGGGAGTTCCATGGCCGGATCGGCAAGGGCGGCCGGAAGCTGCAGCTGAACACTGTGAACGGCAGCATTGAGCTGAGGAAGGAGGGGTAGGCCGTACCAGCCGCCGCGCGCGGCGGGGGCGTCGCCCGTCCCGCCCTCCCCTCCTAGCCCTTCCCCCTGATTCGCCGTATGCTATGGGAGGTGCTCGGCGCCTGACGGACGGCTCGTCCGGCCGGGCCCATCCCCTTGAGACCGGGACGCTGCATGCTGTCCGCAGCCGCTCAACCCAGCCGCCGGGCAACCCGGTGGCGGTTCATGGCCCCGGTAAGCCTCACGAACGCCAGCGCCCTGCGCCGGCGGGCGCACCCCCGCGGCCGGCGGCTCCCAAGCCCGGCCCTCCGCCTCCACTGCACCACTTCGATTCTCGATTCCGGCTTGCTCGCCGTGAACGGCTACCCTCCGCAGCGGGTGGCAAGCCGCCGGTCTGCATTCCCCTCCAGCTCCGCCACGAACCCTCGGCCGGCAGCAGGCGCTACGCCGGTTTCGTCGAGGTGACCCTATGACGCAACCGGGGGGACTGCTCGATGAGTTGCAGCTGGCCGTGGCGCCCCGCTACGCCGTCGGGGGAGAGATCGGGCACGGAGGGATGGCCATCGTGTTCCGAGCCTGGGACACCGAGCGGCGGCGGCCAGTGGCAATCAAGGTCCTGCGCCGGGAATTCGCCGTGACGCTCGGGCATGGCCGCTTTGAGCGCGAGATCCGGGTGCTGTCCGAGTTGGATCACCCCGGGATCCTCCCTCTGCTGGACTCCGGCGAAACCGGGCAATTGCACTATTACATGATGCCCCTTGTCGAGGGAGAGACCCTGGAAGCCCGGCTGGAGCGGGAACCCCAGCTGCCGCTGGATGCCGTCCGGCGGATCATTACCCAGGTCGCCGCGGCCCTGGACTATGCGCACGGCCGGGGTGTCGTTCATCGCGATATCAAACCCAGCAACCTGTTCGTGTGCGGCGAGCAGGTACTCGTCGCCGATTTCGGGATCGCGAAGGAACTCGCGCCTCCAACCGGGGAAATCACGACCAGCACCGGGGTGGTGGTCGGCACCGTGGACTACATGAGTCCGGAGCAGGCCGACAGCCACGCACGGGCCGATACCCGCTCGGATGTCTACTCACTCGGGTGCGTGGCCTATGAGATGATCGCCGGGGAGCCGCCCTTCACCGGCCCGAGCATGCAGGCGGTCATCGCCCGGCATCGGGCGTTGCCGCCGCCGTCGGCGCGGGTCATCCGGCCCGATCTCCCCGAGGGGGTAGATGCCGTGATCCATCGCGCGCTGGCGAAGTCGCCGGCTGACCGGTATCAACGGGCGGGGGATTTCGCGGCGGCGCTCAGCGATCCGGCGGCGCTGGCGGCCGCGGCGACGTCGGCGCACGCAGACAGCGGGCGACCTCGGCGGTGGCTCGTGCTTGGGGCCGCCGCGGTGCTCGGCATCGTGCTGGTCATCCTGCTGAGTCCGCGGACGCCGGCGCTCGACCCGCGCAAGGTGATCGGGTACCCGCTGGTGGAAACCGGCGGCGCTGCCGGCCGTGCTTCCGATGCCGGCGAACTGGTGGCGATCATGATTGGCCGGGCGCTGGAGCACGCGGAGCCGCTCAAGTGGCTGGACGGCTGGAGCCGAATCCCGTCCGCTGCCCGGCAGGACATCCGCCGGCTGGGTCCCGAGGAGGCCCGCGCCGCAGGCCGCCGGAGCGGTGCCGGCTACTACCTCACTGGCCGCATCATCCACAGCGGCGATTCCACGCTCGTGGTGCTGCAGCTCCACGATGTCGGCAGCGACTCTCTGGTGGGGCAGTCCAGCGCGGCCGGACTGCCCGAGGCTTCTCTCCCCCGGCTCGGATTCCAGGCCCTGGTCTCGCTTCTCCCCAGTCTGCTTGGCGAAGGACATGGGCTGGATCCTGCCACGGTGGCGGCGTTTGAGGGGCGCTCCCCGGCGGCGGTGGCCAATTGGCTGCAGGGCGAACGGGAGTTCCGCCGGTCGCGGTACGTGGCGGCCCTGGCCCTGCTTACTCGCGCGGTGGAACAGGACTCCACCTTCGCACTCGCCGCGGTCCGTGGCGCCGAGGCTGCGGACTGGCTCGACGCGCACCAAGAGGCCGCGGCGCTGGTGGCGGTGGCCCGCCGTCCCGGAGCCAGGCTCCCGGCCAAATACGCCGAATACACCGTGGGCTTGGATGCCTATCTCCTCGGCGACGCGGACTCAGCCGTAACGGCCTACCGCCGGGCACTGGCGATCGATTCCGTCTGGGCCCCCGCCTGGATGGCGCTGGGCGAGACCTACTTCCATCTGTTGCCGAGCACCGGCGATCCCGACAGCGCGGCGGAAGCAGCCTTTCAACGGGCCCAGCTCCTTGACCCCAGCCTCGCCCCGCCGCTCTATCATCTGTTCGATCTGGCCCTTTACCGGGGAGATGTAAGGGCGGCCGACAGCCTGTACGGCGCCTATCGGGCCTTCGCCCCGGACAGCAGCTGGACCACCGAGACTCGCCTCCGGCTGGCCTGTGCCAGGAATCCGAAGCGCATCGATTGGAAGGCGGAGGCCTTGGCCCATCCAGTCGAGGTGGTAAGCGCCGCCAAGACGCTGCTCGCCAACCCCGGCTACTGGCCGTGTGCCGACGCCGGGTTCCAGGCGACCCGCGAGAGCGCCAACGATGCGGCCCGCTGGGGAGCGGCATTCGGCCGCGTCAGCTTGCTTCTCGCCGAGCAGCGGGCGCCCGAAGCCCAAGCGGTGCTCGACTCTGCGGTGGCAGGTGGGCTGTCCGGCGCGATGGCGCTCTATGTGGTGGCCGCGGCGGCGGGATTCGGGATGGAGAGCAAGGCGGCTGCGGCGATGTCGGCGCTGTCAGGCCCGGTGGATCGGCTCGGAACCAGCATGCTGTGGTACCTCGGTACCTGGAGCGCTCACACCGGAGACACGCTTCGCCTCCGCGCGGCAGTGGACCGGTTGCAGCAGCTGGCCGCAGAATCGCCGGCCGACCCGCAGGTCCGCGGGGTTGCGGACGCAATCGGGGCCCGGCTGGCCCTCGCCCGGCTGGATACCGCCGGGGCAGTGGAGCGCCTCAGGCGGGTCAGATCGATGGTCCCGCGTCAGGCGCTCTGGTGGGGGATCCGGGAGCCGTACGCGCTGGAGCGGCTGTTGCTCGCCAGACTGCTCGCGGCCACGGGACGACCGGAGGAGGCGCTCGACGTGGCGCAAGTGTTGGGACACCATGGTCCGGTCATGTTTCTCCCGCTGCTGCGCGCGAGCCTGGCGCTTCGCGTGGAGCTGGCGCAGCGACTAGGGCTGCAGGTCCGGGCTAGGGCGGACCAGGCCATGCTACAACTAGTCACCTTGTCTGTTGGTCGGCACACACCTTGACCCAAGGAGGCTGCGATGGCCGCTCCATTTCCTCCCCTTCTTCTGGGAAACGACGGAGGGCTCAACCCTCAGGCTGAGCGGGACGCGCTAAGGGCGGCGGCGTGGTTGAATGTCACGGGAGAGGTGGACAGTCGCCAGCTCCAGGCGCTGTCCGGTCAGGTTCACCTGCTAACTCAGTGGGTGCGCTTTCTTGCCAACGCCAACGTCGACTGGGGGAACCTCCCGGCGGCCCCCCAAGGCGGGGGCGGTGCCGCGCCCCCCCCGCCGCCGAGCTGGCCACCCCAATGACAGCCCGCTCGGCTCGCTGGCGGCGGCTGTTTCTCGCCGCCGCTGGCGCAGGGTTCCTCGGGGCCAGCGTGAGACCCTCTGCAGAGGGGGCGGTTGTCGAACTGAAGGCACCTGGGCCCATCAATTCTGCAGTGGTTATCGCGAGCGGCGGTGACGACAAGGGCTGCTACGAGCATCTGGCGGTCTCCGGGACCAGTCACGTGCAGCTCGGCCGCGACGCCAGCGCCGACGGGTGCCGCAGTGAGATCACCGTGCAGGCCCGGGACTACGGCATGGTACTGGACACACAGCCGACGTGGGTGACCGGGGTCCACCAGGCCCAGCTTCTGGCGAGAGTTAAGGTCAACCTGAACCTCCGGGTGCCCAGCGGTATCGCAGGGGTGGCTGCGGCCGCGCAGACCCAGGTGGATCTCGCCGATACGTTGCTCAACCACAACCGGGCAGGAATCGCCCTCTCGCTGACTGGCTCCGCGCCGCAGAGCTACAGCACCGCCGAGGCAGCGGTCATCGGGACGGGTTGCTCGGCCGTCGAAGGCCTCATCAAGAGCGACCCCGTCAAAGGCCTGTACGATCCGGCCAGCATCAATGTGTACTATGTGGATGTTATCAGCGCGAGTAACAACTCAAGGCCCGAAGGTTTCGATTGCTTCGAGTGGGGTGCCGCAAACATCATCTACATGTCCAATGAGTCGGTGGACAACATGCTGGCCCACGAGCTGGGGCACGCATTCGGGTTGCAGTACGGCAACGGACATGTGAATAACCTAAAGTCCTTCACGGACACCAAGCTCACCAACCTCATGAACGCCTGGCCAACGGCGCCTGCGGATCACTGGACCGCGGGGCAAGTCTATCGCATGAACGCCGACACTCGCTCAGTGCTGAACCAGTTAGTTGGAGTTGGCGAGGGGGCCAAGGCGTTCCGCGAGGGGGTGAAGCGGGTCTGCCAGGACAAGGCGGAGACCCCCGTGCCTTGCCCGCCTCTCGCATTTGAAGGTCCCTAGCAGCCTGAGGAGAGCGGAATGCGAGTACGCACACTCTGGCGCTGGCTGCCATGCCTCACCGTCGCCTCGTGCGGGAAAGGTCCTGACGACCAAGCGATTGTCCGCCGCTGGCTCACCTGCATCGAGTGCAGCGACGGAGAGCTGGACTCGATCAAGGCGGTGGCACGGCGGGACCGGGACGGGCTGCGGGTTCTGCTCCAGGATCGCCTGCTCGCCGGCCCGTCCGCCGCGCTGGCGGATTCCCTCCGACGGCGTTTCGCGGCCTCGTATAACCTGCTCCACACCGCTCCCGTTCCGCAGGATCGGGAGGCCTATAAGCACGAGTACCTGCTTCGGTTTGTCAGCACGTGGCGGGTGCGGGCCGCGGTGGCCCTGGCGGGGGTGGGGAATGCGCAGGCCGCGCTGGATTCCGCGGCGAAGGGAATGTTCCGCGACCCGGCGGACTCCCTGCTGTCGCCCGGGGCAAAACGATTCCTCGTGCTTGCGCGCGACAGTCTGAGTCAGTTCCCCTGGCAAGGGTCCGCGACCGCCCAGGGGGCGAGAAGCACGGCTGGTCCTAGGGTCGTCGCACCACGCTCCTCCGCCAGTACCCGAACACCGGCACCCCCATGACCAGAATCACGGTGCCCAGCAGCGCGTTCTTCGGGTTGGAGCCGACCGAGCCCGCCACCACATAGACCGCGGCCGCCACGAACAGCGCCGGCGTCACCGGCCAGCCGGGAACCCGGAAGGCATCGGGAGGGTCGGTGAGGCCCGCGGCCCGATCCTGCCGACGGATGACGAACAGCGACACCACCGCCAGCCCGAAGAAGATCCAGTCGCAGAAGACCACGTAGTCGAGCAGCTGCCCGTACTTGCCGGTGAGGAGCAGCAGCACTGCCCAGATTCCCTGGACCACGATGGCGGTCGTCGGCGTGCGGTAGCGCGGGTGCAGCCGGGCGAAGGCGGGAAAGAAGAGACCGTCCGCCGCCATGGCCTGATACACCCGGGGCGACACCATGATCACCAGGTTGAGGAAGCCGAACGTGGAAGCTGCGATGCCAGCGGCGATGAGGGTGGCGCCGGCGTCGCCCAGCCGGACGCGCAGCGCGTCCGCCGCCGGTGCGGTGCTGGCGGCCAACCCGGCCGGTCCCAGGGCACGCAGGTAGGTCAGGTTGGCCAGCAGGTACACCAGCACGACGATGATCACCCCGGCTACCAGTGCGCGAGGCAGGTTCCGGCGGGGCTCGATGATCTCTTCCGCGATGAAGTTGGTCTGCTGCCAGCCGCCGTAGGCGAACAGCACCGGGACCAGCGCGGCAGCGATTGCGAGGAATGCGGCGGGAAAGGCGGAAGAGGCGGGAAGGGCGGGGATGATCGATCCCGCCGTTTCCGCCCCTCCCGCCGGGCCCAACCCGACGACGATGAGAAACAGCAACGCCGCCAGCTTGATCACCGTCAACACGTTGGTGGTGATCGCCCCCGGCTTGATGCCGACATAATTCACCGCCGTGAACAGCAGGATGGCCCCGGCGGCAAACAGGTTGATAAACCGGGGGCCAAGCCCGAGAAGGGGCAGCAGGTAGCTGGCGAAGGTATACGCGACCGCGGCGATAGCCCCGGTCGCGATCACCAGCAGCAGCGCCCAGGCGTAGAGGAAGGCCGGCAGCGGCCCCAGGGCCTCTCGGATGTACACATAGCTGCCGCCGGCCTGAGGACGGCGCTGGCCCAGCTCCCCGAAGCAGAAGGCTCCGATCAGCGCGACCAGGCCGCCGAGTATCCAGACGCCCAGGGTGAGGTCGGCGGAACCGACCCGCTGGGCGACGATCGCGGGATTGATGAAAATGCCGGAGCCGATGATGCCGCCCACGACCGCCATCGTGCCGGAGAAGAGACCGAGGGTGCGGCGGTAGGTGACGGGGCCGGAGGTGGGCACGGGCCTATTCTACAGGCGATCGGGCCTGGGGAGAAGCAGTTCCGAGTTCCGAGTTCCGGGTTCCGAGTTCCGGCTTCCGAGTTCCACGTCCCGGACCGCAGCGCCGGGAGGAAGGGCGGTATGCCTCCCGCCTTCCCGTCTTCCCGCTTTCCGCCCTTCCGCCCTCCCGCCCTCCCAGTTCCGCCGTATGGTCGGCGCATGGGCTTGTATGCCGACGAAACGTCGGTAGATTCATCTCTGGGCCGAACGATCGCCGTCCGCCAGGGAGCGCACCATGCTCGACGCCACCGATCTCTCCATCCTCGAGCTGCTCCAGGCTAACGCCCGCATCAGCAACGCCGACATCGCCCGCAAGCTGGACATGGCCCCGTCGGCCATCCTCGACCGGATCCGTAAGCTGGAACAGCGCGGGGTGATCCTCGGCTATACCACCCGAATCGATGCCGCCGCGGTCGGTCTCGGCCTCACCGCCTTCATCCTGGTGCGCACCGAGGAGCGGGTCGGTTCCGGAGCCATCGGGCAGGCGCTGGCCCGCATCCCGGAGGTGCAGGAGCTGCACCATGTTGCCGGGGAAGACTGCTACCTGGTAAAGGTCCGCGTGCCGGATACCGAGGGGCTGAGCCGGCTCCTGCACCAGCGCTTCGGCCGCCTCAAGGGCGTGCGCAACACCCGCAGCACGATCGTCCTCAGCACTGTCAAGGAAACGGCGGCCCTGCCGCTGCCGGAGCCGGAGGCGGCCGCCCATGACGCCTGAAGCGGCCCGGCAGGCGCGGACCCGGCTGCTCGGGGCCTTCGCTGCCATCTACCTGATCTGGGGCTCGACCTATCTCGGGATCGCCTTCGCGATCCATACGCTGCCGCCATTCCTCATGGCGTCGGGGCGTTTCCTTTTTGCCGGCGGAGCGCTGTATCTGTGGGCCCGCTGGCGGGGTGTTCCCGCGCCGCGCTCCTCCCAGTGGATGTGGGCCTTCCTGCTCGGCGCGCTCTTCTTCCTGATCGGGAACGGCGCGGTCGTGTGGGTGGAGCAGCGGCTCGACTCGGGCCTCACCGCCCTCATTGTCGCCATGGTCTCGGTCTGGACCGCCATCCTCGAATGGCTTCGCCCCGGCGGTGCCCGCCCCACCGGGATGGTGATGGCCGGCATCGTGCTCGGCTTCCTCGGGGTGGCCCTGCTGGTGCTGCCCGTTGGGTCGGGCGCGGGCCACGCCGACCCTGCCGGCGTCCTGCTGCTCATGTGCTCGACCTTCGCCTGGGCACTCGCCTCGGTGCTGAGCCGTACCGCCGACCTTCCCGACAACGGCCCCCTGGCTTCAGGCATGGAAATGCTTGCCGGCGGGGTGCTGCTGCTCATTGCCAGCGTGGCCGCGGGAGACTGGTCCCGGTTCGTCCCCGCGGCGGTGACGGCCAAGTCGTTCCTGGCCTTCCTTTATCTAGTGATCTTCGGGTCGCTGGTGGCGTTCAGCTGCTTTGCCTGGCTGCTCAAGGTCACCTCTCCCAACAAGGTCGCGACCGCGGGCTACGTGAACCCGATGGTGGCGGTGTTTCTGGGATGGGCATTCGGCGGAGAGAGCCTTTCGTCCCGGTCCCTGCTCGCGTCACTGGTCATCGTCGCTTCGGTGGTGCTCATCATCACCGGGCGGGAGTTCGCGATCCGCCTGCCTCGACCGGCGCAA
>Ga0153915_10006324_pt1 | contig 11087 bp, 11 predicted proteins | sample Opewatmetagenome_2_FD_107003 | JGI IMG/M metagenome (GOLD analysis project Ga0153915, IMG submission 107003) | Freshwater wetland microbial communities from Ohio, USA - Open water 3 Core 3 Depth 3 metaG | ecosystem: Environmental > Aquatic > Freshwater > Wetlands | place: USA: Ohio, Lake Erie...
ATTGACAGTGCGCCGGTCGCCGCTCGCCAGCAACACCGTGAGATTCGCGGTGAGCGGCAAGAGGCTGTCGGTCCGGAGCTTCGCCGGATCGAGGCGCATCGCACGACTGCGGCGAATGGCGGCAACGACATAGTCGGCGCCTGCGGACTCGCCATGCCCGCGAGTGCAGTCGAGTGCGCCCGTCTGCCGCGCGACGCTGCAGGACAAATCAACTTCGATCACGGGCGCATCGAGCGTCACGCCCTCGAGCGTCAGGTGCTTCCAGGCGATCGACGGCTGCTGGATCAACGACGCTCGGTCGATCTTGATCGTTATCGCCCGCCGGCTCTCTCCGCTGGCCAGAAACGCAACCCCAGCGAGCGCGAAAGCAGCGATTCCCGGCAATGACTTGCGGCGGCTCACGGCCGCAAGCCTACCGCGGGCTCTCGCGGCTTCGCAAGCTGGTGCTTCAGGTGGGCGCGCACGGTGGGCCACTCGCTCGCGATGATGCTGTAGACAGCCGTGTCGCGCAGCGCTCCGTTGCGGGCGCGCTGGTGGCTGCGCAGGATACCGTCGAGTTTGGCGCCGAGCCGTTCGATGCCCGCGCGGCTCTGGTGATTGAAGAAATGGGTGCGGAACTCGACCGCGATGCAGTCGAGCGTATCGAAGGCGTGCGTGAGCAGCAGCAGCTTGCAGTGGGTATTGAGCGCCGTGCGCTGCACCGCCTTGCGATACCAGGTGGAACCGATCTCGACGCGCTTGTGCACGGCGTCGACGTTCATGTACGTCGTCATGCCGACCGCCTTGCGGCTCTCCCGATGTATGACGGCGAAGGGCAACATCGAACCCGCGCTCTCAAGGCCGAGCCTGCGGTCGATCTCGGCACTCATCTCCTGCGGATTCGGGACTGACGTGTACCAGAGCTCCCACAGCTTGCCGTCGCTCACGGCCTCGATGAGATCCGCCGCATGCGATTGCGCCAGCGGCTCCAGCGTGACGTGGGAGCTCGTCAGCGTGACGGGTTGCAGCCAAGCCATGGCCTCAAGGTCCTCGCAGCCTCGACCGGCCGCGATTATATGCCGCGGCTCGCGCGATCGCCGCGCGGGAAGTTCAGCGCTGGTATTCGAGCTGAAACCAGACCTTGCGGGTGTCGGTCGCGAAGCCGTCCGCCGAGTAGTCGGCGTACTTCGCGATCAAGGTGTACTTGCGCAGTTTGAGCTGCAACTGCAGATCGAGCTCGGATCCGTATTTGAGCCCGAGTCGGTCGGATTCGAACCAGTGGTAACTGGCGGTCGCCGAAATCGCATCGAGCAGCCCTGTTTTCTTGCGCGCGTAACCCAGCCCAAGGTAGCGATCGTCGATTCCGTTGGCGGGCGTCGTGAGGAACTTGTCTGCCCAGCCCTGAAAGCGGTGCAGCGTGCCGAGTGGCGCCGTGAAGCCTTTCACGCCGTCGCCCTCGAGCAGCTCCCAGCCCGCCGTGAAGCTCACGTCGTGTACGGTCGCCGCGAGCTCGAGCGCGTAGTCATCGTCGCGATAGTTGAGCGGGTTGTCTGCGTATTCGTTCTGTGAGGCGAAGGACGCGAGGTAACCGAGCTTGACGCTGCCCACGGCATGCTCGCCGGCGAAGCGCGCGCCGAACGTCTGCGAAGAATCGGTGGGCGCGCGATCGAGATCGAGCACATACGCGAATCCCGTCAGCTTGCCGTAGGACGTCTGATATGCCGCATTCGCGAACCAGGTGGAGCCGCGATAGCGCCCGACCGGAGATTCCTGACCGAAGACTCGATTCACCTGATCGACGTATGCGACGTCGATCGCCAGGTTCTTGATCGACTTGTTGGTGATCCTGACCGCATCGAAGGTCTGTTCGTTCTGCCGCCAGCCGACGTTGCCGACGAACCGGTGATCATCGAGGATGATCCGCTGCCGGCCGACGATCACCGTCGTGCCGGGAATCGACGTATTCGCGAGCTGCAGACGGTTGAGATCGTAGTCCTCGGGATCGGCCACGATCGGATACTGCGTCTTGCCATTGACGGTGCTGTTGTAGTTCTCGTTGAGCGGCCAGACGAGCTCGGCCTCGGCGAGCAGCTTAGTATTCCACATCTTGCCGGTCTCGAAGCCCAAGCGCCCGCGCAACGTGAAGGCGCTCGCATCCTTCGCGATCCCGGTCTGGCTGACGCTCTCGGTCCTCAAGCGCAGATCGATGATCGGCTGCGTTGCCTTGACGGCATCCTCGAGCGCCGCCGTATCGGCATTCGCGCCGGCGCTGGCAACCCAGGCCGCAAGTATCACCGTAATCGACACGCCGGCTTTCATGCAGCATTCCCCCTCGCAGTTGTTGCGGCCGGCGTGCGCATGCAGTGCGAATCGGGCGCCGTGAGGTCAGGCGGCATGTGCAACAGCCAGCATTTCCTTCACCAGGCGGCTCGGTTTCACGACGAGGATGTCGCAGGGCAGCCGGTCGAGCATGCGCTCGGCCGTGCTTCCGACCAGGAGTCTTTGCAGCGCGCCGCGTGAAACCGCACCTAGCACCATCACGTCGACGTCCCGGTCCGCCACATAGTCCGGCAAGACTGTGGCGGGTGATCCCTCCAGAAGATCGGTGTGCCCCGCAAACGCCGGATACTCCGCCGTCAGGGCGTCGAAATCGCGTAGATGCATGCGGCGCAACGTCTCGACGTACTGGCCGTCCGCCCAGGCGACGCCTGAGGCTTCCACGGCGCCCGGAACGCTCACGGCGAAGAGCGGTATCGCATCGAACACGTGCACGGCGCGCACGTCACCGCGCAGGTAGGAGGAGAGCTGCTCCGCCGTGGCAAGGAGCTCGCGGTCGAGCGTCGCCGGTTTGTCGTCCGCATGTCCGGGATCGACCGCGGCGACGAGCCTCACCGCCGCACGCCACACGGCCGGCTTCGTGAGGAGAAGCGGCACCGGGCATTCGCGAATGAGATGCCAGTCGGTGTTGGTGAAGAACGCGCGGCGAATCGGTCCGTGATAGTGGGTGTCCTTGACGACGATGTCGGGGACGAGCGCCCGCACCTTCTCGACTATTCCCTGGTGCAGCGGATCGTCGAACACGACGTCCGTGGTGACTTTGAGACCCTGCTGGCGCAGCGGCTTTGCAAGGAGCTCGAGCTGCGAATCGTGCCGCGACCGCCGGTCCGCGAGCGCCGCCTCGTAGACTTCGGCGGCAACGTAACGGTTGGCGCGCGACTCGGGCGAGTTGTCGCAGATGAAGAGCTCGATCTCGGCGCCGCTCGATCTTGCCAGACGCGCCGCCTTGTTGACACACGGCTGTGCGCTCGTGGAGGGGTCGATGATGACGAGGATCTGTCGAAGCGTGTTCACGGCGATTCTCCGTCAAGGGGTGGTCAGTACAGAGTCGGTCCGGTGTATGGCGATCGACGCCTCGGCACCCGCGCCTTGAATCCGCGCGGCTTGATGACGAGCACGTCACACCGCAGGAGGTCGAGGACCCGCTCCGCGGTGCTGCCGATGAACAGGCGCCTCAGACCCGACCGCGATATGGCGCCCATCACGACAATGTCGGCATGAATCCTGCGCACGGTGGCGGCAAGCCGCTCGGCAACGTCGCCCGTAGCAAGGTGCCTGCGGCCCTCGGGAATCCTTGCCGACTGCGCCAGGCGATGAAAGGCGCGCGTGACCGCCTGCGCATAGGCATCTTCCGCTTCGCGCGGCAACCACAACGGACCCTGATCGACCGGCACGATGACACTGAACACGAGGGGCAGATACGCATGGAATGCGTGCAGCCGGCCGTTCAGGAGGCCCGCCATGGCGGCGCCGCTTTCGAGCAGCCGGTGGTCGAGCGCGGCGGGCTTCGCGTGCACGTGAAACGGGTCGAGGGCCGCGATGATGTTGGGCCGCACGTAGTCGCGTGTCGACTTGACGAGCAGCAGCGGCACGGGGCAGTGTCGGATCAGCTCCCAGTCGTTGTTGGTCAGCAGGAGTCGCTGGCCCAGGCCATGCGTTGCGCTAGCGGCGATGACGAAGTCGGAGCGTGTTTCGAGGACGCGGCGAACCACGGCCTCGTGCGGTGGATAGTCCCACACCATGTGGCTCTTGACCTTGAGGCCCGAGAAGCAGCGCTGCCGCTCCAGCCGCTTCAGGGCGCGGTTGGCATGCACGGCAACAGGATCCGGTCCAGGAGCTGGAGTCGCGCCAATCGCATGAAAGAGCTCGATGCTGGCGCCGGTCAGCCGCGCGATCCGGGCGGCCTTGCGCAGCTGCGCCCGGGGGGTCCTCGCGGGGTCGCGAAGCGCAACCAGGATTCGCCGCCCCAGCCGGGTCTTCGAAGTGCGTGGCATGGACAGTCCTCCGTATCAGGCAGCGATCGTGCCCACAGCGGCCGCCGCAGGCGATTCGTGCATGCGCGTAAGGCCCTGCGTGTACTACTTATTCAAGCGTCGGCGGCAACTGCATTAGCGTGCGCTGATGGCGAAAAGGATCCTGATCATCGACGGGCATCCCGATCCGCGCGCGGAGCGCTACGTTCATGCACTCGCGCGGGCGTATCGCGAAGGCGCCGCAACAGCCGGCCATGAGCTCTCCGACGTCATCGTGGGTGAGCTTGAATTTCCGTTTCTGCGCACCGAGGAGGATTTTCGCAGCGGCAAGCCGCCGCGCTCCATCCGCGCCGCGCAGGAACTGATTGCGCGCGCCGATCACCTGGTGATTCTCTTTCCGCTGTGGCTTGGATCGATGCCCGCGATGCTCAAGGCATTCTTCGAACAGGTATTGCGGCCGGGATTTGCGTTCAGCGAAGGCGCCGGTGGCCGCTTTCCGAAGAAGCTGCTCACAGGCAAGTCCGCCCGCATCGTCGTGACGATGGGCATGCCGGCCTTCTTCTACAAGTGGTTCTACCGCGCCCACAGCCTGAAGAGTCTGGAGCGCAATATCCTTGCGTTCTGCGGCATCGACCCGGTGCATGTGACCATCGCGGGCATGGTCGAGGGGATGAGCCAGGGGAAGCGCGAGGCTCTGCTCGATTCGATGCGGCGCCTGGGAGCCGCCGCCCGCTAGAGTCGCACGGTCTCGCCGAGCTGCGGGACATGCGCTTTCCAGCGCAATGCCTCCTCGATGCGCGTCGCAAACTCCGCGGCGATATTCTCTTCGCCGTGCACGAGAAAGAGCTGTCGCGGCGGTTTGCGCAGATGTCCGAGCCACGCCAGCAGGGCTGATTGATCGGCATGCGCGGAGAAACCGCCGAGCGTCGCCACCCGTCCGCGGACGGGAACGTCGTCGCCGAGAATGCGCACAGTCTGCGCGCCGTCGACGAGGCGCCGGCCGAGCGTTCCCGCCGCCTGAAAACCGATCATCACGACCGTCGTGCGCGGATTCGGCAGATGATGCTTCAGGTGGTGGCGCACGCGTCCGCCATCGCACATGCCGCTCGCCGCCACGATCATCGCGCCGCCCGAGAGCCGATTGAGCGCCATCGACTCCTGGACGCTCCCGGTGTAGTGAATGCGCGGCAGGTTGGGCGGCGGATGCGCCTCGTTGGCGAGCCGCGTCGCTTCGGCATCGAAGAGCTCGAGGTGGCGCGCGGTGATGTGCGTGATCTCGGTTGCCATGGGCGAATCGACGAACACCTCAAGGTCGCGCACCCGGCCCTGACGGCTCAACTGGTTGAGGTAGTACAGGAACTCCTGGGTGCGGCCGAGCGCAAACGCCGGCACGATCACCATGCCGCGCCGCTCGAGGAGAGCCGAGTCGAGAATGCCGACGAGCTCGTCGAGCGTCTCATTGAGCGGCTTGTGGTTGCGATTGCCGTAGGTCGACTCGAGCAGCAGCACGTCCGCTTCCGCGATCACGGCCGGGTCGCGCACGATGGGCCGCCCCGGTTGGCCGAGATCGCCCGAAACGACGACCTTGCGCGTGTGTCCCGCCTCGCTCAGCCACACTTCGGCAAATGCCGAGCCGAGAATATGCCCCGCGTCCCGCAGACAGACACGCACTCCGCGCGCCGGCTCAAACGCCGTGTCATAGTCGACCGTGCGCACTTGCCCGGGCACGGCGTTCGCCTGCTCGATCGTGTATGCGGCCGTATAGTCGTGGCCGTGCCTGAGCGCTCGCTCCTCCTCGACCTTCTGCAGATGCGCGCTGTCAGGCAGGAGCACCGCGATGAGATCACGGGTGGCGGCGGTCGCGTAGATCGGGCCGCGGAACCCTTCTGCGCACAGCCGGGGCAAGAGGCCGCTGTGATCGATGTGCGCATGGGTCAGCACGACGAAATCGAGGCGATGCGGGTCGAAGCGGAACGGGTCGAGATTGAGCGCGCGCGTCATGCGCGCCCCCTGAAACATGCCGCAATCGACGAGAAACCGGCTCGCGCCGGCGTCGAAGTGAAAGCAGGAACCCGTGACCTCCCGCGCCGCGCCGCAGAACGTGATCTGCACTGGATTACTTCGTGTCGGGGACCTGCCCGGAATCCATCACCATGCGCACGAGCTGCGCAAGCGAGGAGGCATCCGTTTTCTCCATGACGCGCGCCCGGTGAATCTCGACCGTTCGCTGGCTGAGGCCGAGTTCCGCGGCCATCACCTTGTTGGGCTTGCCGCGCATCATGAGGTCGAGAACCTCGCGCTCGCGCGGCGTCAGCGAGTCGAGACGCGCGCGTACGCGGTCGCGCTCCCTGAGCGCCGCACGATTCTTCTCATCCGCCGCGAGCGCACGCTGGATCCGATCGATGAGGTCCTGGTCACGGAACGGCTTTTGCAGAAAATCAAACGCGCCGTGCTGCATGGCCTCGACCGCCATCGGAATATCGCCGTGACCGGTGATGAAGATCACGGGAATGATTGCGCCCCTCAGGTTCAGCTGCTGCTGCAGCTCGAGGCCGCTCAAGCCCGGCATGCGCACGTCGAGCACCAGGCAGCCGGGCTGATCCGGCTGGTAGGTGGTGAGGAACTCCGTGGCCGACGCCAGCGTCGTCGCGCTGAGGCCCACGGATTTCAACAGAAAGCGCAGCGAATTGCGTACGCCCTCGTCGTCGTCGACGACGAAAATCGTCGGTTTCAGTTCTTTCACCTGCTGCCCTTCACGCCGCCGGTAGGCGGACGAAGAATGATGCGCCCCGCGGCTCGTTCGCACGATGGCCGAGGGTCCCGTCGTGCGCTCCAATGATAGTCGTGCTGACGGACAATCCAAGCCCCGTGCCCAATTCCTTGGTCGTGAAGAACGGATCGTACATTCGCTCCGCGACCTCCGGATCAATGCCCGGCCCCGTGTCGGATAGCGACAGTTCCACCTCGCCGCTCTCGCCGAGAGCCGTGCTGACGACGACTGCCCTTTCCGCCGCCGGCACGTCGGCCAGCGCCTCGAGTGCATTGCGCAGCAGGTTGAGCAGCACGTGCTGGATCTGCACGCGGTCGACCATCACCTGCGGCAGCCCGGGGCCGAGCTCGAACCGCAGGCGCACGCCGTGCACGCGGGCATCGGTCTCCATGAGCTCCGCAAGCTCCTCGATGAGCGCATTGAGATCCGTTGGCCGCCGTTCGACCTCGACGTGGCGGACAAGACTGCGCATCCGGCGAATGATCGCGCCGGCGCGCATCGCCTGGGCCGCGATCTGCCTCAGGGCCTCGCGCACGTCCTCGATGGCGGGGTCACTACGCTCGAGCAGACGCGCACCGGCCTGAGCATAGGTCGTGATCGCGGCGAGCGGCTGATTCAGCTCATGGGCGACGCCCGCCGCCATCTCGCCAATGGTGGCAAGACGCGAGACCTGCATGAGCCGTCCCTGGAGATCCTTGGCCTCCTGCTCCGAACGCGACGGTTCCACGGGACTTACATAACCTGGCTGCATCCTGCCCCTCAGGGCGGAGGTCCAAGTATGGAGCCGCCTCGCAACCCGCGGCGCTACGTACATTCCGCAGGACCTGCGGTCATTGATCGAGCAGATCGCCCACGAGCCGCAGCAACTCATCCGCATCGATCGGCTTGCTGGCGATCCGCAGCCGCTCGTCCGGCTTCAGCTCGCGAATCATCGAGGAGGTGTCGCCGGTCACGAGAACGGCGCCAAGCGGCCGGCCGACGAGCGCGCGCACGCGCTCGATCACCTGCACGCCGGTCTCTGTCTTGCCCAGGTGATAGTCCGTGATCAGGAGGTCAATTTCGGCATTGGCCTTCGCCCTCTCGACGGCTTCGCCCACCGTGCCCGCGCTGATGACGTGGTATCCCTCGACGCCCAGCAGCATGCGGGTGGCATCCCGGACACCGGGGTCGTCCTCCACGAGCAAAATCCGTGGTGCGCGCGCACGGCGCGGAGCCGCCACCCGTACGGCAGGACCCTGTGCCGCCGATTCGATGCGAACCTCGCTGGTCGGCAGCTCGACCGAGAAAATCGAACCGCGGCCCTGCTCCGACCGGACATCGAGCTTCAGATTGAGCAGGGTCGCCATCCGCCGAACGATGCTGAGGCCGAGACCATAGCCATCCCGCGAGGTCCCCCGTTCGCCGGCGACCTGATAGAACTCATCGTAGATGTAGGGCAGTTGATCGGGCGGAATGCCGATGCCGCTGTCGGAGACTTCGATGCGCAAGGTCGTCGGCCGGGGCAGGCAGCGCAGCGCCACCCAGCCGCGCTGCGTGTACTTGATCGCGTTCGACACGAGATTGCGCAGGATCTGGCTGACGAGCGAGAGATCGGAATGCGCCGTTGCCTGCGCCGGCTCCACGCGCAGCTCGAGTCCCTTGCTCTGGGCAACCGACGCGAATTCGTTGCGCATCTCCTCGAACAGCGCCGCAACCGTGAAGTCCGTGATATCCGGCTTGATGGCCCCGGATTCGAGCTTGCTGATATCGAGGAGCGTATTGAGGAGCCGCGCCATGGAATCGATCGCCTGCGCCTCGTGCTGCAGGATCTCCTGCGCGGCGGAATCATGCACGGTCCGCCGCAGCGCGCCGTTCAGCAGCGTCAGCGTCTGCAGCGGCTGGCGCAGATCGTGACTCGCGGTCGCCAGAAAGCGGCTCTTGGCCTGATTGGCCCGATCGGCGAGCTCGCGCGCGGCCTGCAGGTCGGCCTGCACCCTGCGCCGCTCGGTCACGTCGCGGATCGCAGCCGCCACCAGCAGACGATCACCGTCCCGGATCGGACTGAGGCTCACCTCTACGGGAAATTCCGTGCCGTCCTTGCGCCGGGCGAAGAGGTCGCGGCAGACGCCCATCGGCCGCATGCGCACGTTCTCGGCGTATTCGCGACGGTGCCCGCCGTGCACGCGGCGGAAACGCTCCGGCACCAGGTCCTCGATGCCGAGGGCCATGGCCTCCTCCGCCGAGTAGCCGAAAATCGCCGACACCTGCTGGTTGACGTAGATGATTCGTCCCACCGCGTCGACGACGACGATGGCGTCCGGGGCGGATTGCAGAACTGTGCCAAGCAGGTGTGCAGGAAGCATCCTCTTTGATTCCTTGCAAATCTGACCGACCATCGTGAGCGTTAACGCCGGCTCGCCGTGAGGTGACCCGCCTCATCGATCATTAATTTGGGCTAGGCGGCGCCTCGTTCAATGGCGCCCGCATCCAGCGTTCGGCCGCGCTGCGGTAAGTACTTAACCCGATGGGTTGATTTCCGCATCGCTGGTCAAATTCATCCTCTACATGATGCCATCAAAGGAGGGCGATTTCATGGCGGTGAGCAAACCGAAGATCGACATTCCCGGGACCACCATTTTTGGCGCCGACGAGGCCCGTCGGGGCTACGCGCTGAATGCGATGTGCTACTCGTTCAACAGCGCGGAAAACCGCGCCGAGTTCCTGAAGGACGAGGATGCGTACTGCGCCAAGTTCGGCCTCGATGTCGAGCAGCGCGCGGCGATTCGGGATCGCAACGTCCTCGCACTGATCGCCGCCGGCGGGAACATCTATTACCTCGCGAAGTTTGCGGGGATCTTCGGACTCGACGTGCAGGAAATCGGCGCCCAGCAGACCGGGCTGTCGGTCGAGGCCTTCAAGTCAAAGCTCATGGCGGCCCGGGGGTAGCAACATGGCTCGCATCGTCGGCGCAATCTCGACCTCACACGTGCCGCTGATCGGCAAGGCGATCGCGCGGCATCTGGAAGCAGAACCGTACTGGAAGCCGTTCTTCGAGGGTTTCGATGCCGCGCGCGCGTGGTTGCGTAAGGTGCAGCCGGATGTCGCCGTGATGATCTACAACGATCACGGGCTCAATTTCTTTCTCGACAAGATGCCGACCTTTGCCGTTGGCGCCGCGGCCGAGTACCAGAATGCCGATGAGGGCTGGGGGCTCGCGACGACCGCGCCGTTTCCGGGCGACCCCGCGCTCTCCTGGCACGTGATCGAATCCCTGGTCGCCGACGAATTCGACGTAACCACGTGTCAGCAGATGCTGGTCGATCACGCGTTCGCCATCCCGATGCAGCTCTTGTGGCCGGGGACGACGAAATGGCCGGTCAAGACCGTTCCGATCTGCATCAATACGGTCCAGCATCCGCTGCCCACGCCCGCGCGCTGCTACAAGTTCGGTCAAGCCATCGGCCGCGCGATCGAATCCTACGACAAGGACCTGAAGGTCCTCATCGTCGGGACCGGCGGCATGTCGCATCAGCTCGACGGTGAGCGCGCCGGTTTCATCAACCGGGAGTTCGACCAGTTGTGTCTCGACAAGCTCTCGCGGGATCCGGAGGCGCTGACCCGTTTCTCGGTACCAGAGCTCGTGAAGCTGGCCGGTACGCAAGGGGTCGAAATTCTCATGTGGATCGCGGCGCGCGGGGCCATCAGCGGCGGCGTGTCCGAAGTGCACCGCAACTATCACATTCCGATCTCGAACACTGCGGCGGGCCTGCTGGTGCTCGAGCCGGCGCGGGCGACCGGTTGAAATAGGTCGAGCCGCCTCAAGAAAGCCGCGAACGCGCCAAATTCGACGGCGCGGGGGGTGCCGTGAGGAGCCAGGACGACTTCCTTTTCATGTGGGACCGCGCCCTCGAGGCGCTGCTCGCGGCTGAGCGCGGCCGGCGGCGGATCTTTCGCCTCCTCGCCGGCTCCCGTGAGACCTGCGCCTGGGAACCCCCGATGGACGTCTACGAGTTCCCGGAGCGCTACCGGATAACGATGGGGCTGCCGGG
>Ga0153915_10006325_pt1 | contig 11086 bp, 9 predicted proteins | sample Opewatmetagenome_2_FD_107003 | JGI IMG/M metagenome (GOLD analysis project Ga0153915, IMG submission 107003) | Freshwater wetland microbial communities from Ohio, USA - Open water 3 Core 3 Depth 3 metaG | ecosystem: Environmental > Aquatic > Freshwater > Wetlands | place: USA: Ohio, Lake Erie...
AGGGGGCGTCCCTGCCTCAAAACGGTGGGGAGGTCCCAGAAATGTGCTCTTTTCAAGGCCTACATCTTGTATCATTTCTCCGCCCCCTAATGCAGGAGGGATCTTTTCAAGTATCTCTTTTCTGCCCCACAAAACCCCAACCCCTGTAGGGCCGAAGACTTTGTGCCCGGAGAACAGATAAAAATCCGCTCCAAGGCCCTGGATATCCAGCGGACCGCCGGGGGCGGTCTGAGCGCCGTCAAGCATAAATAATGCACCTTTATCATGGGCAATCCTTGCGAGGGCCCTCACATCAGTGACAGCACCTGTCACATTTGAACCGTGTGTGACGGCTACTATCTTCGTCCGTGATTTTATGAGGTCTTCGGCGCGTTCAATATTTATCCTTCCGTCGGCAGTCACGGGCAGATACCGGACACGCACACCCTGCCGCTGCTGTATTATCTGCCATGGGATGATATTGCTGTGATGTTCAAGGTGAGAAATAAGGATCTCGTCATTTCTTTCAAATGTAAGGCTGAGACTGTGGGCAAGGATGTTTATTCCGGCGGTCGTCCCTCCGGTGAAGACAACTTCATCGGGATCTTTAACCCCCAGATATCTTGCAACTGTCATTCGAGCATCTTCAAAGGCCGCTGTCGCTGCCTCGGCAAGCCTATGGACGCCCCTCTTGACATTTGAACGACGCATGGTGTCATGTTCCGTCATAGCCTGGATAACGCAGTCAGGTATTTGGGACATGGCAGCATTATCCATGTAATGAAATACGCCTTCTCTCCTGGAAGACCTTAATATGCTGAATTGATCCGCCGATTTATTTGCGTTAAAGGTCATCTCACCTCTTCTACCCTATCCTTTCCTGTGCCGCTTGATTATCTCCGCCAGTATGGCAACTGCAATCTCAGCGTGGGTCTTCGCACCTATGTCAAGCCCGACAGGTCCGTGTATGCGCGTCAAGTCATCTTCGCTGAAACCTGAAGACCTCAGTCGCTCAAGCCTTTCGGCATGTGTCTTCTTACTGCCCAGTGCGCCGATGTAAAAGGAACCGGAACGCAGGGCCTCTTTCAATGCAACATCATCTATCTTGGGATCATGGGTAAGGGCTACGATAGCGGTTCGCCAGTGGAGTTTCATGTTCGCAAGGACCTCATCCGGCCAGTCTACAATGAGTTCGACATCCGGGAAACGCTCCTTTGTGGCAAAGGCGCCCCTGGGATCTATTATCGCCACACTGTAATTGGAAAGCATCGCCATCCGGGCAAGGACCCTGGCGATGTCCACAGCACCTATGATAATAAGCCTGGTACTGGGATAAATCCCGTGTATGTAATACCTCTTTTCATCGATATCATAGGCAGCGCAGGCGCCCCTTTTTATGGTCTCAAAGACAAGGGACTTCAATCCCGCTGGAACCTCATCCTTCCAGTCAGGGGCGCCCAAGTCGATGCTGAAGGCCTCTCCTGTAACAAGATCAGTGATAATGCATGCAGGGATCATGGCCCTTTTTAATTCAATCACCCGTTCAATCGTTCCCCTGATGCTGTCCAGACTCTGGATATATATATCGATCCTCCCGCCGCATATAAGGCCTACATCCCATGCCTGCTCATTGCTGATGCCGAAGGAGACCAGCCTGGGTCTTCCGCTTTTAATAACATCAAAGGCATCGGTTATTACCGCCGGCTCGACACATCCTCCTGAAATGGAACCCTCAAAAGCCCCATCTTCATCAACAATAAGCTGACTCCCTGCCTGCCTGGATGCCGCACCCCATGTCGAAACTACGGTTGCTATCGCAGCCCTTTTACCCTTCCTGGACCAATCTATTGCAAGTTCAAGGATATCGTCCTTCTGGTTTCTTGATTCCATATCAAGCCCTTATTCGGCCTTTCTATTATCTGAGGTATCTTTCATGAATTCATTGATCCGTTCCAGGTCGGCTTCATTGTCCACATCCATAAAGGCATTCGACCCTTCCATCTCCACTGTCATGACATCCTTCGGATTATCCCTGATAATCTCTCTTGCCCCAATGTCTCCCTTTATCTCCAGGATATTATCATAAAATCTCTCTGTCAGACAGACAGGAAGCCCCCTTTTTCCGTTGTAAACAGGGATGCAGATATCCTTCTCCGATTCCCTGAACCGCCTTAGAAGGATATTGATTACCTGATCGCTTAGAAGTGGCTGATCGCCCATGAGCACCATTATTGAGGGGAACCCGGTCCGGACCGCCTTCAAGGCGCATTGCAGAGAGGTGGACATCCCTTCTTGATAGCATGGATTAATGATGGTTTTAAGCCTGGAACCGGACAGTGAACCTCCGATGGAGGCCTTTATCTCATCCGCCCTGTGTCCCAGCACCAATACCACCCTGTCGAGTTCGGATTTTAAGGCAGCATCAATAACCATGGCAAGCAGGGTCGAGTCGCCTATCTTGAGCAGTTGCTTGGGGCTTCCGAATCTCGTTGACATCCCTGCCGCCAGGATAATGCCTGCTGTGGGATTTTTAACCATTTTATTTATTGATATTTTTTTTCATGGACGTCCGCTTCTAGATCCTGTTATTATTTGTCATATACATTAAAATTTAAATTCGTTATATTTGTAAATATATATCGGGTCAAGATTATTCTTTTGAGGATTTATGGAGGATCAATATGAAAAAATTGCTGTTTTTGCTTGTTGTCATGTGTCTGGCGCCTTCATCTCTGCTGGCCGATGAAGTGGACAACGGGCTTCCCTCCGGCGTCTCTGCAACCATCAAGGAAGGTGCAAGGATGGCAATCAAACAGGGGGCAGTCAGTCAGGGCGTCATTAAAATGACGCGCATGATGATAGAGAATAAATATCAGGAACAGCAGATACTAGAGGTGTATCTGATACTTATGAATGCCAAGCAGCAGGGCGTCCCCGATTCCCCTATCGTAAATAAATTTTATGAATGCACCCAAAAAAAACAAAAGGCTGAAAGCACCATCATGGCAATGGAGACTGTCAGATCCAACTATGAGACGGCAGACAGATATGCAGGGATTATGACTCGCGACAAGGCCCAGGCAAGCCTGTTGTCCGAATTGATCATGCAATGCATAAATGCCGGTATGGGTGAGGCAGATATGAAACAGATAACGGAATTATTGCAGAAAAAAACAAAAGACATGAAACCTGAGGAGGCCCAGTCCCTTAATAACAAGGCATTAAATACGGTAAAGGCTATTGCGCGTTCCGGCGCCGCCCCTATAAGCATAACGGACCTGGTCTCAAATGCATTCAAGAGGAATTATTCTGAAAAAGATATGGAAACCCTGTGTACTGCCTTTTTGAAACAATGCAAGGGCAAGTCCAACGCCACGATCCTTGCCGATTCCTACTCGGATGCCATCAGCGCCGGTGCAAAAGCTGATGAGTTGGCTGAGACCGAATCAGAATCCCGATGAAGCGAGGGCCATCCTATATCTTTACGGCTGATTGTTTTTCAGCGGACGGCAGTTTATCTTCCTCTTCTTTTATCTTGAACCTCTCCCTGATGCGTTCCAGTGAGACAATGCTCACAACCCTGGACGACGGGGTAAGAAATGATTTCAGTTTCAACTCGAGCATCCTGGGCTTGAGTTCGCTTCCAATGGCAACTACCCCTTCAAGTATGATCTTTTGCAGGAGCAGTTCATTGTCTGTCCTTTCCCTTATATGGGCGGCAAAGGGGATGAACAGAAAATAGGCCAGGATAGCCCCATAGACGGTTGCAGTCAGGGCGGTTGCTATGGCCTGAAGGACGCTGGCATCGTCATACCCTGTTGAAAATAGCCCAAGCAGCCCTACGATGCTTCCGATAAGCCCGAAGGGAGGGCAGACCTCCGCAATAGTCCTCAGGACCCTTTCTGACTCCTGTCTCCTCAATTTAAAAAAATACATCTCCGTGGTCAGTATCTCCCGTATCTGCTCCTTCGGAAAACCGTCCACAAGCAGCCCGAGGGCCCGTTTCAGGAAGTTGATTGAGGTCTCTTCCTGGTCATCCTGCAGGGACAATATGCCGTTCACCTTGCTCTTAACCGAAAGATCCACCAGCGTCTCCACTATCTCTTCAGGGGTTCTTACCTTTGTCCTGTACAGGGAGCGAAGCACCTTATAGACTATGACAAGTCGTTCCCATCTGAAGCTTATGAAGGCGGCGCCGAATACCCCGCCCAGGACGATAAGTATTGAAACGAGGTTGAAGTAAAGTCCTATGCGCCCGTTGATTACAAAGCCTGAGACAAGGACAAGGATGCTTGCCGCAATGCCTGTGATGGTTTTTCTTTCCACTTTTAAACTCCTTTACCGGACCTCTTGATTGCCCCCATAGGGTCTTTCTTTTGTTATGATAATCTCTACCCTTCTGTTGGCCTCCCTGTTAGCGTCGTCGGTATTCGGTTTTACCGGCTGGTAAAAGGCATGCCCTGTTACATAAAATCTTTCTTCAGGTATATTCATATCCGTCATGAGAAAACGAGCCACCTGACAGGCCCTCGCCGTCGAAAGTTCCCAGTTGGAGGGAAACTCTGCCGTATTTATGGGCAGGTCATCCGTATGACCTACCACATTCACCATATTTGACGTGTTTTTGAGGACCTGCGCGACCTCCCTCAGGGATGCCTTGGCGTCTTCCTTGATATATGCCTTTCCAAGGTCAAAAAGCAGATCGCTCTTCAGGATTATCCTGACGGCCTTGTCAGGCACCAGTTCAATTGAGGAGGAGGAACTCAGTGTCTGCCTGCTCATGTCGTATATCTCCCGGATGCTCCGTTCCCCCTGGGATTGTGTAACGCCTGAGTTCTGGGGTACTTCAACCCTTTTTTCAATATATTCAGTTTTAATTTCAGGGGGTGCAGTCACTGTTTCTTTTGTCGGCGCCTTGAAGATGTACAGGGCGGCAAAGATGACAAACATCGTCATCATTACATCCGCCCATGCCACAGACCAGTGTACGGCCCTTGGCATTTCATTGGAAAAGAGGATATCGTCTCCTATCGGGGCATCAAAGGGCACAGACATGTATCCGCCTAAACCGGAGGGAGGCTGAGTCTTGCAATCGATTACGGGCTGATTGTAGAGGGTTTTGAGATCCTGCTTTTTTTGTTGAGATCCCGAACCCTTGATCAACTTCTGTTCGGGCGTCTTTGATTCACTGGGCGCCATATTACTGCCTTATTGATATTTGTCTGATTCAAATAAAAATTTATCCGGTTTTTAACTTAAAAACACAATGACCCTGAAGAATAACAAGCGAAAATCATGCCAATCATCGGCCTTATTTATCTAGTCGGTAATATTAGATAAATTTATAATATAAATTTAATGATCAGTTGCAGTGGGAATTTTTTTCGGAATAATATGCCCGGCGGGGAAATATCTTCTCGGCCCTTCAAGATTTAGCGGGGGCCATACAAAATATAGCGGCATAATAAGATCCTTATTCCGCTATAGACTATATGTGACCGCCAATGCTGTCACACCGTTGAAAAACGGGGGCCAGTGATTTTATGATTGTCTAATAAATTCTGAATTTTGACTTTCGAGACAAGGTCGCAGTGATCGATATCGTTATTTCATGTGTGCCGTATTGTTATCTAGTGTCCATCCGAAAACTCTTAGTTTTGAATGGCAGCTGTCAGCACTCAGCATTCAGCTTTCAGCAAAAACCTTGCAAATCATTATGTTAGCTGACTGCTGATCGCTGATGGCTGAACGCTCCATCCATAAAAGCCTTATTTATGGATGGACCCTAGCTAACCTGTGCCGTTTTTGTCATTTCGACCGAAGGGAGAAATCTCGATGTAATGATATTCACGCATTGAGATCCCTTACATGCGTTCGGGACGACAATGATTCCTGCACAAACTGATGCCGTAATATATAGATGCGCCCACAAGGGGGGATACAAGCTACCTGAGGTATATCGGATTGGTAAATATCCACGGCCGCCAGCCGAAAAAAGCGAGCCTGTGATAGACCTCAACCCTGTAAACGCCTTTTTCAGTAACAGGAAACACGGCCTCTGTCCCCCTTACGCGCCTTGAAACAACCCCGTCTTTGATGAGCCTTATCTCTCCCTTAGCCGGAGACTCGATGATAAGATTTCCAGGATAGAACTCCCCTTCCTCTCCCATGTGCAGGTCGGAACCGTCATCAGAGATATAGTTGAATCTGAAACCCCTTGCCGGATAGATATCATCATTTGCAATAAACAGCCTGCCTTCTCTCATGGCCTCGCATACGTCCTGTTTAGCCTTTATAAAATCCTTGAAGATCTTTTGTTTCAACAAGACATGGATATTTATGGCCTTAAAAAGAGATTCATAGGGAAGAGGCAGGATATTAAACCTCCACCACTTGAAGACTGTGCCATGGGCGTCTGAACCGCCTATGGCGACTACCCTCCTGTTTCTGCACAGATCGTCATAAAAAGACATGGTCTCTTCGCTGGGACCTTTAAGTGTCTGGCTGCGAAATCTGATCAGGAACAGGGCATGAAATATGGATTTAACCCTTTCCTTCCATCTTGAGGCGAAATTCCATATGCATACCCCGGTGAACCCTGTGACCGACAGATCATTCCATATATAGGCCTTGGATTTTTCATGCAAGGGCATCCCCTTTTCAAACGGATGAGCAAGAAACCCTATACCACCCTGTCTTTTTACTGCATTGATAATCTCCTGCGGGCTGAGGCCTTCCGAATTGAACATCTCCTTGAGGTTATAGGCCAGGTAATGATTATACCTCTTGCCTATCTCCAGCCCCATGAATATGGGCATCTTTCCGAAAAAGCCTTCTTCCTCGATATTCAAGGATTTAGCCATATAATCATGATCATTCAGATAGATAAAATCAAGACCTGCTGCAACAGCCTTTTCAGCAATCTCGTCTATGGTAGCCGTGCCGTCCGACAGGCTGGAATGTATATGGATATTGCCGATCGTTTCATAATCAAACATCATCAAGTTCCTGTCTGTATATTAAAATAGCGTTCACTCAAATTCCTCAATGGCCTGCCTCCCTATTTTCATGAACCTTAGTGCAGTGAAATAGATTATTAGAAAGACGGATAAAAATGCAAGAATAATCCAGAGCCATTGAAAGGTTGTTATATTTTTCCACTTCATTCCCGCCATAAAAAAGATGCGGACAGGTATGGCCTCAAGAAGGATTATTACAGCCATGAACAGGACGCTGAATATCATGTAAATAAGCCCCCCGAACCCTGTTGACACCTGTGAAATATTTTCATATTTAAACCTGGGATATGCGGCCCCAAGGCCGATACCCATGGCAACTATCCCGAAGACGGCAAAAAACATTGTTATTGAGGACAGGAGCATCATAAACAGGGATACATGAAGAAACTGATTTGTCAGGATTATCAGTGTCTCTCCCAGTACGATCATGGGGCCTACAGAGAGGAGATATTTCCCCCATAAAAACCTCCCCATGTCAAGCGGGGAAGATTTTATGATCCAGAATGCCCCCCCTTCAACGCTTACGGAGGGATAAACAAAACGGACAGAGACAGCAGAGAGTACAAAACCTGCAAGGCCCATATTCAGGAAGGCAAGTATATTCTGGAGAAACTCCAGCCTGATGGGGCTTTTTTCAAGGGGAAGCACACTGAAATTGTATATATAGACCAGCACAAGCGCTCCCAGGAGCAACAATTGAGACCATTGAGTGTTATCCCTGAAGAAGATCCTTATATCCTTGTCCGTCATGGATGCAAGGTCACCTTTAACAGGCCTTTTAATTATCCTTATAAAGATATCAAGGATATTTCCTCCAGCCCTCCTGCCCCTTGCCTCCCGGGCCTTGGAAAACCCCTTGAGATATATCCACCCTGAGACCCACAGATCGATTACGATCAAGGCAGCGGCAGTGCTCCACAACATCGCCGTCTCGAATAAAAGGCCTCCCCTTGCTGTTTTATCCAGCTGGCCCCATAATATTTCTGTCGCCCAGTGTGTGGGGATAAAAGGCGAATCAGTCGTCTTTAAGGCGCTCATATACTGCATTACAGTGAAAAAGGCATCAGGGTCCACAAGCCGCTCCGGCCTTAGAAACCTCAGCAGGATATAAACTGCAATGACAATAAGGAGCATAAGTAGCATAAGTATGTCCCTTGTCCTGTGAACGGGAAACAGGTTTACAAGGATCATTGCGATCAGTATCCCGACTGCGGATGCGATAAAGGCTAATGCAAGACCTGCATGGGCAAGGGCAATATAAAAACCCGGACCCGGTCTGTATACCCATGCATAAGCCATCATTACCGGGAGCCCGAATATGGACACCATCCAGGAACTGTCGAGTATTGTAAAGGCGCATCTGCTCAAAAAGACCTCTTCAAGCCCGGATGGAGAGGAATGGCACAATTCAAGGTCAGCTGAGAGGTAAAGGTTCGACAGGGCTATCAGGATATTGCTGAAAACAAGCAGAGAGAAAAAGGTTAAAAGCGCCATGGACAAAAGATGATGTGCAAGCAGATCGCCTATCACCTCAACCGATTGAAAGTAGATGAGCATCCTGGCAGAAAGCACAAAAAGGGCGGCCCAGAAGGCAGCTGCTACAGCGCCTGTTACAAAGGCCTTCTTTTTTGCGCCTGATTTCGTGTTGATCAGGGAATTTTTAAGACCCAGCACCCTGGGACTAAGGAGCAGAAAGAGGTTTGTCATGACTGAGCCCTCTCCCTTCTGTCAGTTTAAGGAAGGTGTTTTCAAGGTTGCCGTCCACACCTGCGTCCTTTATTAATTCCTCAACCGTCCCCCTGGCAATAACCTTTCCTGTCTGAATAATGGCGAGTTCGTGACAGACCTCCTGGGCCGTCTCAAGGGAATGTGTAGACATAAATATGGTTTTACCCTTGTCTGTCTCTCTTCTGAAGATATCCTTGACCAGTCTTGCCCCCTTGGGATCAAGACCTACCATGGGTTCGTCAACAATCAGAACCCTGGGGTCATGCACCAGGGCCCCGCACATGACAAGTCTTTGTTTCATGCCGTGGGAATACCCTTCGATGAGTTCATCCTTCCAGTCAATGAGGTCAAAGATATCCAGGAGGCCCATTAACCTTGAGTTGGTTGAAGTTGATCTTTCAAGCCTGTAAAGGCCTGATAAAAAATTGAGAAACTCAAGACCGGTCAGTTTCTCATACAAAAACGGGCGGTCCGGGATAAACCCGCATAACCCTTTTACCCTGGAGGGTTCTTTTTCCAGGTCCATGCCGTTGATTATTATACTTCCGCTGGTAGGTTTTAAGATGCCGGCCATCATCTTTATGGTTGTTGTCTTTCCTGCCCCGTTCGGTCCTAAAAAACCGAAGATGACCCCTTCTTTTACGGATATATTCAGGTCATCAACCGCCTTCAGGCCCCTATAGAATTTTGTCAGATTAATCAGTTTAATTATATCCAAGATCAAGTACCTCAAAATTCAATCTCCCGATGAGGCCTATTATCTCAACCTGTTTATCAAGGTTTCCATATATCAGGCATATATGGGTGACATCGACCGGCATCTGGTTCAATGTGGCATCCATGGATATCCACCTGCCCAGATAAGCCTCTGTCCATGCATGATAATAAAACCTTCCCCGGCTGTAGACGAGACCCACGCTAAGCCTTGCGGGTATACCTGATGCCCTGAGCAGGGCCGTCAGAAGCGTGGCATGTTCGTTACAATCGCCGACCCTTGTCTTAAGGACCTCAAGGGCGCTCGGCACGCTTACCACTGGCTTCTTATCAATGTTGGAATACACCCAGTTCAATAATCTCCCGGCCTTTAATGCAGGGGATTTTTCATATCCGGCAATCGAGGCGGCCTTTGCAGTTATCTCAGCAGAATCGCTCTCTATATTGAATTCCGGCTTGAGATAGGGTGAAAGGCTTTCATCCATGTCATAGTTAGTTTCACCTGATAAGGCTGAGGGGATCTTTTCAAGCCTTATCATCATAATGTCCTTATCAAGGCTCTGCCTCTCTGTCTTATCAGGTATTGAAAGAGGAAGCGTCCCCCCCGTCAGATTCAGTCTCACCTTGAGATAGGCCAGTCTTTCCGGATCAGGAGGCAATGACCTGTCCACAGGCACGGAGGCCATTTCGTAATAATCATCGCTTCCCTCAATATCCAGGGAGGCGTTTGCAGCGCCGGATCTTATCATGACAAGACCCATGGCCCCTTTCTCTTTAAGAACTGAGCCTGATTCATCAACCCATATTATTACAGGGTTATTCCACATCTCTGTCTCGATCCGGAACGTGTCGTATTTGATCCTGTTGATCTCAAGGGATTCCGTTGCAGCGACCCTGAAGACCGCCTCCTTCTGGGCCAGAGTGGAGGGATCAAAAAAAGATGTCCTGAATGACTCGCCAACCTGCATCTTTCTTGTTTTAAAAAGATGTTCCATGCCTGCACTGATCACCGGCGGTTCTGATAGAATCAATTCACGGACATCCCTGTCTCCTGTATCGCCGGTTTTGATCAGCAGCCTGTTTCCTTCCACCTTTCCGGAGATATTATAGGATACGACACCAGAATTCATCTTAAAGACAAAATCCTTCATAATGAAGTTCTTATCGGCATTTGTCTGGGTAATAGTGTAAATGGCCCTGTCAAGGCCCATGAGGTTAAGCCGTAAAAAAACCTCATCCTGCATAAAATAGCCGTCCTTGAATGGCCTTATGAAGCTTAAGGAATAGCCAACCTTGCGGTCCTTCAGGAAGATCTCCTTCCATTCCTTCTGGATGGAGTCAATCTCTGCGGCCTCGCCTACAGATATTTGCTCAGAAGCGGTGCCTGTGGATTTCTGCTTCCTTACAAGCATGACCATCATGACAAGCCAGAAAGCGACAATAATGATGCCTGTCAGATGAAGCAGATGTCTTTTATTCATGAATTTCATTATAGAAGGATGCCCCGGGGGGATAAAGTTTTGACTTCATCATGCCTCCGTTTATAGCTGACAGGATCGATTCGAAACAAGGCAGTGTCCTGATGAAAACCGGTCAAATGGGGTAACCGATCTTTTCCAGTAATCTTCTTGCATTTGAAATGCCTA
>Ga0153915_10006326_pt1 | contig 11086 bp, 1 predicted proteins | sample Opewatmetagenome_2_FD_107003 | JGI IMG/M metagenome (GOLD analysis project Ga0153915, IMG submission 107003) | Freshwater wetland microbial communities from Ohio, USA - Open water 3 Core 3 Depth 3 metaG | ecosystem: Environmental > Aquatic > Freshwater > Wetlands | place: USA: Ohio, Lake Erie...
CCGTCGCAGACGAAGAGTTCCATATCAGGGAAAAGAAGTACCACCAAGGGCGCCCTATCGCGGGTCCCACAGTCCCGGCAAAATGTCCGTGGTATGTTAAGGAATGAATAAGCCTAGCGTCCTCCCAAAAAGGCGGATTGACTACCAGGAATATAACCGCGGCTATGGCCACCCAGATAAATATTTTTTTTACCCCTGCCCTCCAGTCTTTACTGTTTATTAATATCATGATGGGTACTATCTGGAACACCCAAAAGGAAGTGTATTTTGTTGCGAACGCCAGCCCCCCAACCACCGCAGATATATAGAACAGGATATTGGCCTTCTTACACCTTTCATACAATACGATCGCGAGAAGGGCGAAAAACACGGCCCCCGCGTCGAAATACACCTCAGACGAATATCTTATCGTCAATAGCTCAGTCGCTAGGAAAAATCCACCCACGGGTGTCCGAAGGGCGATGAGCAACACTGTGAGCGATCCAAGTATGACTGCGACTAGCCGTGCTGATAACAGACTATCCCGGACCAGCACAGCCAACGCAAAAAGAAACTTTCCGAAAAAAGGGTGTTCTAAGTTCTTGCTGTAGGAGACGAAGTTCCCAAACTCATAATTCCGGAAGAATCCCGCGAAATCCCTCGCAACACTTAGGTACAGAGGCTCATCGATATCGGTTGGAAGCGTGGTCGCGGCCCTCAATCTTAGTAGTAATGCGAGCAAAAAGATGACGAAAATAACCGCAATCAAGACGAATTTTCGGGAGATTTTTCTGACCCGCACATTTGCCCCATACCTAAACTCGAGTGCGCTCATAAATAGCAGTCGAGTTCAAAAAGAATAAAAATTATTTATGGCTGTTTTTTTCACACCACATGATGATTAATAAATTTGGACTTGCATGATTTGACCTCGATTTTTCGAACTCGCAAATTTTCAAGGTGAATCATGACCATATTTTTTGTCGCCTAGCCCTTAGAATTGCGAGAAATCGTGCTGGTCGCGGGTAGTAGGAGTGCTTGCCCAGCCCAATATGATCGCTGAGATCTCGGAGCCCAATTGGTCCTGCTGTAAAGCCGTGTGGCTTGCCCAGTTCAATATAATCCAGGTGATCCTAGTACCCCAGTCATCCTGGACGGACGTATACCACGCCATGTTGTCCAAAATCGTTACCCCAAAGCTATCCGTCAGAACCAGTTTGACCCTGTGTACGTTGCCCGAGGGATAGGGGAGATTACCATCGTGCGATACGATCAGGTTCGTGAGATTTACAATCTGCGGACCAGGTGCAGTCCTGCTCCATATTACGCTCTCCGATTCGACGGTGATGTTATCATTCGCTAAAAATCTCAGGCGCAGGTTATCTCCCTGATTGACCACCAGGTTCGTATTCACATTTGCTTTACGTATGCCCCACAGGAATGGTGCACTTCCTGAGGTTGCCAGCCTGATGCTCGCCGTCCCAGTACAGGGTATTTCGCCACTTGTGACAACAAATGTCCAAACGGATGATCCCGTCTGTCCATAATCATTGATGGCGATAACTTTCCATGAGTAACTCTCCGGCGCGAGTGGAGTCGTCACTGTGTAAGAATTTTCGGAAGCCCCCAGAAGAACATTTTCCTCAGGAGACGAGAAGTCAGGATCGTTGTCCACTAGCAGACGTTGGTTATTTGAGATGTCTCCAAACTTCCATTCGAAGAGGGGCGTGTTATCGTTGGTGATGGTGCCATTCGGCGGCGAGATTAACGTTGGATTTCCTGGCAAGGCTATCGCTGTGAATGACCATGTGTAGTTCTCGCCTGTGTTCCCCACGAGGTCCTTGTACCCCGAGACCTTCAAGGTGATATTCTCGCCAATGTTCCAGTTGTCGTGAGTCCAGGTTGCTGAAGTATTATCCACGTTCCAACCGGCAAATGTGTATGCAACTGGGGTGCCTGTGGTTTGGGTGAGGGTTGGAGTAACTGACGCATCCAGGCTCTTGTTGAACACCACTACCACGTTCTCGTTCAATGATCCACTTGCTACGTTATCTGGCGTTGTCCCGACAACTGCAGGCAGAATAGGTGATTCAACCATTAAGGTTGCGGACATACCACCAGATTGAATCGCGTAAACTCCCGGTGTGTCCATTGCGATCGTGAACGACAAATTATTTTCATTGTCCCTTCCCAAAGTCACGACTCGAGAATTCTCAAGCACGCCGTTTAAGTAAAGCTTCACATTCTCTGCTCCATCCAAATTGCCGATGTTCCTAACCGTTATGGAGACAACGACCGATTCCCCGGGATCGACTATCCCCTTGCTGAGCACGAGGTTCCTGTACTCGAATTCGGGCGCGAGGCGCATCTTGGCCATTCCTGTGTATTGATCATTTCCTCCGTAGTATGCGTAAATCCAGTTATCCGAAGCGAACACGAAATTCTTTCCTGGGAAGTTCGGACCGTTATACCAGCTCCTGTTGTCCTTGGTTACGTCAGCGAATCCGGTTTTAGCATTGCCATAGTAGATCGGTGCCCATGGAAGCGTTGCTCGATAGAGGAGGGTCCAGGGCGCGCTGCCATCGAATATCGCTGTGCCGACAGTGGCCTTTGGTCCACCGACGTACCCATCCGCAGCCATACAGGTCATCGTGAGGATATTACCGTCCGGCATAATGATAGCACCCGCGGGGTACTCCCCTGCATTCGACCAAGTTGTGTCCGTCCCTCCAAAACTCACCGAGCGCCAAACCCAATTGTGCAGATCGTTGGAGAATCCCATGGAATCTGGTGGCTCCATGTAGCTGAAGAACCGATAGTAAGTTCCATTATAAAGAACGGGGCTCCCCCACGGGCTTGCTGCAGTATCTATGATTGCGCACGTCTTATTCACACCATTAATTTGCCATGTGCCACTGAAATGTACGAAATCGGTGGTGGATCTCATCACGCTTGGAGTGGCAGACCCTGTATAATCCGTGTAACCCACGTAATGTACGTTATCACCGAAGGGATTGATCAGCAAGACCGGATCCTCTAGACTCTGTGATCCATTCTCCCACCGCAACAACATGGGTGCAGGATCTTTAGTCCAGTTGATTCCATCCGTGCTAGTCGCATACCCGAGGCTACTAGCGGCGGGACCACCTTCTCCGGGTGCAGCTTTTTCGTTACCTCTATAAACCATTTGGAAAATATTATCAAAAATGCCCACGGATGGATTGAACGCCCCTCTCATATCCCAAGTACCTAAGGTTGGGCTCATAACTGGATCAAGATTTGGTTCCCAATTGTACACCCAATTATCTATGGTGGTGAAGCTGAGGTTGTCGAACTTGGCTGGCCCGTTCGAGAGGAAGATGGGATGTTCGGGGGTGACGTCCACGACAGCCCTCACTCGGCCCAAGACCGTTCCGCTCAAATTCTGAAGAATAGCGAACGCAGCCATCGATCTCCTAGAAAAGTCGAGCGTTAGTTGATATTTTGTCCCCACACTTATCGCGCCAACGCCGGTATTATTCTCGACCCGCCAGACATAGTACCCGTTCTCTTGCCTCTCTGTCCAATTAGAAGCTGTAACCCCATTACCATCTATCTGATAATCTGGAGGAGTGACGTCGAAAATTGAATAACCTGCTACCCTCCTTTCGACCTGGAGTGTGTTTGATGCGGGGTATACTACGGCATAGACCCATGTCCCGTCCTGGGATGCGAATCCGACCCCAGGTCGAGAATTAATGTCCTCGACCGTGAAATATATCGATACCTGCCCTTCGTCCGCACCCAGACTCAAGTCTGAAACGTAGGCATAACCCGTTCCAAAACCGGATCGCCTGGCTGAGTACGAGCCGAACAGGGCGCCGCTTGATACTATCTCCATGCCATTGTCAAAGTATTCGTTGAGGTTGCCGTTCTCAAACCCGTCGAAATAGCTTCTGTACGGATAAGGTGGGGGTGTGCCTACTTTGAAGGTGAAGACGTTGTCCGATACTGTCTTGTCCCCATTATTGTCGACTGCGACCACGTACCACTGGTATGTCCCGTCCGGGAGTTCAGAGGTTGTAAAGTTAGTGTTACCCGCCAGCACGTTATCTATGTTGCTACCGTTGATCCACAATTCATAGTGGTCGAGACCAAAGGCAGTACCCGCACTATTCTGCCAATTCAAAACCACCTGGTTCTCCAGCATGTAAGAATTGTCTGGAGAGATGAGCTCGAACGAGGCTGGAGGTGTCACCAATGTAAATTTGAACACGTTCTCAGAAACCCGCTTATTGCTTAGATGGTCAACGGCCACCACGTACCTTGTGTAGAGCCTTGTGGAGAGTGTTGTTGTGAATTGGGTGGTATCGGCCGGCAAGTTGTCTATGTTGCTACCGTTGATCCATACCTCGTAGTGCGACAGGCCAGACTTATTATCCGCGCTCGGCATCCAATTCAGCAAAGGTTGTTCGGAGAACACCGTGTTATTCTCGGGGGAGATGAGCCTGAAAGAAGATGGTGGAGTGCCATCCATGACAAAGTCCAAGGTTTGACCCGTTGTGTTTTCATCGCTGTTCAGGTCCTTTATGACCGCTCTAAACTCATATGTAACATTATCCGTTAGCCCAGAAATGTTATCAGAGAATGAGATTCTATCGCTTATCACTTGATTGTCGGTCTCGTTCCAAGGGGTCGTTCCTTTCTGTCTCCACTCAAACCGTACCTGAGTCTCTGCGTTCTCTAGGTTGATGATCAAGCCATTAAGCGTCACGGTATTTCCTCCCGCGAACGATGCCGAGCCTGTTGAAACCATTACATGCAACTTCATAGCGTCCAATGTGAAGTTTTGAACGCTGGGTGAATGCTTAATATTCTCGGTCTCAAGCCTGAACTTCACCCTAACATATTGACCATCGGGCAAGGATGATAGGTCAATTACATTACTGCCGTTATTGAGAAGTAGCCATCCGATATTGTCCTCAACGGAACTCCCATCATTCGAAACCTCCACGGCCACTTCCGCGTTCTCCCCTGCAGCTACCGTCGCGAGGACCTCAAGGTTCTCAGGCCGGACTTGGGTGCCGAGGTTCTTCCATCCTGACGTCCACTCTCCCGATTTAACGCCAACTTGGAATCCAGAGTTGTTGTACAGGTAACGGATTTCATCTTCCGTGATGGCCCTATTGAAAACCATCACTTCATCGATTTTACCGTCAAAATTCTCGCCGCCGCCCTGCCGATTCCCGATAGTGAAGACATTTGAGTTGCTAGCGATATTATCAAAGTTATGATTAGACTCGCCAGCCAAGATGGCGCCGTTCTTATAAATGCGCATCCTGTATCCATCCCATGTCGCGGTTATCAAAGACCACCGGTTGGTGAGGAAATACGCGTCTGGCACGTCAAGTTCGTACTTGGTCCCGCCGCTATCCCAGACCATGAACGACACACTTCCATTACCGGTCTCGTTCACTCTGAGTAGGTATACTCCGTCCTTCTTCACTATCTCGCCGTTTGTTGGCATTGTGTATGGATATATCCAGGCGCTTATCGTCAGGGCTGTGAATCCCTCTAGGTTGTTTCTGTCACCAACATTGACAATGTCACTAGTATGGCTCCTGAGGAATTCCAAGGCGCTGCTGGATTTTCCAGTTGTCCATGCGGCGCCGGAAATCGTCCCGTTATCACCGAAACCGCTCGAATCATTGGCAGCCGTTCCAGTGTTTTCATTAAACCTCCACCAGCCTTGGGCATCCGCGGTCGCCAAAGCGATCCCGTCGGGAGCATTACGCACGCTTATCTGGTTATCCATTGTTCCCTCTCCCCATTCGGCCTTTGCCTTCACCGACCACAGCACGCTTCTATCTCTGACTGATGCTGTCTCTAGTCCAACGACTGTGTCCGCTGCACCGTAGTACAGGTACCAAGTATTGTTAACTTCCACAAGCCCCTCGCTAAACACACAATTCGACGTCTGTCCGCTGTTTTCCCAGCTCAACTCAGGTACTAAGAAGGGTGCATCACACCTTGCGACGATCTTCGTGGGATCATCCTTTGAGAATATGACCCAACCAGTAGCGAGCCTTCCACCACTGCCCACCTGCCTGTTCAGCGAATTGTATATGACAAGTATCCCGTTATCCAACATTACCGGCGTGGGTCCAGGCTCAATCGTTAACGCGTCAAAATATCCCCTTCTCCTCTCAAGAACGCGATCTTTTACGGTCCAGTTCACGAGATCTTCCGAAGTCGCGTAGAACAGGTCACCCCCACCAGGCATTCCCTCAAGATACATGTAGTATTCTCCGTTAATCTTCTCAGGAACAATCGCGCCAGACTTGCTCCAACCCGTGATCCAACCGCTATCGCTCCATCCCATCCCCGGGAACGCCAATCCCACCTTTACCCAATTTTCCAGGTTATCAGATTTCGCCAGCGCTAGCCTAGCCATAGTGCCGTCGTACGCTGTGTAGGTCATCCAATAGGTATTCTCTATTTCTACGACTCTTGGGTCCTCGACGCCCTGGCTCTCGAACCCAGGACTAGGAGATATAACTGGGCTTGACCTCTGTTGGAAGTTATCCCCATTGTCACTGGTTGCCATCCCTATGTAAGAAATCCCGCCTGCCGACGCCTGAGCCCTATAAAACATGTAAAATTTATTATCACGATACACAACAGCAGGATTATAAACAGCATAACCATCAAAACCCGATCCGTCTGGTGTCAAAACCGGCTGTGAACGTTTTACAAACTCATTTTCGAAGAAGGGCGGGTTTCTCGACCCCAGTATAGCTACCGGAACAACTGGATTAACCATGAACTTACCCACGAATTCTTGGTTATCCTGGTAACTAGCCTCGTCGACTACCTTCGCCCAAAGGTTCCATGCAGCCGGCCCCGCTTCTTGGGCTGGCGCCGCGGTTACATCCAGTTTGATACTGAATGTCCAGTTATCTGTCGTGGCCGAATCCAATCCGGGTGAACATATCCCGGCGTTCAGGTGCTCGTTTGAAGCTCCCGGGCCAACCTCGCTGAATCCCACTCCCCTGACCCACTTGAAGGTGTAGTGGTTTTGGAAGTTGTCTGGCGCGCCCTGTGAGAGCGAGCTTTGGTAGAGTTTCAGCCAGACCTCGTCGACATTCGAGAGGTTATCGTTATCCCGGATCTCCACCTTGAAATTGTAATATTCATCAACATTAACTGAGACCGGTGTGTACGAGGCTAATATTTCAGGAGGCCATAGGCCAGCGCTCTTGGTCTTAAAGGACCAACTGTAATTATCGCCGAGGTTGTTTGCCCGGTCTCTATAACTAGACACCTCAAGGGTGATATTGTCGTTGGCGTTCCAACTGCCGTGAGTCCAAGTGGCTGTGTCGTTTGTTACAGTAGTCGTGCTCCAGCCACTGAAAGTGTATGTGACAGAGCTACCAGCTATTTGCTGGAGTGTCGGAGTCACAGAAGTATTCATAGTTTCGCTAAACGTCACAATCACGTTGTCCCTTACAGAAATATCGATTCCATTGTTACTTGGGGTCGTCGAAGAAACCGCAGGCGGAATCTGGTCGACCACATATGTCCAAATATCAGAGGGATTTTCACCATTCTCATTGATCGCGATTACCCTCCAAGAGTAGTTGTCATCTGCAAGCGGGGTAGTCACTAGATAGCTGTTGTCGGTCGCACCAAGGAGAACATTTTCTACAGGAGAAGAGAAATTAGGATCGTTGTCGACTAACAATCTATGATTGTCGGCGTTGGCGCCAATCGTCCATTGAAATGTCGGCGTGTTTTCAGTTGTTACAGTACCATTAGGCGGTGAATACAGCAATGGCTTGCCCAGGAATATAGCGCTCGGCTCGGTTGCGGCCCACTTTCTCACGATGAACCAGTCGAAGTAGTAGCTCGAAGTGCCGCCCCCGTCCCACACTCTCGGTCTGTACGTGTCGAAGTACCAGTTTGCGCCTTCAGGGTTCCAAGTACCGCCTGTCCAGTCGGCTATATTGTCCGCTTGTTGTCGGTAGTTTGCATTATCGTTGCCATAGAAGATGGATCGGCTTATGTTGCTCTTAGTGTCGCCGTAAAATGTTATTCTGCCTATGTACCACTTGTCCCCCTCAAGGCTCACGCTGCTATACGTGCCCGTGCCGAATAGCTTGTTGCCGGAATTAGAGTAAAGTCCCCACATCTCCAATGTGCCCCAGCCGTTAGGTGACTGTAAAACTACACCGCCCCTCCAAGTCGAGCTGTTCTTGATCCTGAACTCCACTATCCTTCGCGTGTTCTCCTCCGTGGTGTTCATGCCCTTACTTGGCGTGTGCTCGACATAGCAGGTTTCGTTATTGTAATCCTCTAGACGTAGAACAGTTTGATAAACATCCACTCCATCGGCAGACGAACCCCATTTATTGGTGTTCAGTGCGCTCTGGCCTCCAGACCCACCCCCGAAATCATCAAAAAACATGAACACGTTGTCCCCGTTCTCGGCGCTCGAGGCGCTCGGATTATCATAGTACATCCAGATAGTGTTATCATCGTTCTCGAGCCTTCGAACCCAGGCAACATTCTCAGTAAACAATGCGGGAGGTGTCGAGCTGTTATCGTTCTTCTCTATCCAGTAAGGCAGTAGACCAGAAGTTTCGTTTTCTAAAAATCGTATGCTCGGGTAGTCTGACTTTGGTATGTCACTCGGGATGATGATTTTTATCTGGAAGTTCTCCGGGTTCAAAGGCGAGATCATTATCCGGCGACGATGAGCCCAGTTGTTGTCCCACCAACTTGGATTGGCAGAAGCAGGCGGTTGTACACTTACAATTAGCATTCCAACTGAAAAAACAATCAATACCGAAAGGGCTAGCCCACCTACTTTGTAGCCGTTTCTCAAGCTATGCCTCCTCTAGGGTAAATTGTTAATTTGATGATTTTCATTCTTTATCTCCGTTAAAATCCTATTCTTCACTATGTTAATTATTAAATTCGTCTATTTATTTAAAGTTTTGTTTCATTAGTTAAAGTCCCATTATATAGGAACAATTATGTAAAATGAATACAGACCCCAAAGGCATTTGCAAGAATTTGTGGACTAAGTTGGCCTGGTAGTGAAATTGTGGTGTTAGCTACGACTTTGTAGCTGGCAGTTCAACTCGATTTTCTCATTTCGTACATCAAGCTCATAGTTTCTGCGACAGTTGCCATTATGACTGTAAGAAATCGTGCTGGTCGCCGGTAGTTGGAGTGCTTGCCCAGTTCAATATGATCTGTGAGATCTCAGAGCCCAATTGATCCTGCTGTGAGCTATTGTGGCTCGCCCAGTTCAATATAATCCAGGTGATCCTAGTGCCCCAGTCATCCTGTACGACCCTATACCAAGCCATATTGTCCAATACCATGTTCCCCAAATTGTCCGTCAGAATAAGCTTGACCCTCTTTACATTGTTCGTTGGATATGAGGAACCATTGTCGTGCGGGACGACCAAGTTCGTGAAATTCACGGTCTGCGCGCCCGGTGCGGCCCTATTCCATATTACGCTTTCCGATTCGACGGTGATGTTATCATTCGCTAAGAATATGAGGCGCAGGTTATCTCCATAATTGACCACCAGGCCAGTCGTCACATTTGCTTTGCGTATGCCCCACAGGAACGGTGCAGTTGATGGGCTTCCTGTTGCCAGCCTGATGCTCGCCGTTCCGGTGCATGAGATTGTTTGCTCGCTTCCGATTGCAACGCTCGGCTCTGTTTCAGCCCATTTTCTTAAAAAGAACCAATCGAAGTAGTAGCTGGAAGTGACGCCATCCCCCGCCGCGTCCCACACAGCTAGTATATACTTGTCAACATACACCGACCCGGGTGCCCAGTCTTGGTCATACTCGCGGCTCGTGTTTAGTAGATGCCGGTAATTTTCGTCGTCCATCCCCCAGAAAAAGCGAGCTCTAATCGTGTCCTTTTCGGTACCGTACATGTCGGTTCTGAAAATGTACCAATTATCGTTCTGGCGATTAGTGTCTGACACCCAGTCAATAGAGAAAAACCGGTATACTCCACTATTCTGCTCATGAATGCATGCGTATTCCTTTTCCCCCAAAATGCCATTGCCACTTAATTTCATCCCTCCTCTGTCAGACAGGGAATTCTTTACCCTGAACTCGATTATCCTCCGAATATTTTCATCAGAAGTGGTCATGCCCTGACCAGGTCCATGCTCGACCCTTGATTCACTATTATTCTGATCCTGAAGACGCAGAGCGGTTGCATAAACATCGACGCCATTGCCTGAAGCGCCCCATTTGCGGTTATCAAGCGCGCCCCTGCCACCAGATCCGCCACCGAAATCGTCAAAAAACAAGAAAACGTTATCCCCATTCTCAGCGCTCGAAGCGCTCGGATTATGATAATAAATCCATATAGTGTTGTCCGAATTCTCCAGTCTCCGAACCCAAGCCACACTCAAGTATGATGCCTCGTTCCTCTCTATCCAGTAGGGCAGCAACCTCGAGTTTTCGTTCTCGAGGAAGCGAATGCTCAGGTAATCAGACTTGGAAATGTCGCTTGGTATATCGATCATTATCTGATAGTTCTCCGGGTGAACCCCAACTGTTATCGGACGCCGTTGTGTCCAATTTATGTTCCACCAACTTTGGTTGCGCCATTCAACCACCATGAATGTCCAAGCGCTCGAGAAGAGTTTGTTCTCGCCCCAGACGTACGCGCGAACCTTCCACCAGTGATCACCAGGAGTCAGGGGAGAGCTAGGGGTGTAGATGTTCTCGTTCGTGTTCTCCAAGATCTCGGGCGAGGAGAAGTCGGGGTTGTTGTCAATCCATACCTCATAGTTGTCAGCAACGAAGTTGTTCTCCCACTTCAAGATCGGAGTGGCGTTATCTGTCGGGGCCCCTTTTGCAGGCTCTAATGGGAAGAGATTAAACATGGATGGGGGCGCATCCCGAGGCTCGCTCCCCCAGTCAGAGTTCTCTGAGCCCATCTCGAACACCAAGTGGCCGCCTGAAAGGTCTGAGTGCTCGAACCACGGTTTTTCGAGAGGCTTTCCGTTCAGGGTCGCAGACTGTATGTACATATTTTCTCTGGAAACATTTCGAGCCTCGATAACGAAGTCGCCTCCGTAGTAAG
>Ga0153915_10006327_pt1 | contig 11085 bp, 8 predicted proteins | sample Opewatmetagenome_2_FD_107003 | JGI IMG/M metagenome (GOLD analysis project Ga0153915, IMG submission 107003) | Freshwater wetland microbial communities from Ohio, USA - Open water 3 Core 3 Depth 3 metaG | ecosystem: Environmental > Aquatic > Freshwater > Wetlands | place: USA: Ohio, Lake Erie...
TAGAGAAATCGTTGCGGGTCGTCAAGGCGTCGGAGTTACGCGGGGGATAAATTCAAATGCACGCGCAAAACGGTTTACAACAAGCGCGGGGCCATGTAAAAATTGGTTATCAACCACGGTGCGTAACAATAATGATTCTCGAACTGGAAAAATTCCACGCCTTTGAGCTGGCGGGTTGGGAGAGCATTCCCGACAATTATCACCAGGCGTTCGGTCCCCTCACGGTTCAGACGATCGAACCGCTGCTCGACGCCGTGCGCGTCAAGAAGGGAATAAAGCTCCTCGACATCGCCAGCGGACCGGGTTACGTTGCGGCTGCGGCGGCCAAGCGCGGCGCCATTCCGCTCGGCGTGGACTTCTCCAAGAGCATGGTCGCTCAGGCGCGACTTCTCCATCCGGATGTGGACTTCCGCGAAGGGAATGCCGAAGAGTTGCCCCTGGGCAATGGCCTGTTCGAGGCTGCGGTCATGAATTTCGGTATCCTGCATCTGGCGCGCCCCGAACAAGCTCTGGTGGAGGCCCAGCGCGTGCTCCGGAGCGGCGGTCGCTTCGCTTTCTCAGCATGGGCCAAGCCCGAAGAAACAATCGGCTTTGGCATCGTGCTGCGCGCCATCGAAGCACATGGCGAGCCGAGAATCCAGCTGCCGGAAGGGCCACCGTTTTTCTGTTACAGCGACCCCGAAGAATGCCGCCAATCATTGCTGCTGGCGGGTTTCACCGAGCCGACGGTAAAGAAAGTACCTCAGGTGTGGCGCTTGCCTGCGGGTGATGGATTGTTCGATGCGATGAAGGACAGCACCGTGCGCACAGCCGGTCTGCTGCGTGCCCAAAAGCCGACAGTCTTAGGGAAAATCCGTGACGCCATGCGCGCGGAGCTGGCGGAGTATACGAAAGGCGATATCGTCGAGCTGCCGATGCCGGCGCTGATCGCGTCAGCCGTAAAACCGTAGCAGTCCCCGGTTCCGAGTTCCGGGTTCAAGGTTTCGAGTTGAAACCCGGAACTTTGAACATGGAACCTTGAACAGATATCGATCCGCTACGGCCCGTGGTGCGTGGCCAGCGGGCTCGAATCCGCCAGTTCCATCATCTTGCGCGCAAGCTTTTCGGTGAGCTCGGGACGCAAACTCTTCGACTTCGGATCATCCCACAGATTGTTCAGCTCGTGCGGATCGTTGGAGAGATTATACAGCTCGCCCCGGTCCGCGCCCTCGTAAAGAGTCAGGCGAAAATCCTCGGTGATCAAGCTGCGCGCGCGGAAATTATTTTTGAACCCCATATAGCCGCGCCGCTGATGTTCTTCAATAATCAGTGAATCATGACCCGTCGTTTCCCCTTCGACCGCGGGCAGAAGACTATCGCCCTGCATGCCGTTGTGCCCCGCCAGACCCGCGCGGTCCAGGATCGTGCGCGCCAGGTCGAGCGTGCCGCAGAGACCGGAGTTGACCAAGCCCATCTGCTTTATCGACGGATCGCTCCAGATAAACGGCACACGAATCAGGCCACGGTAATGCAGCGCGCCCTTGAGCAGCAGTTGGTGATCGCCCATGAAGTCGCCGTGGTCGGTGGTAAAAACAACCACCGTGTTCGAAGCCAAGCCGAGGTTTTTCAGCCGGGAAAGAATCCTGCCGATGGCGTCGTCGATCATCGTGATCATGCCGTAGGTAAGCGCGATCGCCTCGCGTGCCTCGCGCTCGTTCACCGCAAACGTTCGTTGCCCGTCTATGTTGGCTTTGTTTAGCGCGCGCTCATCATATAGTTCTTGCAGGTGGGATGGGATCGGTCGCTCGCCCGATTGGAATGAGGGTGGCAGCGAAATCGATCTTGGATCGTACATGTCCCAGTACTTTCCCGCCGGCGTGAACGGGTGATGGGGATCGGGGAAGGAACACTGAAGAAAAAATGGTCTGCCGCCGCTGGCCGCGTGCCGCTCTAAGAAAGCAAGCGTCCGCTCCGCGACATAGGAGGTCGAATAAAGCTCTTCCGGAATTCTCGTGCGCCAGGCCTGCGGCGCGACGTACTCGTTGCCCGGCAGTTGATTTTTCGCGCCGCGCAAGGAAGCGGGGTCCGGATGGCGCGCCCTCAGCCAGCGCTCGTAATGGCCGCCGGCCTTGTCGCCATGGCCGATGGCAAACTCGACGTGATCGAAGCCGTAATAGGGCAGCGTCGGCTCGAAATCCGGTTCGCTCAGCCAGGTCGAAGGAAGCTCCTGATCGTAGCGCCCGTGCAGCGGCCATGTTTTATCGGCTTCCCGGAGATGTTCCGGCGGCAGTACTCGATTGGGGTCAGGCTCCGGCAAGCCGATTTTCGGTATCGCATCGTTGATACTTTGCAGGTGGCACTTGCCGATGAGCCCGGTGTGATAACCGGAAACGCGCATGATATCGACGAAGGTCGTCGCGGTGAGCGATAGTGGAATGCCGTTGTGGCGCGAGCCGTGGAGCGAAGGCATCCGGCCGGTCATCAAAGTCGCGCGGTTCGGCATGCAGATCGGCGTGGCGACGTAGAAGCGGTCGAAGCGGGTTCCCGACTTGGCGATGCCGTCGATATTCGGCGTTTGCACGACCGCATTGCCGTAGCAGCCGAGATGATCCGCGCGCTGCTGGTCGGTGATGATGAAAAGAAAATTAACTCTCTTGTCCATGCCCAGGTCCTTTCATGGGAGTCGTTTATCACAACCCCAAGATCATGCAATGCATTGCAATTTCACTTTTCGATCAGATTACGCTTTGCCTGTTCAATGCCTGTTGTAGTAGAAGCAAAGGATAGGAGCTGCTCGATGGTCGAGGCAGCTACGGGAAAGGAGATTGACATATGGATTTCAGCTTACAACTGGACACGCCCGAGATCAGCGCATTTCGCAAAGAGGTGCGCGACTGGCTGGCGGAAAACATGCGCGGTAGCGAGCACCTGCGCTGGTCGGGGATCTGGTCGACCCGTGAAAATGATGAGGAGTACAAGTTTCGCCGCCAGTTGGCAACTAAGTTAGGAAAAAGAGGCTGGTTGTTTCCAACCTATCCGGTGAAATACGGCGGTGCCGGTCTGAGCCTCGACCATCAGTTTGTCTTGGAGACCGAAATCGACCGCTACGGCTTGCCGCTGGGCTCAGTCTTCTACACGCTGGCTCGGTTGGTCGCTCCCGCGGTGCTGAAGTTTGGCACCGAGGAGCAAAAGATGGAGTTTTTGCCGCCGATGATGCGCGGCGAGTTGGCGGTGTGGCAAGTTCTTACAGAGCCGCAGGGCGGCAGTGATGTCGCCAACTGTCAGACCAAAGCGATTCGCGACGGCGATCATTACGTCGTCAATGGTCAAAAGGTCATGGTCGGTCACCATTTGCCGCCCGATTTTCTCTGGACCATTGTCTGCACCAATCCCGCTGGGAAGCGCCACGAGAACCTCGGCTGGCTTTACATCCCTGCGAATCTGCCCGGCATCACGATTCAACATATGCACTTGATGATGGGAATCAAGAACGCCGTTTTCTTCGACAACGTCAGGGTGCCGGCGAAATATCTGGTCGGCGGCGAGAACAATGGTTGGAAAGTTGCCAACAGCTATTTGGAGCTCGAACATGGCGGCGGCGGTAGCGTGGCGGAGAACCCGCTTTTCAAACGGCTCATAGAGCACTGCCAGAAAACAGAATTCGACGGTGAAAGCCTCATGGAGGATCAAGATGTCCGCGATGAAATTGCCGATCTGCTCATCGACCTCGATGTCCAGAGATTAATGGGTTTGCGCAACTTCTGGCACCGCTATGTGCGCGATCCGCATCCCTACGGGGGCGCCCAATTCATCTACTTCCAGCGAATGGTGCGGCTGCGCAACTCCGAGCGAGTGCAGCGGATTCTAGGCTACGACGCGTTGGTGCCGGATGGCTCGGTCCATGAAGTGGCCGACTTCGAATACACCGTGCGCAGCGGGCCCGGCTGGCTCCACGGCGGTGGCACGCTGGACACGGACCGGTTGATCATCGCCCGCCGGCTCGGCCTCGGCCGCCCGTCGCAGGAAAACGCGCCGACGACCGTCTAGCGCGGCAGGAGAGCTAAGTCATGGACCTCAAGCTAAACGACGATCAGAGCATGATGAAAAAAGTCGCGGCGGACTTCGTGAAAACCGAAGCGCCCCCCTATGTGATCACCGATTGGTTCCAGAAAAAGATCGCCTTTCTCCCGGAGCTGTTCAAAAAGACCGCTGAGGTCGGCTGGCTGGGCATGATGCTGCCCGAAGAATACGGCGGCGCTGGAGCCGCCTGTACGGATTGCGCCGTAGTGTTTGAAGAGCTCGGCCGCGGGCCGCTGCCGGGACCTTATTTTTCGTCGGGTGTTTTGGCGGCCGAGATCATTTTGGCGGGCGGCTCCCCGGCGCAGAAGAAGACGCTGCTGCCGGAAATTTGCCGCGGCCGGGCCATCGTCATCCCCGCGATTTCGGACGATCCCATTCAGTGGGGACCGAGATCGGTGCAAACCCGCCTGAGTAAAACAACCGCGGGTTTCACGTTAACTGGGACGAAGCGCTTCGTCTATGATGCCGAAGCGGCCACCAGCTTTATATGCGCTACGCGCTCGGAGAGCGGCGGAGTCGTCCTCGCGTTGGTCGAGAGAAACGCGCCGGGAGTGTCGGTCAAGCCCATTTCGGGTTTCATGATCGGCGCCGCGGAAGTCCGCTTCGACAATGTGGCGATCGCCGCAGACAACTTCATCGGCGACTGGGTCGTGGTTGAACGCGCGCTCACAAAGGCGCTGCCGATTCTCTGCGCTTTCAAGGTCGGCGCCTGCCAGGAGATTTTCGAAATGACCAATGAGTACACCCGCACGCGGGTGGTCTTCGGCCAACCGATCGGGCGCTTCCAACGGGTGCAGGACCATTGTGTCGATATTTCGATCCACCTGGACGGCGCGCGCTGGATCACCTACGAGACTCTCTGGAAGATCGACTCGGGAATCGAAGCGGCGGCGAACGTGCACCAAGCCAAGGCGGTGACCAGCGAGGCGTACTACCAGTCGTGCAACTTTTCGCACATGGTGTTCGCTGGGCCTGGAACCGATTACAAGCATCCCTTGATGGCGCACAGCGTCTTGGCGCATACGCTGTATCAATATCTCGGCACGCCGTTGTATCACAAACGTGCCATGGTGGACGCGCTTTATCCGCGCAAGGCTGAAAAGGTAGGTTAGGCAGAAGCGTCAAGGGTGGAACGTGATCGACAGGAATACGGTTTTCAAAAGTTTTATCCCGAAAAGGGGCTGACGACGGAGGAGTATTCGGATCGGGTAGAAAAATGGATGCGGCTGACGAAGGAGATCACGCGGAAATAAACGCCGATCAGTGCCTCTAAATCGCTGGCCTAAAACGGCACGAATATATCCTTGGCGCCCTCGCCTGTAAGTTGATGGATCGTCGTGATCCGGTCGCTGAATTCCTTCAAGGTTCCCAGCGAGCTGCTGCCGACGTCGATCAGGATGGAAAAAAGCGAGAAGCCGAGTCGCTCTTTCTCGGCGCGAAACCGCACCGCCCACTCGGGCTCCACCTGGCATTCTCCATCGGTGATAAAGATGATGTCGCCTTTCTTGAAGCGGGATTGTCCCAAACAATCCAGCGCCGCGTCCAGGGGCCGTTGAAAATCGGTGCCGCCGCCGGGAAAGTATTCCGCCAGATCCATAACGGTTCGGGTGTCGGCCTGGTAGCGGTCCCGCGGATTCATGTCGAGGATTTGCAGCGGCGTCTCTGCCGATGAAAAACAAATGGACCGGAACAACCGGCGCTGTTTGCGCGCGATTTCCAGAAGCGTTAGCGTCACAGCTTTAGACCAGATTTCCTTGTCGCCGGCCATAGACGAGCTGCCGTCGAGGCAGACGATCATCGGTCCTTTACCTTTTTCCTCGACGCCGCGCAGTGAATATTGAATCAGCTCCTGGTCGAGAAAACGGCGCTGGAAGTCTTTGCGCAACACGGGATGATGGAGCATCAGCAGCTCATGCGGCAGCAACCGATGCAACGAATCGCCGCGCTCCACTTCCAGAACCTCTTCGCTGGCGCGCTCGAAGACTTTTTTGCGCAGCGCGAGGGCATGGAACTTCATTCGGCCGACCATGCGCGCGAGCTTCTTGAGCTTCTCATTGCCGGCCAGGCGGCGCCCCAGCTCAAGTTTCTGGCCCGGTGGCGACTTTTGCCCCGTGCCGATGGTGTCGCCCCAGGTCTCCGCTTGTTCGGCGGCGTCTTCGATCTCTTGCGCCACTTTTATCGTCTCAGCCTGGAGGCGGTTCATCGCCTGGGCTTCGATTTGCTTCAAGTCTTCCTTGAGCTGCGCGGTCTTGTGCCGTAATAATGCTTCGGCTCCCTGAACCTCGCCGGTCATCTTGTCCTTGGCTTTTTCGAGCGCCTTCTTCCCTTCCTCCGACAACTCCGCCTCGGGAATCGTGTCGGCGTTTTCGTATTCGTCGATTTTTTGGCTGACCGCTTCTTCTTGCTTTTGGATATCCCAAAGATCCCGCAGGTCGCGGCGAGTGAGTAGCTTTTCTTCGCGCACCAGCGCCAGCAAGCGCTCGCCCAAGATCAGCGTCGAAAGGCCGGAGTGCGCTTCGTTGAGTAACGTCTGCTCCCGCAGAATTCCGTATTGACCGCCCTGTTTGATGCCGTTGAGAAATTTTTGATTGAGAAGGGCGCTAGGCAACACCTCGGAGTCTTTAAGAAAATTGATGTTGTACTTGAACAGTAGGCAAAAAACATCCTGCAGCAAAGAGCCGAAGTGGGGTAGCAGCGTGCTTCCTTTATCTTCCAGGTCGCGCAGCGACGGCGACTCGGCGCGCAACTGGCCCCAGACGCGCCGGTCGTAGGCGTCGCTGTCGATCCAAAAGCTGTTTTTGGGAAGGGGTAGAAAGACCCGTCTAGCGAGTTTCTTGCGCGGCTTCGGGGGCATGGGGGTCACGTAAACGAGGACTGAGTGCTGAGTAACGAGGACTGAGTTGGTCGAGGCTCAGTCCTCAGCACTCGTTACTCAGTACTCAAAACTGCTCCAGCATTTCTTTCTGCAACTGTTCGATCTCGCCGCGAGCGGAGTGGACGCGGTCGAGCGGTCGGCCGAGCCGCTTGGCTTTCTCCATGATCTGATCGACCTTGGCGAGAATGTTTTTCAGCTTGGTGTGGAGCTCGATCAGCGCACGCGCCCGTTCGTCGCTGGTCCGGCCGGGCCGGAGCGCCGATTCGCGGATTTCCCGCGATTCGTAGAGCAGCTCGGTGATTTCCTCTTCGTAGCCGAGCAACAGCTCGCGAACCGTGCTCCGCACTTGCTCGTGCTCGGCGGGGTCGCGCCACAGAACATGCTCCAGGAAGAACATATCTTTCTCTTCGACTTCTTGCGCTCCCTCAAGGTAAGCGTGCGCTTGTAATAGCGACAGAGACTGGCGGTAGCGGCGGTCAGAGGCCTGGATGTTTTTCTTGTTCAGCTCGCGGCGAATATCGGCGATGCCGCGGTAAACATGCGATGGGATCGCCACGGCGCGCGCCTGCTCTTGCAGCTCCGTCAGTTCGGCCAGGGTCAAAGTCGTGCGCTCCGGCTGCGCCTGGGATTCGAGCATGCGCAGAAAACGGAAGTCCTCGGCGATATAGTCCACCACGAAGCGCAGCAAGAAGCGGTCGTAGAGCGCCGTGAGCTCCTCCTCTTCAGGCAGCTCGTTGCTGGCGCCGAACAAAGTCAGCAGCGGCACCCGCGTGATCTCCTTGCCGTTGTGAAAGAGACGCTCGTTGATCAGAGTTAGAATTGCATTGAGAATCGAAGAGTTGGCCTTGAATATCTCATCCAAGAAGGCAATGTGCGCTTCAGGCAATTTATGGCTGGTGACCCGACGGTAGTCGTCTTGTTCCAGGGCTTTGAGGCTCACTGCGCCGAAAATCTCTTCCGGCGTGCTGAAGCGGGTGAGCAGCCACTGAAAATAGTTGGCCCCTTCGATTCGCCGGCACAGCTCGTCGGCGAGCATCGACTTGGCGGTGCCCGGCGGACCGATGATCAGCAAGTGGTGGGAGGAGAGCAGCGCGGCCAGAGCGCCGTCGATCAACTCGGCGCGCTCCAGGAACATTTGTTTCAGCTCTTCGCGGATCTTCTTCAGTTTTTCTCGGGGAGTCATGAGTATCAGAATTGTAAAGGTAGCAAATGGTCCGGGGAGAAACAAACAATGGACATCCATGAGGCTTTTCGATATTCAGGGTGGTACTTAAACCAGGGAGGCAGCGTCATGGTCAAGACAAAACTTCTCGCTTTGACAGGGATCGCCTTGTTCTTTGCATTGCCCACTTCGCTCTTCGCTCAGAGCGCTAACCTTGTCGAAGCGGCGAAAAAAGAGGGCGGCAAGGTCATGGTTTACGGCTCCATCGAGAACGACACCATAGATCTGATCGCGGCCGCGTTCAAAAAGAAGACCGGTTTGGACATCGACTTCTGGCGCTCGTCGGCCACCAAAGTCATGGACCGGGTCGTCAGTGAATTCCGCGCCGGCAAGCCCTTGTACGACGTGGTCCTGACCAACTCACCGCCGATGGTGTTCATGTACAAAGAGGGAGCCCTCACCAGGTACGATTCGCCCGCAAACAAATTGTTTCCCAAACAAGTCATTCACCCGCAGTTAGGGCCGCAGTATCGCAACAGCATTATCGGGATTATTTACCACGCGGGACTCGTGAAGCCGGCGGATGCGCCCAAGTCGTTGGAGGACCTACTCAAACCTCAATACAAAGGGAAAGTCGTCATACCCGATGCGAGCCAGCACACGACCACCGCGCAGTGGCTGGCCAGCTTGCACAAGATCATGGGTAGCCGGGAGAGGGCCGATAAGTTCATCCGCGACCTGGCGGCGACCAAGCCGCTGCTGGTCGAATCGCTCACGCCCGCGGGTGAGCGGATCACCACGGGCGAGACTCCGATCGGCATCGCGTTTTTGAAGAACGTGGTCTTTTACGGCAAGAAGGGAATTCCCTTGGATTACGTGAGGCTCGGCAAGTTTATGGGCGATGGTCAAGCAATCGCGCTCGGCGCCAAAACGCCGCATCCCAATTCCGGAAAAGCATTTATCGATTATTTCCTCGGTGAAGAGGGGCTTAAGATCATGGCGAGCGTCGGCGAGTTTGTTACGCGCAAGGGAATCTATCCTCCCTTGCCCGACGCGGACAAGATCGAACTGGTGGAAATGATAGATATGGATCAGAAGGCTTACGCCGAGAAAATGGCGGAGTACAAAAAGATATTCTTGCAACAGTAATTTCGTAAGCGATTATCGATGTGCCGGAGGCCCGCGTGGCGGACGAACACTGGGATGTAATCCTAATCGGCGCGGGGCAAAACAATTTTGCCGTCGGCACGTATCTCGGCAAGGCGGGGTTAAAGACCGTGATCTGTGAGAGCCGGCTGGAAAACGGCGGCCGGCTCGCGAGCGAAGAGATCACCAGGCCCGGTTATTGGCACAACACGCTGGCTTACTTCCAGGCCAACCGAGAACTCTCGCCGGTGTGGAAGGATCTCGATTGGGCCGACGGCCATCACGCCGAATTCGTCTCGCCGCCGGTGGTGAGCTCGTTGCTGCTTCCGAATGGCCTTTCAATTTCACACCATCAGTCGCTCAGCGCGACGACCGCAAGCATCGAAAGGTTTTCACCCAAAGATGCCGACGCATGGCGCACGACCCACAACCGCTTTCATAAACTCATCAGAGAGTACTTGATTCCGTATTATTACACTCGGCCGCAGAAGACCGAAGCTATACTGCAAAAGCTTGACCGTGAGCCGGCGGGCAAGGACTTCCGACGTTTATGGCGATTGACGCCGCGACAGGCGGTTGACGAGCTTTTCGAAAGCGACGCGGTGAAGACGCTGGCGCTGTCGCAGATGGCGATTCCACGCGGGGTGGCCGCGGATTACGCGGGCGGCGGCATCGAGGTCTTGAAAATGATTGCCGGCGATGAGAAGCCGGAGCTGGCGCGTGGCGGATCGCACTCGATGGCTCAGGTTCTCCAACGCGCCTACGTCCATAACGGCGGCCAGATTCGAGCCGTGCATCACGTTGAAAAGATTCTCGTCGATGACGGCCGTGCCGTCGGCGTGCGGCTTCGCGATGGCAGAGAGTGGCAGGCGCGGCTGGGAGTGATTTCGAATTGCGACCCGTATTCGACGTTGGTCGAAATGATCAGCGCGGATCATCTGCCGCGAGCCTTGATCGAGCGGCTGAAGGATATCAAACTCGACGAGTTTTCCTACTTTCAAGTCCACCTGGCGCTGAAGGCTCCGGTGCGCTACGCGCTCCACGAAGCCAATGATGTGGCGGCAAGGCAGGCGATGAACGTAAGCATGGGTCCGGAGAAATCACAGGACATCGACGAGATGTGGAAAGAGATTCGCGCCGGGCAGTTTCCCGAGCATGTGTGTCTTCACGCCATCTGTCCAACGGTGTTCGATCCCCTCCAGGCGCCAAAGGGAAAACACGCAGCATCGGTGTTTGTGCCCGTGCCGTTTCAACTTAAGGATAGACGGCCCGAGGATTGGGTCAAATTAAAGAACGGCTTTATGGACACCGTGATCGAGAGATGGCGCCGATACGCTACCAACCTCACGGACGAGAACATCGAGATGAAATCCGCGATGGACCCGTTTTACATTTCCGGGCGCTGGCCGAACATGCGGCGCGGCTCGGTTTGGGTCGCGCGCAAGATCGCCACGCAGATGGGCGCGCAGCGGCCCATCGAGCAGATCGCCGACTATCGCACGCCGATTCAAGGGCTTTATCAAGTCGGCGCGGGAATGCATCCCGCGGACGCCGTCATCGCAGGATCTGGGTACAACTGCTGGCAGGTTCTGAAAAAGGACTTGAAACTATAGTAATCTCTGAAACGATTGGAACGGCCGGAACTATTGAAACGTTTGGTACGAGACCGGTTCCAATCGTTCCAGAGGTTCCAATGGTTCCACTCCCGGCGATAAAGAAAAGTCATGGCAAAAATCTTAGAGTACGACGGCGTCGTGATCGGCGCCGGCCATAACGGCATGATCTGCGCGGCCTACTTGGCGAAGTGCGGCCAGAAGATCATGGTCGTCGAAAAAAACATGGA
>Ga0153915_10006328_pt1 | contig 11084 bp, 10 predicted proteins | sample Opewatmetagenome_2_FD_107003 | JGI IMG/M metagenome (GOLD analysis project Ga0153915, IMG submission 107003) | Freshwater wetland microbial communities from Ohio, USA - Open water 3 Core 3 Depth 3 metaG | ecosystem: Environmental > Aquatic > Freshwater > Wetlands | place: USA: Ohio, Lake Erie...
ATAGAAATACCTTGGCAAATGTGGAGATACCCAAACGGATCCAGGTGTACCCTTCCAGGGTCCTCAAGATTTTCATGTGGACATTTGGTAAAAAGCGATGCTGAATATAAGGTCGCCTTAGGAGCTAATTTTTCTGTAGCTCGACCGCGATACATGATGGACGCTGATTCAGGTGGAATTTGACCGATAGTTGAAATTCCTTGATTCTCAGGTAATTCAATGCAAATGATACCAAGAGGGATATTTAATTTCTCGGCAATTATGGATACATATTTGGATTGTTGGCTAACTTTTTCACTAAAATGAAATAAATCACTGCTTATTGTTAAATCCTGGATTTTACCCACCAGCGGTGATAACCACAGGAGGGCATCTTCTTCAGAAGTTGCCCAATAGCTATTAGTTACAATCCCAACTTTAAATCCAAGGTCATGGGCTTCATTAATACCTGTCAGCATTGTTTGGTAAAATAAAAATGGCTCTCCGCCTTCAAAATATATCCATCCTACCGAACCGGCTTCCTTTGCCTGTTTCAATATATGGCGGATTGTCTCGATCGTCATTGTGCCACTTTGCCATGGGCTACCCCAGGCGAAGCAATGATCACATTCAAAAGTACATTGGTATGTCAATAATAAATGCAATCCATTCAGTTCCATAGTTATCCTCTTTTTTGTACAACTGAATATACTTCAGGATTAACACAATATGGAAGCGGTTTGCCTTCTAACCCTGCCAGCAGGTTTTTGCAAGCCAGTTCCGCCATCTTGCGGCGAGTTTGTCGTGTAGCAGAACCAATGTGAGGGACGATCAAGCAATTCGGTAAATTATACAATGGATGAGTCGGGGGTAAGGGTTCTGGATCAGTAACGTCAAGTGCCGCGGCAGCGATCTTATGGTTCACTAAGCCATCTACAACGGCATGTGTGTCGACGAGCTGACCGCGAGCGGCATTAATTAATATCGCCGATGGTTTCATCAACGATAACGTGTATTGATTTATCATACCCCGCGTATCTTGAGTAAGTGGCGTGTGCAAAGATATAATATCGCTCTTTTTAAGCAGTTCCTCCAATGGTACCTGTATAGCATTTAGTTCATTTCTGGTTTCAGTATCTGAAAACATGATTTTCATCCCGAATCCCATTGCTCTTCTGGCTACAGCTTTACCGATTTTTCCCATACCAATAATACCCAAAGTTATTCCATTCAGTTCCATACCCAACCACCCAGATGGAGACCAAGTTTTCCAACGTCCTTCACGCGCATCCAAACTCGCTTGAGGAATATTCCTGGCGATAGATAATAATAAAGCCATGGTTAGATCAGCCGTGCTTTCGGTAAGCACTCCTGGTGTGTTCCCAACCGGTATTTTTCGACGCGAGCAAGCTTTAATATCAATATTATCCACACCCACAGCCATATTACTTACAACGCGCAAATTTGGAGATTTACTTAACACTGTCTCTGTCACTGGAATTGTCAGTAAAGTGAATAAACCTTCTGCTTGGGGTAGTAAGTCAATCAATATTGGATCCCATTCAGTAGCATCAATTGGGCCAACGAATAGCTTGCATCGTTCTTCCAGAGTTGAGATCCATTCCTCTGGTAGTGTGTGTGTCATGAGAACAATCGGCGGAGATTTTGGAGTCATATTTTTATAGATTGGATATCAGTGGTGATAAGAGTTTAATATTACTAATTGGATTTTGAAGATTATACACTAGGCTGTTGGATGGAAAATTTCTAAATTCGATTGATAAAGTTAGTAAACCTTAATCAAGCCTGAAATATTATCTATTGACCCTCCTTTCCTTTGGGATTATGCTTAACAACATTATGCGTCAAGATGGTTTATCGCGAAGAAATTTTATTAAATTATTTGGGGTCGGTCTAGCCGGGATGGGAGTCTACCCCAAATTGCATTTTAATACCCAGGTCGAATTTCCTGATTACGAAAGGCTTGGGCGGGTTTGCATTATCGGCAGGGTAGAAATAAAATCAGCACCAAATGAAAGTAGTCAAACAGTTGGCGTAATTTATGAAGATGCTGTTATACCGTGGTTACGAGATGTTGTAGCAAAGGAACCCAATTTCAATTATTTTAACCAACGGTGGTTGGAAACACTTGATGGATTTATTTTTGCTGCTAATATCCAACCCGTAAGGAATATTCCCAATAAACCCATTGATAAATTAATGCCAGCAAGCATGAGTGAAGGTTTGTGGGCTGAGGTCACCGTTCCATATGCCGATGCCTCGCTAGTGCATGGACCATCATCGAATTCATGGGTTAGCGCACGTATCGACCAAGGTTTACCCTTACGTGTATATTATGGTCAGGTGTATTACATTGACCAGATAAAAACCGATGCTAACGGAAGTATTTATTACCGTGCGAATCCGAATTATTATGGTGGTGTGGATATGTTATGGGTACCAGCAGAAGCAATGCATCCCATTCCTCCTGCAGAAATGACCCCGATCAATCCTGAAGTTGAAAACAAAAAAATTATCGTTGACGTAAGCAGACAGACGTTGTCTTGTTTTGAAGGGGACACGGAAGTATTTTACTGCCGCGTGTCAACGGGCGCAAAATATGACCTGTATGGGAATCCAGTAGAAAAATGGTCAACGCCTTTGGGTTCATTTTTAATTTCAAGGAAATTCATCTCCCTACAAATGAGTGGCGGGACTACCGGAGCTCCATATGACTTGCCTGGGATTGGTTGGGTATCTGTATTCGCTACTGGTGGGGTTGCGATTCATGCAACCGTATGGCACAACGATTTTGGTACACCCAAATCCCATGGATGCGTAAATGCACTTCCGGATGATGCAAAGTGGATATTTCGTTGGAGTCTTCCCCAAATACCCTATGATCCTGGAATGGTAGATATATCCATCACTGGAGATCCTAGCACAACCGTAAAAGTTATAGAGTCTTAACATTTTTTTTGACTTAGAACCAATTCGAGAAGACCAATCTTACTAACACGGAGTTTTATAGTGGAATCGAAGAATAATCTGGTAGGATCTCCCGGGAGGACAAGAGGTCGCGGGTATATATTTCTGCATGCATTAGCTTTTGTTTTTGGCTTTTCTATGATCTTCGTGATTGGATGGGGAGGTGCAACGACTCTCTTGGGCCAATTGTTCGTTACTTACAAGCTTTGGATTGCACGTGTGGGCGGGCTATTATTAATCATCTTTGGTCTGGCAACCATGGATATTATTCACATTCCATGGTTTTACATGGACACACGCCGACAATTCAAAGGTACGACTGGTACACTATGGAGCTCCCTCGCGATGGGTATTTTCTTTGCTGCCGGGTGGAGTCCATGTATAGGTGCCACACTAGGTGCAATCCTCACATTGGGTTTTAGCTCTGATACTGTTGGTCAGGCAATGTTTTTATCTTTAGGGTATTCCCTCGGGTTGGGCATCCCATTTTTACTTTTAGCGCTCGCAATCGATCAAGCACTACCTCTTGTTCGACGGTTAAAAAGGTATATGCGGACATTTCAAATTGTCGCAGGAGTGTTGATCATCGTTATTGGTTTACTAATGATTACTGCACAGATGACGGTCATCGCGCGTTGGGCGCTTCAATCAGGTTTATATCTAGATTTCCCATCCAGCGCACAGATGCCAAGTTTGATCACTGCAGTGGCTGCAGGAGCGTTATCTTTTTTATCCCCTTGTGTTTTCCCATTAGTCCCAGCGTACTTAGGATATATGAGTGGACATGCGATCGCTGCCTCACAACAAGAAGTAATCGAAAAGATTCGTGCTTAAATTATTTTGTCGATAATTCGTGCTGATTTGAATGAACTAAAGGTGGATTTACACCCGGATTTTTTCTAAGGAGCTGTTATAAATAATCGATAATTATCGAGAAATTGAAGAATTAGTTAAGGTTCACGTAAAATTAACTCATGGAGTTAATATATGATCGAAGTGAAGTTATTTAGTCGCAAGGATTGTCATCTATGTGATGTTACGCAACAACACCTGGAGGAGTTGCAGCTTTCGGTTCCCCATCAGTTAACGATTATTGATGTGGATAGCGATGTCAAATTAAGGAACTTGTATGGATTCAATGTACCGGTTGTATTTGTAGGTCCTTATAAATTATCTGCTCCAATCGAGAAGAAGGATTTGGAAATTTCTCTCCTGGCAGTTCAACATAGCCAAGTGCAGGAAGCTAAACTGGATAAGGCAATTGAAGAAGGACGGTTGCAAATTCCAATTAATTGGACTAAAGCCGATGGAATAAGTTTGTGGTTATCCCGACATTATTTGGCAATATTTAATATCCTAATATTTTTATACGTGGGGATCCCATTTCTGGCACCTGTATTGATGAAGGTTAGCGCTACCACGCCTGCGCACGTGATTTACCGCGTTTATGGTTATGTATGCCACCAATTCGCTTTTCGGTCCTGGTTTTTATTTGGTGAACAGGTAGCATACCCTCGTGCTGAGGCTGAGGTAACCAGTCTTATCTCTTTTCAACAGGCTACTGGGATAAATGGATATGATTTGCTGTCTGCCAGGGCATTTATTGGAAATGAACAATTGGGATATAAAGTAGCATTATGTGAACGTGATGTAGCCATCTATGGGGGTATTCTTGTTTTCGGTTTATTATTTGCAATCTTTCGCCGCAAGATAAAGGCGATCCATTGGGTGGCATGGATTCTCATTGGAATCGTTCCAATTGGATTGGATGGCTTTAGCCAATTATTTAGCCAGCCTCCTCTAAATTTAATCCCACTACGAGAGAGTACTCCATTACTTCGAATTGTGACGGGTTTCTTGTTCGGTTTCGTCACTGCATGGTTTGGCTACCCTTATGTCGAAGAATCGATGATAGAAAATCGAAAGTTTTTAGATGGGAAATTCTCTCAAGCTTTAAAATGGGCTGAATCAAAAATTACCTCGAAAGAATAGCCTGTGCCATTTTTCAAAGCGGGATCGATAAAATATTATAAATTTCCTTCTCTTGACAATTCAGGAGTATATCATGCGCTTTTCACCAGGCATGGTGGAATATCACCATTCCCCTGGAAAAGTTTGAATTTCGGGGCATCTGTTGGTGATGATATTCAGCGCGTCTTGCAGAATCGCGAGAAAGCGCTATCCGCAATAAAAGTGAAACTTGAAAGCGTATATGATACCTATCAAATTCATAGTAATGAGATAGTATTGACGGATCAGCCTCTACCTATGAAATCGACTCATTTGAAGGCGGATGCAATTATTACCAATAAATCTAATGTCACCTTGATGATGAGATTCGCTGACTGTGTTCCAATACTATTATTCGATCCTGTAACTCGGACAATCGGAATATTACATGCCGGTTGGAAGGGCACTGTGAATAAAATTGCTGGAAAGACTGTGCTCGAGATGGAACAGAATTACGGAACAAATCCTAAAAATTTATTAGCTGCAATTGGACCTTCTATAGGTCCCGATCATTATACTGTAGGCGGTGATGTTGTAGAAAAAGTACATTCAAGCTTTGGAGATAAATCTGAGCAATTAATCATTGACAATCGTGGAAAGGTAAATTTTGATTTATGGAAAGCGAATCAAATTGTCCTAAATGAGGTTGGAGTAACTAAAATTGAAATTTCTGGGATTTGCACCAGTTGCAATCTAAAGGATTGGTTTTCACACCGAGGTGAGCATGGGAAGACAGGTCGCTTTGGAGTGGTTATCGGTCTTTGCGGATAGGGAACGCCAATGGACGAGTCTTTACAAAAAAAGAATAGTATTAGCAGTAACTATGACCAGGTAGTAGAGCGGATAAATATTTCAGCTAGGAACGCCGGTCGCAACCCAGATGGTATTCGATTGGTAGTCGTCACTAAGACTCAGCCAATAGATGTTATTCAATATGTCATTGATGCTGGAGCAACTGATTTAGGGGAGAATTATGTTGAAGAAGCCATCCCGAAAATTCTGGGATTGGCACATAACCGGACAATCGGTTGGCATATGATCGGGCATATCCAAAGCCGCAAAGCGCAAAACGTCTGTGAATATTTTCAATTTGTACACTCCCTGGATAGTGTAAAACTTGCTGAAAGACTCAGCAGGTTTGCTATCACTTTGGATAAATCAATGCCTGCCTGGATGGAATTAAATGTAAGCGGGGAGGCATCGAAATCGGGCTGGGATATTACGGATAAGTATAATTGGAAAAATATATTAACAGATTTCGAAAAAATCCTCCCTCTTCCAAAAATAAATATCCTTGGGCTAATGACCATACCTCCATATTCAATAAATCCTGAAACGTCAAGACCTCATTACCAAAGACTCCGGGAATTTCAGAAATATGTAATTGAGCAATATCAATTACCGGGTTTCACTGAGTTGTCCATGGGAATGAGCTTAGATTTTGAAATTGCAATACAAGAAGGATCCACATGCGTTCGTATTGGGCAGGCGATACTAGGCCCAAGGTTCAGCTGAGTTAAAAAGAATATGATCACATATTTACTCAATATCATAAACATAATTGTCCAGATCATCACATTACTGGTGATCATAAAAGTGTTTCTATCTTATTTTATGTCACCTTATCATCCCTTGAGGTTGAATCTAGATCGTATTGTCGAACCAATGCTTAGACCTATACGCAGTGTAATCCCTTCAATGGGGATGTTGGATCTCAGCCCTCTTATACTTATCGTAATTGTGCAGATATTGGGTAGAGTTATCAGCAGTATATTATTATCAGTATTTCACTGATAAATAACTTACCGAAGAGATAAAAATAATTCTCCCCTATAACGATCTATTCGATATTGTACTTAATCGATACCGGTAAATTAATCCCAGCGATCATCATTAACCATAAGACATAATAAGCAATATCCTTTATATCCCCCGTATTGTTGGTATATGCAGCATAGACATAATTAATCTTCTCTGCATCGCATTTATTACGAAGATAATCCAATGCGTTCAATATTTCTTCCTGATTGCCATTAGCAAGGGCTTTAACCACAAGCTCTTCAGCTGGTTCACCGGGGGCAACCGTGGTTCCGACTTTTGTAGCATAATCAATCAACCATTGAGTTTCGGTCAAGTCAGTTAGTGGCTTGGGTGCGTAGCTATTTTTTCTTCTGAGCTCATCGAATGCTTGAATGGCGGCATTCCGAACTACCCATTCTTTATCTTCCAGTTGTAAATTTTCTAGGATTTTACTCGCCCAAGGTTGATTCACACGAATCAGTCCAAAAGCAACCGCACGCCTAACCAACAGATCCTCCATGCTGCTTCCTTCCTTGAGTGCTGGGAAACCTTCTTTTGGATTATTTGCCAACGCTTCGGCTGCATATCGACGCATTAACTCATTTCCATTCAATAAACTGGAAGCTAAAATTTCAAGCGATTGTTTATCTCCAATGGCAGCTAATGCCAGGCTCGCTGCACGAATCGATGACGGAGATTGCTCTTGTAATAATGAGTTTAAATCCTCAATCGATTTCTTCTCTGCCAGGATTCCACATCCCAAGGCAGCTAATTGTTTTAAATTGGGATGATCAGCTTTCAATAACTGGCGAAAATATATAGATACACCGGCGTCTCCAGAAAATGCCATGGCAGAGATTATTTTTGCTGCCAGGCTCATGGTGTCTTTCTCTTTCTGTAATATCGAAGTTAATGTACGTAGAATTATCGTACGCCATGGTCGATTTTTAGGGGCGATTTGTAGCCAACGGGATATAAGAAAGTGATTGGTGTGGAGGATATCATCTTCTTGGATTAAGTTATTAATCAGGGGGGAGACATCTCCATTTCGTGCGAAATAGTACATTGCGAGATTTCTACCAACCCATGAAGGTTGACTCAAGATTTGGTTTATCGTCCCAATATCTGTTAGTGCATTCCCGGCGAGATATGCACTAAATATGGGATGTGAAAAGCTATAAAGTGCTCCCGAATAGCTCACTATTAAACCGTTATTGATCAATACATCGATCCCGGGGACATCTTTGATACGCTGAGGTTTTATCCGAGCTGGAATAGAAATAGTCGTAGATTCAGCGGGTAAGTTGGGAATTAGTGGATTTGAATCAACTTCATTGTCAGAAAGTATTGGGTCTACATTATGAACATCTGATGGGATACCTATTTCAGTTAGCTGTTGCAGGGCGAAGCGTTCTAATCCAGCTCGTGCATCAGATGCTTCACTGATCATGCGCAGGATATATGCTTCGATGGCACTAGGTCCATCGGTTCCCAAAATATCACCTGAATATGCTGCCCATACCTTGAGAACATATTCAAGGGGTTTTAGCATGGTATTATTACACTTCAGCCAACTATTTAGATAATATGAATTAATCTTTTTTAAGTGATTTTTCTCCGCTGGATAGATCCATTTTGCCCAAAGGTGGTTCCAGCGTTGTAAAAAGCGCTCTCTTTCATCATCCCCCCAAGCTGCCATTGCTAGAAGACTAAATCCATGGGGTGGAAATCCCGCAAGATTATCATATGATAGAGCAATGACGATGCGTAGTTTCGGATATATTTCGAGTAGTGTTATTATATATTTAGTAATTTCGCTTGCTTTTTGGGGAGGTAACTCATCAACTCGATCCAACAATAGAATCGCACGTTGTTTATCCAACGCAGAGCGAAGAATTCCTGGAAGCCTGGTTAAAGTTATTGGAGAGGCATAAGTTGATATGGCTTTGATCAATATATCAACTGCATCGCCTGACATATGACCTTTATTTATCGATTGTGGATTATCTACTTCTGAGTTTCCAGATGCTATGTTTCCAGGATTATTCGATTCTTCATCCGAATGGGGCAGGAGATGCAGAATATCTGTAGCGTTAACATATAAAGGTAGTGAACCTTCCAATATGCCTAGTCCTGGCTTGTTGAGTGCGATTGAAGAAGCTAACCAAGCTAATGCTACTGTTTTCCCGCTACCAGGGTGGCCCGTAAGGATGATATTCGCACCTCCTTGGAGTGCCTCGATTAATGTCATCGTTGAAGCTTTGTAAACCGCGGCTAGTTCAGGCCAATCAGGGATGTATGGAACGGATAAACTTACACTATCGGTAGGCGCGAACTCAATTGATTGGGGAGTTTGAATAATTGGGGTTAATACATTTGGCACAATCGCGATTTCATCTAGCGAAAAAAGGGATGCTGCGATATGCTGTTTTTGAGTAAAGCGATAAATATCATTTCGTAAACGCACTTCGGTGTTGATAGAGAGATTTTCGCGGATTCCCCCCATTTGTTTTCGGAATGCACTAATTAATTTGGGTAATAAAACGCGCAGCCTTGAGATTATCCAGGCGAATAATATACCTGATAGAAATCCTAACCAAAAAGATGAAGAGCTAATTTTTAGATTGCGTAAAAAACTTATCACTGAAATTTCCTCAAGGTCATCCTGGGTATAAAATTCTTCCGCAAGTAGGGCAGCGTACAAGTTGACCGGGTGATTGGGTGGATTGAATTAGAGCTGCGGTTAATGTCGCCCCACAGGCAGTACATGCTCTTGATGAGATGTTTACCACAGCTACCCCATTCCTGATTTTCCTCAGCTGCTCGTATAGAGCTAAATCACTTGCGGGTATTGGAGGCAAGGTTGCTTTTCTTTCAGATTCCAACCTCTCGATTTGCGCCAATAATTTTGTCCTTTCCCCATTCAAGGATGCATTTTGCTCAATTTGCTTTCCCTCGATGTCTTTTAATGCTTCATTTGTTTGCGTCAATTTTCCTTCTGATTCTTCGACTGCCATCATGGCTTCCAATTCCTTATCTTCCAAGGTGATGATCAGGCGTTTTAAGGAAGCTATTTCATTTTGTAATTCCTGAAGCTCTTTTGGGTTTTGTATCTTACCACCATATAAAGATGACTCAGACAATTCAATTTTTATTCGTGTGTCATAGGATTTATTTTCGGCATCACGTAGTCTCTTTAATTCAGATTGATATTTCTGTTCTGCTTGAGATACGTTTTGCTTCAGCGAAATAATTATTGTATTGTCTGCCAGCTTACTTTCAATACTTAGGAGAGTTGTTCGTGTATTATCGAGCTGACTATCGATTTGTTGTAGCCTATAGAGAAGTGATATTTGACTCATAACAAAATTATAGAGTGGGTTGGGTGAGAAGGCAAGAGTATAACAGGTTCAATATTGCATGGTTTAATCATTTCATTTATACCTATTCTATGCATTTTATTTCATTAATAAGGTGATAATTAGCCTTGGAGCGATATTTTTTATCTATGCATGGCTGCCATAATAGTATTTCAGAATTGCCTAATTTTAAAATATAATGGATATCATAATAACAATCAAAACAAGTTAGGCTTAGAACAAATAGTCGCTGGTATTTTGGTAAAATTGGTGAAGTTGAAAATATGTCATCGAGTAGAAAAATATACCCTCTGATGAAAATAATTAACGGATTGATATGGATTCTGTTGATATATTTATATATTGTAATTGCACAACCCATCCAGGCTGCCACTGAAACCGTGGCAGCTCTTACCAGCACTACTACCCAAAATCAATCTAGATCGACAGATACCCCTCCACTGACTTTTACTCCATCTCCCTCAGATTCGGAAACTTCAACAACGACTCTCCTACCTCTACCCGCTATTACATTGATATTCCCTGCATCAACGAGCACATCAACCGCAACGATTACTCCAAAGTCAGTATTTATGACGGAAATACCAAATCCATCACATAGCGTTGAATTAACAAAACTTTCCCCACGAATTAAAATATTAGCGATTCTATTGGTTTTTTTGTGGATATTTCTGATTGGTTTCGTGATCATCTATATACGCCAATTTAGATAATCACCTCGATTGGATAAATTTCATAATTGACCTGTTTTTATTCCCAAAATCTTGACGGTTTTTTTTTATTATTATATTGGAAAGATTTATATTTCTTATTTAGGGATTTATAAATTAGATTTTGATTATTATAAAATATAACGCATTGTGTTATAATAATTATTACGCACTGCGTTATTATTCTTGTTAATTAAGGAGGATTACTATGGCAACA
>Ga0153915_10006329_pt1 | contig 11084 bp, 9 predicted proteins | sample Opewatmetagenome_2_FD_107003 | JGI IMG/M metagenome (GOLD analysis project Ga0153915, IMG submission 107003) | Freshwater wetland microbial communities from Ohio, USA - Open water 3 Core 3 Depth 3 metaG | ecosystem: Environmental > Aquatic > Freshwater > Wetlands | place: USA: Ohio, Lake Erie...
CAAGTGACTGATTTGGTTCTATTTTCTATCTGTTTCAATAATTCAGTGTTTTTTCGGGAGTCTATCGTTTTGAGCGACAAACACCTGCGCCATCCGGTGAAAAACTTTTTTGTTAAAAAAACTATTCAGATACATATTATCTGGCAGATTTTCATTACAGTAAGTATTGCAGCCGGACTTACCACCGGTCTTCTGTTGTTTCTTTACTATCTGAAATCGCATGAAGGCAGCTTTTACTACATGAGCAATGAGGTGATGGAGAGCCTTGAAACCCAGAACATCCTCAGCATTATTCTGCCGTCGATTATCGTTGTAGAGATCATCGCAATCTTTATTGCATTTGGAATCGGCCTGATCTCGTCGAGAAAAATCGCAGTTCCAATTTACAAAATCGAAAAATGGGCATCGAGACTCAAAGCTGGAAAACTGAACACCACACTTATGTTCCGTGAAGATGATCACCTTGCAGAACTGACCACTCAATGCAACAGTGTTACCGATTTTTACAAAACCATTTTTAAAGAAATTGACCAACACACCACTACTATTGCTGAAAATCCCACTGACCCTGTTAAAATAAGTCAGGTTGCCAAGGATTTGCAGAAGATTCTTTCACGAATCGAAATGTAGACAGAAGTAGAAGTTCAGAAGCCAGAGGCGACAAGCGCCTTTCTGATTTTATTGTAAATCAGAAAATATCACTATCCAATTTTATATATTTTGTCGAATGCAGAAATTATTCAAGCATAATTTCTGCGTTTTTTACGACTTTGAATTCCGACTTCAGTATTCTGAATTTTTCCTCTTACATCCCTATTTCTGCAAGTTTTTCCAACAGTTCTTTAGCCTGCTTGTTCAGTTTCTCCGGCGTACGGACATGAACTCGAACCATCAAATCGCCTTGTTCGCGACCATGAAGCGATGGTAAGCCTTTTCCTTTGAGACGAAAAATTTTCTCAGACTGTGTTCCGGAAGGAACTTTCAGACTCACCTTTGCGTCAAGAGTTTGAACCGTCTTTGATGTTCCAAGTGCAGATTCAGAAAACGTCAGGTCGATTTCACAGGAGAGATCGATTCCATGGCGCTTGAACACCTCATGTTCCTTTTCCTGAATAAGCACAATCAGATCCCCTGCAGGCCCGCTGTTTCGTCCTGCATCACCCTTTTCCGGCACATTGAGATAATTTCCCTCTGAAACACCTTCAGGAATATCTACCGTAACTGTAGTCTCAACGGTTTCAAGACCAGTTCCGCTGCATGTTGAGCACATATCTGCAACGACCGCACCCTCACCTTGACACACCGGGCAAACACTTTCCTGAATTACCTGCCCGAAGAACGACTGCGCGACATGACGAACACGACCGCTTCCATTGCATTTTGTACAGGTATTGCGTTTTCCGCTTTTTGATCCAGAGCCGCCACATGCGGTACAACGGTCTTTTCTTTTTACTTTAAGTGTTTTCTTTACACCTGTAGCGATTTCTTCCAGTGTCAATGGCAAACGGATCTGAAGATCGTTTCCACGACTGCCACCTGCACCACCACGTCTGCCACGACCACCGCCAAAGCCAAAGAGATCAGAGAAAACCGAATCGCCACCAAAATCATTCATAAATGCACGAAGTGCATCACTGATATCAAAACCACCAAAGCCACCATTGAACCCGCCGCCATAGCCACCAGCACCACCGCCCTGTTCAAATGCAGCATGACCAAACTGATCGTATTGAGCCCGTTTCTTGGGATCCTTAAGTACTTCATATGCCTGAGTTGCTTCGCGAAACTTTTCCTCGGCTGACTTGTCCCCGGGGTTTTTGTCAGGGTGATATTTTATCGCAAGCTTGCGATACGCTTTCTTGATATCATCCTCTGATGCATTTTTTTCGACACCAAGTAGTTCATAAAAGTCTGTCTTTGCCATTAATAATTACCACCCGTTACTTTGATTCAGAACTGTCTGTTTTTTCCGGTTCAGCCGGCGCACCGCTTGACACAATAACTTTAGCATGCTTAACCACTTTGCTTTTCAGTTTGTATCCGCGTTCGTAAATATCAGCAATATGCTCTGCCGGAATATCAGCATTTGGCATATTCATAAGTGCCTCGTGAAGCTGCGGATCAAACAGATCACCAGTTGCAGCAAACGATTCAAGACCGTTTTTCGTAAGCACTGTATCAAACTTATTGAAAATCAATTTCATTCCCTCAAACAGGGCAATATAATCGGTACTTGTATCACCGCTTTTAAGCGCACGTTCAAAATTTTCACGCACTTCAATCATCTCAACCATAAGTTTTTCATTGGCGCATTCCACCTGACGTTCATATTCGCGACTGGTTCTCTTTTTGTAATTATCAAACTCAGCCATAAGACGAATATAGCGATCGTTACCCTCTGCAACCAGCTGTTTCAATTCCGCTATTTCCTTTGCGGCATTTTCAGATTCGCTTGTCAACCCAGCAAACTCTTCTGACTTTGAACCGTCTTCTTCCTTTGCCGCATTCGCAGCAGACTCAAGAACTTCATCAATAGATTCAGCGACCTTCGCCTTTTCATCAGGAACTTTATTATGCTTCATTTTCTCTTTACTCACAATGTACCACCCTCCCCGTTATGAATACACCTATCATGTGTACCCGGAACAAGTATCACAAAATATATCACAGCGATGATGCTAAGAATGTAATTCGCTTAGGACTTTCGCTGTGTATTCAACTGCCGAAACCAGGTAGGGATACGGCATGCGTTTCGGACCGATCACGCCGAGACTGCCCTGCATATTTCCAACCCGGTAATTCGTTTTTATTATGCTGAACGATTGCAACTGCCCCTCCTGGTTTTCGCCACCAATCGAGATAACGACACGCTCGTTGTCGTCAGTCGTTTCAAACAGATGCATCAACAGATTTTTTTCCTCAAGTATTTCCATCACTGCGCCGACTCTGTCTCTACTGAAGAATTCAGGTTGAAGAAGAACATTCGTCTGTCCTTCAGTAAACAAGGCCTCATTCTGATTCTGATCCATGATCTTGCGTATTGACGGAACAAGAAGGCGTATAATTCCAAGTTCAAACTCCGGAATATCGCTGAACTTTCTCTCATCAATTTCGCACATTTCGTTAAGTGTTTTTCCGGCACATTTTGATGAAATGATCCGACAGGCACATTCAAGTCTGTCAAAAGACACCTCAGTTTCAAACTCTACCATCATCGACTTTACAAAACCTGAATCAAGTGCGACATTCAACAGGTAGCGATTTTCATTTATTTCAAATATATACATGTGCCTGAGAACACCACATTGCAATTTTGTAGCAAGAATCACCCCGAGCTGATTAGTTGTACGACTCAATGCACGTGTTGCCGCTTCAAGTACTATATGTAAATCAGAGGTTTCAACGGTTACCAGAGCATCACGTATCGTTGTCTTGGTCTCATCAGGCAACGCTATATAGGTCATGAGACGATCGACATAATATCTGTATCCCTTATCAGTCGGAATTCTGCCTGCCGATGTATGTGGCTGGACTATAAATCCACGTTGCTCCAGATCCGACATCACATTTCGTATTGACGCAGGAGAAAGGGCAAGCCCTTTCTGTTTCGATATATAACAGGAGCCAGTTGGTGATGCACTCAAAATGTAATTGCGGATCACCGAATCAAGAACCAGATGCTCTCTCTCAGATAAGACTTCAATTTCCATATCAGCGGTCCCTGAAAAAATTGATTGTCACAGAAGATATTCTTCTGTGACAATCATTAACGTTAAGTCAAAACAGAGCATGACAGATGTCAGACTGTTACATCATACCCATACCACCCATACCACCCATACCACCCATACCACCCATGCCGCCCATTCCTGGATGTCCGGCGTCCTCTTTTTCATCACGTGGTTTTTCGGCAATAACACATTCAGTTGTCAATACGAGACCTGCAATACTTGCAGCGTTCTCAAGTGCTGTACGAGTAACTTTAGTCGGGTCAATAACACCAGCCTCAAGCATATCTTCATACTTGTTGCTGAATGCATTAAAACCGTAAGCTCCTTTACCCTTCTTGACTTCATCACACACAACGGATGATTCCATGCCTGCATTTGAAACAATCATGCGAAGAGGTTCTTCGATTGCACGGCGAATAATATCAACACCGATCTTCTCGTCGCCTTCAAGTTTCAAAGTGTCAAGTACCTTTGATGCACGGATAAGTGCAACACCACCGCCAGGAACGATACCTTCCTCAACAGCAGCTCTTGTTGCATGAAGCGCATCTTCAACGCGAGCTTTCTTCTCTTTCATTTCAGTCTCAGTTGCTGCACCGATATTGATAACTGCAACACCGCCTGCAAGCTTTGCAAGACGCTCCTGAAGTTTTTCACGGTCATAGTCTGATGTAGTTTCTTCGACCTGTTTACGGATCTGATTAACGCGTCCTTTAATATCTGCAGATTTCCCTGCACCTTCAATAATTGTAGTATTCTCTTTGTCAACAACAACACGCTTTGCCCGTCCAAGAGAATCAACAGTCGTATTCTCGAGTTTGAACCCAGCCTCTTCACTGATAAGAATGCCGCCGGTAAGAACTGCGATGTCCTCAAGCATTGCCTTACGGCGATCGCCAAATCCAGGGGCCTTGACAGCAGAAATTTTGAGAGTCCCTCTGAGCTTGTTGACAACAAGAGTAGCAAGCGCTTCCCCTTCAACGTCTTCAGCAATGATCAGCAGTGACTTGCCGAGCTGTGCTGTCTTCTCAAGTAAAGGAAGCATATCTCTCATAGTAGTGATCTTTTTATCATAGATAAGAATAAGCGGCTCATCCATGATACATTCCATTGTATCACTATTGGTAACAAAATATGGTGAGAGGTATCCTCTGTCAAACTGCATACCTTCTACAACATCAAGATTAGTATCAATACCTTTTGCTTCTTCAACAGTGATAACACCGTCTTTACCAACCTTCTCCATCGCATCAGCAATAAGATCACCGATCTCACTGTCGTTATTCGCAGAGATTGAACCAACCTGTGCGATTTCTTTTTTGCCGGAAATAGGTTTTGAATCTTTCTGAAGTTGATCGATAATTACTTTAACCGCTTTGTCAATACCACGTTTGAGTGCCATTGCATTTGCACCTGCAGTTACGTTCTTAATGCCGATGCGTGCAATAACCTGTGCAAGCACCGTTGCTGTTGTTGTTCCGTCGCCTGCAACATCAGAGGTCTTTGATGCAACTTCTTTAACCATCTGTGCACCCATGTTTTCGAACTTATCTTCAAGTTCGATCTCTTTTGCAACAGTCACGCCGTCTTTTGTAACAGTTGGTGAACCGAAGCTTTTGTCAAGAACAACATTTCTTCCACGTGGGCCGAGAGTTACTTTTACTGCATTTGCAAGTGCGTCAACACCCCTGAGAAGCTTTTCGCGTGCGACTGTATCGAACGCAAGTATTTTTGCCATAATTAAATCTCCTTATATATCATGTTAATTATTTTCTCTTGTAACATTTACAATTAGATAACCGCAAGAACATCGCTTTCTTTCATGATAAGATAATCCTTACCATCAATAGTCACTTCTGTTCCGGAATACTTTCCATAAAGGACTTTATCGCCTTTTTTCAATACAAGTTCAATTTTTGAACCATTGTCAGCAACTTTACCCGGACCAACTGCTACAACTTCACCCTTCTGCGGTTTCTCTTTTGCCGCATCAGGAATAATAATACCGCCAGCGGTCTTCTGCTCTGCTTCGAGCGGAAGAATAATGATTCTGTCTGCTAAAGGTTTCACGTTCATTTGAAGCCTCCCTTCAATAATTTATTGATGTTAATCAATTGGTAAGTTTAGCACTCTCTTCGAGTGAGTGCTAATAAATTAACATCCTTTGAAACCATTGTCAATGTTTTTGGTAGTCTTTTCATCATATAGTATGATATACTCTATTGAAATAGTGATAGTTGCACCAGCTAATCATTCACAGAGGCAACAGTGAAACTTCTCAGTAAATTCGGTTTTTCGGATTTTGAACAAAAAATTGTTATTATTACTATTGCTGCGTCATTTGTGCTAATGATTGTTTTTGTTGCCGCACATCTGTTTTTACAGCCAAAGAGTGATAAACCAGTAAAGACAATCGCGGAACTTATACCACAGGCGCTTTCCATACAGTCTGTTACAGCACAGGATATCGATGCAAACAAGATCGTTGGCGTTCGATATTTTGAAAGCAACGATTACGAAAGCGCCATACCCTACCTTCAGCGGGTAGTTGCACTTCGCAGCACAGACACGTATGCAAGAAGTATCCTTGCAGATGCACTTCTTGAATGGGGTGAATATGAAAAGGCAATGACTGAATATGATTATCTGCTCGCACAGGAGCTACCAGATTCTCTCGCAGGCAGAACATGCGCACGTAGAGCAATCTGTCAATTTTACAACAAAGAACAAAACGAGAGCCTTAATGCACTTAAGCAATGTGCGGAACAATACCCGAACACCCCGGAAGCATTCTGTTTTCTCGGCCAGATTGAGGCTATGCAGGAGATGCCATCAAACGCTGCATTAGAAAATCTTAACAAAGCAATTGCACTCGATTCAAATTATGTTGAAGCATGGTATCAGCTCGCACGCTACTATATGGATCTGAAGGAATATGCCAGAGCTCGTGAGTATCTTCTGCGCGCAATTGACATAAATCCTTTACATGGCAAGAGCCAGTCACGTCTTGGCATGGTCTATTTTTATCTTAACAATTTTGATCTTGCAAAAAAAGCATATCAGACCGCACTTGCGCTTAATCCTCTCGATTTCAATACCCGGTATAATCTTGGAGAGGTTTACTACTCGGAAAATGACAGTGTAAAAGCGATCCGCGAATTCAAGAAAACACTTGAGTACAACCCGGGGCATGTTGAAGCGAACTTCAAGCTTGGCCTGTTATTACTTGCAAATGGCATGACAAAAGAAGCAATCATACACCTTGAACAGGCTGCGCATAACGATAAAAATAATTCCCGAATTCTCATTCAACTTGCTGTAGCCTATGAAAAGCTTGGCGATAAAAACAAAGCATTCTCAATTTATCAATCTATTCTGGAATTTGATGCATTGAATCCTGTTGCGCAACAGAAAGTAAAACTTTTATTACGATAGATCACTAATGAGAATAAAAACCATGCTGTTTTTTGTTATAAAAAGAATAAAAACGTTTTTTTCCTGTTTCGTAAGCCTTTTTTACGGGAAATATTCAGATAACAATAATTATTTCATGCAGTTATATAAATATGTCTTGATTTTATATGGTAGTAAATGTATTCTAAAATAACTAAGGAATGCCTTCTGTAACTTCAGTTTAAATAGGAAGTTATAACTATCGGGAAAAGGTACCCCAATAGAAGCAGGAAACTTATGGAGGAAATGTATGAGTAATATCACAAAAAAAGATTTAGTTGAGCGGATCTCTGAACGTACCGGCCTTACACAGGTTGATACAAAAATTGTTGTTGAAAGTTTTCTTGATTCAATCTCTGGTGCATTACAAAAAGGCAGTAATATTGAAATCCGCGGGTTTGGAAGATTTAAAGTAAAGCAGAAAAAAGCACGCACAGCAAGAAATCCGCGTACCAACGAATACATTGATGTTGAAGCAGGGTACAAGTCGGTGTTTGAAGCATCAAAAGAACTGCGTAAGCGGGTCAATGATGCAGCAGGTCTTAGCTTTGTCGGGCAGCCTCAGGCAGAACAACAAACACAGTAATTTTTAGTAATTGCAGCAAGCGTACAGCCCGAATTTTAGAAACCAGCATTTCCCGACTATAACATTGGGTACATTTATGATAGTACTTAAATAAAGAAAGCTTTAACAAGGCTTTCTTTATTCGTATTTACAGAGTGACATCATGAAATACCATAATCTATCAGCAACACGGCACGCTTCATTTTCAAGTATTACTTACTGCCAAGTTCCACTGAACGCTGTGTTGCATTTAAAACAGCAGCAATTACTGCATTTTTAAACGAATGTGCTTCAAGCGCAAGAAGTCCCTGCGCTGTAGTTCCTGCCGGAGACATCACCTTTAATTTCAGGGCATTTGTATTCTCACCTGTCTCATGAACCATTCGTGCGGAACCAATTACTGTTTGTATAGCAAGCTCGCGGGCAGTTGCATATGGTAAACCAGCTGTCACTCCGCCCTCAATCAGTGCCTCAATAAAAAGGTACACATACGCAGGTCCGGAGCCGGATAAGCCAGTTACTGCATTGAGCAGTTTTTCAGGAACAAACGTACTTTTTCCAACAGCGTTAAAAATAGTTTCAGCAGTTTTTTGATCATCCGCACTGCAATTTGCATTCAGCGCACAAGCACTCATTCCTTCACCGATAAGTGCGGGCGTATTTGGCATGACACGACAGATACGCGCAGAAGATGGTAATAATTGCTGCAGGGTATCAATATTGACACCTGCAGCAATTGAAATCCAGAGCGGCTTTACTTTATCAGAATTATTAACAGCAGAAAACGCAGACAGAGCAGTTGCAATGTCCTGAGGCTTAACTGCAACAATCACGGCATCAGGGATAGTACCACCCGTAAACCACTCCTGCGGTCGCTTAACTATCACATCAAGGCCATCAAGTGATTTTTCCACCTGATCATATGCTGCAATCGAGACTTTATCACCATATACTTTCTTGAGCCCTGCAATAAGGGCCTTCCCCATATTTCCGGTTCCGAGAATTGCTATTTTCATCTGTTAATTCTTTCCGTCTTCTCTGTGTTGCAAGACCTAACTCTTCATAACGTCAAGAAATTCCCTGTTTGTTTTTGTACTATACATTTTTTCAATCAGGAATTCCATCATTTCGTTCGGACTCATTGTCGCAAGAAATTTACGAAGAACCCACATACGGTTAAGTTCCTCTTCGGTAAGAAGAATTTCTTCTTTACGTGTACCAGAGCGCATAAGATCAATTGCCGGATAAATACGACGATCAGCGATCTTGCGGTCAAGCACAAGTTCCATATTACCGGTACCCTTGAACTCTTCAAAAATAACTTCATCCATGCGGCTGCCGGTTTCGATAAGTGCAGTTGCAATAATAGTAAGACTTCCGCCGTTTTCAATATTTCGTGCGGCGCCGAAGAATCTTTTCGGTTTGTAAAGTGCCTGTGAATCCACACCACCAGAGAGAATACGTCCGCTGTGTGGAGCAACCGTATTGTGAGCGCGTGCAAGACGAGTAATACTATCAAGCAGAATCACGACATCACGGTTATGTTCAACAAGGCGTTTTGCACGCTCAATTGCCATTTCAGCAACAACGACGTGGCGCTCTGCGGGCTCATCAAATGTTGAACTGATAATTTCCGCCTTGACAGAACGCTGCATATCGGTAACTTCTTCAGGGCGCTCATCAATAAGAAGAACAATAAGAAAGACTTCCGGATGATTATGAAGAATTCCATTTGCGATACTTTTAAGAAGCACTGTTTTACCAGTACGCGGCGGAGCAACAATCAGTCCACGCTGTCCCTTACCAATTGGCGTAAGGAGATTCATAATACGTGTTGCGCAATCTTTATTGTTGTATTCAAGATTAAAACGTTCATCTGGAAACAAAGGAGTAAGATCATCAAAGTTGATTTTCTTCTTACATTCTTCCGGATACTCGAAGTTAACCATTTCAACACGAAGAAGTGCGAAATAACGCTCAGAATCCTTTGGCGGACGAACCTGCCCGGAAACAGTGTCACCTGTTTTCAGGTAAAACCTTTTTATCTGAGAGGGTGATACATAGATATCATCCGGGCCACTCAAATAACTGTTCATAGGTGACCTTAGGAAACCAAATCCGTCGGGCATAATCTCAAGTACACCTTCAGCAAACATTTGACCGTTCTGTGCTGCTTCTGCCTGAAGGATTTTAAAAATGAGTTCCTGACGACGAAGAATACGATGCTCACCAACATTGTAGGTAGCTGCCAAATCATTGAGTTCGGTCATTGATTTGGACTTCAGTTCTGCAACATTCATTCAAACACCTCGATAGAATGGATAAGTTGTTATAGCGGTATAATAATTTATAGTCAATTTAAACTGGGAAAATCATGAATCACTTATTTTTTTACAAGATCTAATTTTGGAATTGTAAAATCGTATAATGAAGAACTTGTGAAGATTATACTCATCCTGTATTTGCATCAACACCACATGGCATTCAGCAAAGTACCTTGACCTGATTTTCTGTTATGGATTATTCAATTGATATTCTTGAATAAATGCAAACGTGAGGTCAAAACAGGTGAACAGAAGCAGAAACTTTCTACTTCAGGTTTAAATATGCGCTACGGAAGAGATAAAGTCAAGTTTTTTTTAAAAGAATATCAGATCACTGCCTGTTGATTGCAAAAAGTATGACTTTCAAAATCCCCCTCTTACTATTTTTTACCCAGTTTCATGCCTGTCATTATTACGACATTACCGATGCATACCCCAATTTAACCGGCACAGAGAAAGCAACTGATTTCACCAGAATATTTTTCCTTTGAATTGACAAAACAGGAGTATGTGAACCGTTAATTTCAAACATCGCTGTAACAAACCCTGTTTTATGAAGTTACAAAAACCATCAACCACGTCCCGCACAATATCTTGTGAGATGTTCGTATTTAAGACACCGTATATTGTGGAAAAATATCATTCCCCCCTTGACTTTGGTACTTGTGTTACCCTATATTTATTAGGTGATTGTAAGGGATGTGAAAATCAATTACCTGTCATATTTGAACGCATTAAACGAATATCCTTGAAGAGAGAGGGAGTCAGGGCACATGGTCACCAAATCTGCCGCCGAAGCATCAAAAAAATCGGCTATCATCGTGGAAAAAGATAGTATGTCAGAAAAACTCTATCAAACATTAAAAGAGAAGCTTACTCACAAAAAAGCAAACCTTACCGATAATGCACGAACAGTTCTTGAAAAACGCTATCTGAAAAAAGATGATACTGGAAAAGTTATTGAGGCACCGGAGGATCTCTTTTTTCGTGTAGCAGAAAATATTGCCGGAG
>Ga0153915_10006330_pt1 | contig 11083 bp, 7 predicted proteins | sample Opewatmetagenome_2_FD_107003 | JGI IMG/M metagenome (GOLD analysis project Ga0153915, IMG submission 107003) | Freshwater wetland microbial communities from Ohio, USA - Open water 3 Core 3 Depth 3 metaG | ecosystem: Environmental > Aquatic > Freshwater > Wetlands | place: USA: Ohio, Lake Erie...
CGGCATCGGCGCTATCCAGCCTGATGTTGCCCGGATTGGAGCCCGTCATCAGGGTCTGGACCTGCGCCCGAGTCAGCATGGTCTTGGGCTGGAGCAGCGCCAGGTAGGGCGACCGCAGCACGCCTTCGATGTGATCGTAGTGCTCGTGCGTGATGACGATGAGCCGCGCGTCCCGCAGCGCCAGCTGCACCCGGTCGTACCGCTCCTGGGAGAAGCGGGGCGGGTTGTTGGCCATCTCCTTGTCCATCCCCGCGTCCACCATGATCCAGCCGCTGGGGTAGCGGATCTGGAAGACCACGTTGGCCCGGCCCACCGAATCGGCCGTTCCGCCTTCCACCACGCCGGACGCCGGGCCCCGGGACCAGTTGAATGCCAGTACCCGCACGGCCTGGGGCGGCGCCCCCGGCACCGCGCCGGCGGCGCGCCGCAGCGCGGGCAGCAGTGAGTCGGAGTAGAGCGTGGACTGGGCCTGGCCTCTTGCCGGTGTGACCAGGGCCAAGGCCGCCATCACGGCGCAGCGCCGGACCAGCGACATGGGGACAATCCTGAGATGGAGGAGGGCCGCAAGATAGGTTGCGGCGGGGCGGGCGGCCAGCCGCTAGCCCGCCACCGCGTCCAGCATCGCGCGTACCGCGGCGATCTCGTCGGGATTGGTGCTGTGACCGAGGCCCTGATAGACCCGCCGGGTGACCCTGGCCCCGAGGCGCGTCAGGACCGCCTCGCTCTCGTCCACCCGCCGTTTCGGGATGTGCGGATCCATGTCGCCGGACGCGAGGAACACCGGCGTGCCGTCCAGCGATCCCGGGTACTCGCGCGGAGTACCTTCAGGGCCGAGCAGCCCGCCGGACAGCGCGACGACGCCGCCGTAGCGCCTGGCGTTCCGAACCGCGAACTCCAGCGCCAGGCAGGCACCCTGCGAGAAGCCCAACCACACCACCCGCTCCGCGGGCACCGGAACCGCCTCGATCCTGCCCAGCACCCGCTTCAGCAGCGCCAGCCCCGAGTTCAGGTAGGATTGGTTGCGTTCCAGCTTCTCGAGCAGGCTGTAGGGATACCACTGGCGACCCGCAGCTTCCGGCACGTACCACGCAAACCGGGGCCGGTCCAGATCTCGCGCCAGGGCCAGCATGTCCTGAGCCGACGCCCCGCGGCCGTGCAGCAGCACCAGCGCTCCGGCCGCCTCGGCCGGCGGCGCCCCGGCCAGCAGCACCGGTTGATCGCGGTGAGGATCTCTCGGCATGGATGTGACTCCTCGCGGCTCAAGTCTAAGGGCGGGCGCCGGGTCCGCCAGAACCAGGGCCTCGCCGGGAGCGGTCGGGCGCGTTAGATAGAGCGGGTCCCCGGCGAGGTTGCCAGCCTGCCCCAGCCCGCGCTCCAGCGGTATGCCGTGCTCTCGATCGTCGCGGCCATCGCGACCATCGGCCTGAAGGCGGGAGCCTATTTCCTCACCGGCTCCGTCGCCCTGCTGTCCGACGCCCTGGAAAGCCTGGTCAACCTCCTGGCCGCGACCGTCGCGCTGATCGCCCTTTCCGTCGCGGCGAAGCCCGCCGACGAAGACCACGCCTACGGGCACAACAAGGCCGAGTACTTTTCCAGCGGCTTCGAGGGCGCGCTGATCCTGATGGCCGCGGTGAGCATCGGGTTCGCCGCGGTGCAGCGTCTGATCCATCCCAGGGCCCTGGAGCAAGCCGCAACCGGTCTCGCCGTGTCGGCCCTGGCGGCGCTCATCAACTTCCTGGTGGCGCGCACCCTGTTTCGGGTGGCCAGGCGGCACGAATCCATCACCCTGGAGGCGGACGCTCACCACTTGATGACGGACGTGTGGACGTCCGTTGGGGTGATCGCCGGGGTGGGCGCCGCCGCGCTCACCCACTGGTACGTGCTCGACCCCCTGGTCGCCCTGCTCGTGGCCGCCAACATCGTGTGGACCGGCATCCATCTCCTCAATCGGTCGGCCCTGGGCCTCCTGGATACGGCCCTACCCGAGGGCACCCGCCGCGAGATCACCAGCATTCTGGACGGGCACGCGAAAGACGGTGTTCAGTATCACGCCCTGCGAACCCGGCAGGCCGGCCGCTGGCGCTTCATCTCCTTCCACGTACTGGTCCCCGGGCACTGGACGGTGCAGCGCGGCCACGATCTGCTGGAGCGGATCGAGGACGAGGTCCGGGCCCGGGTGCCGCTGTGTACGGTCTTCACGCACCTCGAGCCCATCGAGGATCCGGCGTCGTTCAAAGACCAGCACTTGGAGCGGGACGACGCCGGTCAGGCCTGAAGGTCAACCCCGCTTCGAGGAGGGGCGTATCTTACGGCGTGGCCGGCACTCGCTCCTCATCCTGTTGGTCCGTCCGCCGTGCCCTCCCGAGGCGCACCGGCCGGCCTGCCCATCCTCGAGGAAGGTCCCGATGCTGACACGGGTGTCGCTCTTCGCCCTGGTGTCGCTGGCGCTCGCGCCAACGGCGTACGCGCAGCGCCCCGTCACCCGCCAAGAGGCGGTTGACGCGGCCCTGGCCGCGGGCCCCAGGGTCAGTCTCGCCGCCCCAGACACCGGGGTGGCGCGGGGCGAGGTCCTGGCGGCCCGCGCCTATCCCAACCCGGTCGCGGCCGCGAGCTACACGGAGGATTCCCCACAGCATCACGTGAGCCTGGAGCTGCCGCTCGATTTCCCCTGGCTGCGGGGGCCCCGCATCGGCGCGGCCGAGGCCGCCCGGGCGGCCTCGCGCCTGCGATTCGCGTTCGAGCGCGAAGGAGCCCGCTTTGACGCGGAAGCCGGGTATACCAACGCACTTTCTGCGGGCGTGCAGGCCCGTCTCTCCCGGCACAACGCCCAGGATGCCGACAGCCTCCTGGCGCTGGCCCGGCTGCGGCGCGACGCGGGAGACGCATCGGACCTGGATGTGGAGCTGGCGGTCGTCAATGCCGGGCAGTTGACCAACGCGGCGCTGGACGATTCCCTGGCCGCCGTGGCCGCCCTCCTTGATCTGCAGCGCATCATGGGGTTGGCCTCGGACCGTGTGACCATCAGTCTGGCCGACACGCTGGCGCTTCCCGACACCCTCCCCGGCCCGCCCGGCGACAGCCTCACCCTTCAGGTGGCGGCCGCTCAGGCGGACCTCCGGGCGGCGCAGAAGGCGCTGGCCCTGGAGCGGGGCAACATCCTGGGCGCCGCCAGCCTGCAGGTCGGATTCGATCGCCAGGCGCCGGAGACCGACGAACCGGGAATGCTGCCGGTGGTCGGCGTGGCCCTGCCGCTTCCCCTGTTCAACCGCAACGGCGGCGCCATCGCGGCCGCCGGCGCGGCGCGGGATCGGGCCGCGCGCCAGCTCGAGGTCACCCAGCGGGAGAGCGCGGCCGACATCGCGCGCGCCTCGCGGGAGCGCGCCGCCGCCTTCGCCCGGGCGGAGCGGGACCGCATCCTGGTGGCATCCGCCGACCGGGTGGCGGCGATGTCGCTCACCGCCTACGCCGAAGGCGCGGCCGCGCTGCCCAGCGTGCTGGAAGCCGCGCGGCACGCCCGGGAGACCCGCACCCAGTTCGTCTACGACACGGCCGCGGCGGTCATCGCGGACGCCGCACTGCGGCTGCTCACCGCCAGGGCGGCGTCGTGACCCGCCGGCATTTCGTCCCACTGGCGCTGTTGCTGTGCGTCGCCTGCGGGGGAGGCGAAGACGGCACCCCGCCCGCGGTGGTGGAGGCACAGACGGCTATCGCCACGGTCCAGTCCTTCACCGAGACCGCGACCGCGGTGGGGACCGTGGCGCCCCGCCCGGGGCATTTCGCCGCCATGGCGGCGCCCGCCCCCACCCGGGTGGCCAACGTCTACGTGGCGGTGGGCGCCGCGGTGCGGCCCGGCGACTCGCTGGTGGGCTTCGAGCGCGGCCCCTTCGACGCCCAGGCCCAGAGCGCCGAAGTGGCGCTATCGGCCGCGCAGCACGGCTACGATCGCGCGGTGCGCCTGAGCCAGGCCGGCGTGCTGTCCCGCCGGGAGCTGGAGCAGGCGGAGGCCGATCTGGCCCAGGCCCGGTCCAACGCCGTCTCGGCGCGACGTGCCCAGGAGCTGGCCACGCTTCGCTCACCCATCGCCGGCGTGGTCACGGCCATGCGGGCCGTGCTGGGGGCGCCCGCCGATGCGGGTCAGGTGCTGGTGGAGATCGCCGACCCCCACGCGCTCGATGTCCTGTTGACCACCACGCCCGCCGCGGCCGCCCGCATCAAGCGGGGCGCGGCCGTGACGCTCACCGCGGGCGAGAGCGATCAGGCGGAATCGCTGGGCGCGGGAGCGGTGGTGGACATCGCCGCGGCCGTGGACTCGGTGACGCGCGGCGTGGCGGTGCGGGTCCGCGTCGAGCACCCCGCCCGTCAGATACGGGTGGGCGAGACCGTATTCGGGTCCATCGTCACCGGGGTGAATCCCCAGGCGGTGACGGTGCCGGTGGACGCCCTGGTCCCCGAGGGTGAGGGGTACAAGGTCTTCGTGGTGGGGGACTCCAGCGTGGCGCACGCCCGGCCGGTGACCGTGGGCGGACGGAACGGCGGAATCGTGGAGATCAGTGCTGGGCTCCGCGGCGGCGAGACGGTCGTGACCTACGGAGCCTACGGCGTCGAGGACGGCGCCAAGATCGTCCCCAAGAAACCCTCGTGACCCTGTACGATCATCTTACCCGCCAGCGCCGCTTCGTCCTGCTGGCGGTCGCGCTGCTCACGGCAGCCGGGATCTGGGCCGCTTTCCACCTGCCCTCGGCCATCTACCCGGAGCTGGTGTTTCCCCGCATCACCATCGTGGCCGAAGGCTCATCGCTGGGCCCGCGTCAGGTGGTCTTCAGCGTGACCCGGCCCATCGAAGAGGCCGTCACCCTGGTCTACGGTGTGCAGCGGGTCCGGTCGCGGTCCATCCGGGGAGCGTCCGAAATTCAGGTTTCGTTCGCACCCAACACCGACATGCAGTTCGCCTTGCAGCAGGTGCAGGCGCGGGTCAACCAGATTCAACCGGACCTGCCGCCGGGCCTGCAGATCACCATCGAGCGCATGTCGCCGTCGGTCTTCCCCATCATGTCATACAACCTGAGCGGCGGCGACCCGGCCACTCTCTACGACCTCGCCCGCTACCAGATCAAGCCGGTCATCTCCCGCGTCCCCGGCGTCGGCCGGGTCGAGGTGCAGGGGTCCGACGTGCGGGAGATCGAGGTGGTGGCCGATCCGACCCGCCTGGCCCAACAGGGCATGACCTACCAGGACCTGGCGGCCGGCATCCGGCAATCGGTCACCGTGAACGCGGTGGGCCGCGTGGCCAAGGATTACAAGCAGTTCCTCATCGTCACCGATCAGGAGGCGCACACCGCGGAGGACGTCGGGGCCATCGTGGTGGGCAAAGGGCTCCGGGTGCGCGATCTCGCTACCGTGATCGAGGGAGCCGAAGACCACGTGCGCCTGATCGCGGGCGACGGCCGGCCCGCCGCCGCGATCTACGTCACGCGCCAGATCGGCGGGAACACGCTGGAGCTGGCGGACAGTGTCGCCGCTACCATGGCGACGCTGAGCCGCTCCCTGCCCCCGGGCGTCCACCTGAAGCCGCTGTACGATCAGGCCGAGCTGGTGCGGGACGCGGTACGATCGGTGCGCGACGCCATGCTGATCGGCGCGCTGCTCGCGGTGCTGGTGCTGCTCGCCTTCCTGGGCCACATCCGCATCACCCTGATCAGCGCCGCGTCCATCCCCCTGACGCTCATCATCACGGTCTTCGTGCTGCAGCTGCTGGGACAGACCTTCAACCTGATGACCCTGGGTGCCATGGCCATCGCGATCGGGCTGGTGATCGACGACGCGGTGGTGGTCACCGAGAACATCGCGCGGCACTTCCGGCTCAACCCGAACCGGTCCGCCGCGATCCGCGAAGCCACCGAGGAGCTGATCATCCCGGTCACCACCTCCACCCTCACCACGGTGGTGGTGTTCCTGCCGCTGGGCCTGCTCCAGGGCGTGGTGGGGCAGTTCTTCATCGCCCTGTCGGTGGCCCTCTCCGCCGCGGTGTTGATCTCGCTGCTGCTGGCGCTCTCCATCATTCCCCTGCTCTCCGAGCAGTTCCTGGCGCCCCACGACGTGGACCAGGCGGCGCCACTCGCCCATGGCCGTGTCGCCAGCGCCGGCCGGCGCCTGGCGCAGGCGCTGGAGGGATTGGCGGCACGCTATGCCGGGGCGCTGAGCGCGGCCCTGCATCACACCCGCCGCATGCTGTTGGGGGCCCTCGGCCTGACGGCGGCGGGCGCCATCGTCTGGGGGCTGGTGGGGACGGGCTTCCTGCCGGAGATGGACGAAGGCTCGTTCGTGCTGGACTACTGGACCCCGGGCGGCACCGCCCTGGCCGAGACCGACCGGCAGCTCCGGCTGGCGGAGGGCATCCTGGCATCCATCCCTGAAGTGGCCGGAACCTCGCGCCGCACCGGCGCCGAGCTGGGCGTGTTCGCCACCCAGCAGAACACCGGCGACATCGTGGTGCGCCTCAAGCCGTTCAGCGAGCGGCACCGGGACATCTTCGCCGTGATGGATGAAGCGCGGGAGCGCATCAACGAGGCGCTGCCCCGCCTCCGCATCGAGTTCGTGCAGATCCTCTCAGACGTCATCAACGACCTGGCCGGCAATCCCCGGCCCATCGAGATCAAGCTGTTCGGGGAGCGTCTGGAGGAACTGGAGTCGTACGGACGACGGCTGGCCGCCCAGATGGAGGGCATCGCGGGCCTCGAGGACCTCTACGACGGCGTGGCCGAGCCGAGCGCCGAAATGCTCCTGCGGATTGACGGAGCGGAGGCCAACCGCGCCGGACTTACCCCAGAGCAGGTGGCGGACGCGGTGGACGGCGCGTTGCTGGGGGTCCCGGCGGGGGAGATCAAGCTGGAGGACCGCGCCATCGGGATCCGGGTGCGGGCGCCCGATTCGGTGCGGTACAACGCGGACCGTCTGGGCGCGCTGCCCATCACCGCGGAGGCGGCCCATCCCCCCATTCCCCTCGCCAGCCTGGCCGGCGTGCGCGCGCTGGAGACCCGCGGCGAGCTGACCCGTGAGAATCAGCAGCAGATGATCGCGATGACGGCGGACATCTCGGGACGCTCGCTGGGCGCCGTCATGAAGGACGTGCGGCGCGTTCTGGCGGCGGCTCCCCCGCCCGCGGGCGTCCGGGTGGAGCTGGGCGGCCAGTACGCCAGCCAGCAGCAGGCGTTCGGGGCCCTGCTCATCACGCTGGCCCTGGCCGCGGTCAGCGTAGCGGCCGTCATGGTGGTGCAGTTCGAGTCGTTCGTGGAGCCGCTGATCGTGCTGCTGGCCGCGCCGGTGTCGTTCGTGGGTGCGCTGGCCCTGCTGCTGGTCACCGGCACCCCCCTCAACGTCTCGTCCTTCATGGGGCTGATTCTGCTGGTGGGCCTGATCGTCAAGAACGGCATTATCCTGCTCGACTTCACCCGCCGCCGGATGCGCGATGCCGGCCTGCGCCTGGGAGATGCCATTCAGGAAGCGGCGCGCGTCCGCCTGCGGCCCATCCTCATGACCACGCTCTGCACCCTGTTCGGCCTGCTCCCGCTGGCCCTGGGGCTGGGCGCGGGCAGCGAGCTGCAGCGCCCCCTGGCCCTGGCCGTGATCGGCGGCCTCACCCTCTCCACGCCCATCACCCTCTTCATGGTCCCCACGCTGCTGGTGGCGATCCGGGGACGGGACTTCCGGCTCGCCGGCCGTCGCAGTTGACACTCTAGTAATAACGTAGTTTATTTTTAGAACACCTCTCCATCGAGACCACCGAGTATGACCCTTGCCCTCGGCCGGGCCGAGAACGCCCGGCGCACCAGTTCCGAGCTGGATCCGGCCACCCAGCGGGTGGCCCAAGCGGTCCGCTCCCTGTTCGACGCCCTGGGCCTGCCCCGCAGCGACCCCCACCTCCACGACAGCGACATCCGGATGGCGAAGGCCTACCGGGAGTTGCTCTCCGGGCTCGACCCGGGCTCGGAGCCCTTCCTCAAGACCTTCCCCAACGAGGAGGGCTACACCGGCATGGTGGAGCTGACCGGGATTCCACTGTACTCCCTGTGCGCCCACCATTTCCTTCCCTTCTTCGGGACCGCGCACGTGGCCTACCTGCCCGGTGACCGGGTGGTGGGGCTCTCCAAGCTGGCCCGCGCCGTGGAGTTCTTCGCGCGCCGCCCGCAGGTGCAGGAGCGGCTGACCCAGCAGCTGGCGGAGTTCCTGGAGGACCGGCTCGAGGCCCGCGGGGTGATGGTCGTGCTCGAGGCCCGCCACCTGTGCATGGAGATGCGGGGCGTCCGCCGGCACGGCGTGGTGACCACCACCACCGCGGCGCGAGGGGGCTTCTCAGACCCGGGGTTGCGGCGCGAGTTCCTGGCGCGCATTTCCCTGTCGGCAGGCGCATCGCCGCGCCGGAGGAGGCGCCCATGATCCGCTATCAATTCCTGATCGTTGGAGGAGGCATGACGGCGGATGCCGCCGTGGAGGGCATCCGCGAAAGGGACCCCGGCGGGACCATTGGCCTCATCGCCGATGAAACTGATCCTCCCTACAACCGGCCCGCGCTCTCCAAAGGGTTATGGAAGGGCGAGCCTGTGGAGAAGATCTGGCGGGGCACCGGGGACCGGGGCGCGACGCTCCACCTGGGGCGCCGCGCGCTGACGCTGGATCCCGGCGCGCACAGCGTCACGGATGACCACGGTGAAACCTACGGCTATCAGAAGCTGCTCCTGGCGACGGGCGGCACGGTGCGGCGGCTGCCCTTTGGCGGCGACGACATCATCTACTATCGGACCCTTCGCGATTACCATCGTCTTCGGCAGGCGGCCGACCGGCCGGGCCGGTTCGTCGTCATCGGCGGCGGGTTCATCGGCTCCGAGGTCGCGGCCGCCCTGCGCCTGGCGGGGCGGGACGTGGTGATGATCGTCCCGGAGCGCGGCATCGGCGCCCGGGTCTATCCCACCGACCTTTCCGAGTATCTGGTGGGCTATTACCGCGAGAAGGGGGTCGAGGTATTGACCGGCGAGGGCGTGGCGGGCGTGGAGCGCCGGGCCGGCCGCCTGAGCGTGCGGACCAGGGCGGGGCGGGAGATCCAGGCGGAAGCGGTGGTGGCGGGAATCGGCATCGCTCCCGCGGTCGCCCTGGCGACGCAGGCGGGGATCGCGGTGGAAGATGGGATCGTCGTGGACGAAACGCTGCGGACCTCGCAACCCGACGTCTACGCGGCGGGAGACGTGGCCAGCTTCCAGAGCCCGGCGCTGGCCCGCCGCGTGCGGGTGGAGCACGAAGACAACGCGCTCACGATGGGCCGGCTGGCGGGACGCAATCTCACCGGCCGGGCCGAGCCCTACCACCACCTGCCCTTCTTCTACAGCGACCTGTTCGAGCTGGGGTACGAAGCGGTGGGTGACCTCGACGCCCGGCACCAGACCGTGGCCGACTGGAAGGAGCCGTTCCGCGAGGGCGTGGTCTACTACCTGAAGGATGGCCGGGTCCGCGGCGTGCTGTTGTGGAACACCTGGGGACAGGTGGACGCGGCCCGCGCGCTCATCGCGCGGCCCGGGCCGCTCACTCCGGACGATCTCAAGGGACTGATCCCCGGGGCATCGGCGACCTAGTCCATCCGCTCCTCCCGGCGCATACTTTGGGGGCCCCTGCGCCAGGATATGCCAGCCATGGTCGTTCCTATCCACCGCGTCATGGTGATTGCCGCTCTGGCGATCGCCGCTCCCACGCCCGCTTCCCCGCAGGGAGGTCGCGCCGCCGCCGACCGCGCCGGGATGGCCCGGTCCATCGACTCCCTGGCGCTGGCGCCCATCAACTCCGGTCGCGCGGCCGGCATGTCCATCGCGGTGGTCCGGGGCGCGGACACCATCGTGCTCAAGGGGTACGGGCAGGGAGACGTGGAGCTGGGCAGCCCCACGCCCCCGGATGCGGTTTACGAAATCGGCTCGGTGACCAAGCAATTCACCGCCGCCGCGGTGTTCCAGCTGCGCGACGCGGGAGCCCTCTCGCTGGACGACGAGATCACCAGGTTCCTGCCGGATTACCCCACCCAGGGTCATCACGTCACCATCCGACGGCTGCTCAATCACACCTCGGGGATCAAGGGCTATACCGAGATCCCCGGGGTGATGGAGACCTTCGTCGGGCGGGAGCTGCCGCGGGATTCGCTGGTCGCGCGGTTCGCGCCGCTGCCGTTCGATTTCGAGCCCGGCGACATGATGATCTACAACAATTCCGCCTACTTCCTGCTGGGGCTGATCATCGAGAAGGCGAGCGGCGAGAAGTACGAAGACTACGTCCGCAAGCACCTGTTCGAGCCGGCCGCCATGTCGGGCTCGCGCTACTGCCCGGACTACGCGCTGGTGAAGCACCGGGTCCAGGGATACGACGCCGGGCGGGACGGCCTGCAGCGGGCCCGGTATCTCGTGCAGATCTGGCCGTACGCTGCGGGATCCCTCTGCTCCACGGCGGGGGACCTGGTGGCCTGGAACCGGGCGCTGCACGGCGTGCGGGGCCAGGGAGGTACCATTCTCTCCCCGCCAACCTACCGGGACTATCTCACGCCGGGCACGCTGAACGACGGCACCCGGCTGCGCTACGCCAACGGTCTCATGCTCACCGAGCAAGGCGGACGGCGTCGCATCTCGCACGGCGGCGGCATCTTCGGATTTCTCTCCGAGGTCCGCTACTATCCCGATCAGGACCTGACGATCGTGGTACTGATCAACACGGCCGGCCCGGTGGACCCAGGCGAGCTGGCGGACCGGATCGAGGACATTGTGTTGGGCAAAGCGCCGGAGCCGCCGGCGCGCGCCTTCCCGGGCGACCTGGGTCCCTTCGCGGGCGAGTACCAGGGTCCCGCTCGTGGCGGGCGTACCACGGCCACGGTGACGGCGGACTCCGGCAGCCTCCGGATCAAAATGGGCAACGCGCCGCCACGGCGCCTCCGCTTCATCGAGGGGCTGACGTTCGGCATGGGCCCGGGCCGCTACACGTTCGTGCGCCAGGCGGAACGCGTCACCGGGCTGCGGGTGGACCAGGTGGGCGGGTACTACATCCTCACCCGGAACGAGAA
>Ga0153915_10006331_pt1 | contig 11083 bp, 7 predicted proteins | sample Opewatmetagenome_2_FD_107003 | JGI IMG/M metagenome (GOLD analysis project Ga0153915, IMG submission 107003) | Freshwater wetland microbial communities from Ohio, USA - Open water 3 Core 3 Depth 3 metaG | ecosystem: Environmental > Aquatic > Freshwater > Wetlands | place: USA: Ohio, Lake Erie...
AAACGACCCGGCTTAATTATTGTGTGATATTCGAACACGCTCTTTCAGGGGGTATAAAGTGTCCAATCCAAATATCGCGCCCGATGGTTTGAAATTCAATAGAAAAACTGTGAAAGATATCGATGTAGAAGGAAAACATGTTCTCTTGCGGGTGGATTATAATGTGCCTACCGCCAAGGACGGCTCTATCAGCGATGATACCCGCATACGCGCCAGTCTGCCGACTATCCAATATCTGCTGAGCCAAAAATCCAGAATCATACTGTGCTCTCATTTCGGGCGGCCTAATGGTAAAGTGGTCGAATCGATGAGATTAACCAAAGTGGCTGTCAGATTATCTGAGATTTTGAACCGTCCGGTAACAGCTCTAAAGGACTGCATTGGTTCCGAGGTTGAAAAGTTCGTTTCTCAGATGAATGAGGGTGATATAGTTCTCCTGGAAAACCTGCGTTTTCATCCGGAGGAGGAGGCCAATGATCCTGATTTCGCCAGCGCGCTAGCCAAATTAGGCGAAGTATATGTTAACGATGCATTCGGAGCCAGTCATCGCGCTCATGCCTCGATTACCGGCATTGCCGATTATTTGCCGGCTGTGTCAGGTTTTCTGATGGAAAGAGAGCTGAACTACATCGGCTATCTTCTGGATAAGCCTGCCCATCCTTTCGTCGTGGTAATGGGTGGGGCGAAGGTCAGTGATAAAATCGGTGTAATTCAAAATATTCTGGATAAGGTCGAAGTATTATTGATCGGCGGCGGCATGGCTGCCAATTTTCTTAAAGCTCAAGGTTTGAATGTGGGCGCTTCCATAGTGGAAGAAGATAGAATGGATTATATTCATGAAATGTCGCGGAAAGCCCATGAAAAGGGCGTCCGTTTCGTTTTGCCGGTAGATGTGATCGCGGCGGATAAAATCGGGGCCGGAGCGGTCAGTAAAGTTGTGACGGTTAAAGACATTCCGGCGGGTTGGGTGATCACAGATATCGGTCCTGAGACTATTAATTTGTTTGTAAAAGAAATTCAGTCCGCCAAAACGATCTTTTGGAACGGACCGATGGGGATTTTTGAGATAGAGGCTTTTTCCAGGGGAACTACCGCAATTGCTCAGTCCCTTGCCGATAGTCAGGCTGTCACAGTTGTAGGCGGAGGATCGACCGCTGAAGCGGTGGAGCAGATGAAGCTTTCCGATAAGATGACCCACGTTTCTACTGGCGGCGGCGCTTCATTGGAACTATTGGAAGGTGTGCGGCTCCCCGGTGTGGCAGTCCTGTTAAGTAAAGGGTACAACTGGCCCGGATACTAAAAAATTAGAGACATTTAGATAAAAAAAGATAGCACTGCTGGGTAATGCAGCGCTATTTTTTTTACAGGTTCTCTTCTGCCTGGTTTTGGTTTAAGATTATATCATACATAAGTCACAGTTATGAGGTGAAATATGCCACTAATGAAACCCTGGAACCAGCATACCAAGATAGTTTGCACTATGGGGCCTGGTCTCAACGCCGGACTGATTGAACGTATGATCCGGGCCGGAATGGATGTAGCCAGATTAAATCGATCTCATGGTACTTTCGAGGAACACGCCAGTTATATCAGAACTGTGAGGGAGTTAGCCGCCAAACTAGGCCGCAGCGTAGCCATTCTGGCTGATCTTCCCGGTCCTAAATACCGTATCGGTGAATTGAAAACTCCTTCTGTGACACTTAAAAAGGGCGCTCAGGTGGTCTTAACTACAAGCAGTCTGCCAGGCGATGAAAAAACACTGCCTATTAACTTTCCTTCTTTACATAAAGATGTGAAGCCCGGCAATAAAGTCTTGCTTGACGATGGTGCTTTATTGCTCAAAGTACTGGAAATCTGCGGCACGGACATTGTTTGTAGGGTGGAGGTAGGGGGAGTTCTTACTCCGCGCAGAGGAGTAGTGGTGCCAGGAGCTAAAATATCGGAGTTGTTTTTAACCGACGACCTGCGCAACAACTTAAATTTTGCTATTCAGCAGAAAGCGGATTATATTGCTCTTTCCTTCGTCAGCGGGTCGGAGGATGTCTTGATGGTGAAAGAGATACTAAAACAACAAAACTGCCAGTCGCCCCTGATATCCAAGATAGAACGGGCCGAGGCGGTTAAAAATTTAGATAAAATATTAGAGGCCAGCGACGGTCTCATGGTGGCGCGGGGCGATCTGGGGGTAGAGATGCCCTTAAAAGATGTGCCGCTGATCCAGAAGGACATTATCCGGCGCTGCAATATCGCCGGAAAAGCGGTCATTACCGCGACCCAGATGTTGGAATCCATGATTAATGCTCCCCGGCCTACCCGGGCTGAGGTATCTGATGTGGCCAATGCTATTTTGGACGGCACAGACGCTATCATGCTTTCCGCCGAGACCTCCATTGGAAAATATCCGGTGCAAGCCGTGCAAACCATGTATGACATCGCCCTGGTCACCGAACGCCATTTGCGCCACGATCAAATCCTGGCCAGTTTCGAGCCCTATTTGGCGAACCACACCGATGAGTTGATCAGCTACAATGCTTGTCATACTGCCTATAAGTTGAACGCTAAAGCCATTGTGGCCATCACGCAGTCCGGTAGTACGGCGCGGCGGGTCTCCCGCTATCGTCCGCATATGCCGGTGATTGCTCTTACACCTAATAAAGAGGTTATCGGCAGGCTGGTTTTAAGTTGGGGAGTCTATGCTTTTTATGTTGAGACACCTGCCACTCTAGAAAATCAGCTGGATTTATCGGCTGAAATGGTCAAAAAATTGGGGATAGCCAAATCAGGTGATTTGATTGTGATTACCGGCGGAATACCGGTGGGGGTAGCCGGCAGCACTAACTTACTTAAGGTTCATCAAGTTCCCTGATCCATGCAAGGCGTCGCCTTGCATGGAGATCAACCTCTCTGTTTGACAACCTCATACATGGCCACGGCAGCGGCTACCGAAGCATTCAGAGAGGAAATGCGTCCGCGCATGGGAATAGCTGCCAGAAAATCACAGTTCTTCCTGACCAGATCGGAAAGACCCTGCCCCTCCGCCCCGATGACGATAGCGGTGGCGGGCTTATAATCTATTTTAGTGTAATCCGATTCCCCACCCTGATCGATGCCCACTACCCAGATATTGTTTTTCTTAAGGGTTTCAATAACCCGGGAGATGTTGGAGACCCTGGCCACAGGCACATATTCAAGAGCGCCGGCAGAAGACTTTTCGACCACCGGCGTCAGACCCACCGCCCGTCGTTCGCGGATAATCACTCCGTGAGCTCCAGCGGCGTCGGCAGTGCGAATGACAGCCCCCAGATTGTGGGGGTCTTCCAGTCCATCCAGCACGATAAAAAAAGCCGCCTGACCTTTTTGAGAGGGAATGGCTATAAGCTCATCCAGGTCTGTATACTCTTTAGCAGCGGTTAGAGCAATGATGCCCTGATTGGCTCCGCTCTGTCCCAGACGGTCAATGGTCTGTCGTTCGACATATTCCAGTGTGACGCCTTTTTGCTGAGCCAGATGCAGGATTTCAGCGATAATACCATGGCGTTCGATATTCTGTACCATTAAAATCTTGTTAATCGGTCGTCCACATTTCAGGGCCTCCAGTACCGGATTGCGGCCTTCAATTGTATTATTCATCGGTTATTCACGCTCTACACTTATTTATTTTGGGTTGTTATACTATTATATTAGGGCTATAATCAACTTACCAATTACATTCTGAGGGCTACTGTCGTGTTCAGATTAATTCGCTCTGCCATTTTCATCGTTATTTTTCTGATCGGCTGTTTATCTCTGGTTGTACAGGCCGATTCTCCACATGTAACCGTTCTGAAAGTCAAAGGCACTGTCAATCCCGTGCTGGCGGAATATATTAAAAACGGCATCGCCCAGGCGGAGAAGAGCGATGCCCGGCTCTGCGTTATTGAGATTGATACCCCCGGTGGACTGGATAAATCCATGCGGGATATTTGCCAGAACATTCTGAATGCTCAGGTGCCAGTAGTGGTTTATGTCTATCCGCCCGGGGCGCGGGCGGCCTCCGCCGGCGTGTTTATTACGATGTCTGCTCATGTAGCCGCGATGGCCCCCGATACCGCCATCGGCGCCGCTCATCCGGTTTCTCTGGATGAGGGAGGTGAACAGACGATGTCAGCCGAAATGACTGAAAAGGTGGTTAATGATGCGGCGGCTTATATCAGAGGGCTTGCGGAATCCAATGGGCGTAATGCCGACTGGGCGGAAAAAGCGGTGCGTGAAAGTGTTTCTATCACCTCAACCATAGCTTTGAATAGCCACGTGATTGATATTGTGGCCACTGATTTGGATGACCTTTTAAAACAATTGGATGGCCGCTCGATAAAAAAGCTGGACGGGACAATCCTGCTTTTGCAAACGCAGCCGGTAACGGCTGAATATTACGAAATGAACTGGATCACGGACTTATTGTACTCCATCGCCGATCCAACAGTCGCTTATATTTTACTGAGTATCGGTTCTCTGGGCATTATGGCTGAAATCTTCAGCCCCGGCTTGATTTTCCCTGGCATCATCGGCGGCATCTGCTTTTTGTTGTCGTTTTATGCTCTGGGTGTTCTTTCTGTCAATTGGACGGGCGTTTTATTGATCGTCCTGGCGTTTGGACTGTTTATTGCTGAATTCTTTACCCCCGGCTTCGGCTTGCTTTTTGGAGGAGGGGTAGTCTCATTTGTGCTTGGCTCACTGATACTCTTCAAAGGAGGTTCGCCGGTGTATGAGATTAACTGGTGGCTGATCATCATAGTGATAGTTATCCTGGGAGGGTTTGTGGCCCTGGCCGCCACCCGCGTAGTCAAGACCTACCGGAAGCAGGCAACGACCGGTAAAGAGGAACTGGTCGGTAAAATCGGGCTGGTCAAAGAGACCCTTGACCCCGAAGGTATGGTCTTGTTCCTGGGAGAGTTATGGACAGCTCAATCAGTTTCTGGGACAATTGAAGTTGGCGAGGAGGTACTTATTTCCAGGGTTGACGGATTGAAGTTGATAGTAGTTAAAAAAGAAAAGGAGTAAAAAATATGACAGGTCTTGTAGTTGCAGTAGTAATTATTTTGTTTTTATTGATTCTTTTACCCTCCACCATCAAGGTTGTTCAAGAGTACGAGCGAGGCGTAATTTTCAGACTGGGCCGGTTGACCGGCGCTAAAGGCCCCGGCCTGTTCCTGATCATTCCCTTTATCGATCGTATGGTCAAGATGGACCTGCGTGTGGTGACTCTGGATGTGCCTCCTCAGGATGTTATCACCAAAGATAACGTTACGGTTAAAGTGAATGCCGTGGTCTATTTCAGAGTGGTGGATCCGGAAAGCGCCGTAGTGAAAGTATTGGACCATATTCGCGCTACCTCCCAGATTGCCCAAACTACCCTGCGTAATGTGCTGGGTCAGGTGGAATTGGATGAACTGCTGGCTTCCCGTGAGAAGCTGAATCAGATGATTCAGAAGATCATCGATGAGTCTACTGAGCCCTGGGGCGTTAAAGTCTCCACTGTAAACATTAAGGATGTTGAGTTGCCTGAAACGATGAGACGCTCTATGGCGGCCCAGGCTGAAGCTGAACGAGAAAGACGCGCCAAGATCATTCATGCGGACGGTGAGTTCCAGGCTTCTGAAAGACTGGCCCAGGCCGGTGAAGTCATTGCCAGGGAGCCGACTACTCTTCAGCTGCGCTATTTGCAGACTCTGACTGAAATAGCCTCTGAAAAAACCAATACCATCATCTTCCCTCTGCCTATAGATATGCTGAAGGCGTTTATTAAGACGATAGACGTCTCAGAAAAGAAATAGTTCGGAAAATTAGACTGCAATATAAATCCCCTCAATTCGGCTTACGAATTGGGGGGATTGTATTTCAAGAGCCGTAGAGAACTACTAACCGCTGGTGCCTGCTAGCGGTTTTTCAGGTGGCCATCATGGCATGTTTGAGAGGCAAGGTAAAACAGAAAATGCTGCCTTTTTTTGAGGCGCTGACTACCCAGATCTTGCCTCCGTGTGCTTCCACGATTTGTTTGGCAACTGCTAACCCCAGCCCCAGACCGGGGAATTTAAGCCTGTCCTGTTCAACCCTGTGATAAGGTTGGAATATCCGTTGCCTTTCTTCAGACGTAATGCCGACACCCTCATCCTGTATCTCCACCAGCAATTCGTTGTTTTGTATCCGGGACCTTAAGGCGACATGCCCATTGGGAGGACTGAATTTACCGGCATTAGAAAGTAAATTGCCGATTACCTGTTCAAGCCGGGATTGGTCTATTTCAATCACCGGTAAATCCTGGCTTATTTCAACCGTAAAAGTCTGTCCGTATTGTTCTAATAAAGATTTGAAGCGCGAGGTTACTTCTCGCAGATACTTACCCATATTGACAGGTTTAATTTCCAAACTGAAGGTACCTCTGGAATACCTGGCCAGTTCCAATAATTCCTCCAGCCTGTTTACCAGGGTCCTGGCTCCGGTATAGACGTTGGCTGCCAGTCTTCCCTGAGTTCCGGCCTTATTGCTTAACAAATCGTTGAGCATTCCGGTGGAAGCCAGAATCGGTGTCAGTGGAGTTCTCAGTTCATGAGCCAAAACGTCGATAAATTTACCTCTGGCCTTGGCTTCTTCCTCTAACTCCTGCCGTTGCTTTTTTTCCTGTTGATACAGTCCGATGATTCGCTCCTCCATGGTTTTACGTTCAGTAATATCTTCCAGGATCCCATCAATGTATATTGCGCGGTTGGTTTTATCCTTGATGGTATTGGCAATTATAGAGACGGCAATTTTAGTTCCATCCTTTTTATCAAAATAGGTCTCAAAACTGGCTGTACCGGGAGTGGAATCGAGATGATCAACAAACCTGGTCCAATCTTCCAGATCGGTGTACAGGTCTTTAACCGCCATATTAAGCAGTTCGTTTCTGGAGAAGCCTGTAATTTTCTCCAGGGTTTCATTGATTTCCTGAAACCTGCCTCCTGCATCAGGCGCAGCGCGAAAGATGCCCAAACGCACATTTTGGACCAGACTGCGGTATTTTTCTTCAGATGCCCGCATGGCTTCTTCTGCCAATTTGCTTTCGGTGATATCCTGGTTGGCGCCATACCAATCAATTATCCGTCCGGTAGAGTCTTTGGTTATTTTCGATAATACCTCGATAAAGCGGATCTCTCCATCCCTGCGAAGTATGCGGTGTATTGTACGTGTGATATTTTCCCCCGGAGGCAGATTCTGGGTTACATGTGCGTTTATATCGTTAGGCAAAGCACTCTCAGGATATGTAAACTCCCTGGAGTATTGCTCAGGAGTCATGGTTGCTCCTTCCCGCTCGACGCTGGTCCCGTAGATGGCATAAAACTCGTCGTTGAATATAAAGACTTCTTTCTGAGGGTCATACTCCCAGGGGCCCAGTTTAGCCAGTTTAGCCGATAAGGATAACGCCTTTTTATTCTTGATTAATTCCTCTTCTACCCGTTTGCGTTCGGAAATATCCCTGACAATTCCTTCTATGGCAATAACATTACCGTGATCATCATAAAAAGGAATGCTGAGCTGTTCGACCCAGATAGTTTTGCCATCTTTACGTATAATACGGAAACTGACCGGGATATTATCATAAGCATGCTCTTTCAACATCCTCTGCCGGATAGGTAAATCTTCCGGATGAGTCATTTTAAAGATAATATCCGGATCAGCTTTATGTTCTTCCGGAGTATATCCCGTAATGGCAGTAACAGAGGGACTGATATATTCAAAATGGGGCTTGGGGAGCATCCGTATATGAAAGATAATATCCCTGGCATGTTCAACCAGTAAACGGAAACGCTCTTCACTGTCTTTGAGTTTTTGCTCCATTTCTTTTCTCTGGGTTATTTCTCTGGTCACCCCGGTTATGCCCACAATTTCACCCTGGCTGTTGCGCATAGGTGTTTCCACCGTCTCTATCCAGATAAGAGTTCCTTCTGGCTCCGGCAGACACTCTTCAAAAGCCATAGCCTGACCGTTCCGAATAATCAGCAAATCAATTGCCTGACGCTTTTCTTTTAGCTCTTTGGGTACGAAATCATAATCACTATGCCCAAGTATGTCGCCAATATGTCTCATTGTTTTGCTCAGAAAGGCTTTATTGACGGCCACAAATCTAAAATCTTTATCTTTAAGCCAGACGGTATCCTGAATATTATCCAGGATAGACTGCTGCTGCTCTTCAAGCTCTTTTACTCTGGTTTCATTTTTTTTACGTTTGGTGATATCCCGGACTATATTAACTATGTATTGCTGATCTTCATTACCAATGATGCGGGCGTGAATTTCTACCGGCATAATAGACTTGTCTTTGCAGGAATGGGCAGATTCAAAGGTACATTCTCCTTTCTGCAACAACTCTGACTCGATCAAACCGGCATGCTCGGGTACGTCAAGTGCATGAAGATCCAATTTCATGAGTTCGGATCTGGTGTAACCCCTCGACTTATAAGCTATTTCGTTAACATAAAGACAGTGGCCTTTTAAATCATAAACTAAAATTGAATCGGAAACAGTATTCAATATTTGCTCTAAAAAAGCGAAGTCTGTATTCATGATTCAGCCTCCCTAGATCAGACGGTCAACCACTTCATTATCCGCCTATATTACCAGAAAGTATTTCATCTCAGATATTTCTTAGGTTGATGAAAAGTATAACCATGCGATCAAGAAGCGTCAATTATGTTTATACCCATATTGCTATAGAATTTATATACTTTTAAAAATTACCTCTAAATAAAAAGTATCGGTTATAGTTATGATGTTTGCGATAACCGGCAATTCTTGCCGTATTCTCTTTATATTATATTTAAATTGTAATACCTTTCAATTTTAGGAAATGCAGTGATATCTTTTATTATCAGGATGTTCTGAAGACTTAAAATCAGGTGTATCAGCAGTAGAGGTGTTTTAATAGTCCTGGCGCTCGGTTTGAAAGAGGATAGCAAGTTCGCGGTATTCGGAAAAGAGATCGATGAGACAATTCCTGAAAATTATTTCAGGACGTATGAGGTTCACCGGTAAATCTGAGCCGCCTGGGAATCGAACCCAGAACCTACTGATTAAGAGTCAGTTGCTCTGCCAATTGAGCTAGCGGCCCATAATGACAACCGTTCATAATTGTATCATCAAGCAGGCCTCTTTGACAAGCTAAATCCACCGATACTGAGATCACTGCATGCGTTTATCGCATTGACTATCGCTGCCATGATTGTCTTATTTCCAAAATTCTGACGATCAAATTTCGAAATAGCAGCTCCAACTGTTTATATATCCAAACGCTTGCGTCAAGCAAAATAAATATTATTTAGACATTAATAATTTCTTAATATTGTTATTATAATATGTTATCATGTGTAAGGTTGCGCGGAGATTCTTAAAAGTAAAACACGATGGCAAATAAAAAAGTATTAATCGTAGATGATGATGCGAAGATTGTCGAACTGGTCAAACTTTACCTGAACCGGGACGGCTACGGTGTTATTACCGCCTATGAGGGCACTTCAGCCTTGAAGTTGGCCAGGGAAAGCCATCCGGACCTAATTGTTTTGGACATCATGCTGCCAGGTATCGACGGACTGGAGATTTGCCGCATCCTGCGTCAAGAATCATCTGTGCCCATCGTCTTGTTGACAGCTAAGACCACCGAACAAGACCGCATTAACGGCCTGGACCTGGGCGCGGACGACTATGTGACTAAACCGTTCAGCCCGAAAGAGCTGGCAGCTAGAGTACGGGCAGTTTTCCGGCGTACTGCCTCCGATGCTCAGGAAATGGGGCCGGAAGAGCTTAAATTCGATAGACTCACTATTAATTTTGTGGAACATGAAGCCTATTTGGATAACAAGTCCCTCAATCTGACCCCGGTTGAATTTAAATTATTGGGTGTCATGCTCAGAGAGCCAAACCGGGTATTCAGCCGTGGGCAGATTATTGAAAAGGTACTGGGTTACGATTTCGATGGTTTCGACCGCACTATTGATGTACACATTCTAAATCTTCGCCGGAAACTGGAACCAGATGCCAGCCACCCCAAGTACATTAAAACGGTTTATGGCTCAGGTTATAAGTTTACCGGAGGCAGTGAGTGATCCATAGTCTGCGCTTTCGTTTATTTATATCTTTCCTGCTGGTGATTGTAATTACAGTCGGCACGGTCTCTTTCTTTGTGGCCCGCAGCAGTTGGGACCAAATTCGCCGCTATGAAGAAAATGTTAACGAAATGCGCACCGGCAGGGTTGCTTCTATTATCTCCAGCTACTATAACGTCAATGACGGCTGGGATGGCATCCAATCACTGGTAGAAATGCTGGCCACAATGGAAGAAAGACGGATAATCGTTACTGATATCAGCAATAATGTTATCGCTGATTCACAGAATAGTCTGCAGGGCAAAGAATACCATACAGAAAACACAGGAATACCCCTTTACCTTCACCACCTGGGAGTTCCTCCACCGAATGGGGGTCCTTCCGGTATGCAGTCCGGGCAGTTCAACCAGGCTGATTTGATTGCTACGCTATATGTTAGTCCTTTGACTTCGACGGTTACCAGTTTGATCCGCTCCATCAATACTTACCTGCTTCTGAGCGCATTGCTGGCTATAGTATTAGCTTTGATCTTCACTTTTATTATCGCGCGTCTGATTACTTCTCCTCTTCAGGCCCTGACCAATTCTGCGAAAATACTGGGCAAAGGTGATTTCAGCCAAAGGGTAAACATAAACAGTAAAGGCGAGGTAGGCGATTTGGCGCAAACCTTTAACCTGATGGCGAGCAATCTGGAGCGTACTGAAAAGCTACGCAGGAACATGGTGGCGGATGCCGCTCATGAATTGCGCACCCCCTTGTCCAACGTGGCCGGTTATCTGGAAGCCATCCGTGATGATGTAGTCAAACCGGATAAAGCCACGATTGCCTCTCTTAGCGAAGAAGTGGGACTGCTGACCAGGTTAGTTGATGATCTTCAGGAGTTGACTCTGGCTGACGCCGGTGAGATCAAGCTAGTCTGCCAACCTGAAGATATATCTCAATTGATCGCTCAGTCCGTGATTGCCATA
>Ga0153915_10006333_pt1 | contig 11081 bp, 7 predicted proteins | sample Opewatmetagenome_2_FD_107003 | JGI IMG/M metagenome (GOLD analysis project Ga0153915, IMG submission 107003) | Freshwater wetland microbial communities from Ohio, USA - Open water 3 Core 3 Depth 3 metaG | ecosystem: Environmental > Aquatic > Freshwater > Wetlands | place: USA: Ohio, Lake Erie...
ACCGGTGGTGTACCGGGCCGGTGTCGCGCTCTTTCTCTTCTTCGCCGTGCTCTGGGGGCTGTCGCGCCTCTCACCGAAGATCTACCTGCAGCGCCTCGCCCTGATCCTGCCCCTCTGGGGTGCCATTATCGTCTTCCAGATCTTTCTGAAAAATCCGTACTACACGGAGTTCCACCCTATCTTCACGGTTCTTCCCGGGATCTCCATCTATGCCGAGTCCGTGGAGTTCGCCCTGATCCTGCTCGTGAAGTTCGTGGTCTCGGTCTCGTTCATCATCCTCCTCTCCTCCACCACCCGGATGCAGGACCTGCTGGAAGGGGCTTCCCGCATGGGCCTTCCCCCGGAGTTCTCCCTCACGCTGGGGATGATGATCCGGTACCTGTTCGTCTTCGGCTACATGTACCGGAAGATCCAGCACTCGCTGGCCACCCGCTGTTTCGATCCCTATAACCACCGTATCCCCTACCGCTACCGGCTCCGCCAGATAGGCTACACCATCGGGACCTTCTTTGTCCGCTCCTACGAGCAGGGCGAGCGGACCTACACGGCAATGCTCTGCCGGGGCTACGGCCGCCACTCCCACGTCTTCGTGGCGAAAAAGCCCCTGGCCCGGAGAGACTGGGCGTTCCTGGCGGTGGGGATTGCCGTCCCCCTGGCGGCGGCCGTCGTGTATGCCCTGCCGCGTTGACCCGCGGTCCCTGAACCGATCCTCTCGTGCGATCACCGAATCAGGAGGGATCCACACTCCTCAAGGGGAGATACCGGCCGGTCTTCCCATTCTCAGCGGGAGGGGGCGGGCCCCCTCCCGGTCCCACCCCCATGGGGATAGCTGGGCCGTGATTTTCAGCGGGAACCGATGTGGAGGACCATTCTCACCGGGGGGGGCCACGCGGCGGGGGGGGCCGAGAGACCCCCCCTGTAGTGTCTTACCACACGGAATCGTCGCACTGGCGATTCCCCGACATTCTCATAGCCTTTGAAATCGCTCTCTTCGTTCACGACAGGCCGGCCGGAGGGGGGTTCGTAACCTCTATCCCTCCGCCCGGCAAGGATCTCCCCATGCCATCCAAGTTCGGGAAGGGATTCGTGGTGAACCTGATGCTCCTTGCCAAGCACTTCGGCCAGCCACCGGCGCAGGCCTGGCCCGGGGCGGCGGACCACCTGGAAGAGATGACGCTCCCCGGGCAGTTCAAAGGCACCGAGGTGGAGAAGATCCTGGAAGCCCTGCGCAAGCAGGTGTACTGGCACCAGGCCGGTTCCATGGACAGGGAGGATGCCGCCGAGGTGCTCCGGACCATGAACCGGCTCGCGGTGGCTGTGGACCGTGCGCTCGGTGTTGCAGATCCCGATACGGGCCAGTACGACTGACCCCTATCGGGGCTGTACGACGTGCCCACCGACGTTCCGGGCTCCACGAGGTATATAAGCTCTCACGCCGATAAGTACTGAAATGGGAACAGAGACCCGGACGAGAGGCTTTTTTTCCCAGATTTACCCGGAGACCATCAATGCCTGAGACCTACGATGCTTCCACGATCACGGTACTGGAAGGGCTGGAACCGGTCCGGAAACGGCCGGCCATGTACATCGGCTCCACCGACACCCGGGGCCTCCACCACCTGGTCTACGAGGTGGTGGACAACTCGGTGGACGAGGCCCTCGGCGGCTTCTGCTCCCTGATCATGGTCACAATCCACAGGGACGGTTCCTGCACGGTGGAGGACAACGGCCGGGGGATCCCGGTGGACGTGATGCCTGACCAGGGCAAGTCCGCCCTGGAGGTGGTGATGACGATCCTCCACGCCGGCGGCAAGTTCGACAAGGCCACCTACCAGGTCTCGGGTGGCCTGCACGGAGTGGGGGTGCACGTGGTGAATGCCCTTTCCACCCGGCTCTCGGCCCAGGTGTACCGCAACGGGAACCGGTACACGATGGAGTTCGAGAAGGGGCAGATGACGAAGGGGCTCCAGCGCCAGAAGGAGACACTCCAGGACCTGCGGGCCCGGTACCAGCGCCGGTACGGGGCGGAAGCCCTGGCGTTCGATACGGGTCTGCCGGACCCTGCGGCCTTCCTGCTGGACGCTCCCCTCTCCCTCACCGGGACGGTGATCACCTTCACCCCCGATCCCACCATCTTCGAGACGGTTATCTTCGATTACGAGGTGCTCTCCCACCGGCTGCGGGAGCTCGCGTACCTGAACAGCGGGGTCGCCTTCCGGATCCATGACGAACGCAGCGGCGACGGCGAGACGTTCTGCTTCCAGGGAGGTATCTCGGAGTACGTCTCCCACCTGGTGGGCGAGGCCGGGCGGCTCCACGACGAGGTCATCTGCCTGAAGGGGAAGGATACGGAGCAGGGGGTGGAGGCAGAGATCGCGCTCCTGTACACGAAGGGGTTCTCCGAGACGGTCTTCACCTACGTGAACAGCGTGAACACCCGGGAAGGTGGCACCCACCTTGAAGGGTTCCGTTCAGCCATCACCCGTGCCATCAACACCGCGGCGAAACGGGCAAACCTCTTCAAGAACAGCGACACCGCCCTCAAGGGTGACGACGTGCGGGAAGGGCTCATCGCGGTGATCAGCCTGAAGCTGGCCCACCCCCAGTTCGAGGGCCAGACAAAGATGCGTCTGGGCAACTCCGCGGTCCGGGGTGTTGTCGATTCGCTCGTCTACAGCAGCCTCACCGAGTACTTTGACGAGCATCCGAAAGTCATTGCCGCGGTCGTCGAGAAGGGCCTCCTGGCCGCCCGGGCCCGGGAGGCCGCCCGCAGCGCCCGCGACCTGGCCCGGCGGAAGTCGTCCCTGGAGTCGGCGGGCCTGCCCGGGAAGCTGGCAGACTGCTCCGAGCGGGAGCCCGAGAAGTCGGAGCTCTTCATCGTCGAAGGGGACAGCGCCGGGGGTTCGGCCAAGCAGGGCCGGGACCGGAAGTTCCAGGCAATCCTCCCCCTCCGGGGCAAGATCCTGAACGTGGAGAAGGCGACGGAGGAGAAGATGCTGAAGAACGCCGAGATCCAGACGCTCATCTCGGCCATCGGCACCTGCATCAAGGAGGAGTTCGACCCCGAGAAATGCCGCTACCACAAGATCGTGCTGATGACGGATGCCGACGTGGACGGTGCCCACATCCGGACGCTCCTCCTCACGTTCTTCTTCAACGAGATGCGGGAGCTGATCCACCTGGGCTACGTCCATATCGCCCAGCCGCCCCTGTTCCGGATCGCGAAGGGCAAACAGGAGCGCTACGCCTACCGGGAAGAGGAGATGAAGAAGGCGATCACCGCTTTCGGAGAGAAGGGGACCACGATCCAGCGGTACAAGGGTCTTGGCGAGATGAACGCCACCCAGCTCTGGTCCACGACGATGGATCCCGCAACGCGAATGCTGAAGCAGGTGACCATCGATGACGCTGCCTACGCCGCCGAGATCTTCAACAAGCTGATGGGGGAGGACGTGGGCGCCCGGCGGGACTTCATCCGCCGCCACGCAAAGGAGGTGACGAACCTTGATATCTGAGCGCCGGTTTCCGGTGAAGATCGAGGACGAGATGCGGATCTCGTACATCGATTACGCGATGTCGGTCATCATCGGCCGCGCCATCCCCGATGTCAGGGACGGGCTCAAGCCCGTCCACCGGCGCACGCTCTTTGCCATGTGGGAGATGGGTAACACCAGCGACAAGCCCTACAAGAAGTCGGCCCGCGTGGTGGGGGACGTGATGGGCAAGTTCCACCCCCACGGGGATGCGGCCATCTACGACACGATCGTGAAGATGGCCCAGGACTTCGCCTATCGCGCCCCGCTTGTGGACGGCCAGGGAAACTTCGGGTCCATCGACGGCGATGCTGCCGCGGCCATGCGGTACACCGAGGTCCGGCTCACGAAGGTCGCCGAGGAGCTCCTCCAGGACCTGGAGAAAGAGACGGTTCCCTTTGGCCCCAACTTCGACGAGTCCCTGAAGGAGCCGCTCGTGCTCCCGGCAAAGATCCCGAACCTGCTCGTCAACGGGTCCAGCGGTATTGCCGTCGGCATGGCCACCAACATGCTGCCCCACAACCTGCGGGAGGCCTGCCGGGCGGTCACCGCCTACCTGGACAACCCGGGGATCACCGTCGATGAGCTGATGAAGATCCTGCCTGCGCCCGACTTCCCCACCGGGGGCGTGATCATGGGGACCGGAGGGATCCGGGAAGCGTACGCCACAGGCCGCGGGAAATGCGTGGTCCGGGGCGTGGCCGAGATTGTCGACGAGGAGAAGAACCCGGCCATCATCATCAGCGAGGTTCCCTTCCAGGTGAACAAGGCACGGCTCGTCGAGCAGATCGCGGAGCTCGTCAAAGAGAAGCGGATCGATGGTATCTCCGACATACGGGACGAGTCCGACAAGGACGGGATCCGGGTGGTCATCGAGCTCCGGAGGAACTCCATGCCTGCCGTCGTCCTGAACCAGCTCTACAAGCACACGACGCTGGAATCCAGCTACGGTATCATCCACTACGCCATTGTCGATGCGCAGCCACGGATCCTCCCGCTCCCCGACCTGCTCCAGCAGTTCGTGCTGCACCGGATGACGGTGGTCCGGAAGCGGACCCAGTTTGACCTGAGGAAGGCCGAAGAACGGGTGCACATCCTGAAAGGCCTCCTCCTGGCCCTGGCCAGCATCGATGCCGTCATCGCCACCATCCGGGCAGCCGATTCGGCGGAGAAGGCAAAGGAGGACCTGACCGTACGGTTCACCCTCTCCCCGGTCCAGGCCGATGCCATCCTGAAGATGCAGCTGCGGACGCTCGCTGCTCTCGAGCGGAAGAAGATCCAGGACGAGCATGATGAGGTCGGAAAGGAGATCCTCCGGCTCAAGGAGATCCTCTCGGACGATGTCCACATCCAGGCCGAGATCCGGAAAGAGATGCAGGAGGTGGTGCAGAAGTACGGGAACAACCGCCGGACCCGGATCAGTCACGAGGTCCTGGACCTCACGAAGGAGGACCTGATCGAGGACCGGCCCATGCTCGTCTCCCTCACAGGTGAAAATTACATAAAGCGCATGGCCCTGGAGACGTACCGGAAGCAGCACCGGGGCGGGAGGGGAATCATGGGGATGGCGACGAAGGAGGAGGATTTTGTAGAGGACGCCTTTGTCGCGAACATGCTGGACTACCTCCTCTGCTTCACGAACACGGGCAGGGTCTACTGGCTGAAGGTGTATGACATCCCCGAGGCCGCCCGGACGGCGAAGGGCAAGCCCATCGTGAACCTGCTGAACCTCCAGAACGAGAGGGTAACGAACGTGATCCCGGTCCGGGAGTTCCGGGAGGACCACTTCGTGATCTTCGGGACCAAGAGGGGCCTTGTCCCCAAGATCCCCCTTGCCGAGTTCTCACACCCCCGGCCTTCGGGGCTGAGCGCGTTCGCGCTGCGGGAGGGGGACGAGCTGGTGGACGTGAAGATGACCGACGGGGACCGGGAGCTGATCCTGACCACCCGGAAAGGCCGTTCCCTCCGGTTCCACGAGAAGTCCATCCCGATGCGTCACCGGAACGCCCTGGGGGTCATCGGGATCCGGATGCGGCCTAACGATACGCTCCAGTCCCTCACCGTTCTCGAGCATGACCACCTCCTCACCATCACCGACTCGGGCTACGGGAAGCGGACGGAGTTCGACGAGTTCCGGGGCCACGGGCGTGGCACGATGGGGGTCATCAACATCCGGATGGAGTACGAGAGCGGTGTCGTGGCCGCCCGCTCGGTCTCGCCCGGCGACGAGGTCATCGTGATGTCCTCGTCAGGAAACGTGATGAGGACCCGGGTGGACGAGGTCTCCATCCAGAAGCGGAACACCCGGGGCGTCCGGATCATGAACCTGGAAGAAGGGGACAAGATCGTGGGCGTGGCAGTGATCCGGGCCGAAACGGAAGAGAACGGCGCCTGATCCCTGGTTCTCCCCCTCATTTTTCACGGGAACTCACCTCGCGCCAATCCTGTGTGCACCGGTGCGCGGGGGAAATGGGAAGAACCGGATATCCTTCTGGGGGAGTGCGACGGGAGGGGGTCTCCCCCCTCCCGATCCCACCCCCGTGAGGATGGGACCTCCATTCGGGATTCGACTGATTCCTCTGTTCTGACAATACCCTCCGGGTCATGGTACCAGGAATATCCATTCATCCTGTCGGGTAAACGGGACCAAAAAAAGGAGGTGGTGGGGGAACTCCGCCGCTACCCTGACCCGCCGGTGAACCAGACCTTCACCAGCATGTCGGAGACCGAGTTTGGATACAGGGTGGTTCCCCGGTAGTGGATCCCGTCCGCGTACGGATTACCGGAGTTCAGGGGGACGTAATAGTAGTTCTTCAGGTCATAGGTCCCGGTGTCCAGCACGACATACACCGTGCTGCCCGTGGTGAGGATACCCGCTTTGCCGACAGGCACTTCCACCCAGGACGGGCTGGACGAGCTGGTGGAGGTGACCATGGCGGGGGTGATGGTGGCCGTGGCTAGGTCAGCCCCGTTCAGGGTTGTCCTGATGCGGACCGTGATATTCTTGGTAGGCGTTCCCTTGCGGGCCAGCCCGATGGCGATCCGGCTGATCCCGGAGTCTGCCGCTTTCAGGGACTGGGCCTGCTTCACGTAGGTGCTGCTGTATCCCAGGTAGGTGGAGGTGGTGGTGGTCTCCGTGGTCGTGACCAGCTGCTCGGGCGCCGGTGTGGGCGTGGGTGTCGGTTCGGGTGTGGGGGTGGGCTCCGGAGTAGGAGTCGGAGTCGGTGTAGGCGTGGGGGTGGGAGTCGGAGTGGGGGTTGGTGTGGGAGTGGGGGTGGGGGTGGGGGTTGGGGTTGGTGGGGGAATGGTGATCCCGTCAGTGAACCAGACCTTCATCAGCAGATCGGAGCCTGGAGCAAGGGCCAGAAGGGTGTTCTTGTACAGGTAGCCATCCTTGAAGGGATTGTTGCCGTTCAGGGGCGCCAGGTAACAGTTCCGGGAGCTGGCGGTGGCCACGGAGAGGACCACGTAACACGTTTCCCCCTTCGTCAGCTGGCCCCTCAGGTCCAGGGGCACCTCGACCCACGTGGGCGCCTTGGTGTCCGTGGAGGTGACCTGGGAAGGCACGATGGTGGCACGGGAGAGATCGGTGCCCTTCAGGGTTGAGCGCACCGAGAGGGTGATATCCATGGCGGGTGTGCCCTTCCGGGCCAGCGCCACCGCGATCCGGGAGATACCTGTGTCGGCTGCCTTGAACGACTGGGCCTGCTTGAGATAGGTACTCGAGTATCCCAGGTACGTGTAGGTGGTGGTGGTCTCCGTGGTCGTTACCAGCTGCTCGGGCACCGGTGTGGGGACAGGCGTGGGGGTGGGTGTCGGTGTGGGAGTCGGCGTAGGTGTAGGCGTGGGTGTCGGCGTCGGGGTTGGCTCCGGATCCGGGTCTCCATCTCCGTTGGGGTCGGGTGTCGGGGTGGGGATTGGTGTCGGGGTGGGCGTGGGTGTCGGCGTGGGATCGGGCGCTGCGTCCATCGTATACAGGTAGATGGCATAGACATTGTGGTCCCCGTCACGGTTGTCCATCCACACGATCCGGTTGCCCGAGATATCGGCGCTTGACTGGCTGTACGGGTCGTTCGTGATCCGGGTCTCGGTTGCCGAGGTGATGTTGTAGAGGTAGATGTCGGCGTTGCCGTTGCGGTTATCGGTCCAGACAATCCGATCCCCGTCGATTTCAGGGGTGTAGGCCCCGTACGCATGGGACGTGATGCGGGTCTCCTGGCGGGAGATCAGGTCAGAGAGGTAGATGTCCCAGTGACCGTTCCGGTTATCCTGGTACACGACAAAGTTGCCGTCAATGCGGGGGCGAAGCTGCGAGGAAGAGCCGGTGACCAGGGGCGCCACCTGCCCTGCGAGGATATCATAGAGGAAGATGTCGGCGGTGCCGTTCTGGTAATCCTCCATCACCACATAATTCCCATCAATGGCCGGCCTGGACTGGTCTTCTGTATCCGTGGTGATCCGGGTTTCAGTCGCTGTGACGAGATTGTAGAGGTAGATGTCCCACTGGCTGTCCGGCCACCGGTTCCGGTCATCCACCCAGACCACCCGGTCCCCCGAGATGTCGGGGTAATACTGGAAATCCCAGTCATCGTTGTTGAGACGGGTCACAGCCCTGCTGGGGATATGCAGGAGGTAGGTATCATAATTGTGACTCTGGGTGGTCTCGTTGTACCTGTCCCCTTCCCACACGGCATAATCCCCGTCGATTCTCGGATAATTCTGAAGAGTCCCTCCGTTGAAGAGCGTGGAGGTACTGGCAGCGATATCGTAGAGCACGATGTCGTAATCGGTGTTCTTCTCCACCCACACGATCCAGTTCCCGGAGACCTTTGGATCATCCTGGGAGCCGGATCCATACGAGATCCGGGTTTCGGTCCCTGCTGCGGCGGCAGCGGCAGGAAGGACAGCGCAGAGGAGGAGTGCCCCGCACCAGAAGAGCAGAACTGACTGGTAGGAGAGGGAGACGTGGGAGGGACGGTGGGAGTTCATCACGATTTCCTGCATTGAGGCATTGCGGTGAGGATAGTATATGATTCGTTAAAAGGAGTATAAAAAATTGATGGATTGTCATTTCCGCCAAGAATTCACCATGTTTAGTTACTTTTCCTGATAATTGACTGTCCCGGTCCCGCCGGGAAAAAAGCCGAAGGCTCGCGCTCTTTTCCAGGGAGGGATGCGATTCCCTCTGCGATTCCCGCCGACACTGTTCTGCAGATGGTTAATAGGACCTCATGAACTTCCGTCGATCCGGCATCAGCTTGACAGAATCCTCTGGCCAGGAAGATCCTCTTACGGCAGGCCGGTGAACCGGCCCCTGGCGCGGCTTCCACGGGAACCATCCGAAATCCTTACGTATCCCTCCTGCTCCATGATTCCGTGTATGGTCTGCCAGTGCCGCAGGGAGGAGCCGGTTTCATGTACCGCACCGTGATCTCTGTCACCACGAAGGGGGAGGGGGACATCGTCAACCTGACTCCCGAGGTACAGCGGTGCGTGAGGGAGAGCACGGTGAAGGACGGTTCGGTCCACCTCTTCCTGACCGGTTCCACGGCGGCACTCACCACCATCGAGTACGAGCCGGGGGTGCTATCGGACCTGAAACGGGCCCTCTCCGTCATCGCACCGGAGGGCATCCCCTACGCCCACGACAGCCGCTGGGGGGACGGCAACGGCCGTTCCCACGTGAAGGCGGCCATCGTGGGGCCTTCCCTCCTGATCCCCCTGGAGAAGGGGGAACTGGGTACCGGTACCTGGCAGCAGGTGGTGCTCCTCGAGCTGGACGTGCGCCCGAGCCGGCACCGGACCGTCACCTGCACGGTGACGGAGGGGTGACGAAGCCGAAGAGGGGGGCATATCGGTCATTCATTTTTTTCGTTATTAACCCAGACATTCTCGGAAATTCACCGCTCCCGCCGCGATTCATCCAGAAGTTTTCCGGATTTATGAGGAGACAGTAAGCGGGATATCGTGCGTACTGGTGAGACGCTCCAGGGGGGGACTGCCGTCCCCCCCCGCCGCGTGGGCGCCCCCCTTTCGGTTGCTGCGGTGATCTTCGGTGTACACTTTCGTGGCGGCCTATCCTCACAGGGGAGGGGACCGGGAGGGGGTCTCCCCCTCCCGCACCCTGCCGGTACATCCGGGAGCCACGCCCTGAACCGACCAATATCCCGGAATGAAGACCGGCGTGAGAAGCGCCGCCAGGGATGCCGGTTCAGAATGGATGAAAAAAGCTCGCCTGCGGGCGTCAGTCCAGGGGCACTGTTTCCAGCTGCGATACCAGCTCCCAGATACGGGTCCGCGCATGGACGGGCATGTTGGGGTCGTTGGAGATCTCGTCGATCATGGAGATGGCGGTGGCAGCCCGGAGGCCGATGGATTTGGAGTTGTCCTGCAGAACACCGCGGGTCTGGTCGGCGACGCGCCTGATGTTGCGGGGAATCGTCCCGTCCTCCATGATCTGCTGGAGCATCTGGATGCAGGTGGTGATGGTATCGTCCGGCTTGCCCATGGGATTACCCCTCTCATTATTCATGTCATCCGGTGATATATATGTTGAGAGGATCAGACCGGGGGTGCGGTCCACGGCGGAAGGAGTGGAGAAGAGCGCGGATACGATCATGGCAGAGTACCTGCTGAAAGGGGGGAAGATGCTGGCCCGGGCCTGCAGTGAATGCGGCTCCCCCCTCTTCGAGGTGAAGGGCGAGACCCTCTGCGTGGTCTGCCGGGAGCAGAAGGCGACGCTGAAAGGGGCTCCGGTACAGGGAGCTGCCGATGTACCGGCCCCGGTGGCAACCGCCGTGGTGACCGTTCCCGCCGTGGGACCGGATTCCTGCGAGGAGGAGCTGGCAGCAACGGTCGTGGCTCTCTGCCGGCGCGCCCGGGAGGAGCGGAACGCCGAGCGGTGCCTGGCCTTCACCGAGGGCGCCAAGCGCTGCGCCGAGGCCCTCGCCGTCCTCCGTCACCGTTAGGCTGAATCGTTCCGTGAGCGTCAGGGTGGACCTTCGGTTACCGGTAGGGATACTCCTTCCCTCATCGGTAGGGCGCCCGCAGGATCTCGGTGATCGCCCTCGCCGTCTTTTCGCCGATCCCCTTCACCTCGCGGAGCGCCGCCTCGTCAGCCGAGAGGACGGCAGCGAGGGAGCCGAACCGGGAGAGGAGCAGTCGGGCGCTCCTGGGACCCACGGATGGGAACGAGGCCAGGATGTACTCCTGCTGCTCCTTTGCCGAGCGGTAGGACTTGTGGGGGTGCAGCTTCCGATCGCCCGGCTCCCCGTCCTCGCGCCGGGCCAGGGTCAGGATCATCTCCGCCGTGTCCTCTTCGTCCCGGGTGAAGAAGACGGAGACACCCAGGTCCACGGCGATGGCGGCCAGCGCCCCCCGGATGGCGTTGGGGTTCACGTCCCGCACGGTGTACAGGTCCGGCCCCTCGACGATCAGCACCGGCCGCGGCGCGGACGATGCCAGCGCCCGGAGCTGCCCGAAGAGGTCCCGCTCGACGAGCGTGTCCATGAAGTCCCGGGAGGTCTTGCGCTCCACGAGCACCCGGTC
>Ga0153915_10006334_pt1 | contig 11081 bp, 17 predicted proteins | sample Opewatmetagenome_2_FD_107003 | JGI IMG/M metagenome (GOLD analysis project Ga0153915, IMG submission 107003) | Freshwater wetland microbial communities from Ohio, USA - Open water 3 Core 3 Depth 3 metaG | ecosystem: Environmental > Aquatic > Freshwater > Wetlands | place: USA: Ohio, Lake Erie...
AACCGCTGTTACAGATGCGGAAGGCCCAGAGGATATATGGGCGATTTCGGCTTGTGCCGTATCTGCTTCAGGGAATTAGCCCTTAGAGGTGAGATACCCGGTGTGGTAAAAGCCAGCTGGTAGGAAAATAGTTAGAGGAGGTTAGATGAAGGTAACGGATCCGATTGCGGATATGCTGACCAGGATCAGAAACGCTTATAAAGCCAAACATAAAACCGTAGATATCCCCGGCTCAAAGATGAAAAAAGAGATAGCCCGGATTCTACTGGAAAATAGATTCATTCGGAATTACGTGGAGGTCGAGGATAATAGGCAGAACCTTCTGAGGGTTTATTTAAGCTATAGTCCTAAGGGAGAAAAACGCATCTTCGGGTTGGAGCGCATTTCGAGACCGGGATTGCGAATCTATTTTGACCAGGATAAGCTGAAGAAAACCGGAAGGGAATTTGGAATGTACGTTCTGTCCACTTCCCAGGGTATCCTGACTGACAGCCAGGCAAGGGCAAAAGGGATAGGCGGAGAGGTTATTTTCCGCGTCTGGTAGTTGAAGTTAATGAGGAGCAAATATGTCAAGAGTCGGTAAAAATCCAGTTGCTGTGCCTAAAGGGGTAAAGGTGGAAATCTCCCAGAGCCAAGTTGTAGTAACTGGACCTTTGGGAAAACTGTCCAAAAGATTTCATCCGGCTATGCAGGTCCAGTTGGTAGAGGACAAGGTCTGGGTGAAAAGAGGGTCAGAGAGCAAATTCGATAAATCGCTGCACGGTCTTACCAGGGCTTTAATCTCCAATATGGTTAAAGGAGTAACTGAGGGGTTTAAAAAAGCACTTTCGATTATCGGTGTAGGATATAAAGCTGAACTTGCTGGAAACAGGCTCACTTTGAGTCTGGGATACTCCCATCCGATACTTTTCAGACCCCCGGAGGAGATAAAACTCATAGTGGATAATCCTACCAGAATCATAGTCTCAGGAGCTGATAAAGAGCTGGTGGGTATGGTAGCGGCAAAGATAAGATCGTTCAGGCCGCCGGAGCCTTATAAGGGCAAAGGCATAAGATATGAGAACGAAAAAGTTCGCAAGAAAGCTGGTAAGGCAGCAGCTTAAAAAATAAGGGTGTAATAGTTCTATGCGGAGTAAATCGACCAATAAAAAAGTATCCTCGGAGAGGAGACAGAAAAGGGTAAGACAAAAAGTCAAAGGTACCCAGGAAAGGCCGAGGCTCTCAGTATACCGGAGCCTGGGGCAGATCTATGCCCAGCTTATCGATGACCTGGCCCAAAAGACTTTACTGTGCGTATCCAGCCTGAATCCCGAATTGGGCAAGGAGCTGACTGAAAAGGACAACAAGATTCAGATAGCCCGCAAAGTGGGGCAATACCTGGCCAGGAAAGCCTTGGAAAAAGGAATAGTCAAAGTGGTTTTTGACAGGAATAGATATGTCTATCATGGCAGGGTTAAGGCTTTAGCTGAAGGAGCAAGAGAAGGCGGATTGAAATTTTAATTGAAGAGGTAAATGGATGAGATTTGAATCAGACGAAATGCAACTCGAGGAAAGGGTGATCCACATCAATCGGGTTGCCAAGGTGGTCAAAGGAGGTAAGAGGTTCGGTTTTACTGCTCTGGTGGCAGTCGGGGATAAAAAGGGTAAAGTTGGCGTGGGACTGGGAAAGGCTGGAGAAGTTGCGGATGCTATAAGCAAGGGAACCGAATCAGCCAGGAAAAATATGGTCGAAATCCCTTTAAAAGATGGAACAATTCCCTACCCCATAATCGGTAGATTCGGAGCTGCATCCGTGGTTATGAGACCTGCCTCCTCTGGTACCGGCGTTATAGCTGGCGGCCCGGTAAGAGCTGTCTTGGAAGCAGCCGGAGTCCAGGACATCTTGACTAAGTCCTTAGGTACGTCCAATCCTCATAATGTGGTCAAAGCAATCCTGGAAGGGCTTCTAAAGCTTAAAGATTTTGTGGAAAAGGCGGAAGCCGATAAGAAGGAGACCTAAACAAAAAGCTTATGGCAAAAGAGCTTAAAATCACTCAAATCAAAAGCGCTATAGATTTTGAAAAGTCTCAAAAAGAGACTATTCGTGCTTTAGGGTTTAAAAAGCTTTACCAGTCGGTATTTCACAAAGATACTCCCCAGATCAGGGGGATGATTCAGAAAGTCGTTCATTTGCTAAAAGTCGAAGAAGTCGAAAGGTAAGCAAGGATTTTATTTATGAGATTAGGCGAATTAAGAAGAGTTCCCGGCTCTACGAAAAAGAGAAAAAGGATTGGCAGAGGACCTGGCTCTGGTCACGGAAAAACCTCTACCCGCGGTCATAAGGGGCAGAAAGCCCGTTCCGGCGGAAAGATTCATCCCCGGTTTGAGGGCGGTCAAATGCCGCTGCAGCGAAGGCTGCCCAAAAGAGGTTTCCGATCTCTTTTCAAAAAAGAATATCAGATAGTAAACCTGAGCTCTCTGGAAAAGTGCGGGCACTCAGAGGTGATCAATCCTCTGGTGATGAAAAATAGCGGTCTGGTCAAAAAGGAAGATGAGCCAGTAAAAATATTAGGAGAGGGTAACGTCACTCTTGCCCTGACCGTGCAGGCACACGCTTTCAGCCAGAGCGCTAAGGAGAAAATCTTAGCTGCCGGCGGGAAAATCGAGCTGATAAAATAAAATGATAAATACATTTCAGAATGTTTTCAAGATTCCCGAGCTGAGGAAGCGGATTCTGTTCACTTTAGGGATTTTGGTGGTTTACCGGATAGGCTCTCACATACCTACTCCGGGAGTTGATGCCACGGCTTTAGGGGAATTTTTCAGACAGGCATCCGGCTCCCTGTTTGGAATGTACGATATGTTTGCCGGAGGTGCCTTTTCGAAAGCCACTATCTTCTCTCTGGGAATAATGCCCTACATTTCCGCTTCGATCATAATGCAGCTTTTAGGAACTGTGGTTCCCTATTTTCAAAAGCTGCAAAAGGAAGGGGAAGAGGGAAGAAGAAAGATCACCCAGTATACCCGGTATGGGACTGTGGCGATCTCAGCGGTTCAGGCAATGGCGACATCCCTTTTCCTGGAGAGCATAAATATGGGAGGCAGGTATGCTGTTCCCAATCCGGGAATGGGTTTCAGGCTTTTGACCATGCTCACCTTTACCTCTGGCACCATCTTCATTATGTGGCTGGGTGAGCAGATCACGGATAAAGGAATCGGGAACGGTATTTCGCTCATTATCTTCATAGGGATCATCGCCCGCTTTCCCAATGCGATTCTAGAGGAGATACAAAACGTCCTGGGTGGTAGAAGAGATATTTTCACTGAGATTTTCTTAGTCGCCTTGATGCTGGCAGTGGTCGCAGCCACAGTTCTGGTTACCAGAGCACAGAGGAAAATCCCGGTGCAGTATGCCAAAAGAGTAGTGGGCAGAAAAATGTATGGTGGGCAGAGCACTCATATACCTCTTTCGGTTAATGCGGCAGGAATCATACCGATCATCTTTGCCCAGTCGATTATGTTTGCACCCAGCACCTTAGCTTCCTTTTTCCCGAACAGCGAGTTTATGATCAACGTTCAATCCTGGTTCAATGCCGGGAGTGCTCTCTATTCGATCGTTTACGGTCTATTGATCGTCTTCTTTGCTTATTTTTATACTGCGATCGTTTTCAACCCGGTGGATTTAGCTGACAATATGAGGAAATATGGCGGTTTCATTCCGGGCATCAGGCCTGGCAAGAGAACCTCGGAATATATAGACAGAATCCTGACCCGGATCACTCTTCCGGGAGCCATCTTTTTCGCTCTGATAGCCATTCTACCCTATCTTCTGATGAAGAGGATGAACGTCAGCTACTATTTCGGAGGAACCAGCATTTTGATCGTCGTAGGGGTGGCTCTGGATACACTCCAGCAGATAGAGTCCCATCTGATAATGCGGCATTACGAGGGGTTCATGAAGAAGGGAAGGATAAAGGGAAGATTCTAAATTGAATTTCATTTTTTTAGGCGCCCCTGGAGCGGGTAAAGGAACCCAGGCGGCTTTGCTCTCTGAAAAATTAGGCATCCCTCACATCTCGACCGGAGATATGCTGAGGGAGGAGTTAAAAAAGGGAACTTCCCTGGGACTCAAAGTCAAAGCCTTTATGGCAAAAGGAGAGCTGGTTCCGGATGAAGTGATTTTAGAGGTGATGAAGGAAAGGTTAGAAGAGAAAGATTGCGAGGCTGGTTTCATACTGGACGGTTTTCCGAGAACTTTAGTCCAGGCTGAGAATCTGGATGTCTTATTGGAGGAGATCAACAAAAAGATAGATCGGGTGGTCAAGATCAAAGTTTCCAAAGAAACTGTCGTAAAAAGGCTTTCAGCCAGGCTGGTCTGTCCCCGGTGCGGAGCAGATTATAATTTAGAGACCAGACCTCCCAGGCAGGCTGGAATATGCGATCTCTGTGGTGGGATCCTGGAGCAGAGGATAGATGACCGGAAAGATGTGATCTTGAACCGGCTTCAGGTTTATGAAAAACAAACTCAGCCCTTAGAATCCTATTACCGGAAACAGGGCAAGTTGATCGAGATAAACGGTGAAACGGGTCAAGAGCAGGTGTTGAATGAGATCCTCAAGAACGTAAGGAAAGGATGATCGAGCTAAAGTCCGAAAGAGAGATAAGGATAATCCGGGAGAATGGCAGGATCATTGGTTTGACTTTGAGTTATCTGAAGGAGAAAATAAGACCAGGGATTAAGACCATAGAGCTGGATAAATTTGCAGAGGAGTTTATCGTAAAAAGAAATGCAATACCGGCTTTTAAGGGTTACCATGGATATCCGGGGAATATCTGTACTTCTATAAATGATGAAGTGGTTCACGGTATTCCCGGAGAAAGAGTTCTCAAAGAGGGTGAAATTATCTCAGTAGATATAGGTGTTTTAAAAAACGGTTTTTATGCAGATGGTGCCTGGACTTTTCCGATCGGGGAAATCTCAGATCAGACTAAGAGACTTCTGGAAGTGACTCTTAAATCTCTGGAAGCAGGAATATCTCAAGCGCTTACCGGAAATCGGTTAGGAGATATATCATATGCGGTTCAATCCCTCGCAGAGAAAAATGGTTACTCAGTGGTGAGGGATTTAACCGGTCACGGCATTGGCAGACAGATGCATGAAGACCCTCCAGTTCCTAATTTCGGAAGTCCAGGAACAGGCTTGTTGCTGAAAGAAGGTATGATCTTGGCGATTGAGCCGATGGTTAATGCCGGAGGTTATGAGATTAAGACCCTGGAAGATAACTGGACTGTGGTTACGCTGGATGGGTCGCTTTCTGCGCACTTTGAGCATACTATCGCTGTGACCCAGGACGGACCCGAGATTCTAACTTTACCAGAGGAGCGTTTTTAAGATTTTATGCCTAAAGAGGAGCTTATTCAGGTTGATGGTAAGGTGGTTGAGCCTCTGCCTAACGCTATGTTCAGGGTAGAGCTGGAAAATGGACATATAGTCTTAGCTCATATATCAGGAAAGATGAGGATGCATTTTATTAAAATTCTTCCGGGTGACAAGGTTACGGTTGAGCTTTCGCCTTATGATCTGTCGAGAGGAAGGATTGTCTACAGATACAAATGATTCAAGCTCTCAGGTCGTAGGTGGTAGGTTATAGGTCATGGGTGATAGGTAATAGGTTAAAAAAAGGAAAGGATATGAAGGTAAGAAGTTCGGTTAAGGTTAGATGTGAGAAGTGTAAGGTGGTTAAAAGAAAGGGCGCGATAATGATTATCTGCCCGAACCCGAAACACAAACAGAGACAGGGGTAAGTAATTCTAGTATTAATCAGGTAACTCAGATTATTTAAATTTTAATCTGAATCTTAAGGAGGTCTAAAGTTGGCAAGAATTGCAGGCGTGGATTTACCAAAGGATAAAAGAATCGAGGTGGGGTTGACCTATATTTACGGGATCGGTCAAACCTCAGCCAAAAAAATCCTCGAGAAGACCAAAGTCAGTCCGGACATACGGGTTAAGGATTTGACTGAGGATAATATCGCTAAGCTCAGGTCGGTGATTGAATCTGAGTATAAAGTTGAAGGTGCCCTGAGAAGCGAAACGGCGATGAACATAAAAAGATTAATAGACATAGGCTGTTATCGTGGATTAAGACATCGCCGGGGTCTTCCGGTAAGAGGACAGAGGACCAAGACCAATGCCCGTACCAGAAAAGGTCCCAGGAAGACCGTGGGAACCAGAAAAGCAGCCGCAGCCAAGGCAGCTGCTGCGCCGCGTAAATAAGTCAAACTCTAAAGGAGAAAAACAGTGGCAGAAGAAGTCAAAAAGCCAGCCAAGAAAAAAGTTAAAAAAGCAGAGTCATCTGGAATCGCACATATCCAGGCAACTTTCAACAATACCATCGTCACCATAACCGATACCCGCGGAAACGTGATCACCTGGTCTTCAGCCGGGAAAAGCGGTTTCAAGGGATCGAAAAAAAGCACCCCTTTTGCCGCGGGAATAGCAGCAGACGTCTCGGCCAAAATAGCTTTAGAATCAGGAGTCAGGAGAGTGGAAGTCTGGGTTAAAGGACCAGGTGCAGGAAGAGAAGCAGCCATTAGGTCTTTGCAGTCCGCAGGACTGGAGGTCACCTCAATACGCGACGTAACCCCGATTCCGCACAACGGATGCAGGCCGCCAAAAAGGAGAAGAGTGTAAGAGAAAAAGGTGATAGGTTGTAGGTAATGGGTGGTAGGGACCCTATCACCTACCACCTATAACCTGCGACCTTTATTTTAGAAGGAGATAAGATGGCAAGATACATTGGTCCAAGTTGTAAAGTCTGCAGGAGAGAAGGGGAGAAGCTTTTTCTCAAAGGGGTTAAATGCTCCAGCGACAAATGCACTTTTGACAAAAGAGGCTACGCCCCCGGTGAGCACGGGCAGACCAGCCGCCGCAAAAGCTCAGAATATTCATTGCGCTTGAGGGAAAAGCAAAAGGTGAAAAGAATCTACGGTCTTCTGGAACAGCAGTTCAGAAATTATTTTCTCAAGGCCGAGAGAGAAAAGGGAGTCACCGGAGAAAAGCTTTTACAGCTTCTGGAATGCAGACTGGATAATTTAGTCTATCGTCTGGGATTTGCCCCTTCCCGTAAGACTGCACGCCAGTTGGTTCGGCATAGGCACTTTTCGATAAATAACCGGATAGTTGACATTCCCTCGTACCAGGTGGGACCGGGTGAGGTGATCTCAGTTCGGGAGAAAAGCCGGAGCCTGGATATCATCCATTCCTCGTTAAGGGAGGCCGGCCGGGGTACCGAGTTTCCCTGGCTGAGATTAGACAAGGCTCACCTGCAAGGAGAACTATTAGAAAGACCCAAGCGACTGGACATACCATTGATGGTCCAGGAGCAGTTAGTGGTGGAATATTATTCAAGATAAGTTTAACTTAGCTTCTTTTTCCTTTTCCGCCAGAGGCGGATTACAGGAAGGAGGAAAAAAGATATGAAATTAAAAAGCTTGCAAATGCCCAAAGAGGCAATGATAGATCAAAGCACTTTTTCCAAGAATTATACCAAGTTCATTATAGAACCCCTGGAGCGGGGTTTCGGGATAACCCTGGGAAACGCCTTGAGGAGGACTTTGCTTTCCTCCATTCAGGGCGCAGCACCGATCTCCCTTAGAATCGACGGGGTCCTGCATGAGTTCTCCACCATTCCAGGGGTTTACGAGGATGTCACCGAAATCGTGCTTAACGTCAAGCAGATCAGGGTTAAATTGCTGAGCGACGAGCCCAAAACTATTACCCTGGACGTCCAGAAGAAAAAGGATTACAAGGCTGGCGATCTAAAGACAGATCCAGAAGTAGAGATCTTAAATCCGGAACAGCATATCGTCACTCTGACGGATGAAAACAGGCTGAAGCTGGAAATCGAGATCGGCTGTGGCAGAGGCTACGTTCCAGCCGAGCAGAATAGAAAACCAGAGTCTCCGGTTGGCACTATCTTTCTGGATTCTTTCTTTTCCCCGGTGACCAAGGTGAACTTCTGGGTGGAGAATACCCGGGTAGGTCAGCGTACCGATTTCGATAAATTATTCTTAGAGGTATGGACAGACGGAAGTATAACTCCAGAAGATGCTCTGGGACTTGCTTCCAGGATATTGAAAGACCATCTCCAGCTTTTCATCAAAAAGGATGAGGTGATTGAGATGGCGCCAGAAGAAGTAGTGGACGAGGAGGTGTTGAAGATAAGAAACCTCTTGAGGACCAAAGTGGATGATTTAGAGCTTTCAGTCAGGTCCTCCAACTGCCTGCGTGCGGCCAACATCCAGACTCTGGAGGATCTGGTGAAAAAAACTGAATCCGAGATGTTGAAATACCGGAATTTTGGCAGGAAGTCTTTGACCGAGCTCACCAATATCCTGTCTAAACTGGGTTTATCCTTTGGAATGGATGTGGAGAAGTATAAGGAACCAGTGAAGTAGGCATAAGCGGAGAATATTTTTATATAAAAGGATAGAAAATGAGACATGGAAGAGCAGTTATAAAGTTAAGCCGTAATAAAAATCATCGGGAGGCGATGCTCTCAAATATGTCTGCCTCGATTCTGGAGCACATTCAGGTTCGCACTACTCTAACCAAAGCCCGTGCAGTCAAAAGATGGACTGACCATCTGATCTCTCTGGGTAAAAGAGGGGATCTGCATTCCCGACGGTTAGCATTCAGAGTACTAAAAAACAGAAAATTAGTGAAAAAACTTTTTGATGAAATAGCTCCTAAACTTACGACTCGTCAAGGTGGTTACACCAAGGTTCTAAGGCTCGGATGCCGTCAGGGGGATGGGGCGAAAATGGCGGTGGTTCAGCTTTTAGTCGAAAAACCTAAGATTGAGAAAAAGAAGAAAGGAGAAAAAGATGAAAAAGAAAAAAGCCGAAAAGAAGAAAAAGGCCGAAAAGAAGAAAAAAACTAAGAAAATCAAGCCGACCAGGAAAGTAAAAAAAGCCAAGAAGGGCAAAGAAAAGCCCAGGAAGACCATTAAGGTCATCCAAGAGAAGAAAGAAAGCAAAAAAACAGGAAAACTGGATGAAAAGCTTTTAGAGGACATTCTGCAGGAAAAGGAGCTGGAGGCGGTGGAGGAAGTTCATCCAGAAGAAGTAGAATGGGAAGGCGAGGAATGGGAAGAGGAAGAAGGATTGGGTGAAGGTGAGGAGGAGATCAAAGATGATCTTTTAGGTGAAGAGGAAAAAGAGATTCCTTAGTCTCAAGATAACGAGACAAGATGAGAGGAACTTTGCAGGCAATCCTTCAGGATTGCCTTTTTGATTTTTATAGGTGGTGTCCGATATTTCCACTGACCTATGCTCGTCGAGGATGTTATCATCCTCGACAAACCTATCCCTGATCCTCTCCCTTAGGAAGGAGAGGGGAATGCAGGAAGTCCGTTCACGTTAAAAAACATTTGCATAATTTTTAAATTAAATTAGATTGTAAACTTGAATTTAAAAGAGAGTCAAAATGATAGATTTACATACTCATTCGGTTTTAAGCGATGGAGCACTTCTGCCTGCAGAGTTGGCTCGTCGGGCTTACGTTGCCGGTTATAAGGCGATTGCGATTACTGATCACGTGGATTCTGGTAACCTTGCCCTTGTTCTGGCTCAACTTATTAAGGTTTCTAAAGACCTGAATAAATATATGAGGATTACGGTTTTGCCCGGTGTCGAAATCACCCACGTTCCTCCGCAACAGATCCCAGAGCTGGCAGAGTTAGCTCGAAAATTAGGAGCAAAGATCACAGTTGTCCATGGCGAATCTCCAGTTGAACCGGTGGTCTCTGGAACGAATTTAGCTGGGCTGGAAAGCGACATTGACATTTTAGCTCATCCAGGTCTGATAACCGAAAAGGAAGTCAGGCTGGCAAAGAAAAGAGGGACATATCTTGAGCTTTCAGCCCGCAGGGGGCATTCATTGACCAACGGCTATGTGGCTAAGCTTGCTCGAAAAATCGGAGCGAAATTAGTCCTCAATACGGATGCGCATTCTCCTTCCGAACTTTTTACCAAAGACATTTTAAGAAAAGTTGGTTTAGGTGCAGGTCTTTCAGAAAAAGAATTCAAAGACGTTCTGGGAAATTCCTTGAAACTCTTAAGAAAAAGAAGGTGATATGAAAATTAAATTTACCAAGCTCCAGGCCTTGGGAAATGATTATATTTATATCGATTCCTTCAAACAAAATCTCGCAGGTTTAAATCTGAGGGATCTGGCAAGAAAGATCACCGATCGGCACTTCGGAGTAGGCGGAGATGGGTTGATCATTATCCGAAAGGGAAGAAGAGCACCTTTCAGGATGGAATTCTATAATCCGGATGGAACCCCAGCCCAGATGTGCGGGAATGGTGTGAGATGCTTTGCCCGTTATGTATGCGAACATGGTCTCTGTCGAAAAAAGAAGGTCGAGATCGAAACCACGGATAGAATAATAGAGGCTGAGGTTCTTAAAAGAACTGGTGAATTCATTATAAAAGTCGATATGGGTGAGCCTGTTTTGGAAAGAAAGAAAATTCCAGTAAATGGAAAGGGAAAATTCTGCATTAACGAGGAGATAAAGGTTGATAGCAGGACCGTCAGAATTACGAGTGTCTCAATGGGAAACCCGCACACTCTTATCCTCGTAGATAGATTCGAAGATGGCTGGCAGAAGTTGGGTGCAATGGTAGAAAAGCATCCAATTTTTCCTGAGAAGACGAATGTTGAATTCGTCAGGGTTCTTAATCGCAAAAAGATTCAGCTCCGGGTCTGGGGAAGATCAGCCGGGGAGACTATGGCATCCGGAACCGGTGCTTCTGCAGGTTGGGTTACCTGTGTGCTGAATAACAAGACAGATAGAGAGATATTAGCCTATTTCCCTGCCGGTTGCCTGAAAGTAAGCTGGGATGAGAAAAATAATCATATCTACGTGATTGGACCGACGGATGAAGTGTTTTCAGGTATATATGAGTACAAAAATCAATGACGAATGACGGATAACGAATAAAAACGTAGCGTCCCGCATTTCTGCGGGACGAAAGAAAGGCAACGTCGGAGACAAGCTCCGACGCTACGTCTTCCGTCTCACGTCTTACATTTCG
>Ga0153915_10006335_pt1 | contig 11080 bp, 14 predicted proteins | sample Opewatmetagenome_2_FD_107003 | JGI IMG/M metagenome (GOLD analysis project Ga0153915, IMG submission 107003) | Freshwater wetland microbial communities from Ohio, USA - Open water 3 Core 3 Depth 3 metaG | ecosystem: Environmental > Aquatic > Freshwater > Wetlands | place: USA: Ohio, Lake Erie...
CCCACATACTGGGAGATGTTTAAGCAGAGGGCCGTCTTGCCCATAGAAGGACGGGCGGCGATGATGACCAGCTCGGCCGGATGGAATCCCGCCGTCAGCTTATCCAGATCCCGGAAGCCGGAGGGAACTCCGGTGACGGCTTCCCGCCGCTCGGCCAACCTCTCGATAATTGCCATGGTCGGCTTGGTCAGGATTCCCAAAGGCATAAAGCCCGGCCTGATCCTCTGCTCCGCGACATCGATGATGGCGGCCTGGGCCGCGTTGAGAAGCTCGTCGGCCTCTTCCTTCTCCTCATAGCTCGCCGAAATGATCCTGGCCGAGGACAGGATGAGCCGCCTGAGAAGCGCTTTTTCCTTGATGACCTGGGCGTAATATTCGACGTTCAGGTTTCTGGGAACTCCATCCATGAGAGAGGACAAGTAGGCGGCTCCTCCGACCCCCTCCAGCGCCCCGTCCCGGCGCAGTTCCTCGCTCAGGGACAGGAGCTCGACGGAGACTCCTTTATCCACAAGATAGATGATCTTTTCGATAATCTTCCGGTGGGCTTCCCTGTAAAAATCTTCGGGCGAGAGGATGGATAGAACGACGTTGAGGTTTTCGTTGTTGACCAGGATCCCGCCGAGAACGGTTTTCTCGGCCTCCGGACTATGAGGGGGAGTCTTCTTGAGAAATAGAGAGTCAAGTTCCATTGTTCCCCTCCTTTCGGGCGAGCCGAATCTGCTGCTCTCTCCCCGGCCCCGCCCGGCCCGTCTTATTTTTCAGCTTTTTTTTCTTGGGCAGCGCTCGCCGCTTCCTCTTCTTCCTTCACCACGGCCACTTTGATCTCCGCTTTATCATCATGATAAACCTTGATCGGCACGGCATAGTTGCCCAGCCGTTTGAACGGCTCGTCCAAAACGAGCTTTTTCTTGTCGATGTCGAAGCCCAGTTTGTCCAATTCTTCCTTGATGTCCGAAGCGCTCACGGAGCCGAAGATATGGTCCTTTTCCCCCGCCTTCCGGGTGAAAGACAAGGTGACCTGATTGAGCTTATGAATGAGCTCCTGATAAGAGAGACGCTCCTGCTCGATTTTTTTCTTCAAAGCCTGCTGCTCAATGCCGATCATTTTCATGTTGGAAGCGGTAACCTCGAGGGCCAGTTTTTTGGGGACGAGATAGTTCCGGCCGTAGCCCTGGGCGACATTGACGATATCGCCCTTCCGCCCCACGCTTTCGATGTCTTGTTTGAGAATGACCTTCATGTTCCCTCCCTTTTCAGGTCCGCCGCCTCAATCCTCGACATAGGGAAGCATGCCCATCAGCCGCGCCCGCTTCACCGCCTCGGCCAGTTTCCTCTGGTGGAAGGCGCACGTCCCCGTCACCCGCCGGGGCGAGATCTTCCCTCGATCCGGGACGTATTTTTTCAAGATGTCGACGTTCTTGTAATCGATGAACTTGATGTTCCTCTGACAGAACCGGCAAAATTTCTTCTTCGGCGGGAAGAATTTCTTGTAGGAGCTTTTTTCCATTCTCTCTTCTCTGGCCATGCTATTCCTCCTCGCGCTTTTTGTCCGCCGGGGCCGGGCCTAGGTCCCTAGCACTCAGGCTTTCGGCGGTCTCCTCGTCACCGGCCGCCTCCTTGGCCTTGCTCCTCTTCTCGGCTTTTTTCTTCTTACGAACATTGACCTGCGTTTCCTTGTTCAGAGTGAGGTAGCGGAGGATGGTATCCATCTGCCGGAAGCGCCTGCCGAGCTCCTGGGGGATATCCGGCTCGCCCTCGTAGTGGAAAAAGACATAATAAGCTTCGCCCGCTTTCTTGATCGGGTAGGCCATTCTTCTTTTCCCCCACTTCTCCTGCTTGATCATCTTCCCGTTCTTCTGGGAAACGACCTCCGCCATCTGGACAATGATCGCCTCGGCCTCTTCCTCGGACAGAGTGGGAGAGATGAGGAATCCTGTTTCGTACAACCTCATAGAAACCTCCTTATGGATTTCACAGCTCCCTCCTTTATCGGAAGGAGCAAGGAGAACTTTTTCGTCTCCCCTTTTTCATAACAGCCATAATTTAATTATAGCTGTTCATGGCTTTGTCGATCTGGCCGGCCAGGATCAACTCCAGGGCCTCCCGGGCCCGTTCCAGGGAGCGGTCGAAGAGCTCTCTCTCCTTCTCCGCGAACGGCGAGAGGACAAAATCGGCCATATCGGCGCCGTCCGGGCACGGCCCGATCCCGACGCGGATCCTGGCGAATCGCGTCGTCTCGGTCTCCTCGATGATCGAGGCCATCCCTCGATGTGTCCCCGGCCCCCCTGCTTTGCGAACCCGGATCTGGCCGAGGGGTAGGTCGATGTCGTCATAGACGACGATCAGACGGCCGGGTTCAATCCCGGTCCCCCGCAGGAGCGCACTCACGGCGTCCCCGCTCTTGTTCATGAACGTTTGAGGCATGGCCAAGAGCAGGCGTCCCTGCGGCGTTTCGATTTCCGCGGTCTTCGATAAAAACTTTCTCTTCTTCACCTTGATGTCCCAGTCCCGGGCGATCCGCCGGATAAACATGAAACCGGCGTTATGCCTTGTTCCGGAATATCTCCGGCCTGGATTTCCAAGGCCGACAATCGCCCACAAGGATTACCCCTTCTCTTTCTCTTTCTTGTCTTTCTCTTTCTCTTCCTCTTCCTTGGGGGCCCGTTCTTTTTTGATGACCTCAGGCTCCGTAGGCTCCGCCGCTGCCGCCGCCGCCGCCGCTTCTTCCTCAGGCTTGACTTCGACCTTTTCTTCGTGCGGCACTTGGACCATGACGATGACCGCGCCGGGGTCGGTGAGCAGCTTCACGCCCTCGGGAATCACGATCTCCCCGGCTTTCATGGACTGGTGAAGATGCAGCTCGGAAACGTCGAGGGTCAGATGATCGGGGATTTTGCCGGGCAGACATTCGATTTCGACTTCACGGGCCATGAAATCCACAAATCCGCCCTCGGACTTGACGCCGATGGCTTCACCGATCAGCTCGATGGGAACCTGGACCCGGATTTCTTTGTCCATGGCGATCTTGATCAAGTCGGCATGGAGCAGCTCGTCCGTCGTCGGGTCGAGCTGCAAAGCTTTGATCATGACGTCGGTTTCTTCTGAGTCGAAGGTGATTCTGAAGATCGTGTTCTCTCCCGATTCGGATTTGAGGATCTTGATGACGTCTTTCTTGGCCACGACGAGCGGAACATTGCCGCCGCCTTCCCCGTAGAGGATGGCCGGAATCAGACCGTCTTTCCGGATCCGGCGCGAAGCATTTTTCCCGAAGGAATCTCTCTTTTCGCTCTTAATGACAAGGCTCATTATCTTCTTCCTCCTAAACAAACAGTGAACTCACGGAGCTTCCCTCGTTGATCCTCCGGATGGCTTCACCGAAAAGCTCGGCGACCGAAAGGGCGGCGATTTTCCCGCAAGCCCGGCTTTTCTCCGTTAAGGGAATCGTGTTGGCCACGATGATTTTTTCGAGGGGCGATTGTTCGATCTTGGCGATCGCCTGCCCGGACAGCACGGGGTGGGTACAGGCCGCGAAGATACGCTTGGCGCCGTTGGCCTTGAGCGCTTCCGCGCTCAAGACAAGAGTGCCGGCCGTATCCACCATGTCGTCGAACAGGACGCAGTTTTTGTTCTGGACATCGCCGATGACGTTGGAGACCTGAGCGACGTTGGGCGCTGGCCGCCGTTTATCGATGATCGCCAGGTTTGCATCCAGCCTTTTGGCAAAAAATTTGGCCCGCCCCACGCCCCCCGCATCAGGGGAAACGACGATGAGGTCCGAAAGGTCCAGGTTCCGGATATGCCTGACCAGGACCGGAGCGGCCATCAGGTTGTCTGCCGGAATCGAGAAAAAGCCCTGGATCTGGGGCGAGTGGAGGTCCATGGTAAGCACCCGGTCGGCCCCGGCCGCCTCCAGGAGATCCGCCACAAGCCTGGCCGAAATCGGGACCCGGGGCCTGTCCTTCCAGTCCTGCCGGGCATAACAGTAATAGGGAATGACCGCCGTCACCCGTTCGGCGGAAGCCCGCTTGAAGGCGTCGATCATGAAGAACAGCTGCATCAAATGAAAATTGGCGTCATAGGAGCCGCTCTGGATGATGAAAATATCCTCACCGCGGACGTTCTCGTCGATATAAAAGTGGATTTCACCATCGCTGAACCGTTCCAAGACACACTTCCCCAGCTCGATCTTGAGATAGGCGGCTATCTCCGAGGCAAGGTCGATGTTCGAAGAGCCGGCGAATACTTTCATGGCTAAATCCTTTTCTTCCAGCTTTTATTTAAACTGGGGCGGGAGGATTCGAACCCCCGGATGGCGGATCCAAAGTCCGCTGCCTTACCACTTGGCTACACCCCAGCCTCGAGCTCGCTCCAGCCTTTCTTCCTGGAGACCGTCTCTGCGAGGAGCGCGGCGCCGTGCTTCCTCATCTCCTTCAGGCTCTGTTCCGCCTTTTCCCGGTCCGGAAAAAGCCCAAAGACTGCGGAACCGGATCCCGTGACAAGCGATAACTCTGCGCCCTGGTCTCGGAAAAGGCTCTTAATATCTTTTAACTGAGGATAGAAGCGAAAGATCGTATCTTCTAATCTATTTTCCAGGAAACCAAATTCTCCGGCTTCTAAAAACCGAACAATTTTACTGTCTTTATCATCCGAAGTCAAGGCTGAGGGCAAAAGCCGGCGGTAGATCATAGCCGTAGAGACCGGAAAAGGGGGAAGGGCCAAGACGCAGGCCATCTTCGGAAGGTCGGAGAGGGGAGTGATCCGATCGCCCCGTTCCTCGCCGAGGCAAAGGCCGCCGGTAAAAAAATAGGGGACATCCGCTCCCAGCTGACTGCCCAGCCCGGCTAGCTTCTGTCCGGAAAGGCTAAGGCCCCACATCCTATGAAGGCCGTAAAGCGTCATGGCGGCGTTGCTGCTGCCTCCCGCCAAGCCGCGCCCAGCCGGGATCTTTTTATCAACGGTGATATGAACGCCCGAGTTCACCCCCGCTTGTTCCCGAAGCAGCAGGGCCGCCCGGAAGACGAGATTGCTCGCGTCCCACGGAATGGATTCGTCATTGCCTTGGAGCGAGATCTCGCCGTCGCCACGGGGGGTAAATTCCAGGGTATCCCAGAGGTCGATCCACTGAAAGAGCGTCCGGATATCATGGTAGCCGTCCGGCCGCTTCCGGATGACCTCCAAGCCCAGGTTGATCTTGGCCAGAGACCTAATCTTCATGTTTCAGGATTCTCTCGATCTCTTCCCAACTGACAAGGGCAAAATCTTTGAAGGCGGTCGGGTCGAAGAGACCGCTTTTCAGGGGCCTGTTGAATTGGATGGATAAGAGACTCAGCCGGCCTTCGCTATGCGGGCTTTGAAACGTCAGCTGACGGGGAACGCGGCCTCCGCCATCGAACCCCCGGACTTGAAAGTGGAATTCCTGCCTTTCGCCCGAGACAACCCGTCCGCGTCCGTCCTTTTCTAGCGTCCAGCCGTTGAAGATCGATTCTTCGCCCCGGCCTTCCGCCCACTCACCGCTGAGGAGGCCGGCCATTTCCTGCAGGCTGAGGCGAAAGCCCAAGAATTTCTCGAAGATCTCGTCGGTCGTCCCCCGCCAATAGACTCTTTTTGAGGACAGGATAAAATAAGCCGACCCTTCTGCCATGACCATCTCATAGACCGGCCGGTTCAGCATGTCCAAGACTTGGAAGCGGGCTTGATGGGGAAGGGCAACGGCAAAGGAAAACTTGGATTTAGCGGTTTGTTGGTCGAGCGTGATTTTGAGCGATGCATAGCCTTCGAGTTCTTGGATCTCGGCCGGCCGCGGGGAGAGGACGGCGGGGATCGGCCGGCAGCCGATGATGAACGAAGACATGGACAGGACGGCCAAAACGGGTATTTTAATTTTTATCCTCAAGGTCTGGTCTCTTCGGCGCGGCAGGAACATCGGCCGGCGGGCGAGTCAGTCCAGCCGAAAACCGTAGTCGTCGGTCTTTTTTTTGACCGGACCTTGAAGCCCGGGAGCCTGGAACACGGGCTTTCCGCCTTTTCCATTCTCATCAAGACGGAGCCCATAGTCCTCGACTTTTTTCTGTTGCTCCTGCCGCATCTTTCTCTTCCGGAACACGGGATAAAAAGGAGATTTGATTTTTCTCCCGAAGCAGGACAGGTTGGGATTCAGGATAAAAAGGATGATAAACAGGCCGAAGACGATAAGAACGCCGTACATTCCCCAATTCATGGTCTATCCTCAGCAGAAAACGATGTCGGGCTCGAGTCCCGGATCATCCTGCCAACGTATTATAGGGCTTGGGGCAAAAAAAGAAAAGAGGAGAACGCCGGATTGCTTCTCTCGCGATTTCCGGGTCGGCTGGGTTAGTCTTCCTGGAACTCCGGAATTTTCTTTTTTTCCTTTTCTTTTCCGAAGTGGAAACCGACTATAAATGCGGAGGAAATAAAGAGGATGCTCAACAATGTTTTAAAAAAGGACTTCATAGGAACCTTCCATATTTTATTTTAATCATCGCCAGAAAAAAGTCAATGCCATCTCGTCCTCTTCCCTGCCAATATTTTAGTCGAACCGGAGCCGCTTCTTTTGAACCCCGCCGCTGCCGGGAAGTTGATTTTTTGGACTCTTCCTTTTATATTGAATAAAGAACGGGACTGATCGTTATCGAGGCTGTCATGAAAAAATTATCCATAGTCCTCCTGTCTTTGTGTTTGGCCGTCCTGCCCGCCGGGGCCCAGGGGATCAGGAAGCCTGCCGTCGCCGGCCAATTTTATGAGGGAACGGCGGCCCGACTTTCAAGTCAGATTGACGCATTCCTCGTGGCCGCCAAGCCCGAGAAAATTCCGGCCGGCCGGGTGCGGGCTCTGATCGTTCCCCACGCCAGTTATATCTATTCCGGGCCGGTTGCCGCTCATGCCTATAAGCTTGTCCAGGGAACCGATTTTGAGACCGTCGTCATCATCGGACCCACTCACCGCTACGGGTTTGAAGGCTGCTCCATCTATCCCGAGGGCGGGTTTGAAACTCCGCTGGGAGTTGTCGAAGTCGATAAATCTATCGCCCAAGCCTTGATCAAAGCGTCGGGCTTCGCCTTCGATCCCGAGGCCCATGGGGAAGAGCATTCCGTGGAAGTTCAGGTCCCCTTCGTTCAGAAGGTTTTGCCCAAGGCCAAGATCGTCCCCATCGTCATGGGCTATCCCGATGAGCAGACGATCCGGATGATGGCCGGGGCCCTGGCCAGAGTCCTCAAGGACAAAAAAGCGCTCGTGATCGCTTCGACGGACATGTCGCATTATCTAGAAAAAAGCAAAGCGAACGCACTGGATGCCGATACGATCGGGCTCATCCAGAATCTCAAGACCAATTCGATTCTAAGAAAAGTGGGCAGGAATGAAAATGTCCTCTGTGGGGGAGGGCCTGTGCTCGCCGCCCTTTTCTACGCCCAAAAATTGGGCGAAGCAAAAGTCGGAATTTTGAAGTACGCCGATTCCGCTCAAACGACCGGAGACGCCACAGGCGTCGTCGGATACATGGCGGCCGCGATCTATTCCGGGCAGCCCCTGCCTGAGTTTACCATTTCCCCGGAAGAGAAAAAAACGCTTCTCGGCCTGGCCCGGCAGGCCGTTGAAAAGTTCGTCCGGGAAAGAAAGGTCGTCGACTTTGAAACGACCGACCCGAATCTCCTGGCCGATCGAGGTGCGTTTGTGACCTTGACCAGAGGGGGCCGGCTGCGGGGGTGCATCGGCTTCATCGAACCGGTCTACCCGCTTCATCTGACCGTGCTCCGTGCCGCCATCTATGCCGCCACCGAGGACACCCGCTTCAATCCGGTCACGGCGGACGAGTTGAAAGATTTGTCCTACGAAATTTCCGTGCTGACGCCGACGAAGAGAATCGACGATCCGCGACTCGTCCAGGTGGGAAAACATGGGCTGGTGATCGCCAAAGGAAACCAGAGAGGCCTTCTCTTACCGCAAGTCGCCGTCGAGAACAACTGGAGCCGTGAAGAGTTCCTGGACCAAGCCTGCCTTAAAGCGGGGCTTGAGGCGGACGCCTGGAAAAAAGGCGCCGAGATTTCGGTCTTCGAGGCCATCGTCTTCCATTAAGATTCCCGTCCCCGACCTTTTCATAAGATCAGCCCTCTGCTATAATACCTTTTTAAAGGATTGAAAAATGCCGATTTACGAATACCAGTGCATCAAGTGCAAAACCAGGATCGAGGAGATCCAAAAAGTCAATGACCCGCCCAAGAAAAAATGCCCGAAATGCGGCGGCCTGCTGAACAGAGTGATCTCCGCTCCCTCCTTTCAATTCAAGGGCACCGGGTTTTATATCACCGACTATGCCAGGAAAACGAGCCCGGGGAAAGAGGCCAAGCCCAAAGAGAAAGCGGCCGCCGAAAAGTCCGGTCCGGCCAAGCCCGACGCCAAGTCCTCCTCCGACTGATCGGCGATGTCGAGAATTCCATGAAGATCGTCGTCCGCACCCCGAATTGGATCGGGGATGTCATCCTGGCCCTTCCCGCTATCGAAAGCCTGAAAATAAATTTCCCGCAGGCGGAGATCTGGCTGGCGGCCCATGAATGGGTCAAAGACCTGTTTGTCTCGGAGGGATCTCCGCCAAAAATCATCCCCCTCGGCCGCCTCAATCGTTTGAAAACTCTTCGGGCCACGGCCGAAAAGCTCAAAGGATCCGGGTTCGATATCGGGCTTCTGATGACGAATTCGTTCGCCTCGGCGCTGCTATTCTATCTGGCCGGAATTCCGGAGCGCTGGGGCTACCGACGCGATGGTCGCGGCTTTCTTTTATCCAAAGGCATCCTTTGGAAGGAACCGTTGGAGGGCTCCCATCACGTCCACTATTATCTCGGCCTGCTGGAATCTCTCGGCCTTCAAACGGCTTCCCCGGAGATCCGCCTCAGCCTGACGGCCGAAGAGAAAGACCAAGCCCGGCAAGAGCTGGTCGCCCTAGGCGTCGATCCCAAAAAGCCGCTGGTCATCCTCAATCCCGGGGCTGCCTACGGGCCGGCGAAAAGATGGCCCGCGGCGAGGTTTGCCGAATTGGCGGGAATGCTTCAAGGCCGGAAAAATGCCGAGATCTTGATCACGGGCTTGCCGGCCGAAACGGCGCTTGCCGAATCCATCGCTGCGGCTCTTCCGGCAAAGCCCAAAAGCCTGGCCGGGAAAACCAGCCTCCGGCGGCTGTTGAGGATTATGAGTCAGTCCGCGCTCCTGGTGACGAACGACACCGGACCGATGCATATGGCCAATGCTCTGAGAGTTCCGGTTGTCGCCATGTTTGGCCCCACCGATCCCAAAATCACCGGGCCTTTCCACCAGCCCTCGGCGGTCCTCAAGAAAGACGTCCCTTGCTGGCCTTGTCAGTACAAGAGCTGCCCCTATGATCACAGGTGCATGACCAAAATCAGCCCGGAGGAAGCCTACCAGGCCTGCGCGGCGTTCCTAGGATGAAAAAGAGAGCCATCTTCCTGGACAGAGACGGGACCATCAATGAGGATGTCGGCTATCCAGACAAGCCCAGCCAAATAAAAATATTCTCCTCGAGCTTCGATGCCGTGGCGAAGATCAACGCCTCCGGATTCCTGGCCGTGATCATCACCAACCAGTCCGGGATCGGCCGGGGCTATCTCACCGAAGCCGACCTCGAAGAGATCCACCAAAAAATGAAGTCCGATTTTGCCGAACGAGGCGTTCGCGTCGACGGCATCTACGTTTGTCCTCACTACGAACTCTCCTTGATCCCCCGATACAGGAAGGACTGCGACTGCCGCAAACCCAAGCCGGGGCTCGCCCTGCGAGCGGCTAAGGACCTCGGCATCGACCTGGCCGGCTCGTATTTCATCGGAGATAAGGTCGAGGATGTCCTCTTTGGGCTGAACATCGGCGCCCGTCCCGTGCTCGTCCTCACGGGTTCCGGCGCCGAGTCCGAAAAAAAGCTTAAGGAGATGAACCTCCGGCCGGCCCATATCGCAGTGGATCTTTCGGCTGCCGTGGACTGGATTCTGGGCCAAAAGCGCCCCTAAGAAAATGATCCGGTTTGACGATATTTTGGAAAAAATCTCCACGACCTACGGCGAAAAAGACATCGCCCTCCTCCAGAAAGCCTATGTTTTTTCCGCTCGCGCCCACAAAGGACAGGTCCGCCGGTCGGGAGAGCCCTACCTCAGCCACCCGCTGGAAGTGACGAGCTTCCTGGCCGATATGAAGCTGGACAGCACGACGCTCGTCGCCGGCCTTCTCCATGATGTCCTCGAAGATACCGAGGTCACGGCGGCCGAGCTCAAAGAAGTTTTCGGGAAAGACGTGACGGCCCTCGTCGAAGGCGTGACAAAGATCAGCCGCGTCCAGGATTCCTCCTCGGAAACGCGAAGGGCAGAAGCCATCCGGAAAATCATCCTGGCCATGACCGATGACCTCCGGGTGATTTTCATCAAGCTGGCCGACCGGCTCCACAACCTGAAAACTCTGAAGTTCCTGTCCGAGGATAAGCAGAAACAGATCGCTTCCGAGACGCTTGAGATTTACGCGCCGATCGCCAACCGCCTGGGCATGGGGCGAGTCAAGGCGGAGCTGGAGGACCTTGCCTTTCGCTACGTCTCCCCCGAGGAATATTTCCGCGTCGCCTCCCTCGTCGACCCCCGCCGGAAGCGGGCCGAGCTCGAGCTGCGGAGGTTCAGGGCGACCCTCGAAAAGATGATGAAGGAAAACCATATCCCTGCCGAGATCTACTACCGCATCAAGAGGCCCTACAGCATCCACCGCAAAATGGACGTGCAGCATGTCGACTTCAGCCAGGTCTATGACTTCCTGGCCCTCCGCATCATCACGGATACAGTGAAGAACTGCTACTCGGCCCTCGGCATCATCCACCAAAAATGGCCGCCCATCCCACAACGTTTCCGAGATTTCATCGCCATGCCCAAGCCCAACCTCTACCAGGCCCTGCACACGACGATTATCACGGAGGACAAGCAAAGCTTCGAGATCCAGATCCGGACGCAGGAAATGCACAACCTGGCTGAAAATGGGATCGCCGCACACTGGAAGTACAAAGATGACGAACCCCAGAGCTTGA
>Ga0153915_10006336_pt1 | contig 11079 bp, 9 predicted proteins | sample Opewatmetagenome_2_FD_107003 | JGI IMG/M metagenome (GOLD analysis project Ga0153915, IMG submission 107003) | Freshwater wetland microbial communities from Ohio, USA - Open water 3 Core 3 Depth 3 metaG | ecosystem: Environmental > Aquatic > Freshwater > Wetlands | place: USA: Ohio, Lake Erie...
AACAGGCCTCTACGACAGCGTCTATGCCGAGGTGGAAACCAATGGATCTTCATCTTCAATCCTCTTCTGCGCTCAAGAGAATCCTCGTGTTGTCGCAGCTCAAATCAAAGGCTGCACGCTGGTTCCAGCGCGCGAAGTAGAGCGGGAGCTGGCACCACTAATTGGCAGCCCTCTCAATGTCCATTCAGCCCAGGATGCAACAGAGAGGGCCTTGCGCCTCTACCGCAAGAAAGGATACTCCCTAGCGCGTGTTGATTCCTTGACGTTTGATAGCACGACCGGCACCCTGCACGTGACACTGAACGAGGGGGTCATCAGCAAGATCGATGTTCAGGGAGGAATTCGAACCCGCGACTCTTACGTTCTCTCAGAATTTCCTCTGGATGTTGGAGACGTCTTTCAAATCGACAATGCTCGGATGGGGCTTACAAATCTCAATAGCTCAGGCCTGTTTGAATTTGTCTATCTCGAGATTACCTACGAACAGGACCAACCTGTGCTGACGATTCGCCTACGCGAACGACCATCACAACTCGTTCGGCTGGGGCTCCGGGATGATAATGAGCGGAAACTGCAGGCTTCCCTCGATATCCGTGATGAGAACTTTCGTGGCTCTGGAGCGGAGCTGGGCCTAACCATCCTTGGGGGAGAACGGAATACCGATGCCCTGCTCGAATACAAGGCTCGAAAACTGTTTGGCACGTACCTCACTCTAGGTGCCAGCGTGTACTATAAGTCGCGAACCTGCTACCTCTATGCCGATGCACCTCCGCCGAAGGAGAACCGGTGGGACCGTGAACAGGTCGGAGAGTACCGGGAGATCCTCTATGGGGGGGGCCTCACATTTGGCAGCCAGCTGGAGCGTCTCGGAAACGCTACGGTTGAATTGGTTCATGAGCGGGGAAGGGTCAAGAGTCTCTCACGGGCCGAGTTCCTGGAAGAAGATAATCAGCTGACACTGATTCGGTTGGGGACGATCATTGACACAAAAGATCGAAACCATTTTTCTACTACGGGCATCGCGCTGCGGCTATCGTACGAATTTGCACTCGAGGCGTTGGGGGGTACAGTGGGCTACAACGCACTCCGCCTAAGCTATGAGTCGTACACTCCGATTTCGAAGAGGCTGACTTTTCACCCTCGTGGCCGACTTGGATTTGCTGACAAGACAATGCCCCTTACACAGCAATTCCGATTAGGAGGCCGCGAAACCTTTTTTGGCCTGCGGGAGGACGACCGCCGGGGGCGACAGATCCTTGTCATAAACACTGAGCTCCGGTATCTCCTCCCTGTGCGTCTCTTCTTCGATACGTACATTCGGGCGCGATACGATCTTGGCACCATCTCATCAATCCCGGAAGAGTTGAAGTTCAACACATTCATTCACGGGATAGGTGGCGAACTAGCGCTCGATACTCCGATTGGCCCGGCGGTCTTCGGAGCGGGGAAGGCCTTCTTCCTAAGCCGCAACCTCCCAGAAAACCCTCTCCAGCAGGGGCCCCTCCTGCTGTATCTTACAATCGGATATCAGCTGTAGCAATCCCGTCGAGCGTTGTGTTTTTGCGACACAATGTGCTATATTCTGAAAAGCACAACTCGTACTTAATGATATGACTACTAAACCCCCCTCGCAAATTCAACCCGCCGCCGATACTCTGCTGGAGAAAGTTGCATATGCAAGCGTGGCGGGAGTGCCAACGGTCGAACCGCATGATCGGGATCGTCTGGGTTACTGCGTCTGGCTCTGGCTGAACCATCGACGCGACCCCCTCGAAACGGCAATCCGAAATGCTGGTGCCAGACTACTGATTCCCGAGGAAGAGGCGGTCAGGCGAATACGCGAACACCTGCAGGCGTCCGGCGTTCAGCCGTAGCCTTCGGCATGGAAACCTTCCTTCTTGCGTTCATCCCGCTGTTCGTTGCAATTGACGTCTTCGGAGTGCTTCCGGTCTACGTCGGGATCACGGCAGGACTCGAGGATGCCCAAAAACGAAACCTCGTGTTCCAGGCCACGCTGACGGCATTCGCTGTGTCAGCCTTGTTCCTCGTCACAGGGAGGCTGATCTTTTCCTTCTTGGGGATTACGGAAGACGACTTCCGTGTCGGGGGAGGCGTGGTTCTCCTTGTCCTGGCTGTCTATGATCTCCTCTTTTCTCACGACATCGAACGCGCTCCTGGTCCAACAATAGGAGTAGTTCCACTTGGAATTCCTCTGATCATGGGTCCAGCTGCACTCACAACAATTATTTTTCTGGTGAATACGTACGGCTACGGACTGGCACTCGCATCGCTTCTAGTTAACCTGCTGATTGTCTGGATCGTGTTTGCGCGCGCGGGAGCGATCACGCGGGTGCTCGGGCAAGCGGGTTCGAAAGCCGTGGCCAAAGTTGTGGCGCTTTTTCTTGCGGCCATCGCGGTCATGATGATCCGTAGCGGAATTGAGGGGATGTTTCGGGGGCACTGACCTTCGGATGTAAGAGTAGGAGCATATCGATGGATCTCGGAATTCGGGGGCGTGTGGCAATCGTCTGTGCAGCGAGCCAAGGGTTAGGGAAGGCGACTGCACTATCGTTTGCTCGCGAAGGTGTGGATTTGGTGATTTGCTCCCGTGACAGGGGCCGATTGGAGTCTGCCGCGCGGGAAATCCGCACCGCCCTGTCGGAGCAACGATCACGTGTGCTCACCATTGTGGCGGATCTGACAAACGCCGCCGACATCCGGTCCCTCGTTGCCATGACGTTTGGAGAATTCGGACGTGTGGATATTCTTGTGACAAACGCAGGAGGTCCGCCGGTTGCCGGTTTTTTGGATTTGAATGATGCAGCGTGGGAAGAAGGCATCCAGCTCAACCTGATGAGCACCATCAGATGTATCCGGGAGGTGCTTCCGCATATGCGGAAACAACGATGGGGGAGGATTGTCAATATTGCCTCAATCTCAGCCCGGCAGCCTATCGATGACTTGATTGTGTCTTCAACAGTCCGACCTGGGATCCTCGGGTTGTCAAAAGTGCTCGCAAACCAATACGCGCGGGACGGGGTTTTGGTGAATACTGTTACGCCCGGGTATATCCTAACTGACCGCCAGAAGGAACTGGGGAGAGCACGGGCCGCGAAAGAGGGGATCGAGTTCGATCGTTACATGGCAGACTTGGTGAAGGATATACCGATGGGCCGGTTGGGAATGCCAGGGGAACTGGCTGATGTGATCGTTTTTCTTTGTTCAGAACGATCTTCGTATGTGACGGGCGTGACGCTGAGTGTCGATGGGGGAATGGCGAAGGGACTCCTCTGATGGCCATGCCGACAAGCATACGCCTGGGGCATGGAGAGCCGGCGGCCGGAGGACGCTTCAACTATACCGGTACTCACCGTTACCTGGTGAAGCTTCCTGTGCACGGACAGAAGCCGGTGTTCACAACTGCCGAACCTGCCGTCGTTGTCCTGCAAGCTCTTCGTGAAGCTTGCTGGAATCATCACTTTGACACTTATGCATACTGCTTTCTACCTGACTGCCTTCTACTCATTGTGCGGGGCAAGGCAGAGACTTCCAACCTGAAAGAGTTCCTGCGGGAATTCCGCATTACCTCCCAGAAGTACCTGGACCCTCTGCTGGGACGAACGGCGTGGAGTACCAAGTATCTTGAACGCGTGCTCAGAAAGACAGAGCTCAGTCCAGATGCGGCGCGACGAATCTTTGGACTCCCGGTGCAGAGAGGGCTTGCAGCCTCGCCATTAGAATATCCGCTACAGGGTTCTTTTGTCGAGAAGATGACAGCCTTCTTTGGTCCGCCCCCTCGGGCGAGGAAACCCGGCAGGTCATTCAAGAGCCACAAGGCCCGTCGGTAACCGGGCGGGCTCTGAGGGCAGAACGGAGTCTGTGAGCGCCGGAGCGGCGATCATGCAGCAACGACTTTGCCTCCCTCTGATGTCGCGTCCGTCTCATCCCCCTTGTTCTCGTGGAGGATCTCCCAGAGCGCTTTCAAGAGAGTAATTGCGTTAAAGGGTTTTGGGAGGAAATTCTGGGCGATTTCGCGCACTGAATCGGTTCTCCCGTCGCGTGGGACACCGCTCATTGCGAGAATCTTCACGTGGGGATTCGTGCGCCGAAGGGCCTGAATTGTAGCGAGTCCATCCATTTGTGGCATCATCATGTCCACCATCACCACGTTGACATCGTTCGCTTGCTGTTCATATACGGCCGCTCCTTCTTTGCCGTTGCCTGCCGTCAAAACCCGATATCCATAGGATTGAAGGATTTCCTCGGTCACCTTTAGGATCAATCGCTCATCGTCGATCACGAGTATCATCTCGCCGTGCCCGGATAGCGATCCCTCTCCCTCTTCGACGGTGTTTAGCGTTTCCGTGGTGTCCTGAGCGGGGAGGAATATCTGGAATTCCGTTCCGTTGTTCGCTTCGCTTTTCACGCGGACAAAGCCGTTGTGACTCTTCACAATGGCGTGTACAGTCGAAAGCCCAAGCCCTGTACCTTGTCCGGGTCCCTTCGTTGTGAAGAAGGGCTCGAATATTTTCTCCTGCATGGTTTTCGGGATGCCTGTACCGGTGTCTTTTACCGAGATCATGATGTAGGGGCCCGCTGCTGCACCGATGGTCTTGCGGGCAGATGCCTCGTCAAGGAGGATGTTCTCTCCTCTCAGGGTGAGGCTGCCGCCGGAAGGCATGGCATCCCGCGCATTCACGCACAGATTCATCAAAACCTGATGAAGTTGTGTCGGATCCCCGGCAAGAGTCCAGAGCTCGTGAGGGAGTTCGACGGTTGTTTCAATGGACCGCGGGAAGGTCTCTGTGGCGATCTTCGCCATCTCTTTGAGCAGGTGTTTGGGCTGTACGACCATGCGTTTTCCGGACGCACCTCGGGCGAATGTCAGCACCTGGCTGAGAATTCCGGCTCCACGCTGTGCACTGGCCTCCAGGGTGTCAATCCACTTTCGCATCGTGGGGTCAGTGGTTTTCGAACGAAGCAAATGGGCGCCGAGCATAATGGGGGAGAGCACGTTGTTCAAGTCGTGTGCGATCCCGCCTGCAAGTGTCCCGATGCTCTCCAGACGCTGTGCTCGCAGAAATTGCGCTTCGAGCTTCTTGCGGTCTGTGATGTTGGTGTTGATGACCAGAACCGACTGGGGTTCCCCCTTGTCTGAACGAACAAGTGCCCAGCGGCTCTGAACGATGACCTCTTCTCCCGATTTCTTCCTCTGAGAGAGTTCGCCGCTCCATTCGCCATGTTTGACTACTTCTGTTTGAGCCTTGCTGATGTCTGGAGTGATTTCGATGAAGAGAAGGTCAAATTCGTTTCGACCGACGGCTTCTTCCTTGGTCCAGCCGTATAGCCGTTCCGCACCGCTGCTCCAATACGTGATTTGGCTCTCCAAATCGCGCACGCAGATTGCGTCTTGTGCGTAGTCAAGAAGAGCAGCTTGTTCACGAATTTTCTCTTCGGATTCCTTGCGTTGGGTAATATCTTCGATGAGGGCCATGCCAAACAGGGGTGCCCCAGTCTGATCCTCCACCACGGACAATCTCACGTGGGCCCAAACGGTATTCCCATCCTTTCGAAGATATCGTTCCTCCTTAACTTGGTGCTCTTCTGCCCCATCCGGATGTCGATCGGGGAAGCCGTCATGTTGTTCAGCGTCCTCTGGATGTGCTAATTCCTTCTTCGTTTTGCCTCGGAGTTCCTCGGCACTATACCCGAGCATGCGTTGCAGGGCCTGGTTTGACTCGAGAATCTTGCTTGTCCGGATATCGGTGATCGCAATGCCGATGGCAGAACGAGCGAAAATGGCGCGGAATCGTTCCTCACTTTCACGTAACGTCTGTTCCGCCCGCTTTCGCTCGATCGCCATGGCGATCTGCGTCGAGACAAACTCCAGGACGTCTTTGTCCTGGCTTGTGTAGGCAATTCCTTCGGTGTAGCTCTGGACTGCCACGGCGCCGATGGTGTGGCCGTCGGCCGTCCTTAAAGGTGCGCCGAGCCAGAAGTACGGGACGGTCCCGATGATGTCGATCTCGCCATTTGCAGCAAGCTCTTCGAGTGTGCCTCCGCTGAGAAGAAGCGTGCTCCCGCTGCAGATCAGGAATTCCGTGACGCCTCTTCCGAACTGTCTGGGCCCGAAGATCTGTGGTCCCATCTCTTGGTCCGACTCATCCACGAAATAGGGGAAACTGATCGAAGTCTGCCCTTGATTACACAACGCTAGGTAGAAATTTCTTGCGGGAAGCAGTTCGGCAATGATTTGATGGACTGAGGTAAACAGAGTGTCCAGATCACTTGCGGAATTGGCCGCCTCCGAGATGCGATACAGAGCACTGTGGAGCGCCTCGGCCCTTCGCCGTTCTGTGATATCGCGGAATACTAGAACTACACCCAGATGTCTTCCTTTGGCGTCGCGGATGGGTGCCATATTGTAATAGATGGGAACTTCACTGCCGTCACGAGCAATGAGAAGTATTTGGCTGGAAGGGCGTTGGATCGTGTCGCTTCCAAGATCCGCTGTCTCGGGGCCCTTTGTTGCCCGGCGTGTTGCGACATCCACGATCCGAAAGATTTCCCCGAGCCCTTTGCCAAGAACGTCGGCAGGTGCAACTTTCATCAACTCCAATGCAACAGGATTGATGAACGTAACTGCTCCCTTTGCGTCGGTCGCGATGACCGCGTCGCCGATACTGGTTAGCGTGGTGGACAGCCATTGTTCATTCTCTTTGAGTTTCGACTCAAGCTTATGCTTGTACAGCGCGATTTCGATTGTTGTCCGAAGCTCGATCTCTTCAAATGGCTTCAGGACGTAACCATAGGGCTCGGTCAATTTCGCGCGCTCGAGCGTTGGCTCATCAGCATTTGCCGTGACGTAGATGATGGGAGCATCGAGGTCATGATGGATCTTCTCTGCCGCTTGGATCCCATCCATCGGTCCTTGCAGCCAGATGTCCATCAAGATGAGATCAGGCTGGTGCGCAAAGGCTGCGCGGATAGCCTCTTCGCCAGTAGCAGCAGTTGCGGGGACGGAAAAACCCCATCGCTGGAGGCGCGCACGAAGCTCCATGGCGATGATTTTGTCGTCCTCTACAACGAGGATACGTTCTCGTGCCAAACCGGATACTCCCCCTGGTGCCACCGCGAGATCGTTATAGTCGCAACTCGGCTGACAGTGGACTCCTCTGCCTGCACGAGCGTGGACATCTTTCCTTCGCGGCTGATGGGGCGGGAATTTGAGGCAGTTCTTTCAAAGACGGAAACCTGCCCGCCCTCTTAGCTAAACACCTGGCGCAAAGGAAGTGCCAGGCACTTTGTGTGGACTTTTCCCCAAATCGGTGGTTTTTGGCCTATGTCCAGACACCGCAGGTGTGGTGAGGAAGGAAGAATGGAGAATAGTCACCAAATGCCCGAAACGGCCCGATTTTCAAGGTGTCCAAACAATGGGGGACCGCCCCCCGCTTGGGCTGTTTTGGTCGGGAACCTGACCCCCCTGATCGCAGTCGGACTCGAAAAATGGATGCTGGACCGACAATACTATACCATATTGTGTTCGGGGGCCACTAGATTGCAGTTCGGAATCCCGCAGATTCGAACAGGGTTTGCTCGGGCCTGGTGAGATCGGCAATCTGGTGAAGTTGTGGAAATGCCTGAAGAGCAGCAGAGGGAACCTCCAGCGGCAAATTCCCCCGGATGGCTGATCGGAGTTGGAATGCGTTGACGACTGCCCGACCTCCTGTGGTGTTGTTGAAAACGACTGCGATCTGCCGACAGGAGTGAACGAGGGTGTCCACACGGCGGCGGAGCTCGATTACCTCGCGTGCATTGTACAGATAGTCATATCGGGAATCCAGGCCGTTCAGCAGCCAGCCTTTCTCGTTTCGGCCATGCAGGCGGACATAAGCCCTCTCACCAAAGATATTGGTGTGAAATGGCATGTACTGGCGGATTCGCGGCATGTCCGCGCTGACGAGGTGCATGCCATGTTCTTCGAGAAAGGGTCTGAGCGAAGGGGTGTGCCAAGAAGAATGACGAAACTCTACGTGAATTGGGAAGCCGTGAAACACTTCTGCGAGCCTGACGAGGAAGAATCGATTGCTGCTGGTGTTTGTGAATGAGAAGGGAAGTTGCACCAGGAGAGCCGCAAGTCGCCCCGCCCCATCAAGCGTTCCGAGGAGCCCGCGGACCCGGTGCCGAAGCTCAGCCGGTATTTTTCTCTTGTGCGTGAATTCGCGGTGGAGTTTCACGCTGAATCGGAATAACGGGTTGCCACTGACTGCCCCAACCCAGCCTTTTGCGTCTTCAGCATTCAAGGTTTCATCCCAGAAGGTCGGCCGAACCTCAACGATCTCAAAGCACCTAGCATAACGCTCAAGTTTCTCAAGGGAAGTAAGCTCCTGCTGACCATACAGCACACTGTCGAGCGCTTCGTGTTCCCATCCACCGATACCGATCCTCACTTCTCTGTTTTCCACGGGTGCTCCTCCAAAAAAAGACTTGACACTAGGTGTTTGAATGTCTATCTTTAAGGTACGACATATTTGTCGTCCTGTCAAGTCCAATTTTGACAAAATTGTCTTTATGACCAGTTCAAGATCATCCATAGGCGATCGTATCCGTGAGGCGCGGCTGAACAAGGAGATGGATCAGTCAACCTTAGCGGAGAAGATCGGTATTGTCACCCGAACGGTGCAGCGTTGGGAAAAGGGGGAACAAATTCCCGACGGGGCAGCACTCATGAAAATCTCCCGAGCAACAAATATCCAACCCAATTGGCTCCTGACAGGTGACGGAGAAATGTACCCGCCACCTTCCCGTCCGGAGAATGTCTTTCCCTTGACGACAGCAGTCCGGCGAAAAGTCCATCGCGTTGACCTTCCACTTGTGTCTGCAGTCCCCGCCGGGAAAGTATCCACCATGTTTCATCCCGACTACGTAGATACGTACGTTACCGTGGATGACATCAAGGACCCGCAGGCATTCGCTCTTAAGGTGAAGGGAAACAGTATGTCCCCGCGGATCGAAGACAGTGATATAGTCATCGTAAGTCCGCAGCAAGAAGTCCGCAACGGGGACATCTGTGTTATCCGTGTCGACGGTGAGGATACACTGAAGAAGGTGAAGTTCGAGGGGAACTACGTCCACCTGGTTCCACTCAATCCTGAGTTCGACCCGGTGACTGTGAAGAGGAGAGACCTGGAGTTTGTGTGGAAAGTCGTTAAGCTCATCAAAGACTTATGAGTCCGTTGCGCGGAGGAACTCTCGCGGTAGAGGCTCCATGGCCTCCTTTAGCTCAAGAGGTGAACCACCATCCCGTCCCTCAGTTTTGGCTCGAACCAAGTTGATTTCGGCGGCATGGTTTTTCCGGCATCCGCGATAGCAAGGAGTTCTTCTATAGAGGTTGGATATAGGGCAAATGCCAGCATCATCTCTCCTGAGTTTACTCTCCGCTCGAGCTCCTTAAGACCTCGTATTCCTCCGACGAAGTCAATCCTCTTGCTTGTCCGCGGATCGTCAATCCCCAAAACCTCTCCCAGAAGATATTTCTGAAGGATCGACACGTCTAAGCGCTCCACGGGATCTGGATGTACAGTCAGCGCGGGGTCTGCATTTAGGACGTACCACTGTCCTGCATGATACATTCCATATTCTCCCTTCTTCGAGGGGCGCACCTGACCTGCGGCCTCCCGCACAGTAAAATGTTGGCGAAGAGCACGCAGAAAATCCTCAATGGTCATCCCGTTCAAATCCTTGACGACGCGATTGTAATCCATGATCATCAGCTGGTTGTGCGGAAACAGAACGGCGAGGAAGAAACTGTATTCTTCTTCCCCGGTATGGTGGGGATTGGCGTCCATGAATTCCTTAGCTACACGCGCGGCTGCCGCAGAGCGATGGTGACCATCGGCGACGTAGAGGAACGGAACTTGCCGGAATTCATGCGTGACCGCTTCAATAGTCGGTATATCGCTGATGACCCAAAGCTGGTGGCGGACGCCGTCCTCTGCTAGGAAGTCGTTGGTGGGAGTTGTCGTGCGGATGCGGTCAACAATCTGGTCTAAGGAGGGACGAGCGCGGTAGGTCAGAAAGATCGGGCCTGAATGGGCGTTCGTGACCCTGACATGCTTGGTCCTATCGTCTTCCTTATCTTTGCGGGTCAGCTCGTGTTTTTTGATGGTGTCGTTCAGGTACTCCGTCACCGACGCACACCCGACTATTCCATACTGGACGTGCCCATTCATTGTCTGTGCATAGAGATACAGGCAGGGTTTTTCGTCCTGCACGAGTACGCGATCCTGTATCATCTTCTGCAGATTCTTCCGTCCCTGCTGGTAGACGCGCTCATCATAAAGGTCTATACTGGCGGGGAGATCGATTTCCGGTTTGCCGACATGGAGAAAGGAAAGGGGTTTGTTTTTTGCTTCGGCACGAGCCTCTTCGGAGCTAAGGACATCGTAGGGTTTTGCCGCTACTTGACTGGCAAACTGCGGCTGCGGGCGAACTCCTCTGAACGGTCGAATCGTGGCCACGGTGTAGTCCTGTCGTGATGGTACAAGCGTATGATACCGCGAGAGGATTCTGTTCCGTTCGTCGGCGCAGTCTCCTCATCGCGGTATAGGATGGATCGTCAGGCGGCTATTCTAGCGTCGGGAGGATCTTCTCGATCGCGGCGGTCACTTCCTTCACGTCCGCGAGCGTCAGCTCGCCCATATGTGCGATGCGGAACGTCTTCTCCTTGAGATCCCCGTAGCCGTTGGAGATCTGAAGGCCGAGCTTTCCGAGCTCGCTGTTCAAGTTGGCTACCGAAATCCCCTTTGTGTTGGTGATTGCGGTGAGCGTGACGGAGGCATAGCGCTCATCGGGGAAGAGTGCGAAGTGCCTCTTCGCCCATGCGCGTGTGAAGTCTGCCATCTCCTTGTGACGGGCATACCGTTTCTCCAGTCCTTCTGCAAGGATCCGATCGAGCTGGTAGTGCAGCGCAAACATGTGAGGGAGAGACGGAGTGGCGTGGTACTGGTGATCCTTTGTCTCGATGTATTTGTAGATCTCGAGGAGATCGAGATACCACCCGCGATGTTTGACCTGCTT
>Ga0153915_10006337_pt1 | contig 11077 bp, 11 predicted proteins | sample Opewatmetagenome_2_FD_107003 | JGI IMG/M metagenome (GOLD analysis project Ga0153915, IMG submission 107003) | Freshwater wetland microbial communities from Ohio, USA - Open water 3 Core 3 Depth 3 metaG | ecosystem: Environmental > Aquatic > Freshwater > Wetlands | place: USA: Ohio, Lake Erie...
GCCGAATCGGCCGCCGAATCGGGGGCGACAGAGATCTGTTTCGATCCGTTCCTGCGTCATCCGGCCCCATCGCTCGCTCGCCTCCGCGCGTTGCAGGAGAAACTGTCGGCCCAGGGCGTCGCGCTGCGTCTACGGACGCCGACCATCGTGCGGCCCGAGGATCGGAAGGGCGTTCGCAAATGGTTCGAGCTCGACCTTCCGATTCTCACTGGTCACCTGGGACTCGTCGCCGAGTTCGCGCGCGCCGGTCGCGACGTCGTCGCCGACTACGCGGTGAATGCGTTCAACGCCCACACCGCGGCCGAGGTCTTTCGACTGGGCGCGCGTCGCATCGTCGCGTCCGTCGAGCTGACCGCGGACGAACTGGCGCAACTCGTCGCGCCGTGGGACGGCAACGGCTTCGACGTGTTCGTCTTCGGCCGGCCCGAAGGGATGACGATCGAGCACTGCGTGCTGTCCGCCGCGTTCGATCGCGTCCCGACGACCTGTCGCGATCTCTGCGTCCAGAAGCATCCGAATGTCGAGCTGACCGATCCGACGGGCTACACGTTTCCGGTCGCCACGGACTCGGCGTGCCGCAATCGCCTGCTGCACTCGCGCCCCATCGACGGCTCCGAGTTTCTGCCCAAGCTGTGGCGGGCCGGACTCCGCGGCTATCACATGGTCTTCAACGTCGAGGGCGACGACGTCCGCGCGATCGTGCGCGGCTATCGCGCCGCACTCGACGGACTCGCCGACGGAGCGCGGCCGGACATCGAGGCGGTACGGGAGATTTTTGGCACGCATTTTACGCGCGGTCATTTCGCGCGAGCGGTGTAATGCACCGGGCCGCGGCAAGTCGATCCGAGTGTGCGCGTCGATTGGCGGCAGAGTAAGCCCATGCCTACATCACACACTCTCGACGATGCTCGAGCGGCACTCAAGGAGCATTTCGGCTATCCGGCGTTTCGTCCGGGGCAGGAAGCCGCCGTCGAGTCGGTCCTCGCCGGTCGAGACACGCTGGTGGTGCTCCCCACCGGCGGCGGGAAATCCCTCTGCTACCAGGTCCCGGCGCTGATGCTGCCCAAGCTCACGGTCGTCATCTCGCCGCTCATTTCGTTGATGAAAGACCAGGTCGACGCGCTCGCGGCGCGCGGATTGCCGGCGACGTTCGTCAACAGCACGCTCACATCATCACAGATCTCTGATCGGCTGGCGCGCGCCATTCGCGGTGACGTCAAGCTGTTGTACGTGGCGCCCGAGCGATTCGACTTTGGATCGACCGCCGAGCGGCTGCGCGATGCCGGCGTCTCGCTCCTCGCGGTGGACGAGGCGCACTGCATCAGCGAGTGGGGCCACGACTTCCGCCCGAGCTATTTGCGGATCTCGAGCGTGCGCGACCGCCTCGGGTCGCCGCCGACCGTCGCGCTCACGGCGACGGCGACGCCACACGTCCGCACGGACATCGTCTCGCAGCTCAAGCTCGATTCGCCGACGACGATCATCACCGGTTTCGACCGCAAGAACCTGTCGTATCACGTGCTGCCGACGCGCACCGACGTCGAGAAGGACGACGCGCTCGTGCACCTGCTGCGATCGAGCGAGGGGCTTGCCGTCGTCTACGCCTCGACGCGCAAGGCCGTCGAGCGGATCGCCGCGCTGCTCGAGCGCGCGCGCATCCCGGCCGCGGCGTATCATGCCGGGCTGGACGACGCGCGCCGGCACGAGGTGCAGGACGCGTTCATGACGGAGAAGGTTCGCGCGATCGTCGCCACGAACGCGTTCGGCATGGGCATCGACAAGGCGAACGTGCGCCTCGTCATCCACTACGCGATGCCCGGAACGCTGGAAGCCTATTACCAAGAGGCGGGACGCGCCGGTCGCGACGGAAAATCGGCCGCGTGCTACTTGTTGCACGCATTTCCCGATCGCTTTACGCACGAGTTCTTCATCAAGGGCAACTACCCTGAGCGGCCGCTCGTCGAAGAGGTGTACGACGTGCTTCGCAAGAACGCCGATCAAGGCGGCGCAGTCGACCTGTCGCCCGAGGAGATCGCGACTCGCCTCAAGACCAAGGCGGGCGGGCGCGACGTCGAGTCGTCACTGCGACTGTTGACGCAAGCGGGCGCATACCGCGTCGAGCAAGACACCAGCGCCCGGGTCCTCGTCCGACTGCTGGCGACGCCCGAACGCATCAAGCGTGAGCTGGGCGGACGCGACTCTCTGGAGCTTGGCATTCTTCGCGCGATGTGGCGTGTCGCCGGATCGTCACTCGACGACGGCGCACCGATCGATCTGGACGGATTGCCGCCGGGTTTCGGCGGCGGTTCCGGCGCGATGCCGCTGCTCGACGCGCTCCAGTCGCGACAATTCCTCGAATGGAAGCGGTGCGGCTCGGGCGCGGCCCTCACGGCTCCGCGAAAGCCGCTCAGCGCGTTTCCCATCGACTGGGCTCTGCTCGATCGCCGGCGGCGCGCCGACATCCAGAAGCTCGACGCGATGCAGCAGTACGCGTATACCAAGGGTTGTCGCCGCGGCTTCGTGCTCAGATACTTCGGTGATCCCGCGGCGCGGTCGTCGTGCGGCGGGTGCGACAACTGTCTCGGTACGCACGTCGACGTCGAGAAGGGAGGCGCGCCGTCGATGCACGGTCCGGGATCGCGAGGCAAGACGAAGAGTCGCCCGCGCGCATCTTCCGGCGACGTCGCCGCGCCCGACGAGGCACCCGTCCTATCGGGCGCCGACGAGGCGCTGTTGGCCCGGCTGCGCGATCTCCGTCGCACGATCTCGCGAGAAGAGCAGGTCCCGGCGTATGTCGTATTTCCCGATCGCACACTCGCGGAGATGGCGGTTCGACGACCGACGAACGCGAACGCGCTCGGCCAGATTCGTGGAGTAGGCCCAGTGAAGTTGGACAAGTACGGCGAGCGTTTCCTGAACGTTGTCCGCTCGGCCGACGAAACCGAAGCCGCCTGATCAAAGCGCATCATGGACGACGCACTCTATTTCAGCGAGCAGCATCTCGCGACGCGTGAGATGGTCCGGCAGTTCGCGCGCGACGAAGTCGCGCCGACCGCCGCGAAGCACGACGCCGACGCCACGTTCCCCTGGGAGAACATCCGGAAGATGGGTGAGCTCGGCTTACTCGGCGTACCGTGGCCCGAGGAGCTCGGCGGCGCGGGACTCGACCTCTTGAGCTTCATGATCGTGATCCACGAGTTGGCCAAAGTCGACGCCTCGCATGGGCTCACGGTCTCCGCGCACACCACGCTCGGCACGTCGCCGATCGTTCGGTTCGGCACCGAGGAGCAGAAGCGCCGGTTCGTGCCGTTGCTCGCTTCCGGCCGTGTCATGGGCGGGTTCGGCCTCACCGAGCCGGAGGCAGGGAGCGACGCCGCCGGCACTCGCACGACGGCCGTGCGACGAGGCAATTGCTATCTGCTGAATGGCGTCAAGCGATTCATCACCCATGGCGGCGTTGGAGAGATCTTCGTCGTCACGGCCGTGACCGATCCGTCAAAGGGAACCAAGGGCATCAGCTCGTTCATCGTCACCAAGGAAACGAACGACCCCGAAGGGGCAAAACGCGTTGGCGTTGGACACGAACCGTCGCTCCCAGCCATGCCTGGATTCCGCGCGGGGAAGAAGGAGGACAAGCTCGGCTGGCGCGCCTCGGATACGTGTGAGCTTATCCTCGAGGACGTTGAGGTTCCAATCGAGAATTTGCTCGGCGCCGAAGGGCAGGGGTTCGTGAACTTCATGAAGACCCTCGACAACGGCCGCATCGGAATTGCCGCACTGTCGCTGGGGATCGCCGAGGGAGCCTTCGAACAAGCGCTACAGTACACGAGCACCCGGAGGCAGTTCGGCAAGCCGGTCGCCGAATTTCAGGGCGTCCAGTTTCAGCTCTCGGACATGGCGACCGAGATCGAGGCCGGCAAACACCTCATGTATCACGCCGCCTGGCTCGCCCAAAACGGTCGCCCGTTCACCAAGGAAGCGGCCATGGCCAAGCTCTTCTGCTCCGAGCTCTCCATGCGGGCCACGATCGCGGCCGTTCAGCTTCATGGCGGCTACGGCTACACCAAGGACTACCCGGTCGAGCGCTACATGCGCGACGCCAAGATTTGCGAAATCGGCGAAGGAACGTCTGAAATACAGCGGATCGTGATCGCCAGGCAGCTATTGAAGGACTTGGAATAGTTCCTAGTTACTGGTTGCTGGCAACTAGCGACTGCAACGGCGGCAACCGGCCAGCAACTGGGAACCAGCAACAAGCAACTGTCTATCTCATTGCCAAATCGCCAGTTCGCACGTTAATTGAATACTTAGTGACAGCTACTACGTTTTCTTCCGCGCTCCATCCCCTCGGCGACTCGAGCCGGGACGAGAGCGCATTGCGCGTGACGACGGCCGATGCAGTCTTCGCCGTACTTCGCGCGCTGGTCCTGCTTCCGGTGCACGGCCTGTCTCGATGGGCCGATCGCACGTTTCCCCGCATTGCGCTGAAGGTCGAACGGACCAAACGGTCCTACGTCGCGCGTTGCCGCGCGCTTCAGCCGGGGACGACGTGGTCGATCACACGGATGCTTCGGACATTCTTCTCGCGAGTTGCCGTGAACAACGTGCATTTACCACGGCTCGCCTTACACCATTCCCATTGCCGCCACGCCTGTTCCCTCGAGTCGCCGGGGCCAGGATTCGTGTCGGGCACCGATGAAACGAGAGATTCTTATCAATGCGAACCCGCGCGAGACGCGGGTCGCCATCATCGAGGACGACCAGCTCGTTGAACTTCTGGTCGATCGCCCTGAAGCGCGCCGCATGGTCGGCGACATCTACTTAGGACGAGTCGAAGCAGTCCTTCCCGGCATTCAAGCCGCCTTCGTCGACATCGGCACGGAAAAGAGCGCGTTCCTCCACGCGTCCGATCTCGTGTACCCGGAAGACGAGGCCGACGCCGAGCAGGACGACGATGACGAAGACGACGAGGGCGAAAGTCCCGCCAGCCGCCGTCGTCACGCCAAAGCCCCGCCGATTCAGGACGTGCTCAAGCGCGGCCAGGACCTGATCGTCCAGGTATCCAAAGAACCCATCTCCACGAAGGGACCGCGCGTCACGGCGCAGGTCTCGCTCGCCGGACGCTTCCTCGTCTACATGCCGTTCGCCGAGCGTGTGGGTGTGAGCCGCAAGATCGGCGACCGGGAGGCGCGCAAGCGGCTTCGCGCCCAGGTCGAAGAGGTGCTACCCAAGGACGCCGGCGGCGTCATCGTCCGTACCGTCGGAGAAGACGTCACGAAGGAGACGCTCGAGCGCGAGCTCACGACGCTGATCGGCCAATGGAAGCGCATCAAGCGGAAGACGCATTTCGTGCGCGCGCCGGCCGTCATCCATCGCGAGACGAGCCTCACGCGCGGCCTCATGCGCGACGTGTTCAGCACGAAAGTCGAGACGGTCACCGTCGACTCCAAGCAGCTCCACAACGAGATCCTCGAGTACCTCAAGGGCATCGCCCCCGAGCTGATCGACCGCATCAAGCTGTACGAGGACGAAACGCCGCTGTTCGACAAGGCGAACATCGAGCAGGAGCTGCGCGATCTGTTCAAGCGCCGCTGCGACCTCCCGTCGGGCGGCTACCTGATCATCGAGCCGACGGAGGCGCTGGTCTCGGTGGACGTGAACTCCGGTCGGTACACGGGGAAGAAGGATCCGGAAAAGACAATCCTTCGCACCAACGTCGAGGCGGCGCGCGAGGTGGCCCGGCAGGCGCGCTTGCGCGACTTGGGCGGCATCATCGTCTGCGACTTCATCGACATGGAGACGAAGGCCAACCGGGACAAGGTTCTGCAAGAGCTTCGCACTCATTTGGGCCGCGACCGGGCGCGAACCAAGGCGTTCGCCGTGAGTGACCTCGGTCTGATCGAGATGACCCGCCAGCGCGTGCGGCAGAGCCATCTGCAGAACATGACCGAGGCCTGCCCAACGTGCCACGGTACCGGTCGCGTCTTCACCGCCGAAACGATCGCCCGACGCGTCGAGCGCTCGGTTCGCCGCGTGGGGCTGGAGTCGAGGAAAGACCCGATCGTCGTGCGCGTGCATCCGGACGTCGCGATGTACGTGCTGGAGAACGAAAAGGATCTGATGAAGAAGCTCGAGAAGGCGGTCGGCTTCGGCCTCGAGCTGCGCGATGATCCGCTCCTCAAACCGGACGAGTTCAAGCTGGTTGTGAAGTCGGCCGGGAGAGACGTCACGCAGCAATACGCGGTGGCCTGACGGTCGCGAGACCCTAGTTGACACAACTGAAAGGCGTGCCTAACTTTACAGGCTTACCGCACCACGCCAAATCGAGCCTCTCCAATGCCATACGCGATCATCAAGACCGGCGGCAAGCAGTTTCGTGTCGAGCCGGGTCGCACATACAAGATTCCTTCCCTCGTCGGTGAAGAGGGCGGAAAGATCGAGTTCAACGACGTCCTCCTCGGCAACGACGGCAAGAACGTCAAGACCGGCGTGCCGTCGCTGGACGGCGCCAAGGTGACCGGCGAGATCGTGCGGCACGGCCGCGGCGAAAAGGTCATCGTCTTCAAGCAGAAGCGGCGGAAGAACTACGCGCGCAAGCGCGGGCACCGGCAGGGCTTCACTGAAGTTCGCATCAACGACATCTCCCTCGGCTGAGCAGAGGTTCCCAATGGCACATAAGAAGGGCGTCGGCTCCTCCCGCAACGGCCGCGACTCGAATCCGAAGTACCGCGGCGTAAAGAAGTACGGCGGTGAGCGCGTCGTCGCCGGCAACATCATCGTTCGTCAGTGCGGCACGAAATGGCACCCGGGCAACAACGTTGGTCTCGGGACGGACTACACTATCTACGCCCTCATCGACGGCGTCGTGAAGTTCGAGCACAAGAGCAAGAGCCGCTACAAGGTCAGCGTCTACGCGACGCCGGCCGCGGGGAATGCAGCGACCACCGCTGCGTAACCTCGGTACGACGAGTCGAGCGCGACGAGGCCCCCGTGACCCGGGGGCCTCGTGCTTTTCGCCAGCGCTCCGGCGCACCGCTGCCGCGTTGTCTCGCTTGGCGTGCGATCAGGGTCACCTGGCGCCCGAGACGGAACAGGGTGTGCAACCGAAATCGCCAGCGTCCGTAGTGCTCGATACAGGCTCGAACCGGGAGCGTCGGCGATGGCATTGCTAGATCGGTTGCGACAGGAGTTGGATCGCGCGGGCAAATCGGCGCAGCGTGCGCTCGATGAAGGCCGTCTGCGCCTCGATCTCTATCGGGCGCGACAGTCGCTCGATCGATTCGCTCAGCGCTTCGGATACGCGGTCTACCGGGCGAAGAAGGCCGGCGTCGAGCTGACGGTCGAAGAGAATGCCGCGCACATGGGCAACATGACGGCCGCCGAAGCCGAGGTGACCCGGCTCGAGACACTCGTGGCAGAGGCGGCGAAGCAGCGCAAAGAACTGCTCGGCGGCGGTTCACCCAAGCCGAGTACGGGCTGACCTTCAGCCGAGCCCGTCGAGGACGCGCACATCGTCCGTGCACAGTCCGTCGATGCCCATTTCCATGAGGGCCTTGGCCGTCGACACGGAGCTCACGGTCCAGGCAATCACCCGCGCGCCGGCGTCGTGAGCCCTCGCCACAAGCTGCGGATCGACGAGGTTCCAGCGCGGCCACAGGTCGCGCGGCGCGAACGCCTCGAGCGCATGGATCATCGCGTCGGTTGACGCCTTGTCGAACAGGATCCCGCGCGGAAGGTCCGGCGCGATCTCGCGGCACCGGGCGATCGCCTGATGATCGAACGAATGCACGGCGCAATGGACCGTACCGTCGCGAATGACATTGATGACGGCCGTCTCGATGCGTTCACCTTTGATCTCGACGTACACCGTCTTGTCGGGGGGCGTCACCGCGAGCACATCGGCCAAGCTCGGCACGCCAATCCCGGGCGAGAGCTCGATACGTCGGAGCTCGTCCCACGTCATTTCAGCAATGGCGCGCTTGGACCTTCTCGGCGCCGGGCGAAGCGTTGGGTCGTGGTGGACCACGACGACGCCGTCCCGAGTTGTGTGTACGTCGAGCTCGATTGCATCGGCGCCGCGCTCGAAGGCGCGGCGAAATGCCGGCAGAGAGTTCTCCGGGAACTCGCGATTCGCGCCACGGTGGGCGATGCGTTCCAAGGGCTGTGCTCGCTGTATGGGGGTGTATATTGTCGCCGCGCGGGCGGCTGGCGGTGTTTCGGGGGCAAGCCGCGATCTATCAAGCGTTTGACCTTAACGGGCCGGACCCGGTGACGTCTACCTGTTGGACCGAATGAGCAATCCGGTACGGGGTAGTGATGATCAACGAGACTTGGACCTCATCGCGCGATGGAAGGCTGGCGATGAACGCGCCGCGACCGAGCTCGTGGAGCGTCATTCGGCGGCCCTCGCGCGGTTCGCGGTCAGCTCGGGAGAGCGGAGCGACGTCGACGAATTGGTGCAAGACACCTTCGTCCGCGCGTTCAACTCGCTCGATGGGTTTCGCGGTGAGAGCTCGTTCCGCACCTGGCTGTTCACGATCGAGCGTCGGCTTCTCCTCGACCGGCGCCGCACCGAAAAACGGCGACGTGATCGAACCGAGCTCCAGGAAGGCGATTCCGCCACGGAGTATGACGCGCTCGACTCGGTGGTCGCCGACGAGACGCAACGACGTTTGCAGGATGCGGTCGGACGATTGTCGCCGACGCAGCGGGAAGTATTTGCCCTTCGCGTCGCGGAGGGTTTGTCTTACAAGGAAATCGCCGAGGCGGTGGGCACCACGGAAGGCGCCGCCCGCGTGCATTATCACAACGCGATGCGCGCTGTGAAGGAGTTTCTCGATGAATGATTGCCCGAACGCGGACCTCCGCGACCAACTGCCGGACCTGCTGCACGAGCGGCTCGATGTGAGCGTGCGTGCGGTGGTCATGGCGCACGTCGACGCGTGCGACGACTGTCGCGCGGAGCTCGAGTTGCTTCGGGGCATTCACGGGATGCTCGTTTCACGGACGCCGCGCGTCGACATCAATTACGTCGTGAACGCGTTGCCGACGCGTGCCGCGCGTCCGATTCGCGTGGCACCGCGTCGTCGCATATGGTCGGATTGGCGGATCGCGGCGGCGGTGACGGTGTTGGCCGTGGGCGGCGGTTCGTTCGCGGTCCTTCGTCAAGGTGCGATCCCGGCCGTCGATACCGCTCGGCTGTCCCAGCCAATGATTGTTCCCGGCACTGACTCGATGAGCTCCGGCGCGAATCGGGTGGCGCAAAACCTCGATTCAGTCGGTGGGGCCAGCGGCACTGCTCGAGGATTGGCGCCTGCTCCGCAAAGCCCGCTGGCGTCCGCCGACGATCAGAGCGGTCTCGCGACCACGGCGCACCTCGCCGATCTGAACGAGCGGGAGCTCCAAGCGCTGCTCGATCAGATCGATCAGCTGCAAGCCGTTCCGATTACCGAGCCGGAGCCGGTCACGATTCGCGTCGAGAGCAAGAAATCCTCACCGGAGGGCGCGTGATGCGCGGGACACGATCGATCGTCGCGGCCACGTTAGTCGCGTGCGCATCCGTCGCGGGGGCGCAATCTGCCGAGAGTGGGACGGCGCAGGCGCAGACAAGGCCACAGCGCGGTGTGCAGCAGCGCCTCGGTGATACAGCGCCTAACGGGCGGCAAGCACTCGTGAGGCGGGTGAGACAAGCATTTACCGGCGTCGTCCGTAGACAGCTCAATCTCAACCCGTCGCAGATGCAAACTCTGCAACGGGTCGATCAGAAGTACGAGCAGCAGCGGCGGGGCGTGTTGCGGGATGAGCGGGACGCGCGGCTGAACCTCAAGGCGGCGATGCAAGATTCGACCGGTCATCCCGACCAAGACAAGATCGCGACATATTTGGATCAACTCGTTCACGGTCAACGGAGACGCGCTGAGCTACTCGAGGCGGAGCAAAAGGAGCTTTCGAACTTCCTCTCGCCGCTGCAGCGCGCCCAGTATTTCTCCTTGAAGGAGCGCCTCACCAGGAAGCTGCTGGAGCTGCAGGCAGATAGCTCTGGTACTCGTGGCGGTGGTCGCCGCGGGTTAGGGCCGCCAGGACAGTGAAGTAGCGTTGAGGCGCCGACTGGGCACGGCTACATTTCACTCGTCGCGCCCAGGTGGTGGAATTGGTAGACGCAGGGGACTCAAAATCCCCCGACCTTCGGGTCTTGCGGGTTCGAGTCCCGCCCTGGGCATGTTGTTGAGAGACAAAACATTACATACGACGACGGGGAGCTACTTCGAGGCTCCCCGTCAGCGTTTTGGACATACCGTTGGGCATACCCGTTGTGTTTCACCCGAGAATCTGAGAAATGCTCAACGATTCCCGCGACGTGCTCCTCGTGCTACTCGGGTGGTCGCTCGGCACGCTCAGTCCCAGCATCCAGCGCGCGATCCTCCGTCAACGTCGCCGCGCAGAACTCTTGCGCGGGCTCGCGTACGAGTGCCACGAGCTGCGCTTCACTCTCGCGTGCGCTCTCTACTCGACGCGACGATCCCTCCGCGCATTCGACCAGTCGACGCTCGATCTGCTCGAGCCGCTCTTGCTGAACTATCACGGAGCCGGATACCGAGACGTCACCCCGGTGTTTGCGACAATCCTTGCCGAGCCGGACGCCCAGCTACTCAGTTGGGCCAACGATGAGCAAACGCAAAGACGCGACGCCCACGGTCGTCCGCTCATCGAGTGGCCGAATCCTCATTCGCTTCCGTTGCTTGCGGTGCACATTGCGAATCTCGATCTCTTGCGCATGTCAGAACAGGAACGTCCGCTCCGTATCGACGCTGAGTTGAGGCTTTTCAACGAGCAAGTCGCCTACGTTCGGCTCCTCCATGAGCGCGCGTCCACGACAAGTGGCCCCAACTATCAAATCAACCAGGGGAATTACCAAGAGGCGCGGCGCACGATCGGCAACAGAGAGGAGGAGTTGATTCGCGCCATTGATCGCCTGATCGAACCCAGTGGTTCGTTGCGTCACCAGTGAGATCATCGACGCGTCGGCGCGACGAGGATAAGGTCTCAGTCTGCGATTAACCGTTGATCGGCGATGAGC
>Ga0153915_10006338_pt1 | contig 11075 bp, 9 predicted proteins | sample Opewatmetagenome_2_FD_107003 | JGI IMG/M metagenome (GOLD analysis project Ga0153915, IMG submission 107003) | Freshwater wetland microbial communities from Ohio, USA - Open water 3 Core 3 Depth 3 metaG | ecosystem: Environmental > Aquatic > Freshwater > Wetlands | place: USA: Ohio, Lake Erie...
CGAAGTGCGCGACCGCGAGAGCATGGAAGCGGCCATCAATCTGTCGGGCACCGGCCACCTGGTGCTGGCGACACTGCACGCGAACAACTGCGCCGAGGCGCTCGACCGCATCATCAACATGTTCCCGCGCGACCAGCACAACCAGATCTTTCTCGATCTGTCGCAGTACCTGCGCGCCATCCTGGGCCAGCGCCTGGTGTTGGGTAAGGACGGCAAGCGGGTCGCGGCGGTGGAGGTCATGCTCAACACGCCGCACATCGCCGAGCTCGTGAAGAAAGGCGACGTGGTCTCGATCAAGGAAGCCATCGTGCAGAGTGGCGAGCGCGACATTCAGAGCTTCGACGTGGCGCTCCACGGCCTGTACAAACAGAACCGCATCGAGCTCGCAGAAGCGCTCGCGAACGCGGATTCGCGCACCAACCTCGAAGCGAAGATCAACTTCGGCTGATTCTCGCCGCCGCCGGTCAGGCGGTTGCCGAGTGTTCCATGACGGTTTCGAGCACGGCCATGCGCACGGCTACGCCGTTGCGCACCTGCTCGCGGATCACGGACTGCTTGCCGTCCGCCACGTCGGAGGCGATCTCGATGCCGCGGTTCATCGGCTGCGGATGCATCACGATGGCGTCGGGCTTCGCGAGCGCCAGTCGCTCGGGCGTGAGCCCGTACTTCGCGAAATAGCGGTCGGCGTCCGGCAGCGCGGCGTGCGTCATGCGCTCCTTCTGAATGCGTAACATCATGACGACGTCCACGTCCTTGAGCCCCGCCTTGAGCGTTGCGTGCCGCGAGCAGCCGACGAACTCATCCGCCTGTGGCATGAACGCTGGCGGCGCCACGATGCGCAGGTCCGGCACACCGAGTGTGCGAAACGCCTGGTACGCCGAGCGCGCGACGCGCGAATGCTGAATGTCGCCGACGATGGCGATGCTGAGATTGTCGAAGCGCCGCTTGTACTGGCGCACGGTCAGCGCATCCAGCAAACCTTGCGTGGGATGCGAAACGTGAGCTTCGCCCGCCGAGAGCACACTCACATGCGGGGCGACGTTGTTCGCGACCAGCCCGAGCACGCCCGCTTCGGCTTCGCGAATCACCATGACGTCCACCTGCAGCGATTGCAGCGTGAACACCGTGTCGAGCATGCTCTCGCCCTTCACGCGCGAAGACAGCTGCACTTCGAGATTCACCACGTCCGCGCCGAGCCGTTTCGCGGCGAGCTCGAACGACACGCGCGTGCGCGTGGACGGCTCGGTGAACAGGTTTGCAACCGTCACGCCGCGCAGCGCCTCGCTGGTTGCGGGCCGCTGCTTGCCGAGCGTGCGAACAAATCCCTGCGCGCGCTCGAGCAGGCCCTCGACCATCGCGAGCGAAATTCCATCAAGCGTTAGAAGATGGCGGAGAGAACCGTCGGCGCGCAATTGACGGGCGTCTTCGGAGCTCGCGACCGGGGTCGGAAGGTCGGCGCTGACGCTTGCCATGATCATTTACCTCTCATCGGGATGTCCGCTTCGCCGGCGAGCCATCGCTCCAGAATCACCGCGGCAGCGGCGCTGTCCACGTCTTCGCGGCGAATCCGCCGCTTGCGTTCGCCACTCGCGCGTTGCGCTTTCAGCCGTTCGTTCGCCTGCAGCGAAGACCAGCGTTCATCGACTCGTTGCACGGGGCGTCCGAAGCGGCGTTCCAGCTCGGCGGCGAAGGCGCTCGCGGCTTTGGCGAGTGATCCGGCGGAACCGTCAGCATTATACGGAGCGCCGACGACGAATAGGTGCGGCTCGAGCGCGCGCACTTCACGCTCGATCGCCGTCCAGTCCGGTCCGGCCGCCGTCACCGCGGCGGCCGGACGCGGTCCCGCCGTCGCGGTCACCGTGTCGCCCGCGGCGATGCCGATGCGCTTCAGGCCGAAATCGAACGCGAGCACGGTCCGAACGGCGGTCATGCCGCACTAGGAACGCGAGCAGTGGGAGGCAGCGCGCGCTCAGGCATTGCCCGAGACGCGGCTCATCATGTCCTTGTCGATACCGAGCAGACGCCACGCGGCGCTCCAGCGATCCTCGTACGGCAAGTCGAACACCATGCCGCTGTCGAACGGCATCGAGATCCAGGAATTCTCTTTGATCTCTTTCTCGAGCTGTCCGGCTTCCCAGCCGGCGTAGCCGAGCGCTATGAACGCATCTTCCGGGCCTTCGCCGCGCGCCATCGCTGCAAGTACGTCGCGCGAAGTGGTGATCTGCACCGCATCCGACACGCGATGCGAGTGATCCCACTTGCCGCCCGGCCGGTGCAGCACGAACCCACGGTCGTTGTACACCGGGCCCCCGCGCAGCACGGGCATTGCGGCGATGTGTTCCGTGAGCGCATGGATATCCATTTGCTCGAGCACATCCGCAAGGCGCATCGGCAGCGGCTTGTTGACGACGATGCCGAGCGCGCCTTTTTCGGTGTGCTCGCAGACGACGGTGACGGTCTGCGCGAAGTTCGGATCGACGAGCGTCGGCATCGCGATCAGCAGGTGGTTCGTGAGGCTCGAGTCGCTCATGCCTGCAGTATGGAGAGCGTTGCGGGCGCGCTCAAGGAACGGACGAAACGGCGCCCGGGGCCACTCGCCCGCCGACGAACTGCCACTCGTAGGCAAACCGCAACACGCGATACTCGTGCGCCAGCTCGGCCGGGAACGGATCGAAGGGACTTGCGAGTTTCAGGATGGAGAGCGCCGCCTGGTCGAGTTCCGGGTAGCCGCTGGACGTGCGGATCACCGCCTTCTCCAGCACCCCGCTCGAATTGATGGCGACTTCCAGCACTGGACTTGCGGTCACGTTGGGTCGCCGGGCGGCGGTCGGGTAGTGGATGGTGCCGATCTGCTCGACCTTGCGGCGCCAGGCATCGAGGTAGGGCGCAAGCGTTGCGGCGCGCGAATCCGGGGAGATCCAGAGCTCTTCGTGCTGCGGGCCGCGCAGCTGCGCGGGGCCGTTCTCGTCCTGCGGGCCGGGCTGTTCGACCTGCTGCTCCTTCAGGAGCGCGGCCTTGTCGCGATTGGCGCCGGCATCGCCCGCATCCGCGAGGTACCGCACGTTCGCGCTCCACGCGGTTGTCGTGAGAACAGGCTCGTCGTGGTCGCCCGCGGCGACGCCCTTCGGCGCAAGCGCGGTGCCGTCGACTTCGCCGTCTTGCCCCGGCATGGGGATGGCGGACGCGCGGTTGCGGGGCGCCACAGGCTTGCGAGTGTTGCCTGAACCAAGCTGGGTGCGTTGCGCGAGGTAGGTGGCGGTGTCGTTCTTGTCCGCGGCGGGCAGCTCATCCGACACGAGCAGCACTTCGAGGCCGGGCGCACCCGTCCCCTCGTCAGCGTTCGCGGTGAACGTGATGCCGAGTATCACGATGGCATGGAGCAGGCCGGCCAGGAACAGCGTGGTGAGCAGGCGATCCCGAACCGGCGCGATCCCTTCGCGCAGTGTCAAACTCTTGGAAGCCACGGGACGAGTATAGCGGCGGCCGGTCGGGAGAGCGTGCGGCGCCTCGCAGGGTCAGCGCTGCTGCAGGCGGCGCTGGATCGCCTGGATCAGGAGGTCGCCGATATTCAGGTCAAACTGCTTGTCGAGCTCACGGATGCCGGTGGGGCTCGTCACGTTGATCTCGGTGACGAAACCGCCGATCACATCGAGCCCGACGAACATCATGCCTTTCTGGGCGAGCGTCGGCCCGATCTCACCGGCAAGCCAGCGGTCGCGGTCGTTCAGCGGCCGGCCCACGCCCTTGGCGCCGGCTGCGAGATTGCCGCGGTTGTCTGTCGGCGAAGGGATTCGGGCGAGCGCATACGGCACCGGCTCGCCATCGATGAGCAGCACGCGCGAGTCGCCGGTGGCGACGATGTCCGGGATATAGCGCTGGACAATCGCGAATTGCCGTCCATAGTCGGTGAGCGTCTCGAAGATGACATTCATGTTCTTGTCGTTTTGCTCGACCACGAAGATCGAGCGCCCGCCCATGCCGTGCAGCGGCTTGCACACGGCCTTGCCGTGCTCGCGCAGGAAGGCCTCCATGTCGCCCATGTCGCGCGTGATCAGCGTGGGTGCGCACGCCTGGGGAAACCATGCCGTGTACACCTTCTCGTTCATGTCGCGCAGGCCCTGCGGCCGGTTCACCACCCGCACGCCGGCCTCTTCGGCGCGATCGAGAATGTACGTGGTGTAGATGAATTCCATGTCGAACGGCGGATCCTTGCGCATGAGGATGCAGTCGAGCGCCTCCAGCGGCTCGGTGCGCGGCTCGCCGAGCGCGAACCACGCCATGGGATCGGCGCGTACGGTGAGCGCCCGTGTGCGGCCGAACGCTCGGCCGTCGCGCAGCGAAAGATCTCGTTGCTCCATGTAGACCAGTTCAAAGTCGCGCGCCTGCGCTGCGAGTAGCATCGCGAGCGTCGAGTCCTTCGCGTACTTGATATCGGCGATCGGATCCATGACGACGCCGAGACGGAGGGCTTTGTTCATAACGATGCTCATGCCGTCACCTCTTGCCGGACGAGGATTATGCTAGCTGTGTCGCGAATATGTCCGCATTGCGTGAGACGCAGCTCTCAAGGCGTGCTCGATGCGCGAAAACGTGACGCGCGTGGCATAGCCGCAGCTATACCGATATGTTAAAACCGCGCTGCGTTTGCCTTCGGTGCAGCCACCATATGCGTGGCCGTCGTGGGTTGCGCGTGAGACTGGGAGGAATTGCCTGACGTGAGCGGCAGCAATGCGAAGCTACAGGGCCTGAAGGTCCTGGTGATCGACGATAGCAAGACCATCCGTCGTACCGCCGAAACGCTCCTCGCCAAGGAGGGGTGTGAGGTGTTTACCGCGATCGATGGGTTCGATGCGCTCGCCAAGATCGCCGACCATCAGCCCGACATCGTGTTCGTGGACATCATGATGCCGCGGCTCGATGGCTATCAGACCTGTTCGCTGATCAAGCACAACAAGGTATTCCGCGCGATTCCCGTGATCATGCTGTCCTCGAAGGACGGGCTGTTCGACCGGGCTCGTGGCCGCATCGTCGGCTCGGAGCATTACCTGACGAAGCCGTTCACCAAGGACGAGCTGTTGAGCGCGATCGAGACGCACATCGGGAGATGATCTCCATGGCACTCATCCTGATCGTCGACGACTCGCCGACCGAGCTGCATGTGATGCAGAAGGCGCTCGAGCGTCATGGCTACAAGACGGCCGCCGCGGCCGACGGCGCCGAAGGCGTGCGCCTCGCACGCGAGATGGCTCCGGACCTCATCTTCATGGATATCGTGATGCCGGGCATGAATGGCTACCAGGCCACCCGCACGCTTGCGAACGATCCGAAGACACGCACCATCCCGATCATCATGGTGACCTCCAAAGGGCAGGAAACCGACCGGATCTGGGGTTTGCGGCAGGGCGCGATCGACTACATGGTGAAACCTGTGTCGCCCGATCAGCTCGTCGCCAAAGCCCAGGCCACGCTCGCCGGCTGAAAGCACGAGGCGCGGCTCACATGACGGACGGGGTATCGCTCAAGAGTCTTCGCGACCGGCCCTTCGAGCTGCTTGCGGAGCTCGAGCGCCGCGGCCGCTCGTTGTCCGCACAGGTGGCGCAGGAAGGCGCCACGGGGCGCGAATGGGTGGGCGTCGCCATGCGAATGGCGGGCGAGCTTTATCTGGTCGCGCGCGAGGAAACGCGTGAAGTGCTGAGCGTTCCGAATTCGCTCACCCGGGTGCCGGGGGCGAAGTCGTGGATCAAGGGTCTCGCCAACGTGCGCGGCCAGTTGCTGCCGATCGTCGACCTGCGCCAGTTTCTCGGCAGCGGCGTGACGCCGATGTCGCGCAACACGCGCATCGTCGTGGTGAATCATCGCGAGATTCCCGCAGGCCTGTTGGTGGACGAAGTGCTCGGCTTCCGCCGGTTCGCGGAAGGTGAATTCTCCGGCGACGCGCCGCCGACCGTGGCGCGTTGCGAACGTTATCTCGCGGGCGCGTTTCGGCGTGGCGCCGAACAGTGGCCCGTACTGAGCCTGCGGCAGATCCTCGAGAGCACGAGCTTCTCGGAGGCCGCGGCATGAAGCCTCAACTGACGACATTCGTGCGAGTGACCGTGTAATGACCACACCAGCAGCACCCGCGCGCTTTGGGCGCGGACTCGATGCGCTGATCGCAGTCGCCGCGCTGCTTGCCATTGCGTGTGGCCTCGCATGGTTCATCGTGGGCAGTGGCTCCGCGCCCGCCGCGCCAACGGCGCCTGTGGAAGCGCTGAATGCCATCGCGCTCGATGCGCAGGGTGCGGCTGCCGGCGACGAATCCGCGCTCACCAATGTACAGAAGGAGCTCGAGCAGCTTCGCGCCGCCGCGGCGGTCGAGCCGGCGCCCGAGTTCGCGCAGGATTCACGGTTTTCCAGCGTAGTGAACAACGCCAATGTCGTCATTCAGGCGCGCAGCGCGCTCGCCGACGCGGGCTCCGCCGCGCGCGACGCGCGCGAGCTGGTGCCGAAGCTGTTAGCCGCAATCGGCACGATCGCCAGCAATCTGAGCGGCGCCAGCCTCGAAGCAGCAGTGCGGCCGCTGGAGCGATTCGAAGTGCGCGCGCAGCGCCTGCAGCTCGACGTGTCCGCGCTCGCCACCGGCGCCGCGAATCCGAGCCAGGCCGCGCAGCGACTGGCCGAGAGCTCGGACTATCTGGGCCAGGTCATCAAGGGGTTTCAGGGCACGGATGCAGGGCTCGGCCTTCCCAAGATCACTGGTGCCACTGCGCAGGAGCGCCTGCAGGCCGTCAACAATCTGTACACCGATCTCGGTGCCGCGGTCCGCCGTGCCGTGAACGCTGCACCTGCACTGCCCGCCGCGCAGGCGGCCGCGCGTTCCGTGACCGAAGATGCGCGTTCGCTCGCCGTTGCCGCGGGCCGCGCCAAATACGCCACCGGTCCGAATCCGCTCATCTGGCTGCCCATCGGGCTGGCGATCGCCGTGGTGGCAATCGTCATTCTCATCTGGCTGGGCATCCGTCGGTTGCGCGACTCGGTGGACCGCCATCGCCTCGCGCTCGAAACGCAGCGCAAGGAAACGGACCGCAACCAGCAGGCCATTCTGCGACTGCTCGATGAGCTTTCGAGCCTCGCGGACGGTGACCTCACCGTGCAGGCCACGGTGACCGAAGACATCACCGGCGCCATCGCGGACTCCATCAACTACGCCGTGGACGCGCTGCGCGGCCTCGTCACCACGATCAACCAGTCCGCCATTCATCTCGATGGCGCGGCCCGTCAAACGCAGGCGCTCTCGGCGCACCTGGCCAAGGCGAGCGGCGCGCAGTCGAAGCAGATTGCATCCGCGACTGATTTCGCAGGCGGCATGGCGGGCGCAACCGAAGAAGTGTCGGGTAATGCCGAGCGCGCCGCGGACGTCGCGCGGCACTCGGTGGAAGTCGCACACAAGGGCGGCGATGCCGTCCGTCGCACCATCGACGGCATGAACACCATCCGCGAGACCATCCAGGAGACCTCCAAGCGCATCAAGCGTCTCGGCGAGAGCTCGCAGGAAATCGGCAACATCGTCGAGCTGATCAACGACATCGCCGAGCAGACCAATATTCTCGCGTTGAACGCGTCCATTCAGGCCTCCATGGCCGGCGAAGCGGGCCGCGGTTTCGCCGTCGTCGCGGACGAAGTGCAGCGTCTCGCCGAGCGCGCGGCGAACGCGACCAAGCAGATCGAAGTGCTCGTGCGCACCATTCAGACGGATACCAACGAGGCCGTGGTTTCGATGGAACGAAGCACTACCGATGTGGTGGGTAGAGCGCTGCTCGCCGAGAACGCGGGCGCCGCGCTCGAAGAGATCGAGCAGGTGTCGAACCAGATCGCGAGTCTCGTGCAGAACATCTCCGGCAGCTCGCGCCAGCAGACCACTGCCGCGCAGAGCATTGCGCGAAACATGCAGGTTCTGAAGGAGATCAGCTCGCAGACCGCCGATTCGACGAGCGCCACGTCGGCCGCCATCGCGAAGCTTGCCGAGCTGTCCTCGGGACTGCGCAAGTCCGCTGCCGGCTTCCGGCTACCGGGCACCACCACCGAACAGACGCTCAGTCCTTCCGCCACCGGCACGTTCCGGCGTGTCGAGGAGGGCAAACCGCCGGTGCGGCCGGTTTCAGCGGCTAGCGGCAGTTGAGGCCAGTAATGCCTGACGTGGCATCCCAGACCTTCGATTTCGTCGGCCGCGAGCTCAATGCGACGCTCGGCGAAGCGCGGACCGCGCTCGAGAACTACGTCGAGCAGCCGGACAATCTCACGCTGCTCGAGCGCTGCAAGCAGGAGCTGCACCAGGTGCAGGGTGTGCTGCGCGTGCTCGAGATCTACGGCGCAGCGCTGCTCGCTGAAGAAATGGAGCAGGTGACGGCTTACCTGCTGGCCACGGCGGCGGAGCGCAAGAACCAGGCGGAAAGCCTCGACGCGCTGATGCGTGCGATGGTTCAGCTGCCGAGCTACCTCGAACGTGTGCTGGCAGGCGGGCGCGACCTCGCACTCGTCCTGCTGCCGCTGTTGAACGACCTGCGAGCCGTTCGGGGCAGTGCGCTGCTGTCCGAGGGCACGCTGCTGCTGCTGAATTTGAAGTCGGACAAGCAGGCGCAGCCGGTCGCATCCGCCCCCGGTGAGCCGCCGCTCAATGTCGAGCAGTGGGCGCGCCGGCTGCGAGCCCGATTCCAGGTCGGCCTCATCGGCTGGATTCGTGGCGAACGCATCGAGCAGAACCTCGACATCCTGGCCGCCGTCGCGCAAAAGCTCGAGCAGATTGCCACGCGCCAGCCGCTGTTCCAGCTCTGGTGGGTCACGGGTGCGGTCATCGAGGCGCTGCAGGAGAACGGGCTCGAAGGTGGCGTCTCGATCAAGCGGCTGCTCGGCCTCGCGGACCGCGAGATCAAGCGCCTCTACGAGCAGGGCGAATCGCGTTACACGCAGACACCGCCCGTCGAGCTGCTGAACAACCTTCTCTACTACGTCGGCCGTGCGGAGACTTCGGGTCCGCGCGTCACGGCGGTCCGCGCTTCGTTCCGTCTGTCCGAGCTGCTGCCGGTCGATGAGGCCGTTGAACAGGAGCGCGAGAATCTCTCGGCACCCAGCGTCAAGCTCATGCAGACCGTGGCCGCCGCGATCCGCGAGGATCTCGGCAAGGTCAAGGACGTTCTGGACATTTTCGTGCGCCGGGGTGCCGGCCAGCCGCAGGAGCTGGCCTCCCAGGTGGAGATGCTGCGCAAGATTGGCGACACCCTCGGCGTGCTCGGCCTGGGTGAGCTGCGCGCCAGCGTGATGGGTGAGACGGAGCGGCTGGAGAAGATCGTCTCCGGCAAGCTGCAGCCGGACGAGCCCACGCTCGTCGAAATCGCCGCCACGCTCATCAGCGTCGAAGACCGGCTCGACGATCGGCTCGTCGGCATGATCATGCCGCGCTTGCAGGCCCCGAGCGGCCAGGGCGACGACGCGGAGTTCCGGCTCGTGCAGGGCGCGGTGCTGCGCGAGTGCATCCTGAATCTCGCACGGGTCAAGGAAGCGATTTCGCAGAACGTCGGCGGCGTGCTCGATGCCGCCGGCCTCGATAGCTGGCCGGACCTCATGCGCGGGCTCAAGGCGGGCCTCCTGATGCTCGGCAAGACGCGCGCGGTCGATGTCATCGATGAGATCACCGTGCAGCTCAAGCGCGTCATGCAGCCGGGCGGCGGCGGCCTGCCCATGGGCTTCGTCGATCGGCTCGCCGATGCGATCGTCAGCCTCGAGTACTACATGGAGACGATCCAGGCCGGGCGGAACGACCCCTGGTACATGCTGGACAACGCGCACACCTGCCTGCAGATGCTCGCGAGTGAAGCGACGCCTTCGGTGCCGACGGTCGCGCCGCTCGATCCGTCCGCGTTCGCGCGCACGTTGCAGATTCCTTCCGTCGTGCCCGCTTCCGGCGATGCCGGCGAGACCACGGATGTCGGTCTGAATGCGCCAACCCTTGCCTCGCGGCCCGCGCCGCCGCCGCTCGCCGAAAGCGCGGACCCGGAGCTCGTCAGCCTCTTCATCGAAGAAGCGCGCGAAGAGCTCACGCGCATCCAGAAGCATTTCCCGGCGTGGGAGCAGAATCCGCTGGAGCAGGACGGCCTCATCACGATGCGCCGCTCGTTCCACACGCTGAAGGGCAGCGGACGCATGGTGGGCGCGCGCGACCTCAGCGAGTTCGCGTGGGCCATCGAGAATCTGCTCAACCGGCTGCTCGACAACACGCTGACGCGTTCGCCGCCGATCCTCGGCGTACTGCGCGACGCGGTCGCTGCGCTTCCGCCGCTGATCGATCAACTTGAATCGGGACGACCGCCGCAGGCGGACATGGCGAGCATCGTTTCGCGTGCGCACAGTCTCGCGTCGACCAAGCCTGCGCCGGCGGCGCGGCCGCCGGCGGCAGAGGTCCGAGCGCCGGCGCCTGAAAAAAAAACCGTAGCGGCACCCTCACCGTCCACCGAAGCGACCGCGGCCCCCGTCAAGGCTGAAGCGCCGGCTTCGACCCAACTCGGGTCGGACGACCTGCTGCGCGACATTTACTCACGCGAGACGGCTGCGCACGTCGCGACCGTGCGCACGTTCCTCGACCGCGAGCGCAATCAGCCCGCACCGCACACGCTCACGGAGGACGTCTACCGCGCGTGTCACACGCTCTCGGGCAGCTCCAAGATGGCCGAGGCTCGCCATGGCATTCGCCTGGCCGAGCCGATCGATCATTGGCTGCGCAAGGCCTTCAGCAGCGGTGTCGGACTCGTCGCCGCCGATCTGCAGGTGCTCGCGGACTGTATGGCGGCGATGGAATCCGTCGCCTCGAATCTCGATGAATCCACCGGCTACTTCATGACGCATGAAGGCCTGCGCGCGCGCATCTCGAAGTCCGAGGCGGCGCTCGACGAGCGCATCGCCGAAGCGGCGCGCGTCAGCGCCGAGGCGGCGGCGTCCGCGAGCACGTCGAATATCCCGGCCGATGTCGCCGAGCGCGGTCTCGCTGCAGCGGCTGCGGCTGCACAGGCCGAGGCGGCGGAGATCGAAGCGGCCCGCCAGCGCGC
>Ga0153915_10006339_pt1 | contig 11075 bp, 4 predicted proteins | sample Opewatmetagenome_2_FD_107003 | JGI IMG/M metagenome (GOLD analysis project Ga0153915, IMG submission 107003) | Freshwater wetland microbial communities from Ohio, USA - Open water 3 Core 3 Depth 3 metaG | ecosystem: Environmental > Aquatic > Freshwater > Wetlands | place: USA: Ohio, Lake Erie...
CGACGGGGAGCTTCAACGTCGAGGGCTATCAGCCGCCCCCCAACACGCCGATGCCCTGGGGCGACATGCGCCTCGTCACGCCGACATACCTCGCGACGATGCGGGCGCCCCTCAAGGCCGGCCGCCAGTTCACCGACGCCGATCGCGCCGGATCGCCGGCGGTGTGCATCGTGGACGAGGAGCTGGTGCACCGCTACTGGCCGAACGTCGATCCGATCGGCAAGCGCATCACCTTCAACAACCTCAGCGACTCCTCGATCCAGTGGATCCAGGTGGTCGGCGTCGTCGGACACATGGCCCACGAGGGGCTGGATGCCCAGAAGCGCGTCCAGGTCTACTTCTCGATCGCACAGCAGGGCCTCCCGTTTCTGGGCTTCACCGTCCGCACCACCGGCGATCCGCTCGCAGCCCTCGGCGCGGTGCGCGCGGCGGTCCGCTCCGTGGATCCCGAGCTCCCGCTCGCCAACGTCGCCTCGATGGACCACCTGATCGAGCAATCCACCGGTACGCGGCGCTTCGCCATGCTGCTGCTCGGCGGGTTTGCGGTGCTGGCCATGACCCTGGCGTCGATCGGGCTGTACGGCGTGATGAGCTACACGGTGACCCAGCGCGCCCGCGAGCTGGGGGTGCGCCTGGCGCTCGGCGCCGACGCCCGCGAGGTGCTCGGGCTCGTGCTGCTCCAGGGTCTGCGGCTCGCGTTGACCGGCGTCGCCATCGGACTCCTGGCCGCCTTCGCCGTCACCCGGGTGATGAAGAACATGCTGTTCAATCTGAGCGCGACCGACCCGCTGACGTTCCTGACGATCGCCCTGCTGCTCGTGGCGGTGGCGCTCGTCGCGAGTTACCTGCCCGCGTTGCGGGCGACGAGAGTCGATCCGATCGTGGCGTTGCGGTCGGAGTGAGCATGGACACGCTGCTCCAGGACCTGCGATCCGCGGGACGCCAGTTGGTCCGCTCGCCCGGCAGCAGCCTGGTGGCCATCGTGACGCTGGCCCTGGGTATCGGTGTGAACACCGCCGTGTTCAACGTCTACGACGCCGTGGCGCTGCGGCCCGTTCCCGCGCAGGATGCCGCACGGCTCGTGCGGGTAGGACGCTGGCTCCAGTTCCACTGGGCGGGAGACGCGAGTTTCGATTTCTCGTATCCGGAGTACCTGTTCTACCGGGACGACAGCCGGAGCTTTTCCAGCCTGGCTGCCGCGGGCCCGGTCTGGCGCGTACGCGAGCGTGCCGCCACAGTGTCGCACGCGTCGCCCGGGGTCGATGCGATCTACGGAGCCGGGCAGGCGCCGACGATCGCCGTCCAGTTCGTCACCGCCAATTTCTTCACCACCCTCGGCGTCAGCCCCGCCTTGGGGCGCGCTTTCCTTCCCGACGAAGACCACGTTCCGGCTGGGACGCCGGTGGTGGTCCTGAGCGACGCCTACTGGCGGCGCCGGTTCGACGCTGACCGGGATGTGATCGGGAAGACGCTCGTGCTCGAGGGTGTCCCCTGCACGGTGATCGGCGTCGCCACGCCCCGCTTCATCGGCGCCGGCAATCCGCCCGTCGTGCCGGACGTCTGGGCCCCGCTTCCGCTCGCCACCACCATGACGGGGCTCCGCGCTCACGATCTGGCGGACAGCGACATCTGGTTTCTCCAGCTCGTCGGTCGGCTGGCGCCCGGCGCCACGCGCTCCAGCGCGATCGCGAGCCTCAACGCCCTGTTCACGGCCCGAGCCGGTGAGATACCGAGCGACACGACGCGCGTCCCTCGCGCCGTCGGGCTGACCCTCCGGCCGCTCCGGTATTTCGAGGGAACCCAGGACCTCCGGGCACGAGCGGGCATCGCGGTGATCATGGCCGCGGTGGCGCTGGTGCTGCTGATCGCCTGCGCGAACCTGGCGAGCCTCTTCTTCGCCCGCACCACGGCGCGTCGCAGGGAAATCGCCATCCGGCTGTCGCTGGGGGCCGGCCGGGCGCGCGTGCTGCGTCTGTTGATGACCGAGTCCGTAGTATTGGCGCTGTGCGGCGGCGTCGCCGGCGTGCTGCTCGCCGTGTGGCTCTCAGACGGTCTCCGCACCATGGGCCTTCGGCTGCTGGCAGCTTCCTCCCCGGCATTCACTGGAGCGCTCGTGCTGGACCTCACGCCGGATTGGCGCGTCCTGGCGTACGTGGTCATGGTATCGATCGCCGCTGCCCTGCTGTTCGGACTCGCACCGGCGCTCCGGGCCACACGGCTCCGCCTGGGAGAAACCTTGAAGCAGGGAGACGCGGGACCCACGAACGCCCGGGACCACCACGGGAGCCCCTCCCGCTTCCGGGGAGCCCTCGTGACGCTGCAAGTGACGGCGAGCGTATCCCTCCTCGTGGCGGCCGCCCTGCTGGCGCGCGGTGCACTCCGTGCCTCCGCCGTCACGCGAGGCTTCCATCCAGACCGGCTGTTGTCGGTCAGCGTCGCTGGACCCGACTCCGCCAGCGCATCGCAGATTGCGCGGTTTCATCAGGAGCTGCTCGCGCAGCTCGGGTCCATTCCGGGTGTCCGCTCGGCGGGAATGGGGACGTTTCCCCGCGGGGGCATGACCCCCTACCGACTCGACGCGAGTGCCCGCGTCGGCGCCCTGCCGCCGAAGGCATTCTACGCCGTCGTTTCCCCCGGGTTCTTCGCCACGCTGGACGTCCCCATCGTACGGGGCCGCGACTTTACGGCCGCGGAGGCCGCGAGCGATGCGCCGGTCGTGGTCGTGAGCGAAGAGACGGCGCGACGCTTCTGGCCGGGGCAGAATCCCATCGGTCAACGGATCTTCACGGCCTGTCCCTGGTGTCGGGACCGGGCGTCGGCGATCGCCGCCTGGGAGGTGATCGGCGTCGCGCGCAGCGTCCGGAGCAACTCGATCACCCGGGTCGACCCGACGTTTCTCTATCTCCCGGCCTGGACCAATCCTCGGCGGGAGATGGACGTCCTGTTGCTGACGGTGGGAGACCCCGAGGCGGTTATCCCCCAGGTGCTGCAGGTGCTGCGCACCTTCGGCGTCGCGGTGGCCGCCAACACCAGGTTCACGACCGGCGATGCACTCGAGGGGGCCTCGGACCAGGAGGCCCGACTTGCGACCCAGGTCGGCTTGGCGCTGACCGTCACCTTGGGCGGGCTCGCGTTGACGCTGGCGGCCATCGGCGTCTTCGGCGTAGTCGCCTACACCGTGGCGCGTCGGACTCGTGAGATCGGCATCCGCATGGCACTCGGCGCCGACCGCGGGAGAGTCCTCGCCCTGATCCTGCGCCAGGGACTGCGGCCCGTGGCGGCCGGTACGGCTCTCGGACTGGTGCTCGCCGCCACGCTGGGACAGCTCTTCTTCACGACCGTCGTCACCGCCGCGGCGGAAGACATTCCGGACTTGTTGTACGGCGTGGGCCCCCTCGATCCCCTCGCGTTCGGGACCGTGGCCGGCCTCGTGCTGCTCGTCGCGTCGCTCGCCGCGCTGCTGCCGGCTCGCGGCGCGGTACGGGTGGATCCGGTCATCGCCCTGCGCACAGAATAGAGAACCCGCCATGGACACGCTGCTCCAGGACCTTCGCTTCGCGATCCGCCAGCTCCTCAAGCGCCGGGGCTTCACCGCGGTCATCGTGCTCACGCTCGCGCTCGGGATCGGCGCCAATACGGCGATCTTCAGCGTCGTCAACGCCGTTCTGCTCCGTCCCCTTCCCTATCCCGCCGCGGAACGGCTCGCCGTGATCTGGGGAGCGCGGGGCGAGCAATACCCGTTGCTCTTCTCCATCGCCGACTTCAACGACTATCGCACCCGCAACCACACCTTCGAAGACCTCGGCCTGGTGCGCTCACAAAGCGTCAACCTCACGGGCACGGACCAACCCGACCGCCTCGTCGGCAGTTTCATCACGGCCAGCACCCTGGAGGTACTCGGCGCGCACACCGCCCTGGGGCGGCTGTTCACCGTGCAGGAGACCGCCGAAGGCACCGGCCAACCGGTCGCCGTGTTGTCGTACAGCGCCTGGCAGTCACGCTTCGGGGGCGATCGCGGCGTCCTGGGGCGCGCGATCACCCTGAACGGCCGTCCGCACGTCGTGATCGGCGTGACGACGGCCGATTTCCAGGATGCGTTTGGCCCGACTGAGGTGTGGCTGCCGATCACCTCGGCCCCGAACCCCACGTGGTTCACGCGCGGCCAGAACAACGTGTGGGCGATCGGGCGCTTGAAGCCCGGCGTGTCGCTGGCGCGGGGGCGGCGCGATCTCTCCGGCGTCGCCGCCCAGCTGGCGGCGGAACATCCCGAGGCCGATGGGGGCGCCGACGTCCATGTCTTGTCGCTGCGCGACAACCTGGTCGGCGGCGTGCGACCAGCGCTCGTGCTCGTCCTGGCATTTGTCGGCGTCGTGCTGCTCATCGCCTGTGCGAACGTGGCGAACCTGCAGCTGGCGCGGGCCGCCTCGCGGGTGCGCGAGATATCGGTGCGCGCCGCCCTCGGTGCCCATCGCTCCCGTCTGGTTCGCCAGCTCCTGACCGAGAGCCTGACGCTCGCCGCCCTGGGCGGCCTCTGCGGCGTCTTCCTGGCGAACTGGGGGATCCGGGGGCTCGTGGCCGCTGCGCCGAGCGGTCTCCCTACGCTCGGGCCGATCGGGCTCAACGCACCGGTCCTCATGTTCAGCGCCGGCCTCACCGTGATCGCGGGCCTGCTCTTCGGCGTGGTGCCCGCGTTGCACGGCAGTCGAGGGGACCTGGGCGCCGCGCTTACGCTCCGGTCGGGCGATCCGGGCGAAGGACGCCGCGACCTGCGCCAGGCGTTCGTCGGGCTGCAGCTGGCGTTGAGCGTCGTGCTGCTCGTCGGCGCCGGCCTCTTGACCCGCAGCCTTGCCGCGCTGCGGGGCGTCGATCCCGGCTTCGCGACCGACCACCTGCTCACGGCGGAGTTCCGGCTCCCCGCCGTGAAGTATGCGACCCCCGAGCGCATCAGCCAGTTCATGACGAGCGCGCTGGGCGCGATCCGCGCGGTCCCCGGCGTGCGGTCGGCCGGATTCATTCGCTCGATGCCCCTGAGCGGCAACTGGGGCGTCATCCAATACGCGACCGAGGCCCAGGGCGATCTCTCGACCGCCACGGCTCCCGCCGCGCAGCAGAATACGATCAGCGACGGGCTGCTCGCGACCATGGGGATCCATCTCGTCGCCGGACGCGACTTCGACGCCGGCGACCGGGTCGACGCGCCGCCCGTGGCACTCGTCAACGAGGAGCTGGCGCGTCGCGCCTGGCCCGGCCAACCGGCCGTCGGGCGCCGGCTGCGACTGCTGGGGTCGCCCGACACGTGGGTGACGGTGGTCGGCGTGGTGGGCGACGTCAAGCAGCTGACGTTGGGCCAACCGCGGACCCCGCAGATCTATCAGCCGATGCTGCAGGCGCCGGGGATCTTCAACACCATCGCGGCGCGGACCACCGGCGATCCGGACGCCCTCGCGGCTTCGCTGCGCGCCGCCATCTGGTCGGTGGACCCCGACCAGCCGGTGTGGAAGCTCCGCTCGATGGACTGGCTCGCGGCACAGGATCTGGCCGGTCCCCGCTTCACGATGCTCCTCACGCTCGCGTTCGCGCTCCTGGCTCTGCTGCTCGCCGCGGTCGGCGTGTACGGCGTGATGTCCTACGCGGTCGCGCAACGCACGCGGGAGGTGGGGATCCGTATGGCGCTGGGGGCGCGCGGTGCGGAGGTAGTGCGGCTCGTCCTGGCGCGGGGCCTCAGGGTCGTGGCGATTGCGCTGGTCCTGGGCCTCGTCGCGGCGCTGGCCCTGTCGCCGCTCATCCGCCAGCAGCTGTTCGGCGTTCCGGCCGCTGATCCCGTCACGTTCGTGGCGGTGCCCCTGATCCTCGCGGTGGTCGCGCTGGGCGCCTGTTATCTCCCCGCGCGGCGGGCGGCGCGGGTGGACCCGATGGTGGCGTTACGAACTGAATAGGACTCCCATGGACACCTTGCTCCAGGACATCCGCTACGCGTTGCGCCGGCTGGCTCACAGTCCGGGCTTCACGCTCGCCGCGAGCGTGACGCTCGCGCTGGGCATCGGCGCCACGACGGCGATCTTCAGCGTGGTCGACGCCGTGCTGCTGCGGCCGTTGACCTTCCAGGACCCGAGCCGGCTGGTGCTCGTGTGGGAGCGGTTCGCGGCGCGCCAGCAGGAAACCAACGTCGTCAATCCGGCCAACTACCTCGATTGGCGCGATCGGGCGACGAGCTACTCCGACCTGGCGGCGTTCCGCTGGTCGCAGCAGACCTTCACGGGAGACGTCCCGGAGCTGGTGCAGGGCCGCTCCGTCACCCCCAACTTCTTCCGCACCCTCGGCCTGCGACCGCTGCTCGGCCGCGTCTTCACTCCCGCCGAGGCACTTCCCGGCGGCCCGCCGGTGATCGTGCTGAGCTACGGGTTCTGGCGCCGTCGGTTCGGAGGTGACTCCGCGATCGTCGGCCGGCCGGTCGCGGTGGCCAGCGGCAGCGCCGTGGTCCTCGGAGTGATGCCGCCGGCACTGCGGCCCATGCCGTGGGGGACCGAGGAATACTGGGAGCCGTTCCGGCTCACCGAGAGCGACCGCACCCGCAGCGGTCGCTATTCGATGGTCGTGGGACGCCTCAAGCCCGGCGTCACCGTCGCGCGCGCGCAGGCTGAAATGGAGGTCATCACCCGAGGCCTGCAGCAGGAGTACCCCAACTTCGACACCGGCTGGACCGCGAACGTGGTCTCGCTGACGGACCAGGTCGTGGGTTCGGCGCGGCGCGCTCTGCTGGTGGTCCTCGGCGCCGTCTCGCTCGTCCTCCTCATCGCCGCCGCCAACGTGGGGAACCTCGTCCTCGTGCGGGCGGAGGCCCGGCAGCGGGAGCTCGCCGTGCGCGCGGCGCTGGGTGCATCCCGCCTTCGTCTCGTGCGGCAATGGTTGGTGGAGAGCGCCCTCCTGTCGCTCGCCGCAGGCGCGGCCGGGGTCATGCTGGCGCGTTGGGGCGTGGACCTGCTGGTGGCGCTCGCTCCGCCCTATATCCCGCGCCTCGCCGAGATCACAGTCGACGCGCGCGTGCTCGCCGTGGCCGCCATCATATCGGTGGCCGTCGGGATCGGGGCGGGATTGCCCGCCGCGCTCGGCATTGGCGGCCGTGACCTCGCCGCCGGGTTGCGCGGTGGCAGCGGCCGTACTACGGGCGACCGGGTAGCGCGGCGTTGGCGCGATGGTCTGGTCGTCGCACAGGTGTCGCTCGCCCTGGTGCTGCTCAGCGGCGCGGGCCTCCTGGTGCGCTCGCTCCAGCGGCTGTCGGCGATCCAACCCGGATTCGACCTGGCCCATGTGACCACGATGAGCGTCGACCTGCCCCAGGCGAAGTACGGAAACGGCGCGCAGCAAACGGCGTTCTACAGTCAGCTGACCGATCGCATCCGCTCCATGCCGGGGGTTTCCGAGGCCGGCGCCATCAGCCTCGTTCCGCTCGTCCCGCAGAACTCTGCGACGCGCTTCACCATCGTGGGACGCCCGGCCCCGAAGCCGGGGGAGTGGACCAGCGCCGACATTCGCGTCGTCGAACCGGGCTATTTCGCGGCGATGCGGATCCCGCTCGTGCATGGCCGCACCTTCACCGCGGCGGACCGTGCCGACGCTCCCCCCGTGGTCCTCATCAACCAGACGATGGCCCGGCAGTTCTGGCCGGGGGGAGACCCCCTCGGAGCACGGGTCCAGGTGAACTGGACCGACCCGGCCGCCCATCCGGAGATCGTCGGTGTGGTGGGCGACGTCCGCGCCAGTGCCCTCGACGCCGACGTGAACCCCATGATCTACTACGTCGAGGCGCAGGCGCCGGCCGGGGGGCTGACACTCGTCGTGCGCCACGACGGCGACCCTGCCGCGCTCGTCTCCGCGGTGCGAAGCGCCGTCCGCGCGTTGGACCGTGACGTCCCGCTCACGGGCGTCGCCACGATGGCGACCCGTCTCAGGCAGTCGATGGCCGATCGCCGCTACCCGATGCTGCTGCTGTCCGGGTTCGCGGTGCTGGCCGTGCTGCTCGCCGCGGTCGGACTGTACGGCCTGTTGTCGTACGCCGTCTCGCGGCGCAATCGGGAGATCGGGGTGCGCATGGCGCTCGGCGCCGGGCGCAGCTCGGTGCTCCGCATGGTGCTGCAGGACGGTGTGCGCCTGACGCTCGTGGGCGTTGGGATCGGCGCAGTGGCCAGCGCGCTCGCCGCGCGAGCGCTGGGCCGTCTCCTCTATGGCATCGGCCCAACGGACCCCGTCACTTTCGCGGCCGTCGCGGGATTGCTCGCCGCTGTGGCGCTCGTCGCGAGCTACGTCCCGGCGTCGCGCGCCACACGAGTGGATCCAGTGGTGGCGTTGCGAGCTGAATAGGAATCCCATGGACACCCTGCTGCGAGACATCCGCTACGCCGCCCGGACGCTGCTCAAGTCGCCGGGATTCACCGCCGTCGCCGTCGTCACCCTCGGGCTCGGCATCGGCGCGAACACCGCCATCTTCTCCGTCGTGGACAGCGTGCTGTTGCGCCCGCTCCCGTACCGCGCGCCCGACCGGCTCGTGATGCTGTGGGAGAATCATCCACAGGACGGCGCGCCGCGCAGCCCGTTCGCACCGGCGAACTATTCAGACCTGAGAACCCAGACCGGGTCATTCGAGCGGCTCGGCGCGATCTATCCCTATTCGACGGTCAATCTCACCGGCGCGGGCGAGCCCGAGCAGCTGCGCCTGCTTCGGGTCAGTGGAGACCTGTTCCCGACGCTGGGGGTCGCCGCACAGCTGGGACGCACCCTGAGCCCCGAGGATGATCGCCCCGGTGGCCCGAACGTCCTCGTCATCAGCGACGGTTTCTGGCGCAGTCGCTTCGGCAGCGATCGGGAAGCGGTGGGACGGAGCGTGACGCTCGGCGGAGCGCCCTTCACCATCGTCGGCGTCATGCCGCCCGGGTTCGCCCTGCCCACGTGGAGCGGCGACCTGATCGCCCCCCTCGGGCTCGACGAGCAGACGGCGCAGCTGCGGGCGGTGCGCTTCCTGACGCTGGTCGGCCGCCTGAAGCCCGGCGTGTCGTTGCCCCGCGTGAACGCCGAGCTGGCGACGATCGCCAGTCGGATCGCGGCGGCTCACCCGGAGACCAATGCCGGGGTCGGCGTCACGGTGCTCCCGGTGACGCAGGCGGTCGTCGGGGATGTCCGCCCCGCGCTGCTGGTCCTGTTCGGCGCGGTCGCGTTCGTGCTGCTCATCGCCTGCGCCAACGTCGCCAACCTGCAACTGGCGCGTGCCGCCGGCCGCGGCCGGGAGATGGCGGTACGCGCGGCGCTCGGCGCCGGCCGGCGGCGCCTCGTCCGCCAGCTCCTGACCGAGAGCGTCCTGCTCGCGGCGTGCGGCGCGCTCGGCGGGCTCGCCCTCGCCGCCTGGGGCATCGAATGGCTGCGGCACCTCGGGGCGGTCGACGTGCCGCGTATCGCCGAGACGTCCGTGCGCTGGCCGGTGCTGCTGTTCACTGCGGCGGCGGCCCTGGTGACGGGAGTCGCGGTCGGCGTGGTCCCCGCCCTGCACGCGATGCAGCCGCAGCTCGCCGGTGCGTTGAGCGAGAGTGGACGCGGCTCGGCGGGTGGGCGGGAGCGGCGGCGGGCGCGATCGGTCCTGCTCGTCTCCCAGGTGGCGTTGGCGCTGGTGCTGCTCATCGGCGCGGGCCTGATGCTGCGGACGCTGCAACGGTTGCTCGACGTGCAGCCCGGTGTCCAGGTGGATCGCGCCGTCACGCTGGGCACGCGCGTCGGCGGTCCCCGATACCAGAATCCGCTGGCGACGATCGCGTTCTACGACCAGCTCACGGAGCGGCTCGCGGCGCTCCCCGGCGTTCAGTCGGTGGGGGCGATCACCGTCCTGCCATTCGGTCCGAGCGGCCCGACGACGGGGCTGCGGTTCGAGTCGCGGCCGCCCGTCGGCGGACCGCCGCCCGAAGCCGAATATCGCAGCGTTACCCCGGGCTATTTCGCCGCGATGGGCATCCCACTGCTGGCCGGCCGCGGATTCGAGCGGGCGGATCGCAGCGATTCCACGTTGCCGACCCTGGTGAGCGAGACGTTTGCGCAACGCTATTTCCCGGGCGACACCGCGCTGGGCCAGCGCATCCGCCTGGGGCCCAACCCCAACGCCCCGTGGCGCACCATCGTCGGCGTCGTCGGCGACGTGCGCGACCTCGGGCTCGGCGCACCGCCCCGGCCGGATGTCTACGTCCTGTTCACGCAGTCGCCGTCGGCCGCCATGTCGCTCGTCCTGCGCACGACGGGTGACCCCGGGACGGCCGTCGCCCCGGCCCGGGCGGTGATTCGGGCGCTCGATCCCGATGTGCCGATCTCGAACATCGCCTCGCTGCGCCAGCTGGTGGGCGGGTCGGTGGCGCGGACGCGCTACGCCGGCTCGCTGCTCGCGGGCTTCGCGGCGCTGGCGCTCGTGATCGCCGTCGTCGGGATCTACGGCGTGATGTCGTACCTGGTGACGCAGCGCTCACGCGAGCTGGGCGTGCGCATCGCACTGGGGGCACGGCCCGGCGATATCCTCCGTCTGGTACTCCGCGAAGGCGTGCAGCTGGGCCTGCTGGGCGCCGGCCTGGGCGTCCTCGCGGCCTTCGGCACGACCCGCGCGATGGTCCGGCTGTTGTACGAGGTGAGCCCGGCCGACCCGATGACCTACACGGCGGTCTCGTTGCTGCTCATCGCCGTCGTGCTCGTGGCCTGCTACATCCCGGCGCGGCGCGCGACCAAGATCGATCCGATGGTGGCACTCCGAACCGAATAGGGAGCGAGACCAATGGAAGCCTTGCTACAGGACCTCCGCCTCGCCGTCCGCCAACTCGTCAAGAGCCCGGCGTTCACCGCCGTGGCCGTGCTCACGCTGGCCGTGGGGATCGGCGCCAACACCGCGATTTTCAGCGCCGTCAACGCCGTGCTGTTGCGGCCGCTTCCCTATCCCCGGTCCGACCGCCTCATGGAGGTGACGTCGCAAGCGGCCGAAGGGGTTCGGTTCGGTGTGTCGTATCCGGATCTCCTCGATCTGCGCGGGTTGACCCGGGATTTTTCCGGCGTGGCCG
>Ga0153915_10006340_pt1 | contig 11075 bp, 15 predicted proteins | sample Opewatmetagenome_2_FD_107003 | JGI IMG/M metagenome (GOLD analysis project Ga0153915, IMG submission 107003) | Freshwater wetland microbial communities from Ohio, USA - Open water 3 Core 3 Depth 3 metaG | ecosystem: Environmental > Aquatic > Freshwater > Wetlands | place: USA: Ohio, Lake Erie...
AGCCGATCTGGAGGCCGTCGATGAGCATCCCGTAGAAGCGGGCGAAGTCGTTGGTGCCCCTCTTGAAGGAGGGGGGATGCGTCTCCTGGAAGTAGCGCGTCATCGGGCGCGGGAAGTGCACGGCGTCTTGCTCCCACGATCCTGGCCCTGGCGGCTCAAAACGGAGTTCGGTCGAGATGTCTGACGGAGTCATGGCGGTTCCTCTCTCTGGGACGGCGCGCAGATCTCGCGGCGCCGCTGGCGATTATCTTCTCGTTCGGAGCGGAGGGCAAGGTGCCCGTTCAGCCCCCCCTTTTTAACACGGGCGCGGAGTGCGGTGATTGGTTGGTCGTGACTGAAACACGGGCTCGAATAGGCGGCTGAAGCCCTCAAGTCCCCGTGCGGCCACTCGGGGCCAGGTGCTGGCTTCGGGCAGGTTCGCCCCCGGTCAGACGACCTCGACCACGAAAGTGAGGCGAGTCGATTTCGGTAGTTGCGGGCCCCCGCAACCATGGACGGCGAGGGGTTAGCGGACGTCGCAGCCGCTAACCCCTTTCGTTTACCCAGAGTTCACCCAGGAATTGGTCGACGTTGCGCTGGTGCTGTATCGGCTACGGAGGAACGGGCTAGACAGGCACTTGCGGCCGCCCGCCACTCTCGACCATTTGGATGGGGTACTTGCTCAGGCCGGCTCAATTGTCGTCGTTCGAGGGTCTCTCGATGGCTCGGATTCGAGCATCAGATTCGGGCCGAGGATCGTCTTGAGGGATTCGCGATCAAGCCCGATCGGAGCCGAATTGTCCCCGTACCCAAAGAACGGGTTGCGCCGGCAGATCCGACAGTCGGGACTCCCGGCCCTGGGTCTGCTAAGTGCCCGAAGTGTGTACGTCACGAGATTCTCTGTGATCGTCACGGGTAGCGGGGTGAGGAGAAACGGTTGGAGGAGATGCCGGAGCACCATCATGCCGTAGCTCGCGGACCGCATATTGAGGTCCATGACGGCCGGCTTTTTGACTATGAGGTCACGCGAGTACCCGAGAGCGACTACCCGCTCCCGCTCCTTATAGGCAAGCGATTCGAAGGCCAGTTCCCGTGACGTGACGAGCCCCGTACAGAGCAAGCACCAACGGCCGGGCGCGACGTAGTTCGTGCGACCATCGAGGGACACGATGCCCTGCTCGTCGCCACCGATCTCCGACCCTACATCTACATAAGGGCGGAGGTAGCGATAGCAGAACTCGGAGAGGAGCTTCCGCGGGTACGCTTTGTCGACGCATCCGAAGACAAGGTCGGCATCGCGCAGCCTCATGAGTGTCTCATTCGCGAGAATATTGTCTTGGACTGTCTCCACCCGACATCCCAAGCCAAGGCCTTCGATGGCTCGCCGTAGCACTTCGACCTTTGGGGTGCGGCGCTCCGCGTCTTCGGATGTCGCATGCAGTATCCGATTGAGATTGATCTCGAGGACCACGTCATCGTCGATTAACGCCGACCACGGCGACCACCATTTGGGAGAGACGGTGAAGAGCGCCCGCGGTGGTTAGGGCAAGAGCTCGATCAAACACCGCCGCTGGCGGAGGAGGTGACGGCTGAGGTCGGCCGGTTGCCGAGTAGTACGAGAGTTCGTCGCCGACAACGATGATCTTAGCGACCTCTTCATAGCAGTCACGACTAGTCCATACGCGGCCCGCCTGACTGTTCTTCCCGACGACGATGCTTACAAGCCGAGTCCTCGGCTCGAGCTCGACCAGGTTCTCGACCAGACGAGGGTCCTCCAGAGTCCCTATGTGCTGCTCGGGAGCGTGGACGAGATGGTCGAAGACCTCCAGTCTCGCCGGGAGCGTTGGGGGATCTCCTACTACGTTACCCACGAACCCTACCTGGATGGCCTTGCCCCGATCGTGGCCCGCCTCGCCGGTAGGTAGGGGCTTCTGGTCGAAGTCCATCTGGTCACCTCGCGGAAGCCCGACGACCTGCCGGCCTTCTGCCGCGAGATCGTCCGGGCCCTGGCCAAGACCTCGTAAGGGCCAGGCGGCGGCCCCGCCCTCCTCACTCGTCGGCCCGGCGCAGGCGGGGAAAGGGGCGGCTCTCCAGCGAGGCGTCATCCCGGTGGCGGGGGGCTTGCACCTGCCGCCGGGCCGAAGTCTACGAGGGGGAGCCTCCGTTTCTCCGAGGGCCGACCGGGGCCAAGTCCGGCACCGAGGCGGCAAGGGCGTAGGCCGGCGTGCCGCTTGAGGGAGGTGGTCGCGATCGCTACCTCCCGGGCTGGCTCCCCCTGTACGGCGGACACGGCGGGGGCGCCCGCCCTCTCTTAGAAACTCCTCCAGCCCTTCCACTCCCTCTAAACACAGAGGGGCGGGTACGCCGTAGTGCGCCGTACCCCTTCTCGCGGGCCCCAGGGGCCCTTCTCGCGGGTCAGAGCGGGGGCCGGCGTCGCCGACCCGGTGGTGACCTCGTCTCGCGTGCCGCCGGGTGCCGCAGCCCGGCGCTGCCTCGCCTGAGCAGGGCTGGCGTCTTGTGCTGGTCACCCTGCACGGCGCCGAGGTGGCCGCGCGACCCGGCACCAGCGCGGACGCCTCCCAGGACCACGCCCTGAGTCCGAGGTGAGACGCGGATGCTTCCGACGACCCGGATCTCCCTTCAACCGGGCCAGCCCGCGCGCCCTCGGACGCGATCCGGCGGGCGGGCCGCGATCCACGCAGCGACCGCCGACGCGATGATCGCCAGCGCCGCCACCTTAAAGGCGACTCGATAGCTGCCGGTGCGATCGAAGAGGTAGCCGCCGAGAAAGGGCCCGATGAGGCCGCCGAGCCCCCCGCCGCCGTTGACGACGCCCAGGATGGCGCCGAAGCTCCGTCCGCGGAACTGATCGGCGGGGATCGCGCTCAGGAGCGAGATCCGCATGCCGAAACCGAAGCCCGCGACGGCGTAGATCACCAGGCGAGGCAGGTCGTGGGGTCCGGCGAGCTGGGCGAACACGACGATCCCGGCCACCCCGATGAGGCTGCCGAGCCCGAAGACCCGCGCGCGTCCCCAGGAGTCGGACAGTGCGCCGCCCGCGAGGTTGCCGAGGGTGGTGAAGAGACCGGACAGGCCGAAGATCCAGGCGACGGTGGCCGGCCGGAACCCCCGATCGAGCGCATGGGCCACCTGGTGCGTCGTCATGATCTGGTAGCCGATGACACCGAATCCCCACATGGCGAAGGCGGCCCAGAGCTGGCGCGTCCGGAGCGCCGCCGCCAGCGTCCACTCGGGCCCCTCCGGCGCGGAGGTCGCCGCGCCGTCTCGCCGGGGCGGCTCCCCGCGAAGCCGCGGTGGCGAGAGCAGGGCCGCCGCGGGCGCCACCGCCAAGGCAATGAGCAGCCCGTAGGCGCCCATCGCCGCGCGCCAGCCGAGCGTCTGGATCAGCCAGGCGTTGAGCGGATAGAAGATGAAGGCGCTCGCCGAGGCGCCCGCGCTGATGATCCCGAGCGCGGTGCCACGGTGGGTGGCGAACCAGCCGCTCGTCACCGCGGCGGTCGGCATCATGATCAGGGCGATGCCGGCCGCGCCCAGCACGCCGAAGGCCAGGTAGTATTGCCAGAGCGCGTGGACCCGGCCGGTCAGGAAGACGCCAGCGCCGAGGAGCAGCCCGCCGGCGGCCACCGTCGCGCGGGCGCCCAGGCGGTCGTGCAGCCAGCCGGCCAGCGGCGAGAAGACGATCAGGAGGAACCAGCTCAGCGAGTAGCCCAGCGCCGCCTGGCCGCGCGGCCAGCCGAACTCGCCGAGCAGCGCCACGTAGAACAGGGCGAACGTGGAGCGGACGGACCAGGCGAGACTGTTCGAGCTGGCCGAGACCGCCACGATGATCCACCGGTAAGCTGGCCCAGGCACGGAGAGGATAATAGCAATCGCCGAGCGCCCGCGCCGATGGTCGGGGCGCGAGCGTGGACGTTCACGGATCCCGTGACGACCGCGCTCCCCTCAGATCGCGCATGCCCCCGAACGCCCTTGCCGGGGCGACCTTGCGCCAGCGCAACGTCCGCCGGCACCCGTAGGGGTACGGTGAGACGCGGAGGGAGGGTGCCATGGCGTACGTGATCGCTGAGCCGTGCATCAACGTGAAGGACCGCGCCTGCGTCGAGGTGTGTCCGGTGGACTGCATTCATCCGCGGACGGAGGAGGACAAGGGCGAGCAGCAGCTCTATATTCACCCCGACGAGTGCATCGACTGCGGCGCGTGCGAGCCGGTGTGCCCAGTGAAGGCGATCTTTCCCGAAGACGAGGTCCCGGCCGAGTGGAAGGACTACGTGGCGATGAACGCCGACTACTACCGTCTCGACTCAGAGAAGTTCGCCGAGCGATGGGACCGCAAGCCCTGAACCCGACCGCCCCACACCTCGAGGAGGACCCCATGGAATTCACTCCACCCCGATCGCTCGAGACCGAGCACGACGCCCTGCACGCCCAGCTGGTGCCGCTCACCCAGCTTCCCGGCAAGGTCGGCGACGCGGCCCGGCTCGTGGCGACGCGCCTGCACGAGCACTTCGCGCTCGAGGAAGAGTGTGCCGTGCCGCCGCTCGGGCTCCTCGCCCCGCTTGCTAGGGGCGGCGCGACGCCCGCGATGCGGTCGATCCTCGCCAAGACCGAGCGGCTGAAGGCCGAGCTGCCGCGCATGCTCGCCGAGCACGGCGCCATCGTCGAGGCGCTCGGTGCGCTCGCCAAGGCCGGCGAGGAGGAGCGCCGTCCGGAGGCGGTCACGTTCGCCGAGAAGCTCCGGCTCCACGCCGCCACGGAGGAGGAGGTACTGTATCCAGCCGCGATCCTGGTCGGGGAATACCTCAAGCTGGTCCTCCGCGCCTGAGCGGACCGCCGTTCCTCAGCTTGACCGGGCAGCCGACTGCTGCTGTAGTCAGTGCCCGGACCATGTCAATGCGGAAGCCGACGGGGGAAACGCCACGGGTGGAGGCGCGGGACCGCGCGCGGCGGGAGCCGGCTCGCGCGGGGCCGTGGGCGGACTGGGCGACGCGCCCCGGGCTCTTTCGGGGGCTCGATCCCCGTGACATCTCGGCCATCATCGCCACCGCACGGCACCGGCGTGTGGTCTCGCGCGGCGTCTTCTTCCATCAGGGGACGCCCGCGTCAGCCCTCCACGTCCTCGTGCATGGCCGGGCCAAGCTCGTCCAGACGACGGCGGAGGGCCACCAGGTCGTCGTCCGGATCGTCGGCCCGGGCGACATGTTCGGCGGGGTGGCCCTGCTCGGCGACGCGGCATACCCGGCGACCGCAGAGGCCATCAGCGCGAGCGAGGCCCTCGCGTGGCCCGGTCCGCAGGTCGCGCGGCTCCTCGCGCGCCATCCCGCGCTCGCGCTGAACGCGCTGCGGGTGCTGGCCGACCGCCTCGGCGAGCTGCAGGACCGCTACCGCGAGCTCGCGACCGAGCGCGTGGAGCGGCGAGTGGCCCATGCCCTGGCGCGCCTAGCGCGCCAGGCGGGCCGGCGCGACGAGCGCGGCGTGCGCATCGACATGACACTCACCCGGCAGGAGCTCGCCGAGCTCACCGGCACCACCCTCTACACGGTGAGCCGGATCCTGAGTGCGTGGCAGGCGCGCGGGCTCATCGACGCGGGACGCGCGCGCGTGGTGATCCGCGATCCGCACGGGCTCATCGCCATCGCCGAGGATCTCCCGGCCGGCGCACCAGCCGGCTCGCGCGAGGGCTGACCCCTCCGAATGATCTCGCTCCTTGCGCGCGCGCAAGGACGCGAGGGCGCCGGCTCGCTATCGTGGGGATATGGCAGTCACCAAGGTCACGCTGGACATGACGGTGGACGAGGCGCTGGCGCGGTGGCCCGAGCTGGGCGCGGTCTTCCTGCGCCGCCGGATGGCGTGCGCGGGCTGCGCGATGGCTCCCTTCGAGCGGCTCTCCGACGTGGCCCGATCCTACCGCCTGTCGCCGGCCCGCTGGCTGAGGGAGCTGCGCGCGGGGCTGCGCGAGACGGGACGATGACCGACCCGAACGAGGCGATCTCCCCGGTGCCCGGAGCGCCCACCGCGGAGCAGGTGCGGGAGGCGCTCCGCCTCGTCATCGACCCAGAGATCGGCGTCAACATCGTCGACCTCGGGCTCGTGTACGGCATCGCCGTGACGGACGGCGACGTGCGGGTCGACCTCACGATGACGACGCCCGCGTGCCCGCTCGGCGAGTATGTCACCGGCAACGCCGAGGCCGCCATCCGGCAGCACGTGCCCGCGGTGCGCTCGGTCGACGTCGAGCTCGTGTGGGAGCCGGCGTGGCGGCCCGACATGATGTCCGCCGAGGCCCGCCGTCAGCTCGGCGGCCCGTGAATCATCCCATGACCAGCGCGCGATCGGAGACAAGGAGACCGACATGACCGTGAAGAGCGTCCTCGACGTCCGGACCATCGCCCCGCGCGAGCGGCACCCGCTGATCCTCCGCACTTTCGACGGGCTCGCCCCCGGCGAGGCGTTCGTGCTCGTCAACGACCACGATCCGAAGCCGCTCTACTACCAGTTCCAGTTCGAGAAGACCGGGCAGTTCACGTGGACCTACCAGGTCGAGGGGCCGGAGGAATGGCGGGTCGAGATCGGCCGCGTGGCGAGCGGCCCGGCACGGTGATGCCCGCCGGACGGGGGCCCGCGCCAGCGCTGGCCGCGGGAGCGTGGCCGTGAGCGCCAGGGTGCGGTCTGCCCGCGAGGCGGCGAGCTTCCGTCCGGAGCGGTTCAATCCCGTCGCGGTGGCGGATAGCGAGCGCGCCCGCATGCTGCTCGTCTGCTTCGAGCCCGGGCAGTTCATTCCCGTCCACCGGCCCGGGGTCGACCTGGCGCTCATCGTGCTGGAGGGCGAAGGGCTGCTGGTGGCCGGCGAGCGTGAGGAGCGGGTGGCCGCGGGCTCGCTGGGGTTTATCCCCGCCGGGGAATCCCGCGGCCTCACGGCGACCACCCGGCTCGTCGCCGTGACGGTCGTGACCCCGCCGCCGACCGAGGCCGACCACGCGGAGGTGGCTGCGCGCCTGCGCCGCGGCGAGTTCCGGTGACGCCGGTGATCTCACGCCTGCGCCGCCTCCCGCTCCTGGCGCTCGGGATGCTTGCGCTGATCGGCGCGCTCTGGGGCGGCCTCGTCCGCCTCGGCTGGCCGGTTCCCGCCGGGCCCCCTGGGCCGACTGCCTTTCACGGGCCGCTGATGGTCTCCGGGTTCCTCGGCACCGTCATCGCGCTCGAACGTGCCGTCGCCGTCGGCGGGCGCGTGCCCTATCTCGTGCCCCTCGTGACCGGCCTCGGTGGCCTCGCGCTCGTGTTGGGCGCGCCCCCGCCGCTCGGCCGGCTCCTGGTCACGCTCGGCGCCACCGGGCTCTGCGCGATCTTCGTCGTGATCGTCCGCCGCCAGCCCGCGGGCTTCACGATCACGATGACGCTCGGCGCCGTGGCCTGGCTCGTCGGGAACGCGCTCTGGCTCGGCGGCTCGCCGATCTCTCGCGCGGCACCGTGGTGGATCGGCTTCCTCGTGCTCACGATCGCCGGCGAGCGCCGGGAGCTCGCGCGCCTGGTCTGGATCTCGCCGACGAGCGGTCGCGTCTTCGCGCTGATCATCGGGCTGCTGCTGCTCGGCCTCACCCTCACCGTCGTCGATCTCGACCCCGGGGTGCGAGTGGCCGGGATCGCGATGACGGCACTCGCCGCCTGGCTCGCCTGGCAGGACGTCGCCCGGCGCACCGTGAGACAGCCCGGTCTGCCGCGCTTCACCGCGGTCTGTCTCCTCTCGGGCTACGGCTGGCTTGCGGTGGGCGGGCTGCTCGCGCTCGGCCTCGGCGGCGTCACCGCGGGGATGTCCTACGACGCGCTCCTGCACAGCGTCTTCCTCGGCTTCGTCATGGCCATGATCTTCGGTCACGCGCCGATCATCTTTCCCGCCGTCCTCGGGCGCTCGATGCCGTTCCGCCGGCGCTTCTACGCGCACCTTGCACTCCTCCACGCGAGCCTCGTCCTCCGGGTCGGCGGCGACCTGGCGAGCTGGATGGAGGGGCGGCAATGGGGCGGACTCCTCAACGCGGTCGCGATCCTCCTGTTCCTCGCCAGCACCGTGGCCGCGCTCGGCCGGGGGTCGTCCATGCGCGCCGACGGGCACGTCCGCGCGACGCCGGCGCCACGCCCGAGGACGGACACCCAGGGGTCGCCCACACCACCACACGGAGAGATGCGATGACAGAGCCATGTGACGTTCGACCCGACCGACCCGCGACCGGGTCGCTCAGCGAGTTCCGGCTGGACGCCGAGCTCGAGCGGCTCAGATCAGAGGCCGCCTGGACGTCAGGAACCCGCAACGCGATCACGCTCGCCAAGGGTCCGCTCACCATTGTGCTGGTCGCGTTGAAGCCGGGTGCGATGCTCGAGGAGCATCGCGCCCGGGGCCCCATGACCCTGCAGGTCCTTTCCGGGACGATCCGCTTCCGGTCGGCCGGCACTGTCCGCGACGTGGAGGCGGGACAGTTCGTCGTCCTCGCGTCGACCCTGGCCCACGAGGTCGAGGCCGTGACCGAGAGCGCGCTCCTGCTGACGCTCGCCGGGTTGTAGGATGTCGCTCCGCTGCTCCTTTGGTGGAGCGAACCCTCCGCGCCTTTCGTGCTCGGAACGGCGGCCTCGAGGCGCGACCAACTTCCCGGGCTGGCGAATTCCCCCCCCACGGTCGAGAGGTCGAGCGACCCGCGCCGTACGCGCGTGGCTGTGTTAGTCTCGGGCGCACAGAAATCCGATTCCGGATCGCAGGCGGGGAACACGCTACGGGATGAGCGCCACGAACGACCCCGGCGTCGGCGCCTTTGCCACGCTGCTCGGCGTCCGGCGGGCCGCGATGAGAGACGGCTCGCGCTTCGAGATCGCGATCACGCCGACCATGGCCGCGAGCCCGTAGGCCGGTGAAATGAGCACGCTCAGGGCCCCGAGCAACGCCGTCAAGCCGACGTCCGGATGCCGACGTCCTTGTTGGCAGACTCGCGCTCGAAGCCGATCAGCATGCCGACCGCCAAGGCGATGGCGATCTTGATCGCGATCGCGCCCGGCGGAAACCTCGCCGCCTCCTGGAAGTCGAACGGCATCGCCGTCACCCTCCTGGCGCGAGGGGATCCGAGTGATGCATGGTCGCTAGTACCCCGACTCGGGCATGAACGCTGCACGGCGATGGTGGCTACTCGTTGACCAATCCGTCCAGCAAGATAGTCGAACGCGACTTCCACGACGTTCTATCGAACCCGGTCGGACTGGTCGAGGTGGTCTGTGAGCGCCTGGAGATCGGCAATGAGGACATAGGTGGTTGCGGGCCCGCTTGCCTCCGGACGCGCGCTGGATTGGAAGTCCTGCTCTCTTCCGTCTCGCGAGGAGAGCAGCGCCGACGTGCACTCCGTTGAACAGGGCTGGAGTTTGGGTCAGCAGCACGGCCAACCCGAGGACACAGTATGCCACATGTACCCAAAGGCCGCAGGCGATCCCCAGGCCGCTGAGTACCGCGTGGCGCCGAGAATAGGCCAGCGCATTGCGCAGCACGAGCGCGAAGTCGGCACTGGGGCTAATCACGGCCACCACATGCATGGACGCGACGACGCCCAGGGACTGCAGAAAGGACATGGAGTGGGTTCTAAACAGTCGCGCTGCCGTTCTTCGCGCGCTACCACACGACCACGTCGATTTCGACCGCCGCGCCTAGCAGGCTGCGGAAAAACTCGACATTCGATGCCGAGTCCGCGTGAGAGTTCGGCTACGATGCGCGTAACCCCTCGCGAGGAGGCGCGCATGCGCGGCGACGACGAGCAGCAGGCGTCGGTGTGGAGCTACATCCCCCTGGAGCAACGCGTGCCGGCCGACCACCCCCTGCGGGCGCTGCGGGCCATGGTCGATGAGGTCCTCCGGGAGTTGTCGCCGCAGTTCAATCGGCTGTACGCGAAGGTCGGCCGGCCCTCGATCGCGCCGGAGCGGCTGCTGCGGGCGCTGCTGCTGCAGGTGCTCTACAGCGTGCGGAGTGAGCGACTGCTGATGGAGCAGCTCGACTACACCCTGCTCTTCCGCTGGTTCGTGGGCCTCAGCGCCGATGACCCGATCTGGGATGCCACCGTGTTCACCAAGAATCGCCAGCGGCTGCTCGAGGGCGACATCGCCCGGGCCTTCTTCGACCGCGTCGTGGCCCAGGCCCGCCAGCAGGGGCTGCTCTCGGACGAGCATTTCACGGTCGACGGCACGCTGATCGAGGCCTGGGCCAGTCTGAAGAGCTTCAAGCCCACCGGGACGCCGCCCCCGCCACCGCCCGATGACCCCGGCAACCCGACGGTGAACTTCCACGGCGAGCGCCGGAGCAATGCCACGCACGCCTCCACGACCGATCCCGACGCTCGGCTGTTTCGCAAGGGGGACGCTCACGAGGCCAAGCTCTACTACCAGGGGCATGTGCTGATGGAGAATCGCCATGGGCTGGCCATCGACGGCAGTGTGACGCCGGCCACGGGCTTTGCAGAGCGGGAGCAGGCCCTGGCGATGGCCACCCGGCTGCCGGCGAGGGCCACGCTGGGCGCGGACAAGAGCTATGACACGCGGGAGTTCGTCGATGCCCTCCGCGGGCTCGCGGTGACCCCGCATATCGCCCAGAACACCACGCACCGGCGCAGTGCGCTGGATCGCCGCACCACGCGGCACCCCGGCTACGAGGTGAGCCAGCGGCACCGCAAGCGCATTGAAGAGATCTTCGGCTGGCTCAAGATGGTCGGCCTGTTGCGCAAGACGCGCCATCGCGGGGTCGCCCGGGTCGGCTGGATGTTTACCTTTGGCCTGGCCGCCTACAACCTGGTCCGGATGCGACGGCTGCTGGGGGAGCCGACATGAGACCGGCGCGGCCGACACGCCAGCTCGCGTCGTCGGTCCCGCTCGCCGAGCGCGCCCCGATGGCCCGCTAAACTCCGGCTCAAATGCGGACAGATATGGCCTCTTCACGTCGTTTTTCCGTAGCCTGCTAGTCGCCGCTCCACACCGCGTAGCCCCGCGGGGTCATGCAGCGGGCGAACTGCAGCCGTCCCGCGTAGCCCATCCCCGACTGATCGTTGCAGGCCTTGAGGTCG
>Ga0153915_10006341_pt1 | contig 11075 bp, 11 predicted proteins | sample Opewatmetagenome_2_FD_107003 | JGI IMG/M metagenome (GOLD analysis project Ga0153915, IMG submission 107003) | Freshwater wetland microbial communities from Ohio, USA - Open water 3 Core 3 Depth 3 metaG | ecosystem: Environmental > Aquatic > Freshwater > Wetlands | place: USA: Ohio, Lake Erie...
CCGCCGGCAAACGCCGCCTTGTCGAGTCAGCCGAGACGTGGGGACTGTTCGCCGGCGCCATGGCCAAGATCATGGATGCCGTGCCGGATTCGCCGTAACCGGCGCGGCGTGCGCGTCGCGGTATCGGCACGGTCGACGACGAGTTGCTTCGCCTCAGCCGCTGGAATGTGCACGCGCGAATCCGTGATCATGACGAGCGCCGAACGCGCGTCGCGCGCGGGCCCGCCAGTTTCCTGATCTCTTTGACGCCGAGGTTGAGCCGGCTCCGCAGCAGCGCTCGGAGCGTCGCGCCATCGCTGTATCCGACCCGTGCGGCGACCTCGTCGACGCTCGCGCTACTCGTCTTCAACAGATGCACCGCGCGTTCCACGCGCAAGCTCTGGAAATACGCCAGCGGTGATTTCCCCAGCACGCTCTGCATGTGGCGCGCGAGCGTTCTCTTACTGGCCCCCACCTCCGCGGCCGCGTCGTCGAGGGAAAACCCGCGCGCCAGTCGCGCGCGCGCCCAGCCTTCGAAGCGTTGAACGACGGGGTCCGAGTGCACGAGATGATCGGTCAGCGCGTACGCAGACTGCGACGGTCTCGAATCGACGATGAGATACTTCGCCGTGAGCGAGGCGAGCTGCGGGCTGACGCTCCGGACGAGCCACAGTGCCAGATCCATGTGGCCCAGTGCTGCCCCGGCGGTCACGAAGCGGCCGGACTTCACGATCATGTTCGATTCGTCGAGCAGCACATTGGGATAGCGTTTGCGAAACAACGGCGCGAGCCACCACGTGGTTGTCGCGTGATGATGGTCGAGCAGGCCGGACTCCGCCATCACGAATGTTCCGACGCAGGCAGCCGTCATCGTCGCGCCGCGCCGCGCCAGTTGTCGAAGCGCCTGCGAGACATCCCGGACGTCCGGCCTGTCGAGCGCCGCCTCCAAGGGGCCGGGCATCTTGAACCCGATCGCCGGAACCACCACACAGTCGGGCGACCGCGTCCCAATTCCGTGCACGGGAACCCTGAGGCCATGAGACGTCTTGACTGCTTTGCGCACGCCGACGGCTCGCACCTCGAACCGCGGCACCGGAAGCGCTGATAGCTCGATCAGCTCATTGGCCGTCTGAAATCCATCGAGAACGGCGGACAAGCCCAGGTCGAACACGCCGTCGAGAACAACGATATCGATTCGCATGGCAAGTATGATACTAAATATGGCGTTTTTGCCAATGGCAAACTTGAGCCTCGTGGCCTAAGCTCGGACTTTCACATTTCTCACGGAGATTTGATATGTTGACGCTCAGTCTGCTCGTCCGTCTGGAGGCGAAGCCCGGAAAGGCGGACGAGGTTGCCGCATTCTTGATGCAAGGCCTCGAACTCGCCAACCAGGAGGCGACGACTCCGCTCTGGTTCGCCCTTCGACTCGGGCCGACCACGTTCGGCGTTTTCGACGCGTTTCACGATGAAGCTGGACGACGGGCCCATCTCAACGGGCCCATTGCCAAGGCGCTCATGGCGCAGGCTCCGAACCTGTTCGCCACGGCTCCGGTAATCGAGCAGGTGGATGTCTTGGGGGCAAAGCTTCCAAAGTGATTTCGTAGAACAACGTCGTCGAAAACTCCTCGAGAGGACCGGCCAGTCATGGACATCAGCAGAAACGTTCTGGAAGCGATTGGGAATACATCGCTCGTCGAGCTGCAGAGAGTTGTGCCGCCGGGTTGCGCCAGGATCTTCGTGAAGGTCGAAGGCGAAAATCCGACCGGCAGCATGAAGGATCGCATGGCGCAGGCCATGATTGGCCGGGCCGAGAGCGACGGCAGATTGAAACCTGGCGACACCATCGTCGAGTACACCGGTGGAAGTACCGGTGCGTCCCTGGCGTTGGTGTGTGCCGCCAAGGGGTATCGTCTTCGGATCGTCACATCCGATGCGTTCAGTGAGGACAAGCTCACCCAGATGGCGGCGTACGGCGCCGAGCTGACGCTCGTACAGAGTGACGGAGGACGAACCACCAAGAGACTCATCTTGGATATGATCGAGGCCGCAAGGGAAATCAGTCGAAAGCCGCGCACGTACTGGACCGACCAGCTCAACAACGCGGATAGCATTGCGGGCTATCACCCACTGGGGGAAGAGATCTGGGACCAAACACGCGGTAAGGTCGATGCGTTCGTTCAGTCGGTCGGGACGTCGGCCTCTTTACGAGGCGTGACAGCCGTGTTACGACGCCACAACCCGAACGTCGAGGTCATCGCCGTCGAGCCGGGGGAATCGGCCGTGCTGTCTGGCGGCCCATCCGGCGCGCACAGAATCGAGGGCACCGGAATCGGCTTTACTCCGCCGCTGTGGGATCCCAGCTTGGTGAATGACATCATTCCCGTTCCTACAGCCGATGCGGAAGCGATGGCCAGGCGTCTTGCGCGAGACGAGGGACTCTTCGCGGGAACGTCGTCGGGCGCGAATGTCATTGCTGCGATCCGAGTGGGAGCGCGATTGGGTCCAGAGGCACGAATTGCCACACTGCTAGTAGATTCTGGTCTCAAGTACCTGAGCACCGACGTATACCGGCGACGCCCAGGGGTCTGACACGACATCAGGAGAACGAGGCGGATGAAACTGCTCGTGCTGGGCGCCGGCGGCATTGGCGGTTATTTCGGTGGGCGACTCGCTCAGGGCGGGACGGACGTCACCTTCCTCGTGCGGCCAAAGCGGCACGAGCAGCTTGTACGCGACGGGCTTCGCATTCAGAGCCCGGTCGGCGACTCGGCGCTGCGAGTCAAGACGGTGCTCGCGTCCGAGCTCGCACCCGGCTACGACTTCGTGCTGCTCACGTGCAAGGCGTACGATCTCGACTCGGCGCTCGACGCGATCGCTCCCGCGATGGACGGGCGCTGCGCCGTGGTGCCGATGCTCAATGGCATGGCGCACCTCGCGCGTCTCGACGAACGGTTCGGACGCGCGAGCGTGATGGGCGGCGCCTGCTCGATCAGCGTTACGCTCGAGCAGGATGGCGTGATTCGTCACGCCGACCCGCTGCAACGAATTGCCTTCGGAGAGCGTGACCGCTCGAAGTCGGTCCGCGCGCAGGCGTTGGCCGATGCTTTCGCGGCGACGACGATCGACTGGGAGCTCGCCGATGACATCGAGCAGAACATGTGGGAGAAGATCTCGTTTCTCTCGGTGTTGGCGTCGGTCAATTGTCTCTTCCGCGGCAACCTCGGCGAGATCATCGCGGCGCCGGGCGGCCTCGCGGCGATCGAGCGCGCGCTCGCCGTCAACTTCGAGATCGCCACGCGAAATGGCCATCCACCGCGCTCCGCGGCGATCGAGTTCGGGCGCAAGACACTGACTGACCCGGCGAGCAAACGAAGTGCGTCCATGTTGCACGACCTCGAGGCGGGTCTCCCGGTCGAGAGCGATCACATCGTCGGGTGGATGCTCGAAGAGGCCCGCGCGCATCGGCTCGATGACACGATCCTCTCGCTCGCGTACAGCCACCTCAAGACGTACGAGGCTCGGCGAACCGCGGCGCGACTCCCGCGTCATTCGCCCTAACGTTGGTTGCTGGGGCACCGAGGCGGCGACACGCTTCGAGTGTCTGAGGGACACGCCTGCGGATGCAATCGAATGTAGGATCCAGAATGAGGATTTCAGCGTGCCAATTCGAGTGTTGAGGCTCGGGTCTCCGAGGGGGCCCAACGAGGGTGTGCGTCTTGGCACGGTTCGCAGACCGCCGCGCGGAGTGCCGAAGACGCAATTTGCGCAGCGCGACTATTACGATGTTTGGCTGCCGAACCTGTCGCCGAGCCAAGAGCTGGTGGCCTTGGCGCAACGATCGCAGGACGAGCGGTCGTGGCGAGTGTTCGCGCGCAAGTTCCGAGCGGAGATGAACAAGCCGGACGCAGCGAGAATCCTCGACGTACTGGCTGCGCTCTCTCACCAGACCAACTTCTCCTTGGGCTGCTACTGCGAGAACGAGGAACGGTGTCACCGCTCGATCCTCAAACAACTGCTCACTGCGCGCGGGGCCGAGCTCGTCTGACCCTGGCCGCGGCCGCACGTCGCATGATGTAGTTCGGGAGCTGTGGCACCGCGGCCCTCGAGGCGACGGGCGCAGCGCTGAACCGAGCAGTCGCTCGTATTGACATTCGATACGAAGAGTCGTACTCTCGTACAGAATGTCTATACGAATAGCCGAACAGACCAAGCTGCTGCAAGGCACGCTCGACCTCCTGATCCTCAAGGCGCTCGCCCTCGGCGAGCTGCACGGCCTCGCCGTGTCGCGCCGAATCGAGCAGATGACGGCCGGAACCTTCCAGGTCAAACCGGGCTCGTTGTTTCCCGCGCTCCATCGCATGGAGGAAGCGGGGTGGCTCGTCGCCAAATGGGGCGAGTCGGAGTCCAATCGTCGCGCCAAGTACTATCGCCTGACCGCCGCCGGCCGAAAACAGTTCGAGGTCGAGACGGGCGAATGGAACCGGATTTCGCTTGCCATCGCTGCCGCACTGCGCACCACCTGACGTGGAGGTGCTGATGAGGATGTTTTCATACGTGAGGGCAACAGCGCGCAACCTGGTCCGCCGCGGCAAAGTGGAGCGCGACCTCGACGACGAGCTGCGAGGCTACGTCGAGCTCTTGACGGCCGAGAAGGTCGGTGAGGGCATGACCCCCGACGCGGCACGGCGAGCGGCGCTCGTCGAGTCGGGAGGTGTGGAGCAGACCAAGGAGGAAGTGCGCGACGCTCGCGCCGGCGCCCGGCTCGAGGCCCTGCGGCGAGATGTCCGTCATACGGTCCGCGGCCTCGGCCGATCTCCGGGATTCGCGCTCGCCGTAGTCTGTACGTTGGCGATCGGCATCGGGCTCAACTCCGCGCTCTTCACGCTCGTCTATTCCGTGCTGGCTCGGCCGCTCCCAGTGCGCGACGCCGATCGCATCGTCAACGTCTACCAGCGCCTGCAGTCGGGAGGTCCGCGCGGCCGTGACGTGCGCGGGAGTAGCTCGTTCCTCTCACTCGCCGAGTTCGAGAGCTACGCTCGGGTGCCGGCGTTCGCGAGTGCAGCCGTCTACCATCCGCAGGGCCTCACTGTTACCGGCGGTGAGAACCGTGTCGTGCAATCCGAGCTGGTCTCGTGTGGCTATTTCCGAACGTTGGCGGTCCCGATCGCGATCGGCCGTGGCTTCAGCGACGACGAATGCGCACACCCGGGCGCGGGTCGCGTGGTCGTATTGAGTCATGCGGCGTGGGCCGCGAGATACGGCGGCGATTCGTCGGTGATCGGCCGTGCGATTCAGGTGAACGGCCTACCGCTGACCGTCATCGGGGTCGCGGAGCGCGGCTTCAACGGCATCAGCTTCCAGCGCGCGTCGATGTGGGTGCCAGTGACGATGCAGCCGACCCTCGAGCACGGTCGCGACAGCATTCTGGTGCACTCGAACGCGAGCTGGTTGACCATGGTCGCACGGCTGGCTCGTGGCGCGACGCTCGAGCAGGCGCGTACGCAGGCCGCGGTCACCGCCGAGCGCCTCGACGCGGCCGAGCCGGGCCGGCGGACGATTCCGGTCGTCGTGCGCGGCGCCTATTTCAACTTTCCTGATGTGTCGAGCCAAGGCGCGGTACCCATCGCCCTGACGTTGCTGCTCGGGTTCACCATCGTGGCGATGGCGTGCGCGAACGTCATGAACCTGCTGCTCGCGCGCGGCTTGGCGCGCCGGCGCGAGATCGCGATTCGACTCGCGATCGGCGCGGCACGACGGCAGCTCGTTCAACAACTGCTCATCGAGAGTGGCGTCCTCGCGCTGGCCGGTGCGGTCGTCGGGATGGGCTTCGTGCTCGCCCTGCCGCCGATGATACGTGCGCTATTGCCGGCCGGTGACATGCAGCTCGACGTCTCACCAAATCTTCGCGTGATCGCGTACGTGTTTCTGGTCGCCGCCGCCGCAACGGTGCTCGTTGGTCTCACGCCCGCCCTTCAGACGACCAACGTCGATCTCGCGTCGGCGTTCAAGGGCACGGCGACGTTCGGCAAGCGACAGCTCCGTCCGTCGCGGATTCGCAGTGCGATCGTGGGCGTGCAGATGGCGGGAAGCGCCATGTTGCTCGTGATGGCTGGATTATTTCTGCGCGGTGCGTTGCACGCGACGGTGACCAACCCGGGCTATGCAACTCGTAACGTCGTCGCGTTTTCGACGAACGCCGCGCCGCTTGGCTACGATGACGAGCGCGCGGCCGTCGTCTATCGCGAGCTGATGGATCACATTCGACGGACGCCCGGAGTCGTGGACGTCGCGCTGGCGGCGCAGCTTCCGCTTCTCTCGCGCAACACTGGATCGGTGCGAGTCGAGCACGGCACCGATTCTGTCGTGTACAACGTCGATGTGGCTGTCGTCAGCGCATCATACTTTCACACAATGGACATGCGCATCGTCCGCGGAACGACCTTCGACACCGCATCGTCGTCGGCCGACGAGCGTCCGGTCGTCATAAGCAGCTCGCTCGCGGCGAGGCTCTGGCCGAACGACGAGCCCCTCGGTCGCCGTCTTCAGTCGGGAAGCCGCTGGTTCCACGTCGTCGGCATCGCGAGCAACGCGGCTGCGTCGTCGCTTTCTCGCGCCGCGGAACCGGTTGTGTACTTCGCTGCGGCCTCTCCCCTCGAGAGGCAAATCGTGGTAAGGACGTCAAACTCGCCGGCGACTCTGACGGCCACCGTGCCGACCTGGGCCCGCGCACTCGATCCCGCGTTGCTAGTCGAGTCCGAGCGATTCGAGGATCGCATCGCGCTCGTGCTTCTGCCGGCTCGCCTCATTGCCGCCTCCACCGCCACGCTTGGGGCCTTGGCGCTGTTGCTGGCGACAATTGGTGTCGCCGGGGTCGTGAGCTTCGGCGTCGGCCAGCGTCGGCGCGAAGTCGCGGTGCGATTGGCGATCGGGGCGACCGCACAACAGGTCGTCGCGCTGATGATGCGGCAGGGAAGTCGACCCATCTTCGTCGGGATCGGCACCGGCGTCCTCATCGCCGCGGGACTCGCGCATCTCGTGCGTGGCCTACTATTCGGTGTGAGCCCGCTCGATCCGATCGCGTACGTCGCGATGGCCAGCGTGTTGGCGCTCGGCGGATTCCTTGCGACGTACCTGCCGTCTCGTGGCGCCGCGCTGATCGATCCGGCGTCGACGTTGCGAGACGACGGCTAGACCGAGAGGAACAGGAGACCGAATCCCGTTGACCTTCGGTCGTCAAACGCCATCGAGCGGCAACCCCGTGGCGCCAAGGAGCTCCGACGCGATCTCTCGCGGCCGCGCACGGAACGGCGAGGACGTGTCGGCCTCGACGGAGTGAAATCGGTCGAAGCGAAAGGTGCGCGGCGCGTTCCGCGTGTGATCGTAACTCAACAGATACCACGCGGGCCAACTGATGAGGAGCGCGTGCGGCTCGAGACGGCGCACGCTGCGCGTGCCGTCTGCCTTCTCATATTCGGCGGTGACGATGTGTGTTGCGACGAATGCCGCTTGGAGTTGGCGGCTGGCCGCGCGATCGGGTACGCGGTACGACGCTCGCACGTTTGCGGACGCCTCGCGCGCGACGAAGATTCGCTCGCGCAACGGCCCGATTCGCTTTCGTTCGGCGGACGGAAATGCGTCGACGATCTTTCTCCGCGCCCGCGCCACGTCGGAGGCAAAGATCGGGAAGCCGAGCTTCTCGCTGATGGCGAGGCTCAGCAAGACGCACAGCGCCTCTTCGCTGGAAAGCAAGACTCTCCCGAGGCCCCAGCTTGCGTGCAGGCGGATCCCACCGCCGCGGCCTCGGTCCGCCTCGATCGGATAGCCGCGATCGCGCAGATGGCCGATGTCGCGGAATACGCTGCGGACGCTGATGTCGAGCTCGCGCGCCAGCTCACCCGCCGTAATTCCCGGGCGGTCGCGCACGACTCGAGTCAAGAGATCGATCCGGTCGGCACGCACGATGGCGGACGGGGCTGAGGGCGAACAAATATGCCAGAAAATGGCATGAATCAGCTTAGCCTTTCTCTAATCGAAACGGAACCCTAGTTCGCGACGAGCTCGGCGTGATCAAGAAGATTGTCGAGGCTGCATGATGCCGATATGTCGATTTTGCGTCCCCTCGTTCGACGTATAAGAAAGGCCACACCGCCACGTCATCGGAGAAGACATTGATGAACAGAATCGCCAATGTGAAACCGCGTCTCGCCGTTCTTTATGATGGCGCCGCTGGTCCGAAGGTCTATCGCGTCGCCGTGGACATCGCGGCCAAGGCTTGGGATTCCGGATCCAGCGTCCGCGTTCGCCGTCTGGGCCAGTTGGTTATGCCCGACGACTCGGCGACACGGCGCGAGTGGCTTGAGATGCTCGACGACGTCGGAGACATTCCGGAGGCGGCGCCGGAGGACCTCGAGTGGGCGAGTGTTGCGCTCGTCGTGTCTCGCCCGCTCAGGCTGGCGAACGATCACCGGGCGGTTGTCGCCAGCGGTTGACGCGCACTCGAGCAATTCCTGACGAAGGCTCGAAGGCCCGACCGTGGTCAACCGCGTGACGGCCTCGGGCCGTGGCCGCCGTTCGCATTCCTCGGAGTTTACTCCTCGACGACAAGCATGCCGATCGCGCCCTTCTGACCGTGGCCGAACGCGTGATTAACGAAGACGAATTCGCCCGGGACGTCCGCACGCATCTCGAAGATCATCCCACCTCCGGCGGCGACGGCGAAGGTCTGCACGCCGCGAATCGCGTTGCCGGGCGGCGCGCCCAGGTACACGGTATCGAACTGTTCGCCGACGATATGAAAGGCACACGGGTGTGTCGGTCCGGCATTCACGACGTAGAAACGCGCGAGTTCACCGCGCTTCACCCGCAGCGGCTCGGCCTGGTATTGGCTCGGTCGTCCATTGAACGCGAACAGGTCTGGTAAAGTGCCGAGCATCTTGTTGTAGTCGAACGGCGACACGCCGTTCTGCGCCGGGCCGAGGTAGAGCTCACTGTGCACGAGCACGAACTCCTTGGCGTGCTCGAGGGGTACGGGCGGGTCGACGATGATCGCGCCAAACATACCGGAGCCGATGTGCATGAGCACCGGCGCGGTGCCGCAATGATACAGAAACGCACCGGCGTACTTTGGTTTGAACGTGTACGTGACGGACTGTTCGGGCATGGCCGAGCGAAAGGCAACCTTCGGATCGATCTGCGCCGCGTGGAAATCCATCGAGTGAGGGATCTGACCCTGGTTCGTCAGCGTGAACTCGACCGTGTCACCCTGCCGCACGTGCACGATGGGTCCGGGGATGTCACCCTCAAACGTCCAAGCGGCGACGACCGTGTCGTCGCGCACGCGAACCGCCGTCTCTCGGGCCGTGAAATGCAGACGGGTCACACGCTCGCGCGAGACGGGCGGCAGGATCGGATCGACGCGATGGAATGTGACGTTCGCGGCGGCCGTACCCTTCGTGCCGGACGAGCCAGGCATCGCGTGATGCAGACTGGTGTCGGCGCGGCTGTCGGGATTCTGAGCTCCTGACCGCTCCCGGCCCCCGTGCGCGGCATTTCCCGATGTCGCTGCCGTCGTGTCCGTCGCCGACGCACTGCCGTTCGTTGATTCGGGTCGCCCGCACGCGGCGAGGGTCGCGGTGAGCGCCGACGCTTCGACAATGAATTGGCGGCGCGATTTCGCGTCGGGTTTGGTGGTGTCGTTCATGGGGATCTCGGTGGCTGGATGGTCCCTAAGCATACCGACGGCTATCGCGCGATGGCGCCTCGAGCGACGCGACCGATCTGGCTCGCGAAGAGGGCCACGCCGCCGGCAAACAGTAACGCTCCGCCGCGTGTGATGCTGACTGATCCGATGCCGATCCCGATCCCGAGCAGCGCCACGCCGATCGCCATCGCAACGAGCTGCACGAGTGCGACGCGCGCCGAGAACAGCTCGGCCGGCGCCGGAAGGCGTTCGCCGCCCGCGCGGCCGCGATGGCGCACCGTCCACGCAAGCAGTGGGACGATCTTGTAGAAGAAGCCGGAAACGTACATCACGATGCCGCCGAGCAAGCCGACAGTGATGTAGGCGGTTGCGAGGCGCGGATGTTCAGCGCCTCGAGCCAACACGAAGGGTCCGAGAACCGCGGCCGTCGTCATGTAGACGAGCGCGGTGGCGGCGAACCGCATCCCGACGTCGATCTTCTTCCGGACGCGGGCGCGGTAAAATGAGAACGCTTGCCAGAGGAAGCATGCGACGCCAGTCTCGATTGCCACCGCGCCCGCCCAGGTGATGGCGACGCGCTCGGTGGCCAGGCCGACCGCGAGCGCGAGCACGCCGACAGGAAGCGCGCCGAGCGCGCGTCTCGTCCACGGCGCCTCCGGCCCGCGCGCGAAGAGGAACATCGGCAACAGCCTGTGGGAGACGCCGACGATCATGACCAGCACCCATCCGACGATCGCCACGTGCAGATGGATGGCGAGGACGCGCACGCGCGCCGCGGCGAGAAAGCCCGTGTGAATGTTGTGTAGCAGAACGACGCCGAGGACCAACGTCGATGCGAGGAAGGAGAGCGCGATGACGACGGCCGCCCAGGTCTCGTCGTGGCGTCGGGCGCGTGGCAGCGACGATCCGATGTTCGCGACGGCAAGTACGACGCCGATCGACACGAGTCCGATGCCCGCGTGATGCAGCATCGTCGAACTGTCTGCAACGCCGCACGCGAAGATTCCCGCGCCCGGCGCGAAGGTCCAGAAGGTCGCATGCGCGAGGGGCGTCGAACGAAGCGGCGCCGCGAGAGCGAAGAGTTGAAACTGACAGAGCGCGCCAAAAATCGTCGTCGTCAGCCAGCCGAGCGTGAAGAGATGCGTCACGCCGGCAACGTGCGGCGACAGGTACGCGCCAATCGCCAACTCCGGCGCGATCCAGATCAGTCCCACGGCGCCGGCGATCAAGTACAACATCGCCGCGGCAAAGTGCTCTCCGGCCAGAAGCATTGAAGCCCTTGCCGTCGTGGGACGGGCGAGCGCTCTCGTAGAGTCCTCCACGTTTGTCAACGGTTGCTACGCGGGGATCACGCCCGCACAACGCAGCGGCAGGTGCGACGTCGGGAACGGCG
>Ga0153915_10006342_pt1 | contig 11074 bp, 7 predicted proteins | sample Opewatmetagenome_2_FD_107003 | JGI IMG/M metagenome (GOLD analysis project Ga0153915, IMG submission 107003) | Freshwater wetland microbial communities from Ohio, USA - Open water 3 Core 3 Depth 3 metaG | ecosystem: Environmental > Aquatic > Freshwater > Wetlands | place: USA: Ohio, Lake Erie...
GGTGGCGGGCGTGGGCATCCTCGTGCGTATCTACATGAACGTGCGCAAAGCCCGCAGCCAGCGGCCGGACGACTGGGACAGCCAGCTCATTGCCCAGCTTCGTCAGCGGGGTCAGGACCCGTTCGCGCTGCACGACGTCGATTTCTTTTTTGCGCTGCCGGATGAGCAAGCGACCGCCGCTGTGAATCAGACGCTCGAGGGCGAAGGTTTTCGCGTGGACGTGAAAGCCGTGCCCGAGAGCGCTGAGTTTCCGTTCAGCCTGCACGCCACCAAAGCCATGCGGCTGAACGCGCACGACATGCGCGAGATCGGCCGTCGCTTCGGCGAGCTGGCCGGCGCGAATCGCGGGCGGTACGACGGGTGGGGCAGCAGTTAGGCTGCCGTCAGCGCTTTTCGGTTTGCCGGCGCACGGCGTCCGCCGCAGCGGCGATGGCGGCCGGGTCGCCCAGGTATCGATGGCTGATGGGCTTCAGTTCCGCGTCGAGCTCGTAGAGCAGCGGCACGCCGGTGGGAATGTTCAGCTCGGTGATCACATCGTCGGGCACGTTATCCAGCATCTTGACCAGCGCGCGCAGACTGTTGCCGTGCGCGACCACCATGACGTTGCGTCCCGAGCGTAATTCCGGAGCGATGCGGCTCGTCCAGTACGGCAGCACGCGGACGAGCGTGTCCTTGAGTGATTCAGTGGCGGGCAGGATCTTCGGGTCGATGCCCGCATAGCGCGGATCGAAGCGCGGATGGCGCGGATCGTCGAGCGAAAGCGGCGGCGGCGGAATGTCGTAGCTGCGACGCCAGATCTTCACCTGTTCGGCGCCGTGCTTCTCCACGGTCTGCGCCTTGTTCAGCCCCTGCAACGCGCCGTAGTGACGCTCGTTGAGCCGCCACGACGGTTCGACGGGGACCCACATGCGGTCCATGCCGTCCAGCATGATCCAGAGCGTGCGGATGGCGCGCTTCAGCACGGACGTGAACACGATGTCGAAGCTGAGCTTCTCGGCCAGCAGCTGCTTTGCGGCCTCGGCCGCTTCGACGCGACCCTGCTCCGCGAGGTCCACGTCGTGCCAGCCGGTGAAGAGATTCTCCACGTTCCATGTGCTCTGGCCGTGACGAACGAGAATGAGTTTTCCGGGCACGCGCTCTACCTCCGTCGCGTTTTATAGCACACCGTGCAGACCGTTCTGGCACCGGACGAGCCGCCGGGCCCGCGTGTTGGCGAGAATGGCCTCGTTCGCGCTCAGCCGATTGCGTTGCGCCGGCGGATGGTGCAGGTGATATGCGATTCCGCCGAACAGGAGCGTCTGCCGCCGAATGCCGTGGTGCTGCAGGCGGGCGACGAGTTCCTTGTCTTCCGGGCCCCAGCCGACGAAGTCGTGATTGAAGCCGTTGACGGCCACGAGGTCGTCGCGCCACACGGCGAGATTGCAGGATTTCACGGCGATGAAGCCGTTCGCCACCGTGCGCCACACGCGACTCGATTTGGGTGCATGCACGGCGTACAGGGAGCGAAGGCCGCCGGCTCCGCCCATCGTGAGCGCCGGAAGCTCGGCGGGCGAGGCGAGCGCCTGTGCGGTGCGCCTGGCATCGAGCGGAATGCGTATGCCCTGAGTGAACGTGCCGCGGCGTGCGAATCCGCCGTGATCTGCGACAAATGCGGGATGCAGAAGCATGTCGCCGTCGACGAAGATGATGTAGTCACCGGTGGCTTTCGCAATCGCGAGATTGCGCACCCGCGCCGCCCGAAACCCGTCATGGTCCTGCCTGATGTGGTGTGTCGCAAATGGAACGACTGCGGCGAAGCGCTGGATGATGGCGCGCGTCACCGCGCCCGAGCCGTCGTCCGCGACGATGAGCTCATGCGGAAACTGCGATTGCGCGGCAACCGTCGTGAGCACGGCCGCGAGCGCGTCGGGCCGCTCATAAGTGGTGACGACCAGCGTCAGACGCATTAGGGCGGTGGGAAGCGCTTGCCCGCCCGCTCAGTCGGCGAGCTTGCGCACCGACTCCACGCCCACGGTCAGTGTCGCAAAGTCGGCGGCGCCAGCCGTGCGCATCTCAGCCAGCGTGTGTTGCCAATGCACGAGCTCTTTGCCCAGCGATTCGACCCACGAGTGCACGCGCGCTTGCGCCGTGCCGCGGTCATTGCGCGCGAGCACGCGCTCCGCCAGGCGCCGATGAATGCGTAGCGCACTGTCGCGCAATCCGGTTCGGGCGACGGCTTGCCACGGCCCCTCCACCGGTAACTGCTCGACCTGCTCCCGCAGCCAGTCGAGGCCGATGCGCGCACCGACTTCGAAGTACACCCGGGCCGCTTCGACGACGCGCGTCTTGTGGGACGTCGCGAGCTCGACGATGTCGAGCGCGGCATTGTGCGCATCGAGGCTCGCCACGCGCCCCGCGAGCTCCGCGGGCGCGCCGGCGCCGAGATGCTCCGTGCGCACGTGCTCGAAGCGCTCGCGGTCGAGACCCACGAGCACCGCACCGACTTCGGATTCGAGCTCGCGTACGCCGCGGCGGAATTCCGCAACGGCCTTGTCCACGTGCAAGTCGCGGCGACGATGCGCGAGCAGCCAGTACGTGACGTGCCGGAGCAGCCGGCTCGCCTGGTACATCATTCCGTACTGGAGTTTCGCGGTGATGCGGTTGTCCATCGCCTCGATTCGCGCCCAGAGCTTGCGCATGTCGAAGATTTCGCGCGCGGCCGTGTAGGCGCGCGCGATCTCGGCGGGCGCTGCGCCTGTTTCTTCCTGCGTGCGCGCGACGAACGTCGGGCCCATGCGGTTGACGAGGCTGTTCGTCGTGGCCGTCGCGATGATTTCCCGGCGGAGGCGATGCCGCGGAATGGCGCGCGGAAAGCGCTCGCGCACGGGCGCCGGAAAGTAACGCTCGAGCTCGGAGGACAGATAAGAGTCCTCCGGCACGTCGGACGCCAGCAGATGAGTGCTCAGCCAGATCTTGCTGTAGGAGAGCACCACGGAGAGCTCCGGCCGCGTGAGTCCGACGCCGCGCTTGCGACGTTCGGCGAACTCCTCATCGCCCGGCAGGAACTCGAGCGCGCGATTGAGCTCGCCGCTGCGTTCGAGCGAGCGGATGAGGTGCTGGTACTCCGCAAGCCGCGCCGCGGATTGAATCTCCATGGTGCTGATGGCCTGGCTCTGCAGGTAGTTGTTACGCAGAACGAGCGCGGCGACTTCGTTCGTCATGCGCGCGAGCAGGCGATTGCGCTCCGCACGCGTCAGCTTGCCGGCTTCCATCAGCGGATTCAGCAGAATCTTGATGTTCACTTCGACGTCGGACGTGTTGACGCCGGCCGAGTTGTCGATGAAATCCGTATTGAGCCGGCCACCGGCGAGCGCATATTCCACGCGCCCGCGCTGGGAAAGGCCGAGGTTGCCGCCTTCTCCCACGACTTTCGCGCGCACCTGCGCGCCATTCACGCGCACAGCGTCGTTGGCGCGATCGCCCACTTCGTTGTTCGATTCGTCGCTGGCCTTGACGTAGGTGCCGATGCCGCCGTTCCACAGCAGGTCCACCGGCATGCGCAGAATTGCCCGAACGAGGTCGTTCGGCGCGGCCGCCGAGGCCTCGAGGCCCAGCATCGACTGTGCTGCCGGCGAGAGCGTGATGGACTTGGCCGCGCGCGAGTAAACACCGCCGCCGCGCGAGATCTTCTTCTTGTCGTAGTCGTCCCACGTGGAGCGGGGCAGATTGAACAGGCGCCCACGCTCCGCGAAGCTCGCGCCAGACTCCGGCGCCGGGTCGAGAAAGATGTGCTGGTGGTTGAACGCCGCCAGCAGTCGCATGTGGCGCGAGAGGATCATGCCGTTGCCGAACACGTCGCCGGACATGTCGCCGATGCCGGTGGCCGTGAAGTCCTGCGACTGGATGTCCACGCCCATTTCGCGGAAGTGGCGCTTCACGCACTCCCACCCGCCGCGCGCGGTGATGCCCATCTTCTTGTGGTCGTACCCGGCGGACCCGCCCGAGGCGAACGCATCGCCGAGCCAGAAGCCGTAGTCGATCGAAATGGCGTTTGCGATGTCCGAGAACGTCGCGGTGCCCTTATCCGCCGCGACGACGAGATAGGCGTCGTCGCCGTCCTTGCGCATCACGCTCTGCGGCGGAACGATGCGGCTGGAGACGATATTGTCCGTGACATCGAGCAGCGCGCGAATGAAGGTCTGGTAGCACGCGACCACTTCCGCCTGCACCGCTTCGCGCGGGCCGGCCGGTAGGCGCTTCGCGACGAAGCCGCCTTTCGCGCCGACGGGCACGATCACCGTGTTCTTGACGTTCTGAGCCTTCATGAGCCCGAGCACTTCCGTGCGGAAGTCCTCGCGCCGGTCGGACCAGCGAATGCCGCCGCGCGCGACGTCACCCATGCGCAGATGCACGCCTTCCACTCGCGGGCTGTACACGAAAATCTCGAACTTCGGCCGGGGCAACGGCAGGTCCGGAATCTTCTGCGGGTCGAGCTTGAAGGAGACGTAGCTCTTCGGCTTCTGGGCCGCATCCTGCTGATAGAAATTCGTGCGAAGCGTGGCGAGAAGCAGCGTGAGATACGCGCGCAGAATGCGATCTTCATCGAGACTCGTCACAGCATCCAGCCCGCTGCGAATGCTCGCAACGAGTTTTTCTACGCGGCCGGCCGAGCGTTTGGCAGTGGCCGGATCGAACTGTACTTCGAAGAGTCGCACGAGATTCTTTGCAACGGCCGCGTTCGCTGCCAGCGTGCGCTCCATGTAGGCCTGGCTGAACGGCACGCCAGTCTGCAACAGGTAGCGGCAGTAGGCGCGCAGCACGACGATTTCGCGCGCGCTCAGTCCCGTGGAGAGCAGCAGCCGATTGAAGCCGTCGTTCTCGATGTCGCCGCTCCAGGCGAGCGCGAGGGCTTCCTTGAAAAGCGCTTCGATGCGGGGGATATCGATGCGCAGCCGCTCGCGATGTTCCAGCTCGAAGTCCTGGATCCACGCGGCGCCACCTTCGGGCCAGGCGAGCTCGTAGGGCCGCTCGGAGATCACGCGCAGCCCGAAGTTCTCGAGCATCGGCAGCAGATCGGAGATCGGCACGGGCTCGCCGAGCTTCACGATCTTGAGGTGTACGCGCTCGGCTCTCTGTTGCGGAGGGCGATGCAGGTTGAGGCGTAGCGCTTGCGCGTGCGTGCGCAGGAATTCGAGGTCTGCCAGATCCTCGAGCGCGTCGGCGGGCTCGACGTCTTCTTCGTAAGCAAGCGGGAATGCACGCTGGTAGCGCTGCGACTGCGCCAGCGCGGTGGCTTCGTCCTGGCGCGCGTTCAGCACGGTACGCAGGCGATCGTTCCAAGTCGTTGCAGCTTGCGCGATGCGCTGCTCAATGGCGTTCAGATCGACTTCGCGGCGATCGCTTGGGTTCGTGCGCACCACCACGTGTACGCGCGCATGGTTCGAATCCGAGATCTGCACCTGTGTCTCGACGTGGCGGCCGGCGAACCCTTCGAGCACGATCTGCTCGATGCGCTGGCGCACCTCCGTGTTGTACCGATCTCGCGGCACGTAGATGAGGCAGGAATAGAAGCGATGGTACGGATCGCGCCGTGCGAGCAGGCGCACGGTGCGGCGCTCGTAGAGGTTGACCACGCCGCGCGAGATGCGCACGAGATCATCCACGCTCGCCTGGAACAGCTCATCGCGCGGATAGGTTTCCAGCACGTTGAGCATCGCCTTCGCATCGTGGCTCGCGGGGTCGAGCGCGAAGTGCTCGATGACGCGCGCCACCTTCTGGCGCAGCACGGGGATGTCGCGCGGACTGCTGTGATAGGCCGTGGACGTCCACAGGCCGAGGAAACGATGCTCGCCCGTGACTTCGCCACGCGGGCCGAAGGTCTTTACGCCAACGTAGTCCAGATAATTGCCGCGGTGAACCGTCGCCGCGGAGTTCGCCTTGGTGAGAACGAGCAGCTCACGCTTGCGCGCATGCTCGCGCACATCGCCGCGCAGTACGGTGGTTTTCGGCGCGCTGCCGTCGCGGTTCGCATCGTGCCCGGCGCGCAGGATTCCGAGTCCCGAGCGCGCCTCCGGCACCAGCCGGTCCTGCGTGCTGCCGCGCTCCAGCCGATAGTGGCGATAGCCCAGGAACACGAAGTGCCGGCCTTCCATCCAGTCGAGCAGCGCGCGCGCTTCGTTCACTTCGTCGTCCGGCAGCGGCGGCGGTTCGTTGGCGAGCTGCGTGCTGAGTGCTCGCACGCGCGCGCGGATGGGCATCCAGTCTTCGACGGCGATACGCACGTCGCTGAGCGTGGCTTCGAGTTTCTGTTTCAGCTCTGCGATGCGCGCAGGATCGGTCTGGTGGTCGATTTCGAGCAGCTGCCAGGATTCGTTGCGCGTTTGGCCGTCAGCAGTGGCGGTGACATCCAGCAACCGCCCGCGTCTATCGCGTCGCACCGACAGCACGGGATGAATGAGCAGATGGATCGAGACTTCGGCCTGCGAGAATACGACGCCCACCGAGTCCACCAGAAATGGCATGTCGTCCGTGACGAGCATGACGAGCGTGTGCGGCGACTTGAACCCGTCGCGTTGCTCGTCCGGATTGAACACCTGGACGAGCGAGCGGCCGGGCGTGCGCACGCGGCCCGCTTCGAGGTGCCGCAATGCCGCCGTCGCGAGCGCTTCGGGCGAACGCTGCGCGAGATCTTCTTCGCCCACGCCACGGAAATAGGCGCGCAGAAAGCGTCGGCGCAGTGCGAGCGCCGTGCCGGCCACGCGCAGGCGCGCGGCGGCAGCGATCTGCTCGATGAGCTTGATTCGTGCTGCTGGAATTCCGCGGAGCAGGCCTGAGTCCGTGGCTGCGGCGCGCCTACGCACGCTCAACTTCCCCGCTCGAGATCCCGGATGAGCGCCGCGAGGAAGCGCGCCGCTTCGCCCCCAGTGACGCAGCGATGATCGAAGGTGAGGGACAGCGGCATGCGCAAGTGCGCTTCGATTCCGCCCATGACCGCGACCACGTCGTGACTCAGTTTGCCTGCGCCCAGGATGGCGACGGCCGGCGGCACCACGACCGGCGTGGCGTAGCGGCCGGCGATCATGCCGAAGTTCGAGAGCATGAACGTGAAGTCGCGCAGATCTTCTGGCGCAACGGTGCGGTCGCGTGCCCCGCGCTTCAGTCGATCCACATCCGCACGCAGCTCTGCAATGGAGCGCTTGCCCACGTCGCGCACGACCGGCACGAGCAGACCGTCCGGGGTATCGACGGCCATGGCGACGTCAACGCGTGCCATCGGCCTGCGGGTTTGGTTCTCGCCGTCGTACCACGCGTTGAGCACCGGCTCGGCAGCGGCGGCGACGCCGATGGCGCGCAGCAGACGAATCGTGAAGTCTTCGCCTTTGCGCCAGTCGTGCAGGTCCGCATCGTCGAACAGCGTGCAGTTCATGACGTTGTCGCGCGCAAGGCTCATGCTCTGGGCCATCGCGCGACGCAGTCCCCGAAGTTTCTCGGGCTCACCGCTCGGCGGCGCGGACGACGGGCCACTGCGGGCGCTGGCCGGAGCCGCTTTCAGCGCCGTCACCGTTGCAGCACCGTAGGCAAAAGTTGGACCGGAGGTATTCATGACGTCATCCACCGTGATGAGGCCGCCGCGGCCCGTGCCACGCAAGGTGGCGAGGTCCACGCCGAGGCGTTTCGCCAGCGCTCGCACGGCCGGTGCCGCGCGGACACGCTCGCGAGGCGAGGCGATGTCGCTGCCCGCAACCGCGGTTTCAATGAGCTCTTCGTCGCTTGTCGGCATGCTCCCGACGACCGTGCCGGAGTCATTTGCAGCTTGCGGCTCGGCTTTCTGCGGTGCTGGCTTGTGCGGCGTGGCCACGCGTGTTGCGGGAGGCGATGCGCCTGCGCCTCCCGCCTGAACGTCGAAGTCGACGAGCGGCGCGCCCGTGGCAACGACATCACCGGGCTTGCCGTGCAGCGCCTTGATGCGTCCCGAGTAGGGCGAGGGCACTTCGACGACGGCCTTCGCCGTCTCGACCGCGACCATCGGTTGATCCACCTTCACGATGTCCCCGGCACTCACGTGCCAGCGAACGATTTCGGCTTCCGCCAGGCCTTCGCCGAGATCCGGGAGATTGAATGTCGTCATGGTCCCTCCGTTGCCGGGTGGGTACGTCCAGGCAGTCAGTCCGCGAGCGTTTCCCGCACGGCATCCATGATGCGCGCGACGCTCGGGATGTAGTCATATTCGAGACGGAACAGCGGCATGATCGTGTCGTAACCGGTGACCCGCTTGATGGGGGCCTGCAGATCGTACAGACCGTGCTCGGCCACCGTGGCCGCAATTTCCGCGCCGATGCCGCAGTTGCGCGGCGCCTCGTGCACGATGACGAGCCGACCCGTCTTCGCGACGGATTCCAGAATGGTGTCGTGATCGATGGGCGAGAGCGTGGCGAGATCGATCACTTCGCAGCTCACACCGTCGCTTTGCAGCTGCTCGGCGGCACGCATCACTTCGAATGTCATGGCGCCCCAGGTGACGAGCGTGACGTCCGAGCCTTCGCGCAGGCGAAAGCACATGTCGAGCGGCAGGGCCTGGCCGTCGTCGGCCACTTCCTGACGGACGAGGCGATAGAGCCGCACCGGCTCGAGGAAGATCACGGGGTCCGGCTCGCGAATGGAGGCGAGCAGCAGGCCGTACGCGCGCGCGGGCGAAGAGGGGCACACCACGCGCAACCCCGGGTGGTGCGCCAGCATTGCTTCGAGGCTTTCCGAATGATGCTCCGGTGCGTGAATGCCGCCGCCGTGCGGCATGCGGACCACGATGGGACAGGTGATGCGCCCGCGCGTGCGGTGGCGCATGCGGGCCATGTGATTCGCGATCTGATCCATGGCGGGGTAGATGAACCCCATGAACTGGATCTCGGCAATCGGCCGCAGGCCCTGGTTCGCCATGCCGATGGACATGCCGGCGATCATGCCTTCGGCGAGCGGTGTGTCCTGCACGCGATCCACGCCGAATTTTTCCTGCAAGCCGGCCGTGGCGCGAAACACGCCGCCGTTGATGCCAATGTCTTCGCCCAGAACAACGACCGTGGGGTCGTGTGCCATTTCCCACGCGTGCGCGCAGTTGATGGCTTCGATCATCGTCACTTTTGCCATGGCGTTCCGGTTCAGTGGCCGCTGGAAGCGGCATAGCGCCGCGCCATTTCGCGCTGTTCCTGCGTGCTCTTCGGCAAATGTGCGAACAGGTAGTCGAACATGCTGTCGGTCGATTGTTTGGGTGTCTGCAGGTATTGCTCGACCGCGGCGTCCACGTCCCGCGCGCACTCGGCTTTGAGCGCTTCCTCGCGCGCGTCGTCCCACGCGCCGATGGCAATGAGATGCGCGCGTGCGCGCAGCAGCGGCTCGGTACGCCAGGCGTCCTTCACTTCCTTGGCGCGGCGATAGCGGGTGGCGTCGTCCGCCGTCGTGTGATCGCTCAGGCGATACGTGACCGCTTCGATGACGGTGGGCCCTTCGCCGCGACGCGCGGCCGCGAGCGCTTCGCCGACGGTGTGGCGGACCGCAATGATGTCGTTGCCATCCACTTGCACGCCGGGAATGCCGGCGGCGATGGCCTTCTGCGCGAGCGTGCGCGTGGCCGTCTGCGCTTCAATGGGCACGGAGATGGCCCACTTGTTGTTCACGATGACGAACACCACCGGCAACGCGCGCGCGCCCGCGAGATTCATGGCTTCGTAGAACGCGCCTTGCGAGGTGCCGCCGTCGCCGATGAACGCGACGGCGCAGCGGGGCTCCTTGCGCACCTTCATGGCCATGGCCGCGCCGGCGGCATAGAGCGTTTGCGAGCCGATGGGCACGCACCACGCGTAGTCCTGGCGCGGCACTGCGAAATCGCTGCCCCGCTCGTCGCCGCCCCAGTAGAGCAGCACTTCGGACATCTTTACGCCCCGCCAGAGCTGCGCACCGTATTCACGGTAGACCGGGGCGAGCACGTCTTCCGGACGCATGGCGGCGCCGACGCCGACGTGCGTGGCTTCGTGGCCCAGGCAGGAGGCGTACGTGCCGAGCTTGCCGGTGCGCTGGAGGTTGATCGACTTGGTGTCGAAGGTGCGCACCAGCGTCATGACCCGGTACATCTTCACGAGCTCGGCCGGGTCCCGGGCGAATTCGGGCAGTGGGCCGGAAGCGCGCCCCTCCGCGTCGAGAAACTGGTGATACTGAATCTCGAATTCGGCGACTGTCTTCAACGTGCACCCCGTTCGCGGCGCGCGATTATACATGAGCATTCCAAGCTCGCGGCGCGGCGTGCATCCGCGGCCGGCCGCGGATGCACGAGACGTTGCAAGTGCCCCGGGCGGGCGTGCGGCCGATGGGAAAGAACGCTCCACTTCGCATTCCGCGCGACGCAAGCCTTGCGAAATCCACCGGAGCGGGCCGCACTTTCGGCCCCGGTCGTGCGATGGGGCGACAGCCGCTGGCCTCAACCGGTGTGGGCGGGACCGATCTCGGTTGCGCGGCCGAGCAGCATGCGCAAGGCCCGGTCGACGGTGGCGCGCTCGCGTGCGCTCAGCGGTTCGATGAGTGCGCGCTCGTAAGCGAGAGCGAACGGCACCACCTGGGCGTAGACGCCCCGGCCCGCCGACGAAAGCCGCAGCAGGGAACGGCGCCGGTCCGCTCGCGCCATCTGCCGCGCGATGCGCTTGTGCTTCAGGAGCGATGTGACGGCGCGGCTCACCGCCACCTTGTCCATGGCCGTCCGCTGCGCCACTTCCGCGGCCGACAGACCGGGCGTCATCGCCAGGACCGCCATCACTCGCCATTCCGGAATGGTGAGTCCGAATCGCGTCTGATACGCGCCGGCGATGGCCGTGCTCACGATGTTCGACAGCACGGACAGTCGGTATGGCAGGAATCGGTCGAGCTCGAGTGCGAGGCGCTTGGGCATGAGGCGGGTGTCCGAGACGAAAGGCCTGTCGTATGATGGTTGCAACTGTAACTAATTTTGCCCGACGTGGCGCGGAGATCGGCATGGAAACGAAGGGGGAGCCGGGCGTGAGCGTTGCAGCGGACAACCCGATGGGCACCGACGGGTTCGAGTTCGTGGAATACA
>Ga0153915_10006343_pt1 | contig 11074 bp, 12 predicted proteins | sample Opewatmetagenome_2_FD_107003 | JGI IMG/M metagenome (GOLD analysis project Ga0153915, IMG submission 107003) | Freshwater wetland microbial communities from Ohio, USA - Open water 3 Core 3 Depth 3 metaG | ecosystem: Environmental > Aquatic > Freshwater > Wetlands | place: USA: Ohio, Lake Erie...
AGTTGGCCTGATAATCTGCTCGGCAACTTGAGCGGATTTTTTCATTTCCCATTGGGCTGGCGTGGCAGAAGTAAAAATCACCTGATCGATTCTTTTTTCAAATTCCTCGAATTTTAAAGGACGGTTATCCAAAGCAGACGGCAAACGCCAGCCGTATTCAACCAAGGTTTGCTTCCTGCTTCTGTCTCCTTCGTACATTCCGCGCAATTGCGGCACGGCAATGTGCGACTCGTCGATAATGGTGAGGAAATCAGGTTTTTTGTTTTTTGTCGGAAAATACGACAATAAAGTTTCCGGCGGCTCGCCTGCAAGTTTTCCCGTCAGATGCCGCGAATAATTCTCTATACCGTGGCAATAGCCAATAGAATGAATCATTTCCATATCGTATCTGGTTCTGCGTTCCAATCTTTCCGCTTCAAGGTAAAAACTTTTTTTCTGGAAATATTGCAATCGTTCTTTTAGTTCTTTTTTGATTTCGGCAATGGCTTTTTCGCGTTCGGGTTCGGTGGAAACGAAATGCTTGGGCGGAAAAATCACCAAATCCTCGAGTTTCTCCGTGAATTTCTGCGTCAGAGGATCGACCAAGGCCAGGGTTTTGATTTTCTGATTTTCGATTTCGACATAATGAGTAACATCGCCTGATGCTGGCATAATTTCAAAAACATCTCCGCGCACGCGGAAATATCCTCTTTTTAAGGCGGAATTGGTACGCATAAATTGAATTTTCACTAATTGCCTGATTAAGTCTCCGCGCGTAATCGGTTTTCCGATTTCAAGGTGCAAAGATGTGCCTAAATAGGTCAAGGGCAGACCAAGATTATAAATACAGGAAACCGAAGCCACGATAATCACGTCCCTGCGACTCATCAACGCGCTGGTGGCGCGATGGCGCAGTTTATCGATTTCCTCGTTAATCATTGCTTCTTTTTCAATATAGGTATCGGTAATCGGCATATACGCTTCGGGTTGGTAATAATCGTAATACGAAACAAAATAATTCACCGAGTTTTTCGGGAAAAAGTTTTTGTATTCACGGTACAACTGCGCTGCCAAGGCTTTATTCGGCGCCATAACCAAAACCGGCTTGTCAAAATGAGCTATGACATTGGCCATAGAAAATGTCTTTCCCGAACCGGTTACACCCAAAAGTGTCTGATAGCGGTAATCTTGTTTGATTCCCTGAATCAGTTTTTTGATTGCTTCGGGTTGGTCGCCAGTTGGTTTATAGTTGGATTGCAGTTTAAATATCGACATATAACACAAATATCGCCGCTTTGCGGCTATATAATACCTGGTATTTAATTCATACATTTAGCGTAGCAGAAAGTTTCAAAAATGAAAAGCCCCGCGTAAAAAGCGGGGCTTAACGACAAACTGAATAAAATTTAGAACTTGACCTGCGGGACTTCTTTTTCTGCCGCATTCTCGACTTCGAAAAATTCACGTTTCTGGAAGTTCAGCATTTTGGCGACGACATTCGAAGGAAAACTCTCGATTCTGATATTCAAATCCCTGACATTGCCATTGTAAAACCTGCGCGCTGCCTGGATTTTGTTTTCCGTGTCGGAAAGTTCGGTCTGCAGCTGTAGAAAGTTCGTGTTCGCTTTCAATTCTGGGTATGCTTCGGCAACCGCAAAAAGCGTTTTCAGGGTTCCAGACAAAGCGTCTTCGGCTTTGGCTTTTTCCGCCATACCCTGCGCGCTGATTGCTTTTGCGCGTGCATTGGTAACGCTTTCAAATGCCTGCTTTTCGTGCGCAGCATAACCTTTAACCGTTTCAATTAAATTCGGAATCAAATCGTGCCTTCTTTTCAACTGCACATCAATATCCGACCATGCTTCATCGGTTCGATTTTTCAAGCGAATCAAACTGTTGAAAATGCCGATTGCCCAGAAAAAAACAACGATGACAATCGCAATTATAATATATAAAAATGTCATATAATTTCTACTTGCTCTAATTGACCTAATTGCTCTAATTAAATCCCAACACTCAATCTTTTAAAAATTAGGTTAATTAGAAATTAGGTTAATTAGGTTAATTGTTATGCTGTTAGTATAGCATTTATTTTTTTAATAATCCATTGGCGGCATCCCTACACCTTCTTTCTTTTCTTCGGGCTTGTCGGTTATTACCGCTTCAGTGGTCAAAAATACCGAAGCCATGGAAGCAGCATTCTGCAGCGCACTTCGGGTCACCTTCAAGGGATCGATAATCCCCGTCTCAATCATGTTTACTTTCGATTTCTTGATGTTTCTCGGGTCGATTTTACTGAAATCGTACCCGATGTTTTCTTCTCTACGAATATCATCAACCATAATCGAAATGTCCTTTATACCGGAGTTTTCCGCAATTTGTCGCAATGGAGATTCCAATGCTTTTTCCACGATCTTAACACCGATTTTTTCTTCTTCGGACAACTCTCCTTTAATAATCTCGTTGAGCGAAAATGCCGCTCGAATTAATGCTGCGCCGCCGCCCGGAACAATTCCTTCCTCGATTGCGGCTCTCGTGGCATTTAAGGCATCCTCGATTTTGAATTTTTTGTATTTCATTTCCGCTTCAGTGGCTGCACCGACTTTGATTATCGCCACGCCTCCCGAAAGCTTCGCCAGCCGTTCCTGTAATTTTTCTTTGTCGAATTCCGAATCCGTTTTTTCGAGCTGTGCCTTAATTTGCTTGATTCTATCTTCAATATTTTTCTTTTCACCCCTTCCTCCAACAATAGTAGTATGTTCTTTCGTGGAAACAACCTTACTTGCCTGACCGAGCATTTCGATTTCAACAGTCTCCAGTTTTAATCCGATTTCTTCAGAAATAACCCTTCCTCCGGTTACGATGGCGATATCCTGAAGCATTTCTTTTCTTCTGTCGCCGAAACCCGGTGCTTTAATCGCCAAAGAGTTAAATGTTCCGCGAAGCTTATTCACCACCAAGGTTGGTAATGCCTCACCCTCAACGTCCTCGGCAATAATTACCAAAGATTTTTTACCCGCCTGGCTCAGTTTTTCCAAAAGAGGCAAAATATCGTTAATCGAAGAAATTTTCTGGTCGGTAATCAAAAGATACGGATCCCTGTATTCGGCTTCCATTCTTTCGGTATTGGTTACCATATAATGGGAAATATAACCGTTATCGAATTGCATACCTTCGACTAATTCCTTGGAAAGTCCGAAAGTCTGCGATTCCTCGACCGTGACTACTCCGTCTTTTCCCACCTCTTCCATTATATCAGCAATCATGTTCCCCACCTCATTATCCTCGCTGGATATTGTTGCTACTTGAGCGATTTCTTCCTTGGTCTTAATCTGCTTAGATCCATCCTCTAAAATCTTTATAATAGCCCTTACTTTGTCTTCAATGCCTTTTTTAATACTCATAGGATCTGTTCCGGCCGCTACATTTCTTAACCCCTCATCAATCATTGCTTGACCTAAAATTACAGCAGTAGTTGTTCCGTCACCAACAACATCGTTGGTTTTCTCCGCCACTTCCTTTATCAGTTCAGCGCCCATATTTTCGAACTTATCTTCCAGTTCAACTTCCTTGGCAATGGTCACCCCGTCATTAGTGATATTGGGGGTGCCGAATCCTTTGTCCAAAACAACATTTCTTCCTCGGGGACCAAGCGTAACTCTGACCGAATCCGCCAATTTGTCCACGCCCCTTTTAAGAGATTGTCGGGCATCCTCGTCGAATTTAAATTGTTTGCTCATAAGTTTAAAATTAGAAATTAAAAATTAGAAATTAAGCGATTTTGGATTTAATCCAAAATCGCGAGTATGTCCTCTTCTTTGGCGATTAAATATTCCTTATTATCGATTTTTACTTCACTCGGACCGTATTTGGTAAACAAAACCACATCCCCTTGTTTTACGTTCATCGGGATGCGTTTTCCGTTAGAATCTATCCTTCCGGAACCTACGGCAATAACCCTGCCCTGTTCGGGTTTTTCCTTATCCGCGGTATCGGGAAGCACGATTCCCGATTTTGTTTTCTCTTCTTGAGAAATCGGTTCGATAAGAACCCTGTCGTCCAAAGGCTTGATATGCATATATTTGTTTAATTATTTTTAATAATTCTAATTATACCGATTATTTATTTTAAAACAATACTTTTAAAAAAGCAAGTAAAAAAAGAGGGGCTCCCCTATGGAAGCCCCATATCTACGCTTGTCGGATCTTCTGACCTGATGATCCTTTCGATTTCCCCTCTGAGAGGAACGTCATTCACGCAGCATTCGCTGGTTACACGAATGGGGAATGTTTTTATATCCCAAATATTGTTGCCTTTTTTAAGGCGCTTGATTTCGTATTCTTTAATACCCCTGAAGGAACTCTTGGAATCGAACCCGATCTCTACCCCGTTCCATAATTTTATGACAAAGTCAATACCGCTACGGTCTTTTTTTGACCAGCGTTTCGTCGAATAGTAATGCTTAATTACTCCTTGCTGCTTGAAATTTTCTAAAATAGAACCGACTATACATTCGTTATCATCGCCTCTTTTTATGACGATTTGTTTGAGACGCTCCTGAATCAATCTTGATTTTTCTGCGGATAGCGCACTGAATTTTCTTTTACGAACTGTAAGATGGTCAAAACTGGTATGAAAGCGGTGCATTTTAACCTCCTTTCATGAGATTAAATTACAAAGAGCAAAAGGAACGACTTTTCCGATGCTAAACCAATATTAACACTTATTATTATTATTGTCAATACCTAAGACCTTTTTGAGCTTATTGACGAATTCCTCCTGAAAGAATTGCCTTTTGTCATTTTCGTGAAATTTCAATACTTTATCGGAAGCAACAACTGCCGTAGGAATCGCATGTTTAACAGATTTGCGGGAAATCTTTTTTCTCTGGAAAAATCCCAATATTTTTTCAATAATATTCCCGAGCCAGCCGCCGAATATCGCTTCCGAAATCTTTCTCGAGTATGCGGCAATTCTATTCTGTCTGAATTCTGGATGATAAAGATTGGAAATTCTGCCGAAATTCAACAAATAATCACTTACCCAGCGATTTTTTGCGATAAAATCGTCATATGTTTTTTCACGGCAAAAAATAGGCCGCAACTGATAAGTCCAGTTCGCCAAATAAATATCGTAAGGCATTATGGCTAGAGAGTGTAAATCCAAAAATTCATCGCTGATATAAAAACTCAAACAGACTCTTCCAGAAATTTTATCCTTGTGCCGCCATTGACCTATCAGCCAAATCAAAAAAGTGACCATCAGCCTCACCGACCAAATTCTTCTTTTTCTTGCGATAATAAAGAAATCGATGTCCGCTTCTTTTTTGGAGTTATCTATTGCCAGGCTGTTGCAAGCAGCCACCATTCTGACAAAAGGAACTAATTGTACGAATTTCATAACTTTTTTGACCTTTTTCCAACGTTGGCTGGAAATCTTCTGCCGTTCGATTCTTTCTTCAATAATTGCGCCTCTTCCCTTTAAAAAATAAAACCCGTTTTTCCCTTCGATAGTTTTTTTCAGCTCGGGTCCGTCCACTAGTTTCAAAACCTCAAGGAAGGAAATATTTGCCATCGGTTCCAACTTTATTTCATGCATCTGATCCAGTTGCGCAATAATATGCAAAGGATTAATCAGATACTTAAAAATCTCGAATCCGGTCAAGGGGTAATCGAAAATATCGTAATAAGCAATAGTCGCCAGAATCGATTTTTGCAAAAAACTGAGATTATTCATCAGATTTATTATACCACAATCCAATTTCGGGACGGATAAAAAATCATGATCCAATGATTGCAAAACGATTAAAACTGCGCTAATATTGATTATATGGCCGAAACCAAAAATAACTATTCCGAGCTTCCAGAAAAAGTGGAAAAGAAGATAAAACGCAGAGAAAGCAAAAAGGAGCCGAAAATGAGGGTTTCGGGAAAACGTGTTTTTCAGCTAAAAAGCATTATAAAAAAATGAGATTGATTTTCAAACTTATATTGCAGGTTCTGGCTAGCGCTCTGGCTATTTTTCTGCTTGCCCGTTTCTTGCCGCAATACGTAATTTTTACCGGCAATTGGTTGGACTATTTGTTTGTCGGCGCAATTCTCGCAATAGCCAACCTTATTCTCAGGCCAATTCTGAAAATCGTCTCTGCGCCCCTGATTTTCATAACCATGGGTTTATTTATTTTAGTGATTAATGCCGTTATTCTCTTTGCGGTCGATTGGTTTGTGGAAGCGTTAACTATTCAGGGATTGTTGGGATATATTTTTGGAGGACTGGCTATCGCGATAATCAACTCACTAATCATAAGGGCCTACAAAAAAACCAAGCCAGACTAAAAAATAATTGACAAAAAATGGAAAAAATCTTGGACATAGCACAAATCGTACTTTCCGCCCTTCTCGTGGCAACAATCCTGCTCCAAGAAAGAGGAGAAGGATTATCAAGCGCTTTCGGAGGGGAAGGCGGCGGTGCGTCATATTTCAAAAAACGCGGAATGGAAAAAATTCTCTTTATCGCCACAATTGTTTTGGCAGTACTTTTTGTCGCCAGCGCTATTTTCAGGATATTAATCTTTAAATGAGTAAATTTTTACAACTTATCAAAAGATTGACCAGAAAATTTCCTTCCTGGCATCAATGGCAAAAAGTTCCAAGTGTTCTCAATAAAAAAGAACGCTATTTTATACTAGGATTCGTGATTTTGGCGGCAATTTCGGTTTTTGGCTGGGTGGTTTCGTACAATATCCAACACACGACTTTGGTTCCGAATTATGGAGGAAGTTTTGCCGAAGGAATTGTCGGAAGCCCCCAATATATCAATCCGATATTAAGCCAAACCAGTGACGCGGATAGGGATGTTTCGAAACTGATTTTCTCGGGACTGATGGGGTATAGCGCCGAGGGAAATTTAATTCCCGATTTGGCGGAAAAATATAGTGTCGGAGATAATGGAAAAATTTATGATTTTTTCCTGAAAAAAGATATTAAATGGCAGGACGGACAAACGTTTAATGCCGACGATGTTATTTTCACAATTAAAGCGATCCAAAATCCAATCTACAAAAGTCCGCTGCGAATCAACTGGTCGGGCGTGGAAATAGAAAAAATCGATGAATGGACCGTTCGTTTCAAATTAAATGCCCCTTATGCGCCGTTTCTGGCAAACACCACCGTGGGAATACTTCCCAACCACATTTGGAAAGATATTTCACCGGAAAAATTTATTCTCGCCCCAGAAAACCTGACACCCGTAGGCACCGGTCCCTATCAACTTAAAAAAACAAAAAAAGACAAGGATGGATTTATCAATTATATGGAATTACAGGCATTCGGAGATTACAATACCGCAATACGGCCGTTTATAGATAAAATCTATCTCTATTTTTATCCCAGTGAAGAAGAATTGATAAAAGCATATAGTCAGGGAAAGATAGATAATCTAACCCTCATTTCTAATCAGAATAAGAATGCCTTAAAGGGAAGTACGATAAAATCGAAAGAATATGAATTAAATTTGCCACGCTATTTCGCTGTATTTTTCAATCAAAGCAACAGCACGGTTTTATCGGATAAAAACGTAAGATTGGCATTGAATTACGCCACCGACAAAAAACAGATTATCGACAAAACTCTAGGCGGCGAAGGTAAACAAGTGGACTCGCCTATTCCATTCGGAGTTTTGGGTCATGACGAAAAATTGGTAATTTATGAATTCAATCCCGACAAAGCAAAAGAAATATTGGAGCAAAACGGATGGAAAGATACGGATGGTGACGGAATCAGAGAGAAGAAAACGGAAAAATTGGAATTCGGATTAATTACAACCGAACTGAAACAACTTCAAGATACGGCGAATATCTTAACCGAACAATGGGCAAAAATCGGTGCAAAAGTAAATGTCACAATCTCGAACATCGGAGAAATCCAGCAACAATACATCAGGCCCAGAGAATATCAGGCGATTCTTTTCGGCGAAGTATTGGGGCTTGATCCCGATCCCTACAGTTTTTGGCATTCTTCACAAAAGAAGGATCCGGGATTAAATCTTGCCCTATACGACAATCAAAAAGTCGATACCTTGCTTAAAGACGCAAGACAAATCGTGGGCAACGACGCACTGAGAACGGAAAAATACAACGAGTTCCAGCAATTGGTAATCAATGACGCACCGGTTGTTTTTCTTTATAGTCCTTACCAACTTTATTTCGTATCCAAGGACGTAAAAGGAATTACGGCAGAAAATGTTGTTTTGCCCTCGGAAAGATTTTCCAATATTCGAAACTGGTATATCAAAACACAGCGCGTGAAAAAAGATTAAAAATTTTAAATCAGGGATAATTTATGGACGGTTTTTCCGTCCTTTCTTTTTATTTAAATTTGGGTTATAGTATAAATATTATGGATTTAAATAAATTAAAACCGGACATCCGAGAATTGAAGGACGTCGAAGATGTTATTTTCGACAAAGAATGGCTGAAAACTGCTGAAAATTTCGAACTCTATTATATGTACCGCGATTTGGCGGAAAGCGAAGATGACCATGATAAAATCTTCGCGAATAACCTGCGCTACGACATTACGATAATGTTTCCGAAAATGCTCGGCAGAGAGTTCAATAAGACTATTGGCCACGACCACCCGATTGTTCCCGGAACATCGATAACCTATCCCGAACTGTATGAGGTTTTGGAGGGCGAGGCGATTTTTCTTTTACAGGATTCTATAGACGAAGAGATAAAAGATGTTTTTGCGATAAAGGCAAAAACCGGAGAAAAACTGGTAATCCCGCCCAATTACGAACACCTGATTATCAATGCTTCGGACAAAGACCTAAAAACCTGTAATTGGATTTGCCGTAGTTTCGGCTCGAATATCTATAAACCATTCAAACTAAGGCATGGATTCTGCTACTACGCCACAAAAGGCGCAAATGGGATCGATTGGATAAAAAACAAAAACTACACCTCGGTTCCGGAGCTGAAATTCAAACAAGCGAATAATCTTTATGATTTTAAAATCGAAGAAAACGAGCCGATTTATAATCTGGTAAATAACCTGGCCAAACTTGAATTTCTGGAAAATCCCCAAAATCACGAGTGGAATTAGGGTAGGTGGTGAAACTGGCAAACACGTACGGTTCAGGGCCGTATGCCGCAAGGCTTGCGGGTTCAACTCCCGCCCTACCCACATAACTCCCCCTCGCTCACAAAACACTTGAGTCTTCACCTTTATCAGAGATAAAACTGGCTTGCTGAAATTTTACGAATGACAAGATTAATAACTGATAACGGTATTTGCTCTGTAAAAGGTGAAGACTTGACAAGCGATTTTTTTTAAAATAAACTAAACTATTAAGTTAATCATTTCATTTATTTCGCTCTTTATTGTTCTTTGAACAGTCCACTCCTCCTTTACGTCCCCTAGTTACCAAAATCCCAATCACACATATACTCTTTTCTCTCTTTTTGGCCTCTAGGGGCCGTTTTTTATCCCCGAGATTTTCGGGGGTTTATTTTTAACACAATATATTATATAATCAACTCATATGATAAACTTTGACGAATTTCAAAAAATGGATATCCGCATCGGAACGATTCTCGAAGCGGAAAAAGTCGAAGGCGCTGATAAGCTGTTGAAGCTTTTGGTTGATATCGGCGATGAGAAGCGCACGCTGGTCGCAGGTATTGCCGAAACTTATTCACCCGAAGATATTATCGGTAAACAGCTGCCGATTTTGGCCAATCTCGAACCGCGCACAATCCGCGGCATCGAAAGCCAAGGAATGATTTTGGCCGCGGTTATTGATGAAAAAGCAATAATTTTAAAACCCGCCAAAAAAGTTCCCAGCGGTACAAAAGTGAAATAAAACAATGTCTTTAAAGGCAAAATTACCTATTTGGGTATTTATAACAGTAGCGGGAATAGGCGTCGCTACGATTCTTTTAATTACTCAATACAGTGTTTCGACACTAAATGAAATCCGCTTGCGATCCATTGAAAATGCTTATTATTCTAAAAATATCTTAAAAACCAACCAACCCACCGAATGGAAAACCTATCAGAACGAAATATATGGATATGAATTGAGATATCCAGAGGGGTGGGTCATTGACAATACTTATTCAGACAGTCTTTTCACTCTGCGTGGCGACCCTGGAATATATATGGGCGGCGACACTTATTGGTCAAACTATGTTTGGAGCCCCGAAGAACCCATGGAGGCTCCTGCTGATTACAGGGATTTGTACTTAATCATTTATAAAGACAATCCAGATTATACTATCGAGGATTTTGTTAACGAATCTTACTATAAATACGGGCAAACCGACATCGTCCAACGAAGCGACTTCAAAACCTTAGGCGCCGTTGAGGGAAGACAATATAGCACCGTTAATTCTGATCATCCCGTTGGAGTAAAAGGATTATTTACCGTATTTAAATTAGATGATAAATTTTTTGTTTTCAAGTCGTCTTGGCAATCAAAGGATATACACAACCAAATTCTCTCGACTTTTAAATTTATTGAACCGATAATAGACACCTCTGATTGGAAAACTTATCGAAATGAAAAATACGGATTTGAATTTAATTATCAACAAGGGTTAGAATTTAATGAAAATCAAAATAAATCTTATGTCTGGTTTGGCGAAAAACCATTAACGAACGACGGTCCGGTTATAATTTCTGTCGAAGTAAAAGAAAACACAATTAACGGGATATTAGAGGAGGTTAAAAACACTAAAAACTACTCCAATGTAAAAGCAAGTCCCTTGAAAGCGGGCGCAAATAATTTTACATTGATTACCTGGAATCAACCCTCTCTCCCTGGCGCAGAAGACACTATAAGGAATGGACATGCCCTAATCTCAAAAAATAATTTTGTCTATGAATTCTGTTGTTATAATAATCCAGGATTTGACCAGATCCTCTCTACTTTTAAATTTATTGATTAAATAAAATTATGAAATTATTTAGCGGGATGCGTCCCAGCGGACAATTGCATATCGGAAATTACTTGGGAGCGTTAAAAAATTGGGTAGAACTGCAAAAAAAACACCAATGTATTTTTGGTGTGGTTGATTACCACGCAATTACCACCC
>Ga0153915_10006344_pt1 | contig 11073 bp, 10 predicted proteins | sample Opewatmetagenome_2_FD_107003 | JGI IMG/M metagenome (GOLD analysis project Ga0153915, IMG submission 107003) | Freshwater wetland microbial communities from Ohio, USA - Open water 3 Core 3 Depth 3 metaG | ecosystem: Environmental > Aquatic > Freshwater > Wetlands | place: USA: Ohio, Lake Erie...
AAGCGCCTGACGAGAAAACAGCAATGAAGGCTATGCTTGGCCTCGGCGATATCGCCAAGACTGAGACCCTCGTTGCAGTTCCGAGAGAAGAAGCGGCAAAACTGCTCGAGTAGAGTCAATCAAACCCTTTCTTCTTCTTTTTATTGGGATCAGAAAAATAATGTCTGGATATGCTCGGGTCCGGATCCTGACACTAGCACGTTCCTACACTCCTCGAAGTCCGGATTGTAGAAAGGTCGTCAATGAAAGAAAAAAACAGGAAAAGCGCAGTTCAGGGTCCACGCTTCCTTGATTGAAAGATGAAAACGATTCCCTTACGATGCCTGTTGAACAGCCGATTGTTCTGATGCAACCGTCTCGACCGGTAACGTCCGCTGAGTCGTTTGGTCTGACGTCAAAATAGTGGTCTGTTCCTGTTGCGGTACAAGTTGAGTCGGCGTTGGCTTGACAACCTCGACGCTCTCCGAACTAAGTTCAGGCAACACGATTGCCTCGACTTGGGCCGGCTGCGGGACTATCTGCTCAAGCACCTTACTCTTTGTTCTGGGCTTCCTTCCCTTCTTTCCAGTAGTCTTCCTGTTAGCCATGATTTCACCTCCTAGGTCCCATCCCTTCTTCTACAAGACCCGGACCGAGGTAAGTGTAAGAAGTTCGGTAAGTAAGTTTCCCAAAAACCTTATCTAGAAGTATCTGGCCAATTCTGTCATCGATTTCCAGTACCTCATGGATCACAAAAAGACAACAGAGTCTTCTCCGTTCTTTGAAGGAGTCTGCAGTGCAGGGGTCCATTGAATCTGCAACCTATCGTCTTGCAGGCCGCATCAAGGTCGATCTAATAATGAGTGTCACAACGGGCAAAGTCTGACATTACTTGGCAATCGAAGATGCAAGGTTTATTATGAAGCCAAATGGATGAACCGAGGCAATGAGTTGTCTCTATTGAAGGAGTATTGCGGGTCGTGCTTCTCCTTCTACCTTCGATAATCACTCTTGCCCTGATGGATAGTCTGAACCCTTCTACGATTGCAGCACAGGTGTTTCTTCTTCTCGGCGTGAAGAAACCCGTGTCGCGCGTGGTATCTTTCATCCTGGGGACATTTGTGATGTATGCCGTGTTCGGCTTTGTTGTCGTTTTCGCGATCGGTCAGCCTATGAAGGGTTACATCTATGATATGGGCTCGACCGACTACATCATTCTTCTTGCAATAGGGATGATACTGATTGCCGTCGGGACTGCGCTGGTGTTCAGACGTTATGTCGTCAAAGGGGGGCGCTCAAAGAGCGAAGGTTACATGAAAAAGGCAATGGCCCCAATGCTGGCCATGCTCAAGACGCTGAACCCATTTCACACGTTCTTTTTCGGCATGGGAACCACTGCATTCGATCTCCCGACCTCCGCTTTCTACTTCGTCGCAATCGCATCAATCATCGAAGCCGGAACAGACCCATATGAGATGATCGTCCTCCTGATGTTATACAACCTTCTGTACATTCTTCCGCTAGTCCTGATCCTTCTCATCTACTTGACCGCCAAGGACCGGTCTGAACCTCTCATGAACAGAATCAATATGGCGATTGGCAAATGGAGCGGCAGACTGACGATACTGTTCTTGTTCTTGATTGGAATTATCCTTGTGGTGCTCAGTGCGTCATTTTTCTTAAACTGGCATCTCATTTGAATTCATTCAGAGGCGACGGAGGAATCGCGTCCCTTATCGGAATGAGCTTCCCGCATTTGCTCATCGCAGTCAAGGTGCGAGAACACGTGGTCGGCCTCTTGGATCTCGTCCTCGCCAGCCAGATCGATGTCGTGCGTGAGAAACGGTGGGTTGACATTATCGGGATGCTGAGTGCGCATGCACTTGGGAATCCGGACGTCCGTATCTTCTATTGGAATTCCCAGGCCAAAATGGACCCGAATAAACCTTTGCTTTCCGCCCAAAATGACCTCGATGCATCGGTCTCATTTGCCACGCATCTCAGAGAAGACCGAAGGACTCATCGCCTTCTAACCTCCCGGCAGTAGCGCAGAGTGAGGAATTGCCAAATATGTTCTGAAAGAGTCTTTCTTTGACTTGTTTTTGGGCAAAGCATTGTATGCTCAGTCCTTTCAAGTGTATCCAGATGTCCCGACCGAACATGAAACGTCAGTCTCAGTGATCGTTCAATCGCGTCAGGTCAATTTTCTTGAAGTCGAAATCCTCGTGATCGCAGGATTCCACTTTGACCATCACACGCGTGTTCTTGATTCTCTCCTCAATTTCCTTCTCGATGTGCTCGGCGACATCGCTCGCCTCCTCCAGTTTCATATCATATCTCATCACCAAATGAAGGTCTACGAAGCGATGAGCGCCGGACTTCCTCGTTCTCAAATCATGAAATCCTATGAACATGTTGCTGTGCTTCCCAAGAATGGTCTTGATCTCAAGCTCTTCCTTCTCGGGCAATCTCCGATCGACAAGTCCTTTGCTCGCTTCCCTCGTCAGATCATAAGCGGCTTTGATGATTATTGCAGCAACTAGAAGTGCGACAATCGGGTCGAGAACCGTCAATCCAGTGACGTTGATCAGGATCAAGCCAACGAAAACCCCCAAAGAGGTAATGACGTCCGTCTTGAGGTGCAAACCATCAGCCTGCAAGGCGATTGAATCCTCCTCTACGCCCACTCTGTAGAGCTGTCTTGATACGATCGTATTGACGACCGCCGATATCCCCATGACTATGATGCCAGCATAAAGAAACTCCACTGGAGCAGCTTCTATCAGCTTCTTTGTCGCCTCATATATGATGATGACGGCAGCTACAACAATCAAGATCGCCTCGATGACACCAGCATAATTCTCGAACTTCCCGTGACCATAAGGGTGATCTTTGTCCGCTGGCAGGTCTGATCTTCTGACCGAGTAGTTCGCGATGATGGCAGCTATCAGATCCAATGACGAGTGTATCCCCTCGGATATGACACTCACAGATCCCATGATGAAACCCACAGCAAGCTTCAGGATGACCAAGAGTGTATTGCTGTAGACGGATAGCATGGCTATCTTCTGCTTTCTCATTGGGTCGAGTCGTACACAATTCCGGGATAAAGGGTTTTCTGTTTCAGTGCGATCGGACTACCTTCTGGGGTCTTTTGTCGGCTTCTCAGGTCAGTCGCCTCGGAGAAATCGCTTGAGATCGAGTCTACATTCTTAGGATCCTCTCCAGCTGTCTTTCATTCACTTTTAGAAGTCCCAAAGGGACGATACGGGCAACGAGTTCTCGCCAGTTGTTATCCTTTGAGAAGACTTTGCCGAACATAGGGAGAGCCTCGTCGAATTTCCCGGTGTTCGTGAGGGCCGCAGCATGCCAGAACCTCATCTCAGTGTTATCCGGGAACAGCTTCTCTGCAGATGAGTAGTGCCTCAGAGCGAGCTCCACCTCGCCTGTCTCTAATGCTAGGTCACCATTGTTCATATGCTCGTAGGCGCGATGGACCTTCAGAAGTCTCTTCAGCTCAACGAGCGGTTCTGGACTATCGTCCACTCTCAGGTCCACAAGACGATCCTCCCAAGGATTTCCAGTCGATTCACCGCGTACCACGAGGATCGCGGCCGACTGTCTTCCTCGTATGTCTCCGCCAGCTTTTTCTCCAGCTTCGAGGGCAGCGACCATCCTCTCTGCGAGAGGTCCCCTCGCCTTCACAAAAGCTTTTGAAATCTCAGGCCAGACACTGTTGTTCAGCATCATGTTCGCTTGCACGGAATGTGTTTTTCCTATGATGTGTCCGGCCGCGGGTATGCAGCTACTGCCGGTGTACGCTGCCGCTCTTCCTTTCGAATCAAGGACTGCAAGTTGACGGAGATCCTTTCCTTTGTCCGCAGCGATTAGTCTCTCAACGACCTCCCTTGGGCTCATCTTCTTCATCATCTCCAATCCTAGCGTGCCAAATGAAGGATTGACGAATGACTGTGTAGCCACCACACCTACCCCTGCTATTCCCCAAGGGACGATCGCCCCGACGTTGAACCAATGGGACTGCACAGCGACTCCGATGTCCCTAGTTTTGGAATCAAAGGCGACTATCGAATAAGTATGCGCGAGTGGCGTCCCCCTGCTCCGCAATTCCTCTCTGGAAATGTCTTTCATGTCAGATGCCATGCACTCAATTGAACTCACATTACAAAAGAATGACTCTTTGTGAGAAATCAGAGTCGGTGATCAAAAGGAGTCAAGCGGTCTGTTTTATTGCCAATTGCGACCTTCCGTTTCCATAATGGAGAAACCATATTGCTGGATGATTCAAGGACACATCAATATCGAGGACTGTGCAGAAAGGAACTCAGGGAGATTCGACCTAGATCTCAGACAATTATCACGATTTCACGAAATGGCGAAAAGAATATCGGTACACTGGTCACCGATACTTCGAGTAGTGGTCGAGGAGGCCACAAATCTCCCTTGCGACGGCTTCTGAGTACATTCCGTTCTGTTCTACTTCCTTGACATAAGTTTTCGCATCTTGAATCGATATCCTGGACGCCTTGGCAACAACGCTAGCAAGGAACGACGGAGCGAAACTCTCATTCAAGTGAGCATCTCTCATTATTGCTTTCAGATCGTATTTGAATCCGCCAAGTCGGGAAATGCTGAGCATTGCCGATCTCGGAGTCTCCTTTCGATTGTTCCTCTGTGAGTCTCTGCGAACGTTCCGAGGCTTTCTGCCGCTGTACGCCAAATCTATCGCTCCGAGTTGGTGGACGCGATGCTGATACTTAATGATTGTTAGTGACCCAAGGTCGTATTTCCAATCGAATTCCCTATCAAGCATGTGTCCACTGAACGATGGGCATATCCCTCTTATGGTGTCAGAGCTCACGGATTCGTGAGTGTATTTGTTCGGGAGACATTCGGCCTTCTCGAGAAAACAGATAAATAGATTCCCTGCCCCTGCCGATTCGAGTACTACCGCATGATAATCGATGGCCACGCCCATCTTTGGCAGAGGAAGATGCTTCCGGATTCCATTTTGAAAACGTACCTTGAGCCCCTTCTTGCTCTGGACGGCCTGATCGATTTCAGCAAGGACATAGAGGAGATCTGGCCGATCACGGAGGTGTTTGCCCCGGGTTTGATCGAGGCAATGGACACTGCTGGTGTGGATAAGACGATAATCTTGCCCTTGGACTTCGGTCTGGTGGAGGAACCGAAGACAGGGATAGAGGACTACAATCGCTTCGTCTTCGAATCCTGCGAAGAATACGCAGAAAGACTGATTCCATTTGTCGGAATAGATCCGAATAGAGGGAAGAAAGCTAAGGACCTCGTCCAGATGTTCGCCAAGAACTACGATGCGAAAGGGATAAAGGTGTATCCCGCCACCGGGTTCAGGCCCAACGAGGATAGGTTGATCGACTTCTGGGATCTGCTGGATGATCTAGGGATGCTTGTCGTTGCTCATTCCGGTGCCAGTTGGGGACCGTTGGATGAGGAGTGCAACCACCCTATCTTCTTCAGAGAAGTGCTCAATCGGTTCCCTGACATGAAGATCATCATAGCCCACCTTGGTGGCAAATGGAAGGAAGAGACGTACGAGCTTGCGAGGGAGTGTCCAAACCTATATGCTGATTGCTCCGCAGTGCAAGGATGGCTGCCCTCACAGCCTGAAGTGGCAAGGGATCGACTTATCGAGGCTGCGGCGAAAATGCCTGACCGGCTAGTCTTTGGGACCGACTGGCCGCTGTTCGACCTTAGTTATCCTCATATGCAGTGGGTCCGATTCGTGCGGGAGACGGACTGGGCCTCCGAGTCAATCAAAGAGAAGACGCTCGGGGAGACACTGAGAAGAATCCTCGGATAGCAGTAATAGGTGTCGGCGAGCCTACAACGCGAGCGGCACGGCCCATTTCCCGCTGAAGAAGTTCTCTCCGACAGGTTTCCTTTCCGGTCTGGTGACCTCTCTCTCTTTCTGTTTCTCTGAGAGAAGCGACTGGTCGGTGCCTGGATAGCCGCATATCACGTAAGTGATGACCACGTACTCATTTGGTATCTCCAGGAATTTTTTTACCTCGGCCTGATTGAATCCAGCTATTGGATGCGCAATGATCCCGAGCTCCGTTGCTCTCAGTAGCATCTGACCAACGGAAAGTCCAGTCGAGAAGAGATAATAGTCCCTGCTATCGGGAAGGCGGCAGTCATCATCCGATCTCGCCGCTACGACGAGTATTAGGGGCGATGTGGTGGCCCATGCGTTCCCTTTCGACAGCGTGCTCTTCACCTGGGTCAAAGTATCACTCTGTCTTGCCACTACGACTCGCCAAGGTTGACTGTTGTTGCAGGACGCTGACAGTCTCATAGCCTCGACGAGCTCTCTAGCGATCTCGTCAGGGATTGGTCGATTGTCTAGCGTCCTCTGGGCCCTTCTGGAGGCTATGGCTTCTGCTACTTGCATCGAACCACTCAAAGTCATAATTGAATCCATCTATTCATAAGTCTTATTACGGTTCGAACTTCTCAAATCGATCTCTCAAATCGATGGTGGATTCACTGTCCGAACTCGTTCATCAAGTTATAAGTATCCGAGTGTCGAATAGTCTCCGATTGATATGTTCAGCGAGCTAGCTTCCTCTCCGATTCCCGAGGCGGCGCTTCTCGTCGGAGGATTCATCGCCATTCTGCTCGGTATCGTCGGGAAGAATGAGAAGACTTCGATCGACGAAATCGCACTGTTCTTTGGGTTTTTTGTCGGCGCGTTCATGATATTTCTGGGGATCGTGTTGTATTCCGAGGGAGACTGGCCCACGTCCACGATCATCGTTATGGTCGTTCTCGGTCTCGGACTGTTCATGAGGGTGTTCAGAAAGGTCAAGTGGGCGGCGATAATCGCTTGGATTGTCGGAGGAGGAGTCGGCTACGGTCTCTACCTTTTGTCCAAGGTCGCTCTTGCCTCGGTACTGACTCCTACCGTGATCATAGTCGCCGCATTGATTGTAATGCTCATCGTCTACTTCCTTCTGAAGTTCCTTGAGGATACAGTCAGTTTCTTTGGGGCCATACTCAGCTTCCGTCCGATACTGTTCGTCCTTGGAATTGTCGCGATATTCGAGGGCGTGCTCCTCTTCTTGGACTCGTCCCTGTGGGCGATATTTGGCTGAGAGAAGAGTGACCCAGATTTATTTCGCGGACCGCTAAACCTTTAAATGGGAGCACTTCTATCGAGGATTTGCGGGCTCGTGGCTTAGCCTGGATATAGCGCTGGCCTTCTAGCTCACAGGTCTTGTGACGGAAGCAAGCCAGATGTCTCGGGTTCGAAACCTTCGAGTCAAGGCGAAACTCCCGACGGGCCCGCCACACTATCCAAAGGTTGATAAATACCTACATGATGACGGCATGAGACACGAGGAGTCATCAGGATGAAACGAAGCTCACGCGCATGGAAGAAACGCGGCAAACAACGATGGAAATGGCGCAAGAAGAAGATGCGTCGCCGAAAGCGCGCGCAGAAAATGCGGAAGGTGTAACGATCATCATGGGGGTGTGGGGTAACACGGCATCCTCGCGGGCTCCAGTTAATTGGGTGTGATTGTAGACGGGTTGCTGACCGGTGATGAGTAACTGGAGCGATGACCCGTTAATTCGCGCGGGGTCGCTCCCCGCGTGGTGGAAACCCGCTGATCTGGGTTCAAATCCCAGCGCCCCCACATCATTCTCCTGTTCTCCCTTTCGTGACGACTGAGTCTTTCCGCGATACTTGCGGACTCCACAAGTGGGCCGTCTTGGTCCAATACTTGCGGACTATTGCTCTAGACTGGTCCGAGCTGATGATGTCAGCCATCCAATGGAGTCAATCGGGATGCGGAGTTCAAATACGATAGACAGAGGTGTGATGCACAAGTGAGAGAATTCTGGAGTTCGAGTAGCGGTTATGGCCTTGCTGTTCGAGTCATCATTTGAAAACCGACCTTGGTCAAGTATGTCAAGATGTATTATCTAGCGTGATTTCAAATAAACATGAAGCGTTGTCACATCTGGCAGGTTGTTTCTATTGAATGAAGATTCGTTCGAAGTTAACAGATACTCAAAACCTTTTTCTAACCGTTGCGTCATAAGGAAGCGGGGAGTCCCCGTGGACCTTCTCCAACTTCCCCACCGTAATTCTATTCTTCGGGGGCTCCTCACTCTTATGCCATAATCGTAGATCCGTTATTGGGTCCCGTCCTGCAGAACATCCAGTGGTCGATTCCTCGTTGGAGATATCACAAATTGAAGATTCAGAGAATAATAGAAGAAATGGAAATGGTTTGGTACTTCAAATCCCAGCGAGCATAGCATCAAGCCATGAAGGGACCCAGATCTTCAGCATCTGAAGCTCACTGTTCGATATCTTCAACAGCACATGAAATGAAACGTCGAGTTCCAATGCAGATCCCCCGAGATCGTTTCCAGCAGCAATCGTCGCGTAGCCGTTGACATGCACATTGATCATGAGGTCGGTGATGTCCGACGTCTCGCTCGCGATGGTCGCATGCATCATGAACTGCGCGTTCTTTATGTCGAGGGTGATCTGCTGGACAGGCAGTACCAAAGTGTCACGTGGAATCAGCGTAAACACGATCTCTCCGTGCCAAGCGAAGTGGCAGTTCACGTCCAATGCACCGTTTCTCTCCCATGCCATTATGTTGATGTGCGCCTTTCCGTCGACCTGCACCTGAATCGTTTCGACGTTGTCAGCCAGCCACAGAGCAGGGTCGAGGTATCCCGCGGCCATCAGCGCCTCTATGCAATCCTGGACGTCAGACGGCAAGGCTGAGTAGAAATCCCAGAGGTTCTGACGCGTGGGCACTTTGATATCTACTATTCCATTCACGTCCCGTGTTTCCACTATCTTAAGCACTCTGTCTTCCGATTTCGCAGAGACATTGGTCGCCGAGAATGAGAGCACTACAAGCATCACCACCATGACGGTAGCCGTTAGACTAGTCCCGAACCTTCCAATAGCCATTCTTCTCCTCCCACAGTCGTCCAGCATCCTCACTCATGTGGAGCAATAATGCTTGGATAGACTTTTACGGTAAAATAATGTGCATCTAATATATAACCTTCCCTAGGTAGCCAGAGTTATCATTCTAGAGAATGAGAACACTAGAGATGAGGTACTTTTCTCTACATCGGTCTGACCAAGATCAGAGTCGTCTTCCACATACACTCTATCTGTACTTGATCCCTGCCAATATTCTCTAGCCATGAACGAATGACGTGACGCCCTTCAGCCAGAGCACGAGCTTCGGCGTCTCCTATATCTTCTCTTCAGAGGCTCCGACTCTCCTCGCCTTGTCTAGAACTCTCAGGGCCTTCGATCTACTTCATCTCATGGAATGACTCTCCGAGATTCTCAGGCTAGAGCGGAGAACCACAAAAGGTCTCTCTAAAACCAGAGTAGTCCGGCAGATCGTTTCGGAGCAGCTCATTCGCGATCTTGAGTCTGAGTCCGGAGATCATCTTTTCGAAATCCTCCTTCCTCGCGATCGCTCAATCCTATCATCGTTATCAGTACCTTCATACTGTTTTCCAGCATCGAGCCGATTTGTGGGTCATCTGTCTGAGACCCATAGTCTGCTTGCCACAATCGATGGACTTGAGAGTAGTTCTTTTTTTCGTGCTCTTCGGAAAGACAATGGACGGTCTATTCCCTTATGATGTCCCTTATTGCCTCTTGTGACTCCTGTGGTGTCTGGACCGTGTTCACCATGTGCACCGTCGAGTTCTCAAGCAGTCTCCTGTAGAAGCTCTTCCGAATGTCCATCTTCCTTTCGTCTCTGACGAGCTGGTGGGGGTTGCAGAAGTCGTGCTTCATCAGGTAGGCAAGGCCCTCTTCCGGGGTGAGTCGCCTTACGATCCTATTGTCGCTGTTGTCTCGCTTGAGCATGATGACATGATAGATCGTCGTCATCGGGATCACCCCTCCTTCGCCGACGATCCAGCGCACATTCACTATCGCTCGACCCTTGTTGTCGAACTGCGCCTTGTCGATCAGCTTCCTATACTCCGTCCAAATATCCGCGATGTCTCCCTCGGTGTAGCAGTTCTTCTCCGACCCGAAGGCGAGTGGACGTTTGTCGGAAAGCCTGACGAAGTACCAGTCATCCGTGACCAGCCTTGCTTCTTTCATTCTCAGTAGACCCCAGGCATGTGTCGTCTTCCCGGTCCTCGAAGGTGCGATGATCGATACACCCTTCCCCATGACGTCGATTGCCGCTCCATGGACGTGATAAATCCTGTGTTCGTCCTCCAGTACATCTCCCGTCACAGCGAGTGCAAGGCTCTTTATCCAACCGTAATAGTCGAAATTATACAGGAAAGCCGTCTTCGTCATCGGGTCATACTTCACCTTCAGTCCCTCGCTCGGCTCCGTTAGAACGACAATCCTTCCGTGGGACCGGATGTTCTCTCCCATCGTGTAGAAATTGTCGCTCCACCTCTCCGCGACGTACTGCTGGTCGGTCAGCAATTTTATGCAACAACCGTAGATCTCCGCTTTCTTCGTGTACAGGAACCGATCCTGATACTTATCGAACAGCTCATCCTTCTCAGCAGGAGAGATCAGCTCCACTTCGTATACCATTTCACTCGCCTCGACATTGGATTAGTGGCTCTACATATTGAAACATTCGGAATTCACCATTATCGCCGGATCACTCTAGATTTCTTGTTTTCATTGAGCAACGCGACAAGATCGCTCAGGATCGCACTCGCTGTCTCGTACTTTCCCGCTCCCTTCCCGGCGACGGTGATTTCCCCGGCGAGATCTGTATGGATCTGTACGATGTTCCTCGTGCCGCCAATGCTGAGGGGATGTCCGATACGGACCAGGCGAGGCGCAACCTCCAACCTTTTCGGTGATATCTCGCCGATCAGCCTGATGACCTTCTTCTCTTCCTCTGCGAGGGATATAGCATCTTCAGTCACGCCTCTGATGCCCGTCTTCTTTACGTCTGAGTACTTCCTATCGAGTCCGAAAATCGCGTTTGCAAGGATTGCGACCTTGCAGGCGCTATCATCACCATCGATGTCGTAAGAAGGGTCCTTTTCAGCGAT
>Ga0153915_10006345_pt1 | contig 11073 bp, 9 predicted proteins | sample Opewatmetagenome_2_FD_107003 | JGI IMG/M metagenome (GOLD analysis project Ga0153915, IMG submission 107003) | Freshwater wetland microbial communities from Ohio, USA - Open water 3 Core 3 Depth 3 metaG | ecosystem: Environmental > Aquatic > Freshwater > Wetlands | place: USA: Ohio, Lake Erie...
AGCGGCAATCTCTTTCAGCTCCCCTGCCCTCTCTTTGTTTTTTTCCTGAGCGGCTGATTTTTCCGCCTCGGCGGCGAAGCGGTCAGCCAATATCAAAAGCGCCTCACAGGCGATTCGCGAGGCGGCATGGAAATCGCCGTTTTTGCCTTCCATCTGCTTTAAGTAACCTTCAACTCCCAGCTTAATCATCTTTTCGTAGTTGGGCAGGAAATGCCCGATACCGCCTGCCTCGTTGACAAGGTAGTAGGTGGCGGTGAGCTGTTCGATCAAATAGCGAAACATTTTTATAAAATGCGGGGAAAAGGCTTTGAACGCCATGTTGCGCGTGAGCCAGTAGGGATAAATTCTGAAAATGAGTTTCAGCCGTTCGGACCAGGGCATCTGAAAAGGCGTGGTCTTTCTCTTGTCTATCCAGAGCAGCTCCCCGCTCATGAAGATGCTCGCCAGCTCCGGTTGAAGGATGGCGGAAATGCGTTCACTGCCCATGTTGCCGACTATCAGCTCGTCTTTATGTATCCGCACTGTTTTGTGCTGGTAGAGGTGCCTCAGCGCCTTGGCCTGTTGGATAATTACGGAGTCCTTCGGGTCGGCATGATGCTTGAAATAATCGGTGATGAGAGAGGCCCGCTCCGGGCAGAGCCGGACTTTGGAATTGAGCAGTTCCTTTTTGATGCCTTCGAAACGCACGGAAGGTTTTTTTTCATCGGTGACGGTTGTTGCTAAAGCCTGTGCCTGCATGGTTTTCATCCTTTATGACGATAGAGCGCCTGTAGATCGGCATGTCTGAACTATAAGAAGTCCGGCCCTGCATGTCAAGGCAATAAAAACCCGCTTAATATGATAAGATTTAAGGTGGATGGTGAACGGTTATTAAGTTTTATGTGTTACGTGTTAGGTTTTCAGTGTTTAAGGTTCAACGTAAAACTTAACACTTAAAACTTAAAACTATGTTCGACATAGAACGTAAAACGTCGAAAGAAGACCCGGACTGCGAAATAAATAAACTGAACGGACCGGAGATTTATTTTTCAGTTTTTTTCCGAGCCGTCTTTTTTGCGGCTGTCTTTTTTGCCGCCGTCCCTGAAACTTTGGGGGCGGCTTTCGGCGCGGCCTCTTTTGCTTTTGCCGCGGGTTTTACGGGTGAAGCGGCCTTTGCTTTCTGCGTACCTTCGATTTTACCCAGCTGCCATTCCAGCTTTTTGATCTGGGCAAACGCGGCTTTTACTTTTTTGTCCTCATCAATGCTTTTATTGCTGTTGTATACATCGTAAACCCTGCCGCCCAGTTTGGTCATCTGATCCTGTATTTTTGTTTTCAGATCAAATATTTTATACTGTCTTTTGGCTGCCGCCTTGATTTCGTCAACTTTACCGTAAAAGGAATCTGCTCCGTCTTTTAAAGCGGAAACTCCTTCCCCGATTCCTTTTTTTACATCCTTTTTAATTTTTTCAAAAAGACTGTTCATGATTTACCACCCGTGATTTTATTGTTCCGAAGAACCGGCTATTCATTACATTTGGCGATATATTGATTGTACTTATAAGCGCGGCTTCATATTTCCGTTTGCGGCTCTTTTTTATTTTTTTCGATATATTTTTTAAAGTCAGCCGCGAATGCTTTTGCCATTTTTTCGCTTGACTGCTTTAATGATTTTTCCATTCCCTTCATTGCAGCGTCATTGAACTTTCTGGCAGCCGCGCTTTCAATAAATTTAACATATTTTTCTATGCTCGCTATATCAATATCTTTATAACTATATACATTAGAGAGTATTACCATCTCCCGTACATGAGATTTATTTTCCTGCATTTGTTCAGACAGTTTAGTTTTGAAAGTATTCATATCCTCCCGCTGGTTCGGCTCCTGAATGGCTGAAAATGCTTTAAATACGGCTATGGCGCTGTCTTCATTGATCTTCATCAACTTATCAGTGACATGATACAAGCTCTCCATTTTTTCGGCAAGCGCCACACGCTCGTTATCGCTGATCAGAACTGATACATTTCTCATCATTTCCTCTTGCGCCGCGGGGGTTGACGCGTTTTCCTCAGCTTTTGTTATTTTTCTTCCGATATCGGATTCATACCAGTTGAGCAGACTTCTTGCTTCCGCTTCCGAAAGATTCTTTTTTATTTCCATGCTGACGGCCTGGAGAGTTTCCGCAGGGCGGAAGGCCTTTTCTATTGCTTTCTTCAGATCATTGTAAACATCGCCCGGCATGTCTGATGGATCTTGCCGGCGCGAGGCTTCCGCTCCGGCCTTAACCAGGTTTGGAAGATCCGACACCTGCTTGTTTATTCCGGACAATGCCAGCAATTTGTCCAAAGAACCTTTTGTGATATCGCCGGACCAGGCGATCGCGGGACACAGTATCATCACAATCAGGACAACACTCTGCATCATTTTTTTCATATGGAACCTCTTATGTGATTTTATATCTCAATCATTACTTTTTTCTCTTTTGTAACACTACATTAGCATAAAATCAGATTTTTGAAAAACAGGAATTGGATAGATGAAGAAATAAAATTAATTAAGCGGGGTGAAAAGAGCTTCCGGCAAACACGAGATTGCTCAAAGCTTCGTTCATCGCAACTACTCTGTCACTTCAATCCCGATTTGTCGGGATGAGAAGTCTTATCAATGACATGATGATGATTCAGGCGAGGATATTTAAGATTTCTCACGCGCCTGCGGCGGTTCGAAATGACAGGGAAGCCAAATCACCATCCACTTTTCAGAACCTTGAACTTTGAAAACAGAACATAGAACGCCAATAATTGATGATTAACCGGAAGGATTGCCTGTCTGGTATTTTTACCGTCCGGAAGTGAGGAGCATATACCCCCGGACGGCAATTAACTTAAAATCTACATAGTCTAATCCAGAACACAGACATACTTTGTCTTGCCAAGCAGAGGAACGGATTTTCTCACAGCGTCAATCTCTTTCGTGTTCAATCCGAAATTGAAATCCAGCGGCATAAATAAAGAATTGGTGAATTCTTTAAGAGAATCCTCCGGCACCTGCTTTAATGCCAAAGTATGTTTCTGCCTCCCGAACAGTAATGCCTTCTTATGTGAAGTCATATAGATGTCAACGTTACCACGGTTCCTTCGACTTGTACGATCTTTGACTACAAAGGTTCCCAGATCACCTATTTCGATCCGTGTTCCCAGTTTAAGCCCCTTACGTTCCAGGTCTCGCGAAACAGCCACTATTCCTGATCTGACGATCTCTCCGGAAGCTGTCTTGCCTTTATGGTGGTAACACTCCCTTAACGTGTATGCCGTCACTGATATTTTTATTTCTTCCGCCCATGCGCTGACAGATGAAATACACAGCACACAAATTCCTAAAAGCACAACTTTTGCTACTAATAGGTTTATTCTTGTCATAAGTACCTCCTTGTGTTGAAAAGAGCGAAATTACTCTTTTGCACAGATTGGGTTATGGCTACCTTATGCCTACCCGTAGCTCCTCTATATATACACTCTTTGCTAAGGAGTGGGATACGCTGATTAATCGTTATTGTCGCCTGGTGATCAGTCAACGGGAAATTACAAGAAGAAGTGGAGCTTTGGTTGTTTTGCAGCCTACTTAACAGACAACATATTGTATGTCAAGTAATTTTTAACCACTAGATATGGTTTTTCTATCTCATATAAGATGGTAGCTGTTCTCCCGAAATAATTTCAGGCAGGCCTCGGCAACACTATTGTCATACAGGATTCCCTTATTTTTCTCGATCTCTTCAAGAGCTGCCGCAATACCCAATCCGGGACGATAAGGACGGTGAGAAGCCATGGCCTCTACAACATCGGCCACAGCCATAATACGGGCCTCGATAAGAATTTCATCGCCTTTAAGCTTTCTCGGATATCCTGTGCCGTTCATCCGCTCGTGGTGCTGATAAACAATTTGTGCCAGCGGCCAGGGGGATTCCACATCTTTCAGCATATCATATCCGCTTTGAGAGTGTTCTTTAATCAGGGAAAATTCGTTGTTTGACAGTTTGGTAGGCTTGACCAGTATCTCCGCGGGTATGGATAATTTCCCTATGTCATGGATGGAACCGGCCATGCGTATTCCTTCTATTTTATCCTGCGGCAATCCCATCCGGGTGGCGATGGCGCGGGCCAGATCGGCGACACGGAGCTGATGACCGGCCGTATAAGGATCTCTGGCCTCCAGAGCGGCTACCAGAACCTGAATGGTTGTGCCGACTGCTTTTCTGAGGCTTTCAAGGGTTTGCTGAAGTTTCTCATCCGTCCTTTTGCGTTCGGTGATATCGCGGCTTACAGTGATAATGCCGACCGGCAGCTTATTTTCATCTCTGATAAAGGAAGTTTTAAGCTCTGTCCAGACGGCGCTTCCGTCTTTTCGTTTCATTTCAAGCTCAAACATTCGGGGTTTGCCAATATCTCTGATTCCTGATTTTTCCATCTCCATTATCCGGAATAATGTGCTTGCGGCCATATCGAGGGAGGCTGGCGTTACCGTCTCGGAAAATCGCAGGTTCAAAAATTCTTCCGGTTCATATCCCGTCAATGTTTTTACAGATGGACTGGCATAGGTGTAATTCAAATTTATATCCAGAACAAAAATGACGTCATCGACATTATCGGCCAGCAGGCGATATTTGTTTTCACTTTCCTTCAACGCTATTTCCGCCTTTCTGCGGTCGGTGATGTCGTGGCTTAATATGATCATGCCCATGGGCTTGTTCTGGTTGTCCCGGAAAGATGACAGGTGATTCTCCAGCCAGACGGTGGACCCGTCCTTTTTGTATTCCTCCAGTTCCACGGTTCGGATTCTGCCGGGGTCCGCTGCATCGCTGGCATGATATTTCATCTCTTCTTCAAAATCCCTGACTGTAATCTTCATGGATTCAGGCGTCATTACCTGTTCAATGGTCTGCCGCATGACTTCTTCAGCCGTGTATCCGCGAAGGCGAAAAACGGAAGGGCTGACATAGGTAAGACGTAAATTATGATCAACGACTGTTATGACGTCCGCCATGTTATCAACCACCAGACGGTATATCTCTTCATTTTTTTTGAGAGCCTCCTCCGCCTGCCTGCGGGAGGTGATGTCAATCAGAAAGTTCAACGTGGCTGCCTCCCCCTCCCAAACAATAAGCGCCGCATGAATTTCCACCCATTTAACTGATCCGTCCTGTGCCATAATCCTGAAAACATAGCTTTGGGGGACGTCTTCGCCCCTTATTCTCTTCGCATAGTGTTCAAAAACCATTTCACGGTCTTCGGGGTGGATAAAGTCCGTAAACGGTTTTGAAACCAGCGCCTCCCCGGGATGCCCTGAAATTCTAACCGTTGCGGGATTGACAAATTTCATTATCCCTTCCTGAACGACAAATATGGCTTCGCCCGCGTTGTCCAGCAAAAGCCGGTACTTTTCCTCGCTCTGCCGCAATTTATCATCCGCCTGCCTGCGGGAGGTGATGTCCTGAAAGGTGCCGTAAACTTCGACAACCTTCCCTCCCCTGCTAACGGTTCTTCCCATGGCACGGCACCATTTGAGATTGCCTCTGGCCGTGCGCAGCGGGGCTTCGAAATCCAACGGCTTGCCGTCTTCGATTAATGCCCGCATCGCTTCAGCGACCACGGGCCGGTATTCCGGAAGATAATATTGCACATGTTCATCGGGGCCGGGAACCGGCTCGCCGGGAGCAATCTCAACTATGTCATACGTCCCCTGTGTCCATGTGGCTTTATGATTGATAAGATCCATCTTCCATCCGCCGATTTTCGCAATCCCCCCGACTTCATTCAGCAGATCCTGTGTCTCCCGCAGCGCATCCTCTGCCAGCTTGCGGCCGGTCATGTCACGAGCGATGGAAATCATACCGGTAATTTTGCGTTCGCGCATGACGGGAGAGCCGCTGACTTCGACATATTTTATGTTCCCGTCCTTTGCGATAAGCCTGTAAATCCTCGCCGCAATTTTTTCACCCTTTAAGATCAGACTTATGTCTTCTATCGCCTGCTCAAAAGATTCCGGCGTAAAGATCCTTCCCAGACCGGAAGCAGACCGGCCAATGAAATCCTGCGGCTTATACCCCAGTATTCTCTCCACACTCTGAGACACGCTGGAAACATTGAGATCAATGTCAATCGTAAGAACAACATCCATTATATGCTTAAAAAGCAGTTGATACTTCTCTTCCAGAAATCTCAAATTATGATTTGCAATTTCCAGATCCGACATTTTCTTTTCAAGTTTTTCGAACAGGATTTTATTGTACTGCCGGAAGAACTCCATTTCTTCACCGAGAGGCATGATGGCCACTTGCCTTGCCGGATATTCCCCTTTCAGCACATCCTTCAGCATATTCATTAAAATATCCGGTTCCTGGGGTTTTATAATGAAGCGGTCCGCCCCCAGGCTTAGCGCAAACTTCTCGTCTTTAGGTTCCATGTATGTGCCGGTGTAAAATATCAGCGGGATATGTTTGAGTTTATCATCTGATTTCCACTGACGGCATAAAGCATAGCCGTCCATCACAGGCATCAGAATATCCGTGATAATCATGTCCGGAGGGTTCAGGCGGGCCTTATCCAGCGCATCCCTGCCGTTTACCGCTGAAATCACTTCAAAACCATATCCCTTCAGCAGGGTTTCCAGCATATACAGATTGGCGCTGATATCGTCGACAATCAAAATTTTCTTTATCATTGCCACTCACCTCTCAACCTTACCGGCAAGAGACGCCTGTCTTTGAATCAGAACCTGCTTTGTCCCTGATTGATCTTTCATCAGGTTGTTTTAATGTATTGAAATGATCCGTGGGATTGGGAAGTTAACCAGTGACGTACATGACCGCTTGATATTGCTTAAGCACAGAAAACTATTTATTTGGTAATATGCGCCTATTTTTTTATTATGTCAAGTGACCCGCCTTTGTGAAGGATTAAATAATGTGTCAGATAATCCTGAATTACATTTGCCGCGAGTTGATTACCCGCAATATTCCAGTGAGTATCCCTTGGTTTGTAAAGCGCTTTTTGTTTGGATTCCTTTGCAAAATATTCATATAAATCCAGATAATCGATTCCTGATTTTTTAAGCTTGCCGGCCAGTACAGTATTCGGTAGTGTAACATCCCATTCATCATCCGGCACATTGGAATAAAAAGTTTTTCTGACTTGAGCCTGCACGGCAGGGTTGACCTGAATTTCATCCGGAATAATAACCACTAACAGCGCAATGCCTTTTTTCGCGCAGATATTTCTCATTTGAATCAGACAGGAAAGAGCTTCATCGGATACGCTTTCAAAATTTACGGCTCCCCTGACGCAGGCTACGCCGCGTTTATATTCAACCCTGGAATAATAATCTTTATTAAGAGTGGGACAATCATCGCAATATTTCCCTTTTTTATTCCTGATGATTTCCTTATATTGAGGATGGATGTTAACAAAGTAATTTATGAATGTGGCAAGATAGGACCTGGAATACCATTTACGTTCTTCCAGGGATTGCACGAAATCATTTCCTGTAAAAAAAGAAACCAGAACCATATCGGGATTTAATGCCAGTCCTTCCCTTACAAATACTGATAAATATTCCTTTGGTCCGGTTAAAGGGATACCCATATTAAGCACTTCAATGTTGACGCCCTTTTTATTAAATTGTGATTCCAGCAATGTTAAATAATTATATTTATACGGAACAACGCCGAACGCGAAAGAGTCTCCAATTCCTAAAATACGATAGGTGTTTTCTTTTTTAGGTGTAAACTCAAGGTCGTTAAAACCTTTTGAATTTAATCTAAAATCCCCGTAGTCTTCAAAAGGCTTTCCGCGAAATCGATTATACGAATCCGTATAAAAAATAAAAACCGGATTGAAATAATTATAAACACGAAGAGATACTTCTCCCGCGATACAGGAAGCCAAAAATATAATTATAGTCAGTATAATTACATAAGAAACTTTCTTTGCAGGTTTTGCGTTCGCATCTTTATTCATTTCTTCGTTTTAGATATTCCTGATCTGGAGATATACCGGATAATTCCATCTTTGGCGATAATATCATAGGTGTATTTCTTGTCCTTATACTGATAGCGGAATGTTTTTGGAGTAGAACCCACCCAGGCGGCATCGGGAGCGCCGAGAGCATTTAACATATCTTCCTGCTTTTGGCCTGTATGGATTTTAACGCCTTTAATCGTCGCCTTTTCCAGAGATTGTAAATCAGAATTATCTTTAATGTCAGAAGACTTCATTTCAGCCAGACCAGTGAGGTTCATGGACGCAACCACCGCCAAAATAAAGAAAATAAAGAAAATAAAGGGAACGGTTCTATTTATTTTCATTTTTTCTTCCTCGCACGGATCTCTGCCCGGCATATCAATTTTATTTACCCTGCTCAAGTTACCTGAGCATTAAAAAAAGGATTTCCTTGCTGAGCGGTGAATATCTCCATATTCGACAGAAGGAAATCCCTGATTTAAAATATTACAAAAGCTTCCCGGGATTACTTCAGCCGCGCTTCCGAAAGATGCAGATGGTCCGTTTCAATATCCACCAGCGCCTTGAATATCTGTTTCATTCTTTCGTGATCGGATTCTTCGGCGGCTTTTCTATAGAAATCTATCGCTCTTGTTTCCCGCTCATGCGACTCATTGAGATTTTTTACATTCTCCACGCTGCACGTTTCTTTTCCTTCAGGCGCTTTGGAAAGACGCAGTATTTTTCTCCAGATGGCGGCGTGTTCGGCCTCGATTTTACCCAGGGCTTTGAACAGCAGCCTGCCTTCGGCGTCATCCGTCTTTCCCGCCGCGCAGGCGTAAAACGTCGCGTTGCTCACTTCAACATCAATGGCATGTTCGGCATTGGCCCTGTCTTTTCCCGTAAGGTCGATCTCGAAGGTTACAACCGCGTCCTTTGCCTCAACTATATACTCCTGATGAGCGCCGCAAAACGGACAATTCGCCGGAGGCTGTTCGCCGATATAAGAATCACCGCAAATAACGCATCTCCATAATTTAACCATGATTCAACTCCAATATAATTTATTTTTCCGGTTTTAAGTACTGTTCAAAAGACAACGTCATTAATCAACTTTTTTGAACATCTTTCCCTTCGCGCCGCATACCGGACAGGTTTCGGGAGCTTCTTTTTCCGCCGTATATCCGCATACAGGGCAGACATAGTAACTGTAGGATTCCTTCGCGCCTTCCAGATTGTCAAGCATCTGCTGATAGAGACCGGCGTGAATTTTTTCCACTTCGTTGGCAAAATTAAAAGATCTTTCCGCTTCTTTGTTTCCTTCGTCTTTGGCTGCCTGAATCATTCCCGGATACATGCTTTTGAACTCATGCGTTTCTCCGGCTACGGCTTCCTGCAGGTTTTCCTTCGTGGATTTAATTCCCTTTAATGCCCGCAGATGAGCGTGGGCATGAACGGTTTCCGCTTCCGCGGCCGCCCGGAACAATCTGGCCGCCTGCGCAAATCCTTCCTGATCCGCTTTTGCGGCAAAGGCAAGGTATTTACGGTTTGCCTGTGATTCTCCGGCAAAGGCTTCTTTCAGCGCGTCTTCTGATTTGGACATAATATTCTCCTTTAATTTTTTTACGGTTGATATTTCTTATATTTTTTACCAAAAGTTACGTCAGGGCTTTATCTTGCCTTCCGCATCAGGTTCGCATAAGAAATAAAAGTTTTTCCAGTTCCCTTCTCCCCAATCGTCTATGAGCTGGCAGCCGGGAATAGAGTTAGGATACTCGGGAACCCTCTGAAAAATCGTATTATCGAGAGTCCTGTAACAACCCTCTTTGAGTTTCCAGAAACCTTCCTGGCTGTATCCGACAGCGGTTGCGGCCGTGCGTTGACATTCCCGGACAGCTTTAACATTATCGGGCGTCCGGGGAATTTTTGTCACATCATAAATCGAGGTGCAGCTGCAAAGTAAAAATATCATGCCCAGACTTAAAATGCTTTTAAGATAATTCATTTATTTACTCCTTTTTCCGTTTAATCCCCCGCGGGAAATTTATTTCATGCGAAGAGAATATAACTTTGTTGCATTTTTATGTCAAGTGCCGCCTGTCCGCAAAATATGAAACCGGAACTGAAATCCGGCATACATAAATAGAATCTTATCAGTGACGTCATGATGATTCAGTCGAGGATATCTAAGATTTCTCACGCGCCTGCAACTTTTGTCCCCCTTTGGAGGGGGTGGCGCGCAGCGACGGGGGAGGAAATAATGAAGAGCAAGATATCTCCCGTTGGTCGATATGACAAAGTATTAATGCCGGTTCCGTCAGAATGACCGAACCGGCATAAGTGTGGGATTGCCACGTTCACTGTCGTGAACTCGCAATGACAGAAACGGAACAGTCTTAAACCCTTCCCTGCAACTGCTTTGTCACTTCGAACGAATGTGAGAAGTCTTATCAATGACATGATGATGATTCAGTCGAGGATATTTAAGATTTCTCACGCGCCTGCGGCGGTTCGAAATGACATCCTCCGCGACACCCCCTCCAAAGGGGGACATAAAGGATGCCGGGCTGAAGAACCGGGCTATGAAAAGCCGAGCGCTGAAAGCTGAAAGCCAATAGCTGAATGCCGAAAGCCGATAGCTGATAGCTGAACGCTGAATGCCGAACGCCAATAGCCCTCACTGCAAAAAAAAGCAGGCTGACAACAATCATCAGCCTGCCGGGCTATCAACAGCCGTTAATGAATTCGGCAGCGAGCGCATTTCTCGTAGCTTGCTGCGAGGTAAGCAAGCGTTTATAGAATTATAATTTACCTTAAGAATCGAAGATTCTCCGCGGCTTGCCGCGGAAAATCTTCAAATACTTTATTTATACCCGAACGCGAGCGCGTACATACTGTCCAGCGTGGAGATTGTCTGCGATAAAGTGAAAGTGCTCATATCAATCACAAGCAGGTTTCTGGTTGTGCCGCTCGTGGTGTCAAGCCCCCAGTATACTCCTGTCGAGGGATTAAAGTCTCCGTGATAGGCCATATTATAGGGAAGGCCGCTGACGGTTCCCGCGGATGTAGCGGTCGCGGTTGCCGTATCCATGGTGTA
>Ga0153915_10006346_pt1 | contig 11073 bp, 11 predicted proteins | sample Opewatmetagenome_2_FD_107003 | JGI IMG/M metagenome (GOLD analysis project Ga0153915, IMG submission 107003) | Freshwater wetland microbial communities from Ohio, USA - Open water 3 Core 3 Depth 3 metaG | ecosystem: Environmental > Aquatic > Freshwater > Wetlands | place: USA: Ohio, Lake Erie...
CCGAGGACGTGCGGACCCTGCAGGCGGCGCTGACGCTCAAAAGCCGGAAGATCGCCGAGCCCTGGCTCGTCGGCAATACGGACGCCATCCTCAAGATCGCCGGGGACAACGGCCTCGACCTCGACGACATCCCGGTCATCAATCCCCTGACGGACGGAAACAGGGCCGAGCTCGTCAACCTGCTCTTCGAGAAGCGCAAGGCCAAGGGCTGGACGATCGAGCAGAGCGCCGAGGCGGCCGGGACCTCCCTGTACTACGCGGGCCTCCTCCTCGCGACCGACAAGGTCGGGGCCGTCGTCGGCGGCAACATCTCCTCGACGGGCGACGTCATCCGGGCCGCCATCCATACGGTCGGCACGGCCCCGGGGATCGCCACGGTCTCGAGCTACTTCATCATGGTCCTGCCGGAAAAGCTCCTGTGCTACGCCGACTGCGCCGTCGTCCCCAACCCGACGGACGTCCAGCTCGCCGACATCGCCCTCACCTCGGCCAAGAACTTCCACGCCGTGACGGGCGAAGAGCCGCGGGTGGCCATGCTTTCTTTCTCGACGAAAGGTTCGGCCTCCCACCCGGACGTCGACAAGGTCGTCAGCGCCACCAAGATCGCCAAGGGAAAAGCCCCCCAGCTTCTCCTCGACGGCGAGATGCAGGCCGACGCGGCCCTGGTCGCCTCGATCGGCGAGCGGAAGTGCAAGGGCAGCCCGGTCGCGGGCCGAGCCAACGTCCTCGTCTTCCCCGACCTCGACGCGGGCAACATCGGCTACAAGCTGACCGAGCGCCTGGGCCAGGCCGAGGCGGTCGGGCCGATCGTCCAGGGCCTGAACAAGCCCTACTGCGATCTGAGCCGCGGCTGCTCCCCCGACGACATGGTCAACGTCGCCGCCATATGCAGCCTGATGGCTTGAAAAGCCAGAAGCAGTCCCGAGCTTCGAGGGGCAGCCTGATGGCTTGAAAGGTTAGAGGCAGTCCCGAGTTGCGAGGGGCAGTCTGATGGCTTAAGCGCCCTGATCATCCAGAGCCGGAGGGGTTCCGTCTCTATTTTTTGAAGAGATTGTACTTCTTGACCAGATGGTCGGGCTCGTAGGACAGCTTGGCCTTGCGCAGGCCGGGGACGCCCATATCCTGCTCGCGGTTGATGAAGCGGCAGGCGGAGAACGAACGGCGGACGAACTCCCGGTTGATCCACTGGGCCAGCCCGGGGAAGGCGGCGTTGGCGATTTCGATCTGGATGACGGCCGTCTCGCCGTCGGGGGACGTGCCGATGGTGAAGGCCTCCACCCGGCCGCCGACCGTGACGACGGCGCCCTCGAGGCCGAGCTCGTCGAAATGGGCCAGGGCGTAGAGGACGGCTTCCTTCTCCGCCTTCATGTACGGATCGCCGTTCCCCTTTTCCTCGTACCATTGGAGGAGCAGGCGGCGGCAGTCGTCCCGGTAGGCCGGGAGAAGGCCGTCGCAGGCGTGGCCGGGTGTCGCCTCGAACTTCCTGATCCGGTTCCGCTTGCCGTCGTACTTCTTGCCCTTGAGCTCGGCCAGGTCTTCCCTCAGGTAGACGTAGTCGAAATTGTCCCGGTCCTCCTCGACCCTGTACGGGGCGCCGTGGGCCCGGACGAAATCCTCCGGCAGGCGCGACAGGCGCGGCGCCAGGGTGAGGCAAGTCTCGATCGTCTTTCCGATCTCGTTGCCCCCGGCGGGAGGCAGAAAATAGGCGGGCTCGAAGGTCGGCTCGAGGAGTAGGCAGAGATTGCCGTTGAGGATCGTCCAGCGCGGCCGCTCCGAATCCTTCCAGATGAGGATGTTGGGGAAATTCATCTCGCAGACAGCAGACGGGAAGCGCTTGAGATAATCTTCGATGACGGGCCGGTCTTCGGCGGCGACGGGCTTGAATTCGGGATAGAGGGGAGGATTCATGACGCCTTTCTCACCATGACGGCGCACAACCGCGCGTCGCAGCCGTCGCACCAGGATGTCTTGCGTTTTTCGGCGAATGTCGCCGGAGCTTGAGCGGTCCGCGCGAAGCCGCAGCCTTCGAAGAAGGCGGGGATGACGGTCGCCAGATGGATGTCGCCTCCGGCGGCGGCGGCGACGGCCTCGACCAGGGCCCTGGCGATCCCCCGGCCGCGGCGGGACGGGTCGACGCCCAGGGCGCAGAGCTCGAGGCAGTCCGGGTGCCGGATCAGGCCGACCAGGCCGACGATCCGCCCGGCGTCCTCGGCCACCCAGAAGGTGTCTTTCTCCAGGCCGGGATGGTCGAGATCCAGCTTCCTCGCCAAGGCGGCGATGGACGGGAGATCGGCCGGTCCAGCTTTCCGCACACGCATTTCCAAATATTATACCATGGAAAAATCCCCCGCCGGCTTCGCCTTGACAGGGTCCGTTCAGGGCGGTAATATTCCTCCTCATGCTTCTTCTGATCATCAATCCCGGTTCGACGTCGACCAAGATCGCCGTCTACGAGGATGAGAAGGAAGTCCTGTCCGAGAGCATCACGCATTCGGCCGAGGAGCTGGCCCCATTCAACAAGATCGTGGACCAGAAGGGCTTTCGCAAGGCCATCATCCTCAAGACGCTTGAGAGAAAGAACATCAAGCCGGCGGATCTCGCGGCGGTCATCGGCCGGGGAGGCCTGCTCAATCCCATTCCGAGCGGCGTGTACGGCGTCAACGACAGGATGCTCGAGGACCTCTATCGCGGGGTCCAGGGAGAGCACGCCTCGAACCTGGGCGGCCTGATCGCCGACGAGATCGCCCGTCCCCTGGGCATTCCCGCCTTCATCGTCGACCCCGTCGTCGTCGACGAGCTCGAAGATTGGGCCCGGCTCTGCGGCGTCCCGGAGATCAAGCGCCGCAGCATCTTCCACGCCCTGAACCACAAGTATTCGGCCCGCCTGGCCTCGCGCGAGCTCGGCAAGAGCTATGAGTCGACGAACCTCATCGTCTGCCATCTCGGCGGCGGCATCTCGATCGCGGCCCACAAACAGGGCCGGGTGGTCGACGTCAACAACGCCCTGAACGGCGAGGGGCCCATCGCCCCGGAGCGGGCCGGAACCGTGCCCGCCGGCGACCTCGTCGCCCTGGCCTTCTCGGGACAATACGAGGAGAAGGATATCAAGAAGATGCTGACCGGCCGCGGCGGGATGGTCGCCCACCTCAAGACAAACGACATGCGGGAGACGCTCAAGCGCGCCGCCGCGGGCGACAAGCAGGCGGAGCTGGTCTTCACAGCCATGGTCATGACCGTGGCCAAGCAGGTCGGGGCCTGCGCCGCCGTCCTCAAGGGCCGGGTGGACGGCATCGTCCTGAGCGGCGGGCTGGCTTTCTCGGCCGAATTCGTCGACGGAATCAAAGAGTGCATCCAATTTCTCGGACCGGTCTTCGTTTTCCCGGGAGAGAACGAAATGGTAGCCCTGGCCCAGGCCGGCCGGCGCGTCATCCGGGGCGACGATAGGGCCCGCACGTATCCGTCCTAATTCAAGCAGAACCGGAGGGAGCCATCATGATCACCACCCTGAACGAGATCGTCGAGCGGGTCAAGGGCACTCCCACCAAGCGGCTGGCCGTCGCGGTCGCGGAGGATCCCCATACGATCGAGGCCGTGGGCCGCGCCGTCAAGGAAGGCCTGGTCAAGGCCGTCTTGACCGGGGACAAGAACGCCATCAAGAAAGTCGCCGACGCAAACAAGATCGACACCGGTCTCTTCGAGATCGTCCACGAACCGGACAAGGTCAAGGCGCTCGCCCTGGCCGTCGGCAAGGTCCGCTCGGGCGAGGCCGATTTTCTGATGAAAGGCCTGCTGGATTCCTCCGTCTATATCCGCGGCATCATCGACAAGGAGAAAGGGCTTCTGCCGCCGGGCAAGCTCCTGTCCCACATCTCGGTCATCCAGGTCCCGACCTGGAAAAAGCTCATCATCTGCGGCGACGTCGCCGTCATCCCCGCCCCGGATCTCGAGGCGAAGATCGCCATCCTGAACTACGCCATCGATTTCGCCCACAAGCTCGGGATCGAGAAGCCCAAGGCCGTCCTTCTCTCGGCGGTCGAGAAGGTCAATCCCAAGATGCCCTCGACGACGGACGCGGCCATCATCTCCAAGATGGCCGAGCGCGGCCAGATCAAGGGCGCCGTGGTCGACGGGCCGCTGGCCCTGGACGTCGCCTTCAGCGAGGAGAGCGCCCGGATCAAGGGCCTCGACTCGCCCGTGGCCGGGGACGCCGATATCCTCGTTTTTCCCAGCATCGAGGCCGGCAATATCTTCTTCAAGGCGTGCACCTATCTGGCCAAGGGGGAATTGGGGGCCGTCGTGGCCGGGGCCAAGTGCCCCTGCGTCCTGACCTCGCGCGGCGACTCCGAGGACACCAAGTTCTACTCGATCGCCCTGGCTTCGCTGCTGACGTAGAGCGGGAAAAACAGGACGGCTTTTTTCGATTTGTCCGGCGGCGAAAACAACCTTTGGTGGAATGGCCGATTCTTGACATCCCGGATGTGCGGTCCTAAACTCCCAGGCGGTCTTGAACCCATGAGAAAAATCTTTGATAGAGCGGCGGCCGCGGAAACGAGCCGGACCGTCGAGGTGGACGGCATCGGGCCCGTCCGCTTCGAGAAGAGCCGGAAAGCCCGCCGTGTCTCCATAACGGTCCGCGCCTCGCGCGGCGTGCGCGTTGCCGTGCCGGCCCGCGTTTCGTTCGAGGACGCGCGGCGGCTGATCGGCTCCAAGGCCGGCTGGGCCCGCCGGACGATCGCCCGGATCGAGCGCGCCAAGGACAGGTGCCGGGAGGCGGTCGCCGCCGCCGAGCGCCTGGAGCGGCGAACGGCCCGGGCGCAGCTCGCCGGACGGCTGGGCGCGCTGGCCGCCGAGCACGGCTTCGCCTACAAGCGGCTGAGCGTGCGCGGCCAGGGGACGCTCTGGGGGAGCGCCTCTCCGTCCGGAAGCATCCAGCTCAACGCCTTCCTGGCCGTCGTGCCGCCGGAGCTCGCGGACTACGTCATCCTCCACGAGCTCGTCCACACGCGGGTCAGGGGCCACGGCCGGGCCTTCTGGAGCGAGCTCGAGCGGCTCATGCCCGACGCCCGACGCCGCCAGGCCCGCCTCCGCGAATACTCGCTGGCGCTGTTTTAGCGCCTCTTGATGGAAATCGCCTTTTGTGTTGAGATACCGAGGTTAGCCGAGCGGAGAGTGACATGAAACGCGGAATATCCTTCATTATCCCGGTCCTTCTTATCGCGATGTCGGCGGCGGCGTGCCGCCGCGACCCGGGATTGGATTCATCAAAGTTCACGGTCGACATCATCGACGGCGTCCATCACGTCCATAATCGGGCGCCGCAGGCGGGCGGTTCGTCCCCCGTCAGCCTGGAGCTCGTCGGCAAGATCGGCGAACTCGAGGGCCGGGAAGAAAAGGACGTCCTTTACGATCCGGTTGATGCCGTCCGCCTTCCGAGCGGCGACATCCTCGTCTTGGAAGACAGGGGATGCGACGTCAAGAGGTACAATTCCCGCCATGAATATCTGTCGTCCTTCGGGCACAAAGGCCAGGGGCCGGGCGACTTCGTCTCGCCCTTTCGCCTGCTGTTGAGCGCGGACAGGAAGCGCCTCTGCGTCGCCGACGACAGCAGGATGTCGTGGTTCTCGACCGACGGGGATTTCCAAGTCGGTTTCCGGCTTGAGATCATCGCCGAGGGAGGCACCCTCCAACAGGAATATCGCGAGGCGGCCAGGGCCGTCCTCTCCGGCGGCCGCGTCATCCTGCCGAGCCCGATCGCGCCCTGGGTCGAGTCGGTGAAGGGCAACTTGTTGATCATCCGCGACGAGGCCGGGAAGGCGGTCGGCTCCGTCGGAGCGATCCAGGGTCAGGACACGCCGATGTTGACGCTGAACGCCAACATCGCCTGCGTCGCGACGGACGACCGCGATCATATCTTCGTGGCCTACAAATACCAGAACCGGATCGACGGCTTCTCCCCCGACGGCCGAAAGACGTTCTCCTCGGACCGCGCCCTCCCCTACGAGGTCAAGGCCGGAACGAGGATGCTCGAGTTCAGCAGCGGCAGCGTGAAGCGGGAATTCCCCTATCCCTTCGTGACCTCCGTAGCCAGGGGCGTCGCCGTGGACGGCCGCGGCCGGATCTGGGTCATGACATATCTCAAGCAGCCCGATCAATTCGGCAAGTTCGGCGAGGGGGTGCCGCCGTCCGCTTGCTATGCCTTCGACGTCTTCGACGGCGACGGCATCTGGCTGTTCCGGGTACCCTTCCCGGATGTCGGACTCACCAATTTCTCGATCTGCGATGACCGTCTTTTGATCGTCGACGCCGAGAACGAATCGTGCGTCCGCGAATATCGAATCGTCGAGAAGCATTGACGCCGGCCGTATTTCTTGTCTTATAAACGCTTTTTTCTAATGTATTGCATACTTGACTTATTGTAAGACTTTTTATACATTGCTCTTGAAGGTCGAAAACAGGAGGGAGCCATGCATCCTCAAGCCAGGCATGCGCGATTCAGTTTGATCGTGTGCGTCGTCACCGTTGCTCTAGCGGCGGCGGCTTATTTCGCCCTGCTGGCCACTCTGGGCCCGCACAAGGCTCGCGGTGCGTTCGGATTGTTCGGCATTCTCGGATTGCTCGGCCTGGGTCCGACCTTCTATCATAAGAAGCCGGGCGAGGCTGGGATCGTCATGGACGAACGGGACTGGCAGATCAGCTGCCGTTCTCAGATTTTCGCTTGGCGAATCGTCCTGCTCTATTGGTGTCTGGTCTGCATGGGCCCGTGGGCCTGGGTGGCCATCCGGTCGGGAATTGACGCTGTCGAAAAGCCGCTTCTGGCCGTGGAGTGGCTGCCCTGGATCTTGATGGTCAGCGGCATCGTTTATTTCATAGCCTGGTCCCTGGCCGTTTTACGAAGCTACCGGCACGAAAAGGACCCCGGCATTGACTGAGTTGACCAACCGCATCCGCCGCCTGCGGTTCGATCATGACGAAATGACCCAGCAGGAGTTGGCCGGGCGCGCCGGCGTCACCCGCCAGACGATCATCGCCCTCGAGGCCAATCGGTACGTCCCATCTTTGCTTCTCGCCTATCGAATCTCCCGCGTCTTCGAAGTCACGATCGAAGACGTCTTCCAATTCAAAGAGCAGGAACCTCCGGAAAAAAACTGATTCTCATTCTCCGCGGGCTTTATTAGAATCCCTGTTTTATGCGATGAGATCGCCACGCCCAAAGGGCTCGCGATGACAAGAGAACCCCATCAGCTTTTGGATCGTCTTCCCTTTTCGCGGCGATTGTAATACAAAAGGATGAAGGAAACGGACCGCCATGAACGAATCGCGCCCGCCTCAGCCTGAGACAACTCCCCCCGTCGTTCCCGCCGCGCCCGCCACGGCGTCCCCTCATCCTCCCCGCCGCCACTACGGCCTGGTCGCCCTGATCTTCCTGACTTTCTTCGTCATCTCGCTCCTGACCAATATCATCGGGCCGCTCGTCCCCGACATCATCCGCAGTTTCCATCTCAACCTGACCATGGTCGCCCTCCTCCCCTTCGCCTTCTTCATCGCCTACGGCGTCATGTCCATCCCGACCGGCATGCTCCTCGAGCGCTTCCGGGAAAAGCCGGTCATGATCGCGGCCTTCCTGCTGGCCTTCGCCGGGGCCCTGCTCTTTTCGCTCGCGCCCCGCTACGCCACGGCCATCCTGTCGCTCTTCCTGATCGGCGCCGGCATGGCCGCTCTCCAGGTCGCCATCAACCCCCTGCTCCGCGTCTCGGGCGGCGAGGAGCACTACGCCTCGAACTCGGTCCTGGCCCAGCTCGCCTTCGGCGGCGCCTCGTTCCTCAGCCCGCTCATCTACAGCTACTTCGTCCGCAACCTGGGCCGGCCGGGGAGCGAGGGCAAGGCTCTCATCGGCCTGATGTCAAAGATCGTTCCGCCGTCCCTTCCCTGGGTCGCCGTCTACTGGGTCTTCGCCGCCATCGCCGTCGCCATGATCGCCGTCCTCGCCCTGACCCGCTTCCCCCTCGTCGCCAGGAAAGACGAAGAGCGGGCCGCGGCCTGGGCCGTCCACAAGGCGCTCTTCAAGAAGAAGGTCGTCCTGCTGTATTTTCTCGGCATCTTCGCCTACGTCGGCTCGGAGCAGGGAATCGCCAACTGGATCTCGCAGTTCCTGATGACCTATCACGGCTACGATCCGCGGACCGTCGGCGCGACGCGCGTCTCCCTCTTCTGGGGCCTGATGACGGTCGGCGGCGTCCTCGGCGTCATCCTGCTCAAGTTCCTCGACAACCGCGTCGTCCTCCTCGCCTTCTCCAGCGCAGCCGTCGTCTTCCTGACGCTGGCCCTGTTCGGGCCCGGGCCCCTGGCCCTGGTCATGTTCCCGCTGATGGGCTTCGCCGCCGCGGTCATGTGGCCGATCATCTTCTCCCTGGCCCTCAATTCGGTCAGCGAGCATCACGGCTCGTTCTCCGGGATCCTCTGCACCGGGGTCATCGGCGGGGCGCTCGTGCCGCTCGCGATCGGGCGCCTCGGGGACATGTTCGGCCTGCGCCAGGGGATGTTCTTCCTCTACCTGACGCTCGGCTATGTCCTGAGCATCGGCCTGTGGGCGAAGCCGCTCGTCCTCAACGAGACGCTCGCCCGCCGGCGGCGGAAGGGGACCGCGTGAAGCAGGACGTCGTTGTCGGCGTCGACCTCGGCGGCACCAACGTCAGGGCCGGGCGGGTCGAAGGCGGCCGGCTAATCGAGATCCGGTCCGCCGCGATCCGCAGCCGCGGCACGGAGCGCGAAGTCCTGGAGGACGTCTTCGGCGCCGTCGATCCCCTCGTGCGCCCAGGAGTCGCCGGCATCGGCGCCGGCGTCCCCTCGGTCATCGATCCCAGGACCGGGGTCGTCTACGACGTCCAGAATATCCCGGCCTGGAAGGAAGTGCCGCTCAAGCGCGCCCTCGAGGAGCGCTACGGCCTGCCGGCGTACGTCAACAACGACGCCAACTGCTTCGCCGCCGGCGAGAAGTATTTCGGCCGGGCGCGGCCGTACGACAACGCCGTCGGCCTGATCCTCGGGACCGGGCTCGGCGCCGGCGTCATCGCCGACGGGAAGCTGTTCTCCGGGACAAACTGCGGCGCGGGCGAGTTCGGCATGATCTCCTACCTCGACAAGAATTTCGAGGCCTACGCCAGCGGCCAGTTCTTCGAGCGTGTCCACGGCCTCGCCGGGCGGGAGCTGGCCGGGCGCGCCGAAGCGGGCGATCCCGCCGCCCTCGAGATCTTCGGCGAGTTCGGCCGCCACGTCGGCGAGGCCGTCAAGGTCATCTGCTACGCGGTCGATCCCGAGATCGTCATCCTGGGCGGATCGGTCAGCCGCTCCTACCGCTTTTTCCGCGACGGCCTGCGGGCGGCCTTCGCGACCTTCGCCTACTCCCTCACCAGGGAGAGGCTGAAGATCGAGGTCTCGGAAACCGACAACATCGCCGTCCTCGGCGCCGCCGCCCTCTATTACGACGCCGCGGCGGAATGACCCTCGCCGGGCGGGCGCCGTGCCTCCATGCAACGAACCCCGCGCGCCGAGGGTATAGGATACGAGAGAGAGATTTATCGCCGGGAACTTCGGGTTGCTGGTATAATGCATTTCAACTGTCCCAATGATCGCTCATAGAGGAGTTGCATGATGACCGGAAGACAGACGCGCCGGCCGCTGACGCCGGGACGGATTTGCGGCACTCTCCTGGCTGTCCTCCTGCTCGGGGCGGCCGCGGACGCCCTGGCACAGGACAAGCCCGCCGACAAGCCGGCGGGCAAACCGACTGAAAAGAGCCTCCTCGGCCCCTGGAAGGCCACGGCCGAATTGGGTTACGTCGTGTCGGGAGGCAACTCGTCGACTTCGACCTTCAGCCTGGGGAACACGTTCAAGCGGAAATGGGAGAAGGACACCCTGACCATCAAGACCTTCATCCTGCGCAGCCACTCGACGACGACGACCAGGACGGCCGTCGGGACGGAGACGGACTATACGGTCTACACCACGAAGACAGAGGCCCTCGTGGCCGAGAACTATTCCATCAACACCCAGTACGACCGCCGCCTGGCGAACAAAGTCGCCGCCCAGTTCGCGCTCGGCTGGGACCACAACAAGTTCGCCAGCCTCGCCGGCCGCCTGATTTTCACCGCCGGCACGGGCTACGCCTGGGTGGAGAAGAAGCGGACGACGTTCAAGACCGACGGCGGCATCACCTTCACCGTCCGAAAGTATTACGGCCAGGATTCGACGTCGTTCGCCGGCTTCCGGGGCAACTTCACCTTCGAGCAGAAGATCCTCGATACGTCGTCGTTCGCCAGCCAGTTCATCCTCGACGAGAACCTCAAGAAGACGGTCGACTGGCGCTACGACTGGACGAACTCCATTACGGCCTCCATTTCCAAATCGCTGGCCCTGAAGACGAGCCTGCGGGTCGTCTACGCCAACCTGCCGGCCGAGGTGGCCGTGCCGCTCTACGACTCGCTCGGGGCGTCGACGGGCCTGACAGTTCCCGTTCCCCTGAAGAAAGTCGACACGTACTTCACGACCTCGGTCGTCATCAACTTCTAGAATCGGAATCAAGATGGGGTCAAATCTGCGCAATGCCAGTTTTGGCATTGCGTAGACACGGCCCCGGTCGTCCGGCTCCGGTCGTCCGCCGGGTTGACCCCCCGCCCCTTTTCTTATTAAAATGCAGACAATGAAGGCGGGCGGAGGCGGACGCGCTTGCCCGTGGGGAAGGAGATGGCCGTGAAGAAACGATATTGGCGGTGCTTCATCTGCAACGATATCCACTGCGGCACGGCCCCGCCCGAGCTTTGCCCCACGTGCCGGGTCCTCCAGGCCTACGTGGAGATCACGGCCGAGGAGGCGGGCAGGATCCTGGGCGGCGGGTCCGGCGGCCCGGTCACGCCGGTCGACTTCCGGCGGGCCGTCGAGCGTTTCGCGGCCGGCCAGGAGTTCATGGTCAACCCGGACGAGGACAAGGTCGCCACCCTGCTGGAGGGGATCTCCCAGAACGAGAAGAACCACGGCTTCAAGTTCTGCCCCTGCCGACTGCGCACCAAGGATTGGGAA
>Ga0153915_10006347_pt1 | contig 11073 bp, 9 predicted proteins | sample Opewatmetagenome_2_FD_107003 | JGI IMG/M metagenome (GOLD analysis project Ga0153915, IMG submission 107003) | Freshwater wetland microbial communities from Ohio, USA - Open water 3 Core 3 Depth 3 metaG | ecosystem: Environmental > Aquatic > Freshwater > Wetlands | place: USA: Ohio, Lake Erie...
ATGCGCCGTACCAGGGCAAACGGTTGATTGGTGTCATCCGGGAAAGCTCTGGCGCGCAGCAGGCGATTGGTTTCATTGCGCAGTTCAATCCAATCGGTCAGGTCTGACAACAGGCGGCTTTTTCCCACGCCTGGGTCGCTTAGGAGCTGTGCCCAGACCATACCATGCCCTTCGTATGCTTGCAGGTAGGCATCCTGTAGACCTTGCATTTCTCGCTCACGACCGACGGTGCGGGTTTCGACACCTGCCACCCCGCGTGTCAGGTTGTGAAACGGGCGCGGTTTGGCTCCTCGCACCAGGTAGGTTTGAAAGGACTCACCCTTACCTTTCACCATTAACGGTGGGCGAGGGGTTAGATTGAATACTCCCCGCACATAGGAATAGGTGTCGTGGGAGATCAATGTCCCATCGGGCGGGGCAGCCGATTGCAGGCGCGCTGCCAGATTCACAGCATCACCGCTGGCGGTGAATTCTTTATGAGCAGCATCCCCCAGCTCGCCCACCACGACCAGCCCGGTGTGGATGCCAGCACGCAGCTGGATCTTCTCTGACCATGGAAGGTTTGCCACAGCGGCCTGTCCATCCAGGGCAGCACGGATGGCATTTTCGGGGTCATTCTCGGAGGCTGCCTTAGAGCCGAAGAAAGCTAACAATCCATCGCCCAGGTACTGTGCTACTACCCCATGGTTAGCAGTGATTGCTTCTCCCAAAGTAGTGTGAAGCCTGTTCACGATCTGGCGCCACTCTTCAGGGTCCAGTTTTTCGGCCATTGGAGTCGAACCGACCATATCCATGAAGAGGATCGTGACCATGCAGCGTTCTTCAGCCGGAGCTGCCTGCGCGGCAGCCTGCTCTTCCAGCACAGCCAGCTGCCCTCGCAAGGCAGCCAGAGCTGGATTGACAACCTCGTCCCCCAGCACGCCTCGCTGAGACTCGAGCCCGTTGATCGAGAGGCGCAATTTTTCCATTTGCACCAGTAATGACTCTGCCATATCTGACCTCACTTATCCAATTACCAGTAAAGATTGGTTCGATGATTATATTATCACCAGATTATTAATATCCTTTAATTCAGGTCTTTACTTGAGCAAACCAGGAGAAAATTGACCGGAAAAAGTCTGGGAAGGTCTGTGCAAAAGTAAGAAAAGACGGCACCAGCTGTCAGGCGGATATACGATAGTAAATTTAAAAACGCTGCGATATAAATACACCTGACTGGTATTTGTCCACGATAGTGTATATCGATTATGTGCTTATTCATCTGATTGTCATCTTCACTTGATATATTATGGCGAATTGGACGCAAAATAACTGGTATTTTAGAAGGGAAATTCCTATGAAACACGTATCCGCACTATTGACTGCTGTGATCATCACCACCATCATCGGTTTGGGAATACTGGTCGTCGGGGTGAGCGCGCTGACCAATACAAATACCATCGCGCTCCAAAATTCACCCAATACCAGCTCAACTGGAACTAACCTGACAAATGCCGGTGGTAATACTGCCGCATCTTCAGCATCACCTTCATCGGATGTTCAGCAATTACAGCAGCAGGTGAGCGATCTTCAAGCTCAATTGAATCAGGCAAGCCAGGTAATCCAACAATTTCAATCCCTATTAATGGTGCTGCAACAACGGGGAGTGATCGTCATCGATCAAAGTGGGAATATCTACCTTCCCCAGGGTAGTTCGACTACATTTCACTAACCAGGGGCATTCTTTATAAAACTGGTGGGTTTAGACTATCCCGCGTAAGAAAAATTATCAGCAAGAGGTATCAAATATGAAAATCATCAAAAACAGTATGCGGCTTTGGATCACGGTTGCATCCCTGGTCAGCTTTCTAGCAGGCTGGGTACTACTGGCACACGCCAATAAACCAGCTCCACTGCAATTCAACCAGCAAGGGATCAGTGCCCCTGTTTCAAGCCAAACATTACGGTCATTCAACCGCAACTCACAATCGGGAACGTTTCCGTTTTCTGGGCAATTCCAATCCCAATCCTTGCGTCCACGTCTGCGGACCGGTGGATCTTGACAGCCCTGGGGATTCATAAGGTACCTGGTGGATTTTAATATGAATTACGATGAATTTCGCGCAATGAACTCAGACATTCTACTAGCTGCCAGCGGGAGCGACATTACCCTGATTAAAAAAGGGTTCGTGTTAGCACGCGAGCTCATTATGCGAAGTGAACAGCGTTTCACCCGTTTTTCCGAAGAAAGTGAGCTAACCCAACTCAACCGTTCAGCGGGAGCCTGGTTTCAAGCATCGGCAGAGATGTTCCAAGTGATCGAACAGGCACAGCTCCTCGCGATCGCAACAGAAGGGTTATTCAACCCGGCGATGCTCCCAGCCTTGAAACAAGCCGGTTATGACCGGAGCATGGATGAAATTAGGAACAGTCTCGCTCGAACTGTGCCGTCCATGGTGGTCGAAAAGCATGATTTTCGGCAGATTCAGCTCGATCCGGCAACAAAATCAGTCCTATTGCCTGATGGCATGCAAGTTGACCTGGGGGGAATCGCCAAGGGCTGGATTGCCGAACAGGCTGCACAGCAGCTAGCAACAGTCTCAAGAGCGTGTGCGGTGAGTGCAGGAGGTGACATGTTCTTGGTCAACCTACCCCAGGGTGAGACCAGCTGGGAGATCGGGCTGGAAAATCCACTCGAACCTGAACAGGACCTGGCAGTTTTGCACGTTATGCCGGGAGCTGTGGCAACATCATCGATCGCCAAGCGGCAATGGATGCACAATGGCCAATTACAGCACCATCTCATTGACCCGCGCACTGGTCAACCGGCAGTGACCGAATGGCTGAGCACTACCGTATGGGCTGAGCAAGCCACGCAAGCTGAAGTGTATGCTAAAGCCCTGCTGATAGCCGGACCGCAAGGTGCTGATGGAGTATTTAAAAACCAAACTTCGAAGGCTTATCTGGCAGTGGATAAACAAGGTTGGGTGCATGGTTCCAACAATTATCATGAGGTGTTCCATGTCTAGTCTTAAAACAATTTCAACTGAATCCACGCAGAAACGCGTGACCATCTTTTTGGTTGGTGGGGGCTTTATACTGGGTGCGTTGCTTTTGGGCGCGCTGGGATTCTTAGTCTTCAGGTATCTTCCGGTTGGCCAAGGGATCGCCAACCTGCTTTCAAGGCTGTTCGCTCTGAACAATACACATACCACCTGGTATATCACCCGGGCTGCTGGCTGGGTAGCATATTTCTTGCTGTGGTTCTCCATGGTTTGGGGTTTGGCGATCCCCACGAAGTTCTTCGAGCGCGTTCTCTCACCAACATTTGCCGTCGATTTTCACGAATATATATCACTGCTTTCAATCGGCTTTATCATTTTGCACGTCAGTGTTTTGATGTTCGACCAATACCTGCCTTTCTCGCTGATCCAAATTTTAGTTCCTTTTCTTTCATCCTACCGGCCTGTGTGGGTAGGGCTCGGCGTACTGGGCTTTTACCTGACCCTTTTGGTAACAATTACCTTTTACCTGCGTAAAAAGATTGGCCAAAAAAGATTCAAGGCAATTCACACACTGAGCCTGATAGCATACCTGGGGGTCGTAATCCATGCGTTCTTTGCTGGCAGCGACTCTTCTATCGGGGCGGTCCAACTTATTTACTTATCCACATTTATGATCGTTGTATTCCTTACATCCTACTGGCTGATCCGTGGCAGGCAAATCAAACAGAAAAAAGATGAGCTTTCCTTAATCCCCAGTCACTCCAGGGTGGTGAGACGGTGAATCTGGAAAGTTGTATAATTTTGATATGCGCCTGCTGATTGTCGAAGATAACCAACGCCTAAGGAATTCCATTAAACTCAGCCTGGAGGAATCAGGTTACATTCTGGATACAGCCGCGGATGGTGTGGAAGGTCAGGAACTAGCCGAGCTGACAGCTTATGATGCCATCATCCTCGATATCATGCTACCCAAGCGCGATGGATTGGAAGTGTGCCGCAACCTACGCCAGCAGCACCAGCGTACCCCTATCATTCTGCTTACAGCACGCGACACAGTTGATGACCGGGTGAAAGGCCTGGATAGCGGTGCCGATGATTACCTGATCAAGCCTTTCTCTTTGGATGAGCTACGAGCACGGTTAAGGGCACTGCTGCGGCGTGACGCTCCGGATAAAAGTGGGTTGCTGGTTGCAGGCGATTTAGAACTCGACCCAGCCACTCACAACACGAGACGGGCAGGGATACCCATTGAACTCACCAGCAAAGAATTTGCACTGCTCGAGTATATGCTCCGCAACCCCAATTGGCTAATTACGCGTGAAATGGCGGAAAGACACGTGTGGGATTACGGGGGAGCCAGCGCTTCAAACCTGGTGGATGTCTATATCCGCCGCCTGCGCCGCAAATTAGATGATCCTTTCAAGGTAAAGTTGATCGAAACCGTGCGGGGCTTTGGATATCGCTTAAATAAGCCAGAAGCCTAACCAACCAGACAACACCCCAGTCCGGTTCCCAATATTGGGGGAGGAGATATAAAAAACTTATGAAAAACAGGGGTAAATTCGCAAAACAATCCCTCGTACAATTATTTCACAGCATTCGTTTCCGGTTGGTGTTATGGTTTGTTTTGATCCTGGGGGTGGTTATGGTGGTATTCAGTGGGTTCATCTATTGGCGCCAGGTGCAAGATATTCGATCAATTGCTATTGCTCGGTTGAACATTACACTGGAAAGGGTGGTTGGTCCTTCTAACGAAAGAGAATCCGGAATCGATCAGCCCCAAACGGCGTCTCCAGCGACTTCCAACGCTTTTTCAGGCATAAATGCCAATTTATCGGAGGGCGATGTAGTGGCGCTCCAGGCAGTAAATGGAGCGATCCTCCAGAGCACTGGCGTACTGACGGCAGAACAAATCCAACAACTAAACCTCCCGCTTGCTGGGTGGAAAGGCATCCAACAGATCAGGGTCCCTAAGATACCATTAATCGAAGACGATCGATATCTATTCATCAATGAGACGCTCCTTCAAAATGGTCAGGTTAACGGCTACATTCTGGCAGGTGTGCCGCTGGATGCCAACAACCAGCTTGGGCGCTTGCTAGTCACGCTTGTGATTGGCAATGTCCTAACCCTGGCAATCGCATTATCAGGCGGGTTTTGGCTGGCAGATCGTGCGATGCGCCCAGTCCGTACGATCACCCAGACTGCCAGGCAAATCAGTGAGACAGATCTACACAAGCGGCTTAATATACAGGGCAAAGACGAGCTATCGGAGCTGGCAAATACGTTTGATGAAATGCTTAACCGCTTACAGGCTGCCTTCGAGCGCCAACGGCAGTTCACAGCGGACGCCAGCCATGAACTACGCACACCACTGACGATCATTGACCTCGAAACCAACCGGACGCTTTCGACCCAGCGTTCAGTTGACGAATATGAGCGCGTGCTGAGCACCATACAATCGGAGAACAAATTCATGATCCGATTGGTGAATAATTTGCTGGCATTGGCGCGCATGGATGCTGGTCAGGTGAAAATAAAAACCGAGGCGTTGGACCTGGGTGATTTGATGTTAGAAGTAATCGAACGCATGGACCCGCTGGCGACAGCCCAGGGGGTGGCATTGACCGTCAGTGATTTACCGGAACTTATGATCCTGGGGGACCGGCCAACCCTAAGCCAGATGCTCACCAACCTGGTAGAAAATGCCATAAAATATTCATCCAACGTCACCAAGCCCCAGGTGCATATTTCAGTGGGGAGACGGGAAGAAGCCGGTCACCAATTCGCCTGGGTATGCGTGGATGATAACGGTATCGGGATTGCTGCCGAACACCTAGCGCATATTTTTGACCGTTTTTACCAGGTGGATGTATCACGCAACCGGGTTAATGGCACGGAAGGCGAAACGAGTGGACAGGATTCGTCTGGAACTGGCTTGGGATTGGCTATTGCCCAATGGATAGCCCAGGCGCATCACGGAGTAATACAGGTGGAAAGTGTGGTCGGGAAGGGGTCGACGTTTGAAGTGGTCTTGCCTGCTGAAAACCATGGCGAATGAGTCTAAAGTCTTGAGAAAGTGAAAGTATTCTGGGCTATCTGTCAGTGGATGTTAATGCATCCTGCCAGATAGGATATGATTTCAGAGACTACATCGCTAACCATTGGCAATTGGATTACAATCACTAAATCACCCAATTCGAACTAGAGGAGATGCGTGATGAGTGACCAGCCGTCAGTGGACGTTGAGCGCAGGCGCAAGGCAGATAAACCCACCGAGCGTGCCGAAGCACCAATCAGACGCCAAGCAGGAGGGGGAGGCGGTGAACCAAGCCGACCCAGCGGAGGTGGCGGATTTAACATTCCCACCAAAGGGAAAGTGGGCGGTTGTGGTGGCATCCTTATCTTGATCCTGATCATTGGTTACTATCTGCTAAGCGGAGGCGGTGGGGGGAACCAGGAAACATCAGGTCCGCTGTTGAAGCCACCGACAGAAAGCAATTCAATCACACAAAATCTACCCACCAGCACGGCACGACCGACGCGGGTGCCTGTGGCGGGACAAACTGGCCAGAAATGGCTGGTGATGCTGTACCAGGACGCGGATGACCAGGTGTTAGAGCAAGATATCATCGTCGATCTCAACGAAGCTGAGAAGGTAGGCTCAACCGACCGGGTGACCATCGTAGCACAGCTGGACCGATACAAAGGCGCATTCCAGGGTGATGGAAATTGGACCAGCGCCAGGCGCTATCTGGTGACACAGGATAACGACCTGAATGCCATCCACTCACAGATGGTTGGAGATCTGGGTGAAGTGAACATGGCGGATGGCAACACCCTGGTGGATTTCGTCACCTGGGCGATGGAGACATACCCGGCAAATCGTTATATGCTGGTGTTATCGGATCATGGAATGGGATGGCCAGGCGGTTGGAGTGACGCAGCGCCGGCGAGCGCTGACAGTGGTCATGCCCCGCTTATCTCAGCGATCGGTGGCGATTTCCTATTCCTTTCTGAGATTGACCAGGCGCTTGGGCAGATTCGCCAACAGACAGGATTGGATAAATTCGATATCATCGGCATGGATGCATGCCTGATGAGCCAATTAGAAGTCTACGCTGCATTACAGCCGCATGCCCATATTGCCCTGGCTTCCGAGGAGCTCGAGCCTTCGCTAGGATGGGCGTATACAGGCTTCTTGCAGGAGCTGGTGGATAATCCCGATATGAGCAGCCAGCAGCTGGCAACAGATGTTGTGAGCTCGTATGTAGATCAGGATCAGCGCATAGTGGATGACCAGGCCAGGCAGGATTTCCTGCGGCAGGGCTCTCCTATGGGTGGGTACTTCGGGGTGAGCCAAGTAACTGCATCTCAACTGGCTCAGCAGATCAGGCGTGACGTGACCCTCACGGCAGTGGACCTGGATGTAATGCCGGATTTAATGATCCAATTCAATAATTTCGCTTATATCCTGCAGAGCGAAGATCAGTCAGTGGTGGCAAGCGCCCGCAATTATGCCCAGTCATACACGAGTGTATTCGGCAAGCAAGCAACGGCTTCGTATATTGACATAGGTAATTTTGTGCAATTAGTTTCCAAGGAAGCCGACAGCAGTAAACTAACTCAGGCTGCAACCAGCCTGCTGGAAGCGATAAACAACACCGTCGTGGCAGAAAAACACGGCTCGAGCAAGCCAGGTTCAACCGGTATTGCTATCTATTTTCCAAATTCAACGCTGTACAACTCGCCCTACACCGGTCCGCAATCTTATAACCTGCTTGCCGAGCGCTTTGTAAAAACTTCATTGTGGGATGATTTCCTGGCTTTTCACTATAATGACCGTTCCTTCCGCCCGGATGCGGTTGAGGTAGTTGCTCCATCTGCTGAGATGCCTTCGCGCGCACCAGGCGCGGGGGTGATTGACATCTCGGAAATCACAGCGTCAAGCGATTCGCTTGCCCCTGGAGATACTGTGCAGCTCAGCGCCAGCATTAGTGGGCAAAATATCGGCTATGCTTACTTGTTCATCGGGTTGTACGATGCGAATTCCAATTCGATCTTTGTCGCTGATACCGATTACCTGGAAAGCCCTGAGACGCGTCAGGTGGGCGGAGTGTATTATCCTGCCTGGCCAAAGAGTGAGTCCTTCAGCATCAATTTCAATTGGGACGGGAGTTTGTTCTCCGTTTCAGACGGTACGATATCCACGCTAGCGTTGTTCACCCCAGTTGCCTACGGCGCGTCAGCCAGCGATGCTATTTATAAGCTGAATGGTACGTACAATTTTGCTGATTCGGGCGATCAGAAATTCGCTCAGCTGCTATTCATGGATGGCAAGCTTACCAAGGTCTATGGCTACCAGGGGCAAAATGATACCGGTGCCCCGGCAGAGATCACCCCTGCGGAGGGAGATACTTTCACCATCCTGCAAAAGTGGATGGACCTGGATACGAGCGGCAATGTCACCCAGGTGGTAGAGGTAACTGGTGATACGCTGACCTTTGGCGCAAACAATGTCTTTACCTGGTCGGCTGTATATGCTCCTGCTGGGGAATACCTGGTAGGATTTATGGTGTCAGACATGGACGGGAATACGCGCCAGTCATTCACACGTATTACGATACAGTAAAGTTAACTGAGTTTAGTCAGGTCACATTCATCTTTGATGGCGAGGATGGAAAGCATGAATGAAAAGATTTTAGTCACCGGTGGAGCTGGATTCATCGGCAGCCATCTATGTGAGCTGCTATTACAGAAGGGTCATGAGGTCGTTGCGATCGACAACCTATCGACTGGGAGTATGGGTAACATCCAGAATTTGCTCCAGGCACCGGGTTTCCAATTCGTACGTGAGACGATTAACAATAGTCAGGTGCTCGACCGTTTGACGAGCGAAGCGGATATCGTCATCCATCTGGCGGCTGTAGTGGGGGTCAAACTGATTGTCGAAGACCCGGTGAATACAATTGCCACCAACATCATGGGAACGGAAGCAGTGCTGACAACCGCTAATCGTTATGGATGCAAGGTGATGCTGGCATCCTCCTCCGAGGTATATGGCAAGGGGTTTACAGTTCCATTCAACGAAGAAGATGATTGCGTCATGGGACCCACCAGCCACAGCCGTTGGGCATATGCCACTTCGAAGGCGATCGATGAGTTTTTGGGGTTGGCTTACTTTCACCAATACGGCCTACCCGTGGTGATCATGCGCTTTTTTAATACAGTCGGACCGCGCCAGACAGGACGGTATGGGATGGTACTGCCACGTTTTGTTCGGCAGGCACTTATGGGCGAACCCATCACCATCTATGGAGATGGCGAGCAATCACGCTGTTTCGCAGATGTGGCAGATATTATTGATGCCACCGTTCAGCTAGCGTCAAACCCCAGGGCGGTAGGTCAAGTGTTCAACATTGGATCGACCGAGGAAGTGACCATTCGGTTACTGGCTGAAAAAGTAATCGCAGCCACAGGAAGCCAATCTAAGATTGTATATGTACCTTACGAGGAAGCCTATGCACCCGGGTTTGAGGATATGCGCCGCCGGGTGCCCGACCTGGAAAAAATCCACCAGCTAATCGGCTACAAGCCGCGCTATACGCTGGATGAGACGCTAGAGCGTGTAATCCTTTACGAGCGCGAGCACCTCGTAAAACAAAGTAAAGAACCTACTTTACCCAGACAAACCAGGTAATTTGGGCAACCACGAGACCGAGCAGGATGCCGCCCAACGCCTCAAGCGGGGTGTGACCCAAGACTTCACGCAGCTGCTCTTCCTTTAAAGGGTTGCCAGCTGCCAGGTCATTGATCATCGCATTGATCAGCTCAGCATGCTTGCCAGCCTGGCGGCGGATGCCAGTAGCGTCATAGATGACGATCATACTCAAGGCAAATGCCAGGGCAAATAGAGGCGTTCCGAACCCGACCGAGAGACCTATCGCATGGGTAATGCCAACCACCAGGGCTGAATGCGAGCTAGGCATGCCACCGGGTGATACGAGTAGTGCCCAATTCCAACGACGGGTCTGTAAATATTCCAGAGGCACCTTGATGACCTGGGCGATCCCCCAGGCGATTAACGCGGCGATTAACACGTAGTTGTGAAAGATTGGCATTTATTATCCTTCGCCTTCAACAGCCACATCCACCAGGGAATCCCCAGATAGCTGTTTGACGCGCAGCTCAGCCTTATCCAGTAATGCCACACAATGCCTGGTCAATGCCTGACCGCGTTCATAGAGAGCCATGGATTCATCCAATGGGAGTTTATTAACTTCGAGGGAGGCGACAATAGCTTCCAATTCAGCCAGTGCCTGCTCGTAGGATAATTCATCCACCGACGGCTGACTTGTTTTTACTTTTGGTTTTGCGGGAGACATGGTTTACTCCTTCGGGTGCTTTTATATCCCTGCGAGACCAGCGCTTTTTACTGGTCGAAGCAATGACAAAAAAGGTATTTTCGGCCCTCATCCATCTACATGGACACCAAAATCACCATCACTAACCTGCACATTTAGTGACTCTGCGCGGCTCACCTGACTTACACGTGAAATCGTGTCTCTCGCATGATTGGTGACGATGGCATAGCCTCGTTCCAGCACTGCCATTGGGTTGAGCGCTGCCATATGTTGAAATATCCCCGTCAGGTGAATCCGAGCCAGCTGCAACAAGTGGCTGGCGGTAGCGCTCAGGCGGCGGTCTAGCTCATCAATGCGCTGACTATTCGATTGAATCTGGATAAGGGGGGAATTCCTCTCCAGCTGGTTCTCAAATCCTTGGAATGCCCAGCGAAGCTCACTGGTGAAGCTCTGCAGGAGGCGGTTGAGGCGGTCGTTTAGATCGGACAGGTCCAGACGCAAATCCGCCTGGTTGGGGGTGGCAAGCTCTGCGGCAGCGGTGGGAGTGGGGGCGCGCAAGTCGGCTACAAAATCAGCGATGGTAAAGTCAGTCTCATGGCCGATGCCAGTGATGACGGGCACCGGTGAAGCGGCAATCGCCCTCGCCACGTGCTCATCATTGAAAGCCCACAGATCGTCGATCGAGCCACCGCCCCGTGGCAGGATGAGCACATCGGTGTGCGCAA
>Ga0153915_10006348_pt1 | contig 11073 bp, 7 predicted proteins | sample Opewatmetagenome_2_FD_107003 | JGI IMG/M metagenome (GOLD analysis project Ga0153915, IMG submission 107003) | Freshwater wetland microbial communities from Ohio, USA - Open water 3 Core 3 Depth 3 metaG | ecosystem: Environmental > Aquatic > Freshwater > Wetlands | place: USA: Ohio, Lake Erie...
ATGGTAGTGGATATCGGGGGCGGCACAACTGAAATCGCCGTCATAGCGCTTGGCGGGATTGTATGTAATAAATCAATAAGAATCGCCGGAGATGGTTTCACAGCAGATATTCAGTCATATATGCGACACCAGCATAACATTAAAATCGGTGAAAGAACTGCCGAGGATGTCAAGATTGGTGTCGGAGCTGCATTGCCCGATATTGATAATCCTCCACCTGACTATGTAGTAAGAGGTCCAAATATCATGACTTCCCTGCCAATCGAAATCCCAATTTCATACCAGGAGATTGCTTACTGTCTTGATAAGTCTCTATCGAAAGTCGAAGCTGCCCTTCTCAGTGTGCTTGAGCAGACTCCGCCTGAGCTTTATGCCGATATTGTAAACAAAGGAATACACCTGGTGGGTGGTGGAGCACTTCTGAGAGGGATAGACAGAAGACTGAGCGATAAGATTAATATTAACTTCAATGTTGTTGAGGATCCTCTGCATGCAGTTGCACGCGGTACAGGTGTTGCACTTAAAAACGTTGATAAATTTCCATTCCTGATGAGATAACCTTCCACTGTGAATGAGAAACCTTATAAATTTCCTCCTGAAATATAACAACCTGATTGTTTTTCTTATACTCGAAAGTATCGCATTTTATTTACTCGGGACAAGCAATAAATATCATAATAGCCGTTTAGTAAATGGAATCAGGGGTATTACGGCGGGAATTGAAAAGAAGGCAAAAAATATCAGGACTTATTTTGTTCTGCGTGATATAAATCAATCCCTGGCAACAGAGAATATTGAGTTGAGGAACAGGATAGAACAACTGGAAAAGAAGGAAGGCCAGACAATCTTTTATGTCTCCGACTCCATTAAAAAGCAGCAATACAAGTACTATTCTGCAGAGGTTATCGATAATTCAATCAACCGTCAGAAGAACTACTTCACACTTGATAAAGGGCGTAATGATGGTATAACGACTGATATGGCAGTTACGTCGGGAGATGCAGTTGCCGGAGTGATTGTCGGATGCTCTGAAAGTTTTTCTGTAGGAATGTCAGTTCTGAACCTTGATTTCAGATTAAGCGCCAGGATAAGATCAAACGGATATTTCGGATCATTAAGCTGGGATGGAAGGGATTATAGTCATGCACTTTTAAGCGAAATTCCTCAACATATAACTATTAATCCCGGTGATACTATTGAAACAACAGGATTTTCCGCGATCTTTCCTGAAGGTATTCTGATCGGAATAATCAGTGACTATGAAAGGACAGGAAGTGACTTTTATAAGATTAATGTTCTGCTGATGACTGATTTCAGGAAACTCCATTTCGTAAATGTTATCGGTAACCTGAAGAAAACCGAGCAGCTTGAACTTGAAAAGCAATTTCAATGATCAACAAAATATTAAGATTCGGACTGGTTTTCGTTCTGCTGATTTTATTTCAGGTACTTTTATTCAACAATATTCAATTCAGCGGATATGTAAATCCCTATGTCTATATTTTGTTCATCCTTCTTTTGCCCATTGAACTGGCGGATTGGTTGTTACTGGTTTTATCATTCCTTACCGGACTTATTATTGACATTTTCTCAGGCTCCCTGGGTATGCACACCGCTTCAACTGTCCTGGCTGGATTCTCAAGACCTTATGTTCTGCAGATAATTTCACCCAGGGATGGCTATGAGCCAGGATCGGAACCATCAATGATCAATTATGGTTTCAGGTGGTTCGTTATCTATACTCTGATCCTGGTACTTATCCATCATACGACACTTTTTTACCTGGAAGTATTCAGGTTAAGTGATTTTTTCAGAACACTGCTGAGGGTTTTGTTAAGTACCCTGTTTTCATCTGCTATAATTTTGCTTATTGAGTATTACAGAAAAGGTAGATAAAATGTTCAGTGCATGAAAGATGCATTTATAAACAGGAAGTACATTGTAATTATTTTAATAGTTATCGCAGCAGCAGGACTGATAATCAAATTGTTTATAATTCAGGTTGTTCAGGATACGTACAGGCTTTCCGCTGATAATAACGTTCTCCGTTATGTAACTCAGTATCCGGCCCGCGGACTTATTTATGACAGGAATGGTAAACTGATAGTCTTTAATCAGGCTGCATACGATCTGATGGTCGTTCCGGTTCAGACAACCCAACTGGATACGGCTGCTTTCTGCAACGATCTTCAGATAACCAAAGATATTTTTAAGGAAAGAATGAAGGCAGCCATTAATTATCAGAAACGGGCAGCTTCAATATTCGTGAAGCAGATTTCTGCCGAGACTTATGCCAGATTTCAGGAGAAAATGTTCATGTATCCTGGATTTTATGTTCAGCCACGTACTTTGAGAAAATATTCAAAACCAGTAGGAGCCCATCTCCTGGGATATGTCAGTGAGGTTGATGAAACAGTCATTAAAAAGGATCCTTATTATAAACCCGGGGATTATATTGGTAAGCTTGGTATAGAAGAGGTTTATGAGAAAGAATTAAGAGGGAGACGAGGTGTAAAAATTTATTTGGTTGATGTTTACAGTAGAATCAAGGGATCTTACGCTGATGGAAGAATGGATACGGTTGCAGTCCAGGGATCAGATGTTACTTGCACCATCGATCTCGATTTGCAGGAATATGGAGAGCACCTGATGCAGAAAAAGAGCGGGAGTATCGTTGCCATCGAACCTGAATCCGGTGAGATTCTGGCACTGGTTTCATCACCAAACTATGATCCGGGACTGCTCGTTGGACGGATCCGTTCCGAGAATTTCGCCAGACTCCAGTCTGATACTGTCCTGGAACCTCTCTTTAACAGGGCCCTTATGGCCTCATATCCTCCCGGATCAACATTTAAGCCTCTGAACGGACTTATTGGTCTTCAGGAAGAAGTGATTTTCCCCTCAACTGATTTTAGCTGTAATAATGGTTACCTGTTTGTTGCATGTCATTCTCACAAATCGCCCCTCGATCTTAAAGGTGCTATTGAAAATTCGTGTAACGCTTATTTTTGTCAGACTTACAGGAGAATACTTGAAAATCCTCAATATGGTTCTGTTGCCGAAGCCTTCGAGAAATGGAAAGGATACCTGAATGAATTTGGACTCGGTAGCAGACTGGGGGACTTTGTAAATGAACTTACCGGGTTTATTCCATCAAAGGATTATTTTGATAAATATCATGGTGTAAATAAATGGAAGGCACTGACAGTCATTTCAATGGCAATTGGACAGGGTGAGGTGGGAGTCACTCCGATACAGATGGCAAATGTGACCGCTGCTATTGCAAACAGAGGTTATTATTATACACCACATACTGTAAAGCGTATTGGCGGAAACCAGATTAAGGATCCGGTATTCATGGATAAGCACGTAATAAGCATTGATTCTGTAAACTTTGAAAGAATTATTGATGGTATGGAGGCTGCGGTCAGCGGGACTTCAGGGACTGCAAGAATTGCTGCAATCCCTGACATAATAGTATGCGGTAAGACTGGTACTGCCCAGAATCCTCAGGGTAAAGCTCATTCTGTTTTTATTGCATTTGCCCCCAAGGATCATCCTAAAATTGCAATTGCTGTTCTTGTTGAGAATGCTGGTTTTGGCGCCACCTATGCCGCACCTGTTGCAAGCCTGATGATCGAAAAGTATCTTAAAGGTAGTATTACTAACAAATACCAGGAACAGAGGATGTTGAATCTTAATCTTATTGACTCAGTTAAAGTAAATGAAACGCAGCGTTAATATCTGGACAGGGATCGACAAAACAACCATTCTCCTCTTCCTCATGCTAATTACCATAGGATGGTTCAATATCTATGCTGCTGTTTATAACGAGGAACATAAAGCAATCCTGGACCTGTCTCAACGGTACGGCAAGCAGTTTATCTGGATTATTGCGACAATGATTCTTGCAGTATGCGTTATGGTTATTGATTCAAAATTCTACGTATTCTTTGGGTGGATTATTTACGCGGGATTGATATTCCTCCTCTGCCTTGTTCTGGTAGTGGGAAGGGAAATCAACGGGGCCCGGTCATGGTTTGAATTTGGTCCTGTGAGTGTGCAGCCTTCTGAATTTGCCAAATTCGGAACTGCCCTTGCCCTGGCAAGCTACCTGAGTGTCAAAAGACAGAATCTGACAGATTTTAAAGTGTTCCTTATTGCTATTGCCATCATACTGCTGCCGGCCTTGCTTACGGCAGTTCAGCCTGATCTGGGTTCCACAGCTGTATTCTTTGCCTTTATTATAGTTTTGTTCAGAGAAGGTATGAGCTCTTATATTTTTATTTCGGGAGTCCTGATGGTATCCCTTTTCCTTTTATCTCTTCTGGTTAATAATACCTATCTGAGCCTTGTTCTGATATCTATAGCCTTCCTGCTGTCATGGATTGCATCAAGAAGGTGGAAATTATCCATTACAGGTCTGGGAATTTTAATTCTCGCAACTGGTTGTATTTATTTATTAAATCGTTTCCTGATAAAAACTTTCAGTAACGAGATCGTTATCCTTATTGCTTTAATTCTGTCAGGGATTGTTTATGCATATTATATTTTCTTTTACAACCGGAAGGCGGTCGGACTGGTTATTTTATATCTTTTTCTCCTCGGAAGCGTTCTTTACATGAATTCAGTCGACTATACTTATCACAAAGTACTGAAACCGCATCAGAAAGAAAGAGTTGAAATAATGCTGGGATTAAAATCAGATCCTCATGGTACCGGATATAATGTTAATCAATCTATAATTTCGATAGGTTCCGGAGGTTTTATGGGAAAAGGATATCTTCAGGGAACCCAGACAAAGTTCAAGTTTGTACCAGCACAGAGTACCGATTTTATCTTCTGTACCATCGGAGAAGAGTGGGGATTTCTGGGATCAACAGTGGTAATCGGATTATATCTGGTGTTACTGTTACGGCTTATATTCCTTGCGGAACGGCAACGTTCTGTCTTTTCCAGGGTCTATGGATATGGAGTAATTTCAATTTTGTTTATACATTTCTTTGTTAATATAGGAATGGCAATAGGACTGGTCCCTGTAATAGGTATTCCTCTGCCATTCCTCAGTTATGGTGGGAGCTCTTTGTGGGGATTTACGATACTGTTATTTATTTTCCTGAGGCTGGATGCAAGCCGGGCAGAGTACCTTGTTTAATCAGAATGGTATGGTGATCCTGTGGGAGATCTCAATTCCAAACTGTTTTTCGACATAATCAATAAGCTGTGGAAAAAACTCCATGAAATCATCCTGGATAGCAAAGTAATTCTTTTTAAGGGCTTTCATGGCAAATCGTGTTTCGTTTGGAAGAGTGGTGCGTTTACTGAGCGTCTTTAAAACATGCCGGATACCGCTTCGGGTCTGATATGATTCGATCCAGTTGTTAATTATAAAAAAAGGCATCATTTTCTGGACATTCTCCGGCAGGATATCATAATTATTTACCAGGGCCCTGTAGAAATTATAGGTAACGCTTTCCAATGGTCTGCGTGAAAAAAAATTCCATTCTTTTGTCAGAAAATGATCATAGATTATATCAGTTACAACACCGGAATACCTGTGATATTTTTTAGAGAAAAATATTTTGCTTCTATGAACAACTGGATGGCGATCGGTAAATCCGTCGATATGGCGGTGAAGAATTATACCCTTTCGTATAAGATCAGGATATTTCAAATAATCGCTCCCCTTTACATAATCACCTATGTAATTACCAATGATTATTTTTTCAGAATCACCGGATAAATATATGTGAGCCAGAACGTTCATAATATGATATAATAGTACAAAGAATTTGCCATATAGATTATTATATCAAAAACATTTTCTTCAACCGGGTTTCAACCTAAACCTTTAAAGAGGCTAATAAGATGATCTACAGCGTATTAAAGCTCAATAATGGTATATTAAAAAATCCCGGGAAAATTCGGAATTTCAATGTGCAAATTATACATTTGTTGTTTCATTTAAAATGAAATTTTTATCTCAGCAATTAAATATTTATCTAATACCAGGGAGGATTTATGCCTAAAAGAAATGTCATCATTATTGGTGCTGCAGGAAGGGATTTCCATAACTTCAATATGTATTTCAGAAATAAAAAGGATTACAATGTTGTGGCATTTACAGCAGCTCAGATACCGGATATTGATGGCAGGAATTATCCTAAAGAACTTGCGGGCAAGCTTTATCCAGGGGGTATTCCTGTTTTTCCTGAAGAGGAACTTCCCATTTTGATAAAGAAACTGAAAGCTGATGATTGTGTTTTTTCGTATAGTGATATTACCTATGAGAAAGTAATGGCAGTAGGTGCAATAGTGGGTGCTTCAGGGGCCAATTTCATTCTTCTAGGACCTGCGGATACCATGCTCGCAAGTAAAAAACCAGTTATTGCTGTTGGTGCTGTTAGAACCGGATGTGGCAAGAGCCAGACCTCAAGAAAGGTCATCGAAATTCTGATGGGGAAAGGATTTAAGGTGGTAGCTGTTCGTCATCCTATGCCTTATGGAAACCTGAATAAACAAAAGGTTCAACGCTTTGCAGTGCTGAAAGATTTTGAAAAGCATCACTGTACAATTGAGGAGATGGAAGAATATGAACCTCACGTTGTAAGAGGTAATGTAATCTATGCCGGAGTTGATTATGAAGCAATATTACATGAAGCTGAGAATGATCCGGCCGGATGCGATGTTATAGTATGGGATGGCGGTAATAACGATTTCCCGTTTATAAAGCCTGACCTGATGATAACAGTTACTGATCCGCACAGAGCCGGACATGAACTTAGGTATTACCCTGGTGAAATTACACTTCGCATTGCTGATGTTGTGATTATCAATAAAATAGATAGCGCATCTCCGGAGGGTGTTCAGATAGTGAGAGAGAGTATTGAAAAAGTCAACCCCAAAGCAATTGTAATTGACGGTGCTTCTCCGATTAAAGTGGATAATCCGTCTGTCATCAGAGGTAAAAAAGTTCTGGTCGTTGAAGACGGGCCAACACTTACTCACGGTGAAATGAAGCTGGGCGCCGGCGTTGTAGCAGCAAAAAAATACGGAGCTTCGGAACTTGTAGATCCGCGGCCCTATACAGTTGGCAGACTGACTGAAACATTCAGAATCTATCCTGATATAGGAACTCTTTTGCCTGCAATGGGTTATGGGGAGCAACAGTTACATGACCTTGAAAGAACGATCAATAATACAAAATGCGATAGTGTGATTATAGCGACACCAATCGATCTTAACAGGATAATTAAGATTAAGAAACCCAGTACAAGGGTCTATTATGACCTACAGGAAATTGGCAATCCGGATCTGCCAGAAGTCCTTGATGATTTTCTGAAGAAGCATAAAATTAAAGCAGGATAATCTGCACGGATTCTTCCTTACTTAACTTCAAAGCTGCCTCTGAGCCGGATATCCTGGGATGAGCTTCCGATCATTACCTCAAAGGCACCAGGCTCAACAACTGATTCCAGATGTTTATTTATTAAAGCGAGATCTTCATGCGATAGCCTGAATTCAACAGTTTTCTTTTCTCCCGGCTGAAGGCTGATCCTGGTGAAACCTTTCAGTTCTTTAACAGGAACAGTCACCGATGCAATAACATCCCTGATATATAATTGTACTATTTCATCGCCAGGAATCCGGCCTGTATTTTTGATATCAGCACTTACCCTGACTTCCCCATATGTTCCGGTCTCCCCGGGTTCGCTCCGGATATTCGTATATTCGAATCCTGAATAACTGAGTCCGAAGCCAAACTCCCAAAGTGGAGTTGCCGGCATATCTGCATAGGCTTTGCCCCACCCGTCCTTCATCCAGTATTCTTTTTCGGGCATGTAATTGTAATAAAATGGCAACTGACCTACATGGCGGGGTATCGTAATGGTCAGCTTTCCGGACGGATTGAAATCGCCGAAAATTATATCAGCAACTGCCTGTCCCCCCAATTCTCCCGGGATCCATGCTTCTATAATAGCAGGTACATTTTCTGCCGCCCATCGTACCGACAGGGGCCTTCCGTTAATAAGAACCAGCACTGTCGGAGTACCTGTACCATAAACTGCCTTAAGTAAATCCTCCTGGAGTCCTGTCAGATCAAGGCTTGCTACATCATAACCTTCCCCGTCTGTCCCTGTACGGTTGGGGGATTTCCATTCGTTTTCTCCCAGGACAACAACGGCAAGGTCTGCATTTTTCGCAGCCTTCGTGGCCTTGACTATCTCATTTAGATCTGTTCCGGTAACATTACACCCCTTTACATAATCAATGATGGTATTACGGGTCACCTTCGATCTTATTCCTTCCAGGACTGTGACAACATCCTGCAGTACCACATTGGCGGTATAATCTCCTAACTGATTTTTCTCATTATCTGCATTTGGCCCGATCACAGCTATCTTTTTCAAATCTTTCCTTGCAGGCAAAAGATCATTTTTATTTTTAAGGAGTACCATGCCTTCATGGGCAGCCTCAAGGGCAAGTTGCCGGCTTTCTTCCGTATGGGTGATTCTCACAGCTTCTGACGGATTAACATATGGATTTTCAAATAAACCCAGATTCATCTTTTGTTCGAGGATTCGTCTTACAGATCTGTCGATCAGTTCAATGGAGACTTTTCCGTTGTTCACATTTTCAATCATTGGCTTCAGGAATCCGTCTTCGTAGGATATTCCAACATCAAGCCCTGCTTTGAGTGCTATTTCTCCGGTCTCACCTTCATTCCTGGCAAGGTGCATGTATGATATTGTACTCAACCCTCCTCCTTCGCTCAGCACAAGTCCTTTAAATCCGAGTTCATTTCTAAGTATTCTGGTTAACAGGAACTCCGAAGCATGAGTCGGAATCCCGTCTATTGCAGGATATGTGGCCATTACCCCGAGTGCGCCGGCTTTCCTGATGCCGGCTTCCCATGGTGGAAGAAAGATCTCCCTCAGCATCCTTTCCGAGATTTCCATTGCCCCTCTTTCCATACCACTGTTAGGTTGACTCTGTCCCGGGTAGTGACATAAACCGGCGACAGTTTTGTCCTTTGCAGAGATATCATTGCCCTGGACGGCTTTGACGATTGTTTCAGCCATGCGGGAACAGAAATATGGATCTTCACTGTATCCTTCCTGATTCCTGCCAAGTCTCGGATCGCGGTTAGGTTCAATTACAAGTGTAAATATCTGGTGGATGCCCACGGCACGGGCTTCACGTGCAGCTACTTTATATATTTTATCTATTAGGTCCATATTCCAGGTACTGCCAAGGGCAAGACCCTCCGGGAAAATTGTACCGCCCGAACACATTAGTCCGTGAGTTCCCTCCTCTGTCTGTAAAAGCGGAATACTAAGCCTGGTTTTTTCAATTGATATCTTCTGCAGCTCATTGAAATACTCTGCCTGCTGCAAGGTGCCCTTATGCAGAATAGTATTGGCCAGTGTGAAAAAACCTCCGGCTGGTCCCGGGAAATCAGCATACTTACCCTCTGCTAATTTCCGGCAGGCATCCGATTTAGAGTTAATATCCCTGCCAAGCTCAGAAACATAGACACATGGCATATTCATCTGGCCTATTTTCTCTTCGATTGTCATTCTCGATAAAAGGTCGTCAACTCTTTGTTTAACAGGATACAGCGGATTTTTATACAGGGGCAGTTCTGTAAAAGGTTTCTCGCCCCGTTTATCTTTTATATAAGATGCAATATTATGAACATTATCAATCCATATCCCGTTGGCCGGATCTGTGGCATACCGGCATATAGCTTCAATAGTAGCTAACAGGGACGTCTGGATCCCCTCTGTATTCATTTCATGTCCTGCCAGAACCAGCCATTGTCCTTTGGCTTTTGCAGCTTCAATTATTACCAGGACCTGTTCAAATGATTTTCCGTCAAGTTCCACTCCGTTAAGCATCGACATGTTGCAGTAAATGGGATCATTTGGACCTTCATTCATCCAGCCTCGCCCCGATTCAAATAATGCGGCCACAAGCGGGATATAACTTTTTGTATTCACACCTTTACCAACATAAGTCTGCCCACAGGGATATCCGAATGAAAGAGGATAATTTCCTGAAATCTCCTTTATGAAATTGCTTGCAGAATCAAGTTCAGTCTTCATGGAGTTCAGGTCGTAATCCTCCAGTGCCTTATTTCTTGAAAATTCGAAATTGCCGCTGCAGGGATGGACCAGAGAATGATTTCCTATCTCATGGCCGCTTCTTACGGCTTTCTTCCATCCTTCCAGGCGTCTGGCCATATTTGACGGTGAGATATAGAATGTTGCCCTTACTGAATAATTGTCCAGCAGTGGAATACCTTTATCGATCTGGGAAAGCCGGGCATCGTCAAAAGTCAGGGATAATGCCATTTTCTTCCCTTCAGGCCACGAAAAAACACTGTTTATTTTTGTTGAATCAGTCTGGTATGCCTGGCCAGAAATGCTATTTGCCGATAAAGTCAGAGCTACCGTTAAAAGAGAGGCAAGTAATGGTTTTTGAGCAGTATGATTCATTTGCGGTGAATTGATTGCATTATAGATGATTGTAAGAAAACTATTTACGCATCCTTTTCTGTAAATTATCTGCACTCCCTATATGTTCTTCATAGGTTTTTAATTCATACTCCCTGAGAATATCTTTTACAAAAATATCAGGGTGAAGGCTTTCGATTATTGACCATTCTTCCTCATGAAAATTTGTTATCCTGATTTTTCTTCCATATTTAGCCTGGATCTCTTTAAACCTGTTTACGTAGGGCCATGTTGCCAGGAAGACTTTTTCCATATTTACCGGGCCACAGTACAGATTCCGGTTCCATTGCCCGGTGCAGGCAACGATCTCTCCTGTAATATCGCAGAGTCTGGAAGTACCCTTGTGCGTACTGGAGGCTACAATGTATCTATGTTGCCAGGCTTTCGTATTGACTGTTATGCCGCCACCGTAAGCTGAAGGCCAGAATACTACCTTAACCCCCTGTTCCCTGAGCATATTCCATCCGTCAGACCAGTTAATGTCAAAACAGATCTGGATGCCAACAGGTCCTTTATCTGTCTGGATAACAGGCTGAAACAGAGCCCCGGGTGA
>Ga0153915_10006349_pt1 | contig 11072 bp, 9 predicted proteins | sample Opewatmetagenome_2_FD_107003 | JGI IMG/M metagenome (GOLD analysis project Ga0153915, IMG submission 107003) | Freshwater wetland microbial communities from Ohio, USA - Open water 3 Core 3 Depth 3 metaG | ecosystem: Environmental > Aquatic > Freshwater > Wetlands | place: USA: Ohio, Lake Erie...
AAAGAAGCAGCTGATTGCGGATACACCGACATCGAAGATCCGATCCATTGCAATGGGGCTAGTTGAAATCACCGGCCAGGTTATCCCGATAATGGAGCGAGTGTTGAGAAGCCCGTTTACGGACAAGGACTGCGTGTACTTTCACTATACCATCGAGGAATATCGGAGTAGCGGGAAAAGTTCCTATTGGGCGATGATAAAGAAAGACGAGCAGAGAAGCCTGTTTTACCTGAAGGATGACACGGGCATGGTCTTGGTTGATCCGACAGACGCACAGATTGAAGCACGAAAAGATTTCGAATACCAGTCAGGGTTCGGGAAGGACCCACCAGCGCAGGTGATCCGATTCCTCGACGCAAACAATGTATCGCATGAAGGGTGGTTCGGATTCAATAAAACGATGCGGTACCGGGAAACAATCATTGTCCCGGACGAAACCCTCTATATCATGGGGACGGCAGGGGAAAATCCCCTGAAAAAAGAGGGGACGACCAACCACGTCGATTCCATCATGATTCAAAAAGGAAGCTACGAGAAGCACTATTACATCTCTGATAAACCAGAGAAACAAATCTTGACGAACCTTACCCTCCTCACCTACGGATTGGCAGGAGGGGGGATAGCATTAATTATCATTGGAGCAATACTTGCTTTTCAACTCATTTAGGTAATTGAGGAGAAAAAGGAGAGATGAACGAATGGAGCTGGTAAGTATTATTCTTCTTATTATTGGGCTGTTATTGTTACTGATTTTGATTGCACTTTTATTCATCTACAACAGCCTTGTTCGTCTCAAAAACAACATCCAGAAATCCTGGGCAAACATCGATGTCTTATTGAAACAACGTTCTGATGAGCTTCCCAACCTTATCGCAACAGTCAAGGGGTACATGGACCATGAGCGAACGACCCTTGAGGCACTGACGAAAGCGCGAACCGAAGTCCTGCAGGCACCGACGCTTTCAAAAAAAGCAGTCGCTGATACATTCATCACCGAGACTCTGAAGACCATCTTCGCGGTCGCGGAGCACTACCCGACGCTCAAAGCAAATGAGAATTTCCTGAAATTACAGAATCGGATCACTGCATTGGAAAACGAGCTTGCGGACCGCCGGGAGTTCTACAACGACAGCGTCAACATCTACAACATCCGCATCCATTCGATCCCTGATGTGATCGTCGCCCGGATGATGAAATCCACTGATGAGCAGTTCTTCAAAGTCTCCGAGGAAGATAAAAAAATCGTCCACGTCACCATGGAAAAATAAAGAGAAAAAAAGGATTCCTCTTTTTAAGAGGAGGGGATGTAGGGGACAAACGCGGGATCACCGAAGAGCATATACTCTTGGTAGGATGTGTATTTGTTCTTCATCATGTAGGGATCTTGCGAAGCCTCGTTAGCCATCCTTTCTGAATAGGTGTTACTTATCTGAGCATCTTGAATAGGGTCACCTGTGCTTGCAAACAAAGGTGGAGACCACCATAGTTCCCAGCCAGCATCCTGTTCCAGATATACGTTCCTGGCTTCTCTAAACGCCATTCCAATTGAGGAATCCTGCTCCTTGAGGTAGTTAACCATATCTTTGTAGATCAAATTACCAAAGTGAGGATCTGGATAGATTCCCTTCCTTGCATTTAATTTTGCTTTTATATAAGAACTCATAACCGAGATAGGTGTATCGATTTGTCTTTTCTTAGGTTCAAGATAACCCCCCTCTATGTTAGAGCCAGTTGGGGATGCAATTAATGATGCTACACCCGCATGTATAAATGACTGTCCTAGAGAATTCTGCGGGTACATACCGTCAATTTTTCCAGTAATACAACTTTCAAGCCATACAAAAGATGGCCCGAGTTCCATATTAGATACTTCTCTTGTGTTATATACACAATGGGATCCAAGAGAGGCGCCTGGTCCAACATAAGGAATTGTTAACTCTAGTATCTTTTTTATTAAAAGGTGTGAAATCGGACCACCTATACCAGCAGACACTAAATCAATGCCATCCATAGCAAGAATGGCCATATTTCCATGTCCATTCATAAATGCGAGGTTGGAATCTTGTACCATCTGTCCTCCTTTCACAGAGCCCTCTCCAATGAGTCGCCTTATCTGTGGCTTAAAGAAGAGGAATTTATTCAAAATACCTGTATTGTACTTCAGTTTGTTGATAGCATCATCACTGAATCCCTGTCTATCAGCTGCTTCGCCATAGGCAGAATACACATTTTTAAATCCTAACGATTTCATCAATTCGATAGATCTTTCAGAAGTAATTTCACCAAAGCCGGTCCATAGTTTCATTGGCTCGCCTGGGTGAGCTGCACCAGTTAGTTTGGCGATACGGAATCGGATAGGCGGCTGTTGGAAATCTAATCCAGCACCGGTTAGAACAGTAGCGCTATCTTTCCACTCACCTAAATTATCAACAATATTAGAGTAAAAGATGCTTCTAGCAATTAGAGCACTTGCATCTTGAACATCCCAACCAGTTATACGTCCCACTATGTTCTCTTGATAAGGATATTCTGTAAAGGTATCGTTTGCAAGATTGGACCAATCGTATGGTTTTGGATCGATGTTACCGTAAGGCACATCACTAGGAGTACCAACACCCCATGCATACTGTCCATTCAAATAATCTACTGGTTCCACATAGTTCTGATAAATGTAGTTAGGTAGAACTGTAGCTCCACCAACGAGGGCAATATAAACCGGAGAATTGGCATAATACTCGCGTAAAGTTCCGATGTCTGGGTCATCAACTAATTCTATATCTGCAAGCTTTGCAAGTAACTTATTCAATGGTTTGTGGATTACATCATAAAAATATCTGTTTGCACTGTCGGTGATCCTAGGATTTCTTCGTGGCAAAAAGAAACCAGGGCTAGTCTTTCCATCTTCAGTCAGTACATTATCATTGACAGTAAAAGCAAATTCTGGTTTACCAAAAATAATACCTTTATGATAGGCCGTTAAATAGGGTGCGATGGACGAAAGGTTTTTCATCATTTCATAAACTGGATTTTCAAGTTTTTCTACAACAATATTTGCCATGACAGTTCCTTGTTTCTTTAGCATCCATTGGCCTTTGCATGTAACTGTATAAGTTACACCACCACGATCATATAATACAGTCTCGCCATATACTTTGTCTACTAGTAAATTACCATTTGCATCCCTCTCTGCAATACCACCTGAGCTGGTTAACCCTTGAAAAGCTTCATATGTCTGAAGAGGCGCTGGTATATCTGGAAGGTCTGCACCGGCATTAAAAATGGCAAAATCACCAAATTCATCAACGTCTTCTGCATCGAGGTTTATACCCTCGAATTTTATAAGAGCATACTTGTAATCATCTGGTATTGTAAAACTGCCTAAAACCGTAGCTCCACTCTTAAGTATAGCCTGAGAAATTCTTGTGCTAGCACCAGATGGTATTATCATTGGCTTAAGTGTAAAGGATGTGCTCGCAAGCACTTCTGGAGGCCAGGCGTCCTTTGGATTGGTAATCGTCAGATACTCAACGCCTCCAAATTTCTCCTGAATGAAACTTGCTGATGTGTCAACGATATCATCGATGTTGGTAAATCGTAGTACGTCCCCATATCCTTTCACCGAATCACCGCAGACCACGGTCATTTTCACCCCAAGGGCATCGAGGGCAGCTTGTACCTGGGCATTTTCTCCGCTGGTGACAAATATAGGGATGGAAAGGTAGGAGGCGAGTGGCGTTGCCATGACTCCTAAGTTGTATCCCATTTCATCGTCTTGAATGATAAGGGCAGCATCGCTGTGCGTCCAATATTTCGTCGCAAGAGACACAGACCATGCCTCAGCAGATTGCGAGTCATCTAAAAGAAGATTCACGGGAATTCCGATTTGTTCATCCATGACCCTGGTGACTGCGTGTGATGGATTCTTTAGGTTCTCAACATATAACGGGATCACTTCTTGATTCCCTTCGGCATCATAGTGAACCGCGAGAGGGGTTGCAATCAACGCAAGAAACGGGTCAGAATCTGAGACAGCAATAGCGCTGGGAACATCAGAAAGACTACTGGTAATAGAAAGATAATCATCAAGGGTTGAGGTTTTTTCAGTGATTTTCGAAGGCTGCCATGTATACACACCAATGGCGGCCACAATTAGAATGATAACTCCGACTATTGCAATGATTTTATCGTTTTTGTTCATAGTTAAATCCCCGTATTAGAAGGAAATCCTTCCCTGTATTCATATTCCTATCTTTCTATATAATATTTTCTATTATATAATCCGTAAGGGTTCGACCTATAAAATGATTTGTGAATGAATACGTTTAAGAAGGAGACGTTTATTACCACCAACAAAAGGAGAAAGAACACAATGCCGAGTGACGAAGTGTCCCCTCAACTCCAAGATCAAATCAACAGATTACAGCAGGCACGAGCACAACTGCAGATGATCACCCAACAACGCCAACAAATCGAACTCCAAATCAAGGAGACCGAAGAAGCGCTAAAGGAAATCGAAGTGGTGACCGAAAAAACACCGATTTACAAGAGTATCGGTGCCCTGCTCATAAAAACCAAAGGAAAAAGCGACATTCAAAAAGAATTGACATCGACAAAGGAATCCCTGGAACTGCGGAAGACCACCTTGGAGAAACAGGAGGGGCGAAGCAGGGAGAAGCTCACTGAGTTACAAAGCAAGGTGGAAAGTGCGCTAAAGTTAGCAGGTGGGCCTGGAAATCTCAATGGTTAAAAAACATTTTTTTTCTGCACATAGTGATTTGAAGACAGGTTTTTTCTGTAAATTCTTTGTTATTCTCGGAGGCATCCTGCTGGTGTTGTATGTCGTTGAAATCCTGTTGCATCCTCTTGGATTAAGTGGTGATGCCTCTGGGGCTATCCTTGCGTTTGCAATTCTTTGTTTAGGGTTAGGGGCAATCATGTACTTTTTTTCCTGTCAATTCTCCAAGCTCTCTGATATCGCTGATGAAATAGAACACGATGAAAACCTTCTAGACGACGAAGAAACAAAGGAATGATCCTCAGCGGTACAGTTATTTCCCGAATCGCCGTTTCCTATGCTGGAAGGTGCGAATCGCTTGCAAGAAATCACGTTTTTGAAATGCAGGCCAGTACACATCAGAGAAATAGAACTCGGAATACGCCAGCTGCCATAGCAAGAAATTTGAGATGCGCTCTTCCCCTGAAGTCCGAAGGATGAGATCAGGATCAGGCAAGCCACTGGTATAGAGATAGGAGGACACGGTGTCTGTTGAAATATCCTTTATCTTCAATTTCCCTTTTTTTATGTCTGTTCCCATCTGCTGCATCGCATTGATGAGTTCCTCCCTGCCACCATAGGCGAGGGCGATGTTCAGATAGTAGTTTTTATAGAATTTGGTCATCTCCATGATCGACATTGCAGAGTCTTGAATGTCTTTTGGTAATGACTCAAGATTACCAAGAATCCGTACGCGTATCTTGTTTTGATGAATGCGGGAGTCTTCCTTTACCTTCTCCAATTCTCTTTTCAATAGGAGCATCAATGCTTTGACTTCGTTTTCACTTCGTTTAAAATTTTCTGTGGAGAACGCATAGATCGTAAGCACCCGTATGCCAAGGTCAAAGCACCAGTCTAATGCTTCCTCGAGTTTCTCCCTCCCGAAGATATGACCGGCTTCCCAGGATAACCCAAGTTCTTTTGCAAACCTACGGTTTCCATCCATGATAATTGCAACGTGCTTTGGGAGTGGATAACGTTTTATCTCATCAATGAGCTTATAATCGAGAAATTCGTTGACAACCCTTGAGATGGAAACATAGAGTGGAGAACGGTAAAACGCAGCTAGTATCCGCGTCCCTGTTGGGCTCCGGATGATGTATTTTTCCCACTCGTCAAATGTTTTACCCGCAAGAGTTCTGAGTGATGGTTTCTGAGAACCGATGGTATTTCCCTCCTGAAAGAGCAATACTGATGCTATTATTTAGATTTACTGATATTTCATTGTTATAAAGTATAGATGATACGAGTGAACATCCTCCCGTCCTTCTTGTTTATTTTTCGTATGTGTTTATCAATCGCCCTGCTGGGTTGCCTGTGCTAACTCGTTTGCTGTCTCCTCAATTTCTTTTTCGTAGCTTTCTGGGTCTTCAAGCGCCCTGATGGTTTCCATGAGCTCCTGTTTTTCTGTTCCTGTAATAATCTTCATATCAAGGACTTGTTTGAGGAGAGGGATCGCATCCTGTCGTTCCTGCTTCACAAAATTATAGGTAAAATCCTCAATTTGGAACCATCCTTTATACCGCCAGGGCTTACCGATAAAATCCTTGGTGATTTTTACCATGAAGTCATAGGGTTCTGGGCCGATAATCCCGGTCAATGCACTGACCAGATAGGAGTTATAACGTTTGCTATCAAATGCTTCCTCTATATCTTCTATGAGGGGGACTATCGAGGCATCACCGATATCCTGCAGTGCGAACATTGCCTCCTCATTTGCTAGGGAGTCGTCAGTTTCTCGTTGTAAAAAAGCAATGATTGCTGGGACTGCGGAAGCATCCTTGGTTTCACGGAAAATCGTTAAGGTAAAAAAACAACTCCAGGTAAATTCCGTCTGCAGGAGCGGGATAAGTTCGGCAGTCGCTTGATTGCCGGACGCAATCAATGCCTGGAGGGTTTCTTGCGCATACCTCCGAACCTCGTCTTCATCTTTGTTTAAGTATTCCTCGGTGTCCAGTGATTTCAAAAAATCGATATGTTTACTGAGCATCTCAACCTGTTTTTGCACGGTACCCCTTCCAGGACGTAAACTGATTTTCGTTACTTAAAGATTTGTCCATCCAAACAACATTTATTGCGTTTGTACAGGCTCACTCGTATACCTCGTATTTTTTACCAAAGTAAACAGGAGGAGAGAACAAATGCTCAGCGCCAAAGCAAAGAGAAACGTTGCTTGCGGAGAAATCGCATCCCAGAGTGCACCTGCGATAATCCCTGCTGGTAATGCAATCAATCCGGTTGCAGTATAGAACGTCCCCAGAGCAGTCCCTTTCAAGTCCGCAGGAGCCAAATCAACCACGAAGGCGCGCTGTACGCCATCGATAAACCCAAAGAAAATACCGTAGAGAATGAACACAAGAATGAGCAGGTACAATTGCGAGGTAAAGATAAGGCAGATTGCTGTTATTGCAAATATCAGATAGCCAATAATCAATACCGGTTTTCTGCCGATTTTATCAGAGAGAATCCCTGCAGGGATGGTAAACAAGGTGTACATAATATAAAATAGAATGTACAGGAGCAGCGTTGTTGTATCGGGGTATCCAAGTTTATTTGATCGTACGAGAAGAAAAGCATAACCGAAATTTCCAAGGGAGAATATCGTGGAGATGACAATGAAAATCTGAAGGTTTCTGGGAAATTTTTTTATACTGACGCGAAACGGTATCCTCTGATGTTTTTGTATCCCGGTATATTGATGTTTTTCTTTGATGAACAAAATGAATAATACGCCGACAATCCCTGGAAAGAACGCAACGAGAAAGAGATTTCGATAGGTAGCAAGAGGATTACTACTTGCAAAAAATGTCAAAAAAACAATGGCCAGAATCGCCCCGGAAAACGAGCCAATCCCGTCCATCGCCCGTTGGAAACCATAAGCCTTTCCTCGTATTGTGACATCTACCGATTCGGCAACAATAGCATCCCGTGGGGCGTCTCTAATTCCTTTTCCGACGCGCTCAACGACTCTGAAAAAAAGAACGAACGGCCAGGTTTGTGCCAACGCAAACAGAGGTTTCGTAAGCGCTGAAAGCCCATAACCGGCAAAGACAAATGGTTTTCGTCTCCTGATTTTATCGGACCAGTAACCAGAAAACACCTTGAGGAGGGAAGCGGTTGTTTCTGCTGCACCTTCCACAAGGCCAACGACCCAAACGCTTGCACCAAGAGATAACAAGAATAAAGGAACAATAGGGAATACCATTTGACTGCTTAGATCGGTAAATAAACTGACGAAACCAACGATAATAATATTCCGAACCATTCCAGAAAAAAACGATTGTTTGTTCATGAGATACCTCAGAGAGAACCAATTCTGCTGCTGTTTGAATACATTATCCTCGTTTCAGCGTTTCGGTAAAGCGAAGGCAATACCTTAAAAAGAATAAAGGATTACACGGGGCGGGAGAATATGCCAGCAGTCGAAGTGAAAAATCTCGTGAAGAAATACGGCTCGATGGATGCAGTAAAAGGAATCTCGTTCTCTATAAACGAAGGCGAAATCTTTGGGCTTATCGGTCCGAATGGAGCGGGAAAGACAACAACCTTGCGAGTACTGTCTACCTTGCTGACCATTAACGGTGGATCAGTCACCATATTAGGTCATGATCTGAGCAAACACGCTACAGAGATCAGAAAGCTGATTAGCTACCTCCCTGAGGATGCAGGGGCATATAAGAATTTGAGTGGAAAGGCGTATCTTCAGTTTATCGCCAACTTCTTTGATTCAAAAGAAGCCCAAGCAATGGTAAACAAAGGAATTGAGATTACGGACCTCGGAGTACGTATTAACGATCGCGTGGATACCTACAGTAAAGGGATGATGCGTCGGCTTCTCGTCGGAAGGGCATTAATGACCAATCCGAAACTCGCTATCCTCGATGAACCGACATCAGGCCTTGATGTCATCAACGCCCAGGAGATCAGGAGATTAATAAAGTCCACCGCCCAGACTGGAACAACCGTGCTTCTCTCATCGCACAACATGCTTGAAGTCGAGTATCTATGCGACCGAATCGCGTTAATCTCTGAAGGAAAAATAGTCGAAGAAGGAAAACCAAAAACGTTGATGGAGAAATATAAAGCACGAAACATCGAAGAAGTATTCATACGGACGGTGCATGAATGAGCGGACTTGGGAATATCACAAGAAAAGAAATACGAGAGCTTCTGACCCCAGCGACCTTTGTGCCGATTATCCTTGTCGCCTTAATCTTTGGTGCCATGGGGAACAGTATGCAGGGCATTCAACAGCAGGCTACCACGCCACCGATTATCGGTGTTATCGTTGAAGATAATAATACGTTAGGATCGGTAGCATCATCAATTCTTCACAGCCAGGCAAAGGTTGTGTTTAATTCAACATCGAGTAATGATATTGAAGTCGGATTAAGTGAATTGAGAAAAAAGGACGGAATCGCACTCATCGTAATCCCATATAATTTTACAGACCGAATACGGAGTGAACACCCGGGGAACATCAAGATCTACTGGATTATGAAGGGGGCAGGCTTACTGGATACCATTTCCTCAAGCTTCTTTAATGCTATCATTGCAAATATAAACACGAATATCGCCAAAAGACTTATTTCAGAAAACACCTCAGTGAACACCTCATTTATTCTGTCACCGACCCAGAGGATCGAGACCACATCCTTTAAAAATCTAGAGTTTCCGGGAATCTCACCTGATGCGATTTCTTCGATGTTATCCTCCCAATCATTGCTCATTCCGATCATCATGATGATGATTATCATTATGGCTGGAAGCATCGTGATTACCTCCATGGCACTTGAAAAGGAGAATAAAACCCTTGAAACGTTATTGACATTACCGGTGAAACGAACAAGTATTGTAGCTGGAAAAATTATCGCGGCAGCAGCCATCGGATTGTTATTAGCCATTATTTATATGGTTGGAATGCAGTATTATTTTGCAGGATTTCAATTTTCTACAACAGCGGTAAGTCTTGCCACATACGGGCTTGTGTTAACCTCAACAGATTTTATTTGGATTGGTCTGTCTTTGTTTTTTGCTCTCATCGCAGGTCTTGCCCTCTGCATGCTCTTGGGAACCTTTGCAAAGAACTATAAGAGCGCACAGACACTGACCTTCCCGATCACGATGCTTGCCATGATCCCGATGTTTATTACCATGTTTGCTGATTTTGATACCCTTCCCTTGGCACTAAAAATATTCACCTTCGCTATCCCGTTCTCCCATCCGATGATGGCGTCACGGGCATTGCTCTTCAAGGATTATGTACTTGTTACCGGAGGTATTGTGTACGTTATTATTTTCGCTCTTGTCACGATAAGTATTGTGGTCTGGGTGTTCAAAACAGATCGGCTCCTCGTAGGTACAACGAAGTTCAAATGGATCAAAGGATTAAAACGACGCAGATTTTAGAATATTGTGGTGCTCAAACAAAATAGACTCAACCCACGGGTTTGCTAGGATGGAGAACAAACATTCCTTAAGAAGAGAGCAAACCTTTTTATAGGCAAACAGCTACACTTTTCATAAGGGGATAATTCATGAAGAATCATACACGTCACGTAAAATCTCACCATTGGGAAAAAATGAGCGGATGGAAAGGGATCTGGTTCCATCTCGCGGGAATTATCGCGATTGCCTGGTTCCTCCTCAGAGTAGTCCCAAAACCGCAACGAGCGCAATATCCCTGTCAACAGGTTGCTATGTCCATTTCACTTGGATACATCGCATTCTGGGGTATCCTATTTACCGGCCTTGTGATATGGCTGCGAAACGCAAAGACAAAATTTGCGAAAGCAGCACCGACATTTTTTGCAGGTTTTGTTGTCTTGTTCACCATCACTGGTGCGGTGTTTGCCACAAGTTATTTCCAGGGTAGTGAACCAACAGCAGCGTCCTGGGATCCGATTCCGAAACAACCGATGGGAGTAGGAACAGGATTTAGTCCCGGTCGGGTGGTTTGGGTGTGGAACCCAAACGCCACAGAAAAAAACCTCACCGGGTACTGGTGGGAACAGCAGAATAATGACCAGGATGTCATCGACCAGATGTTCTCCACTGGTGTCAGACAGCTCACCGGAGCGGTAACTGATGCTGAGGCATGGGACGATCTGTTTGGTTACTTTAATGTGGTCCATGGGAACGGAAACGTAAGCTACCAACCCGGAGAAAAGATTGCGATTAAACTCAATTTCAACAACGCATTAGGTGGTGCTGGTGATCCCTATGTCAAAGAGGATAATGACCGGGATGCAAGCCCGTATGTCGTCAAAGCACTGCTCCATCAACTTGTCAATGTCAT